>Ga0194055_10000124_pt1 | contig 55490 bp, 56 predicted proteins | sample SepL449m_MetaG_FD_155482 | JGI IMG/M metagenome (GOLD analysis project Ga0194055, IMG submission 155482) | Anoxic zone freshwater microbial communities from boreal shield lake in IISD Experimental Lakes Area, Ontario, Canada - Sep2016-L442-9m | ecosystem: Environmental > Aquatic > Freshwater >... | reverse complement strand
GTCCGTATATTATATCATCTTAATTTCTTTCTAAATTTATTTGTTTTTGTATATGACATCTATAATCAACTTCTCAATATAATAAAAAATTATTAATTTTAAAAAATACTTAATATTTACTTAATATTTACCTAATATTTACTTAATATTTACCTAATATTTACTTAATATTTACCTAATATTTACTTACCTGCCTTCTTTACACCAGCTTTCTTTGTTTTTGTTTCAACTTGTTTTACTGGTTCTTCTACAACTTTTACAGGAGGACTTGGCTCTTCTTCTTCCTCTTCTTCTTCTTCTTCTACATTTTCAAGTGCTTTAGCATCATCATCATCATCATCATCGTCATCTTCATCTTCATCTTCTTCTTCAGGAGGAGGAACTTTTACACCAGCAGCAACTGGTTGCTTTTCTACAACAGTTTTCTTATCAACAACTTGTTGTTTTTGCGTAATTTTTGCGATTACATCACTATCTACAGAAATATCATCTTCGTCATCATCTTCATTTGTGTTGACCAATTCATCATCACTATCAGCAACAAATGTAATTTTTGAAGTATTAATTTGCTGAAATTTTGATGATACAATTTTCCAACTACATCCAAACATACCAGCTGAAAACCAAATTCCACTTAATTGAATAATAAATTGCGCTTTTCCACCCTTAAGATTTGACAGAATGTCATTAAAATTGATTTCATTATTTTCCATATCATAACAGTCAAACTCAAACTTATTTTCAAGAGAATTATAAGGAATTTTTGCCTTGAATGTTGGCGGATATTTATTAGCATATTCTCCAGTAACCTTATCTTTGTCGTGCTTTACAATTGGAGTAAACATATTTGATACAACTTCCTTATTGCCACTGTAGTTATTCTTGAACCATACAAGGCGATTAGTAAACGCATCATCAATAATCTTTCGTTCCAATTCTTCCATCTTATCATGAAATTGCTTAATCTTAGGATTTTCATCCATACCTTTAAACGATACAGTAATATCATATTTACGCTCTTCATCTTTCCTTGCTTCATCCTTCTTAATAAACTGCATATTATCATTTACTCCATAAGGAATATTAAGAATAGGCGTTTGAAGATTTACTTTAGCACCATTATAATTAATATAAATAGACTTTGCTCCAGATTTCATAATCTTCAATTCTGAATACTTGAGCTTGTCGACATTAAAGTTCTTAGCGAGGAGGACGTTCATTATTGTATATATAACTTGGTTAATCTTTATATAAATAAGCCAAGACTATCAATTTTTATTTTTTAAATGAGAATTAAAAATAAAAAATATATTATTTTGGATTAATTAATTCCTAATATATAAATATTTAATATAATTATGGGATCCCAGAAAATTTTGACTAATGAGAAATTTAAATATAGTAATAAAGAATTTCAAATATATAAGACAAAAAAAGGAGTGAGACTAATTAAAATTAATAATAATTATATAAATATCAATGATATATCTTCTATTAATAGCAAAATAGCTGAAAAAGAACATAATGATATTATAGCAGAAAATATATCTGAATTAACTAATTTAGATATCAATGATATCAGTTATATCAATGATAGTATTGATGGCGAAGAATATATAATTATATAATTTATGGTATATCAATTCTTTTTACTTTAAATGATAATATAATTAAAAATGTTAAAAGTGATTTTGAGAATTCAGCAACATGAATATTTTCTAATCCATAGTAATTGTCATATTCAATTGCTGCTTTATCAATTCCATAGCATACAAGCATAGTATTCATATCATATTTTGAAATTGTACCCATTCGGTCTTCTATAAAGTTAATTAAATCTTGAATTAAGAATACACTATCATTATTGTAATTGCTATCACAATAGCACATATTATCATATGTACTTTCGCACATATCATATATACTTTCGTGAATATTATCAACCATCACACATTCATACATTTTAAGTTATCAAGCTCTTTATATTATATAATAAGGTATAAATATTTATCATTTTTTATATAATAAACTTATAAATAATAAAATTATAATTTTATGTATGTAAAACATATTGTAATAAATATAAAAATACTACTAATATAATTATATTAGTATTTGCATTGAAATTTGCGAGATATGAAGCAATTAATCCAGACGCTATAATCATAACGCTATCAGCAATAATAGCTTTATATGATACTTCGTCGGCATAATCCTTAAAAACATCAATAATGTTATTAGATTTTCGTGGTATTATAGTAATCATTAAATAAAATAAAATGTCATGAGTAATTTGTATTACTAACATTACTAATATAAAATTTATTATTGAAAATTTATTGAATATATAATAGTATATTGCTCTTGCTATGATTACAACTAAAAATATTACAAGAACATCTGCTATTACAGCAGACAATAAAAAACGTTGATACCATAGCTTTAAATATTTACCTAACATATTTGAATATGATAAAACTATTCCTATAAAATCAACAATAAGTATTGCTGTAATAATTGGTAAATAATCATTTATATTGTTAAAGCGTGATATATCTTTAAACATAACTCTGTATTATTTATATATAAATATTAAAAATTGATAATATAATAAATATATTATATATAATAATTATTATAATCATTAAATATTATTGAATACTATGAAAAAAATTAAAAATGAACAATGGTCTGTTAAAGAACTTGTATCTAAAATCCATAATGAAGATATAAGTAAGCCACAATTTCAAAGAAAAAGAAAATGGGATATACAACCTAAAAATGAGAATATCCCAAATGTAAAGGCTTACATACAATTCTTATATAATAATGAAAATAGTGTTCACGCGATTACATTTGGACAGATAACAACGGAACGAAAGATATGTTTCTCAAATATTGATGGAAATAATAGAATTAATGCCATTAAATATTTTATAGATAAACCATTTGAAATATTTAAAGAATATTTGAAAGATTTATTTGATTTGATTAATGATTTATCTTTAAATAATGATGATAAGAAGATATTAGAAAAGATTTTTTATGAATTATCTTACAATGAAATTATTAATTTTAAGTATAATTATTATTTTAATAATAAAGGCTATGACGATTTATATTTGAGAATAAAGAGCTATAGAGATGAATTTGAAAAAATAATTGAAGAATTACAAATAAAATTAAAAATCAAAGGGTTAGATAATTTTGACTCAATTGTAAAAATTAATGTAAATCTATTTGAAGGATATACAACTGATGAGTTATGTAAAATATTTGTAGATATAAATAAATATAATAGTAAATTAACAGAAACCGAATTATTAGGTTCTCAACTATTTAATGAATGTAATTTTGATATTATTGATAATATATTTAAAACAGAATTAAAAAAATATATTAAAGAATATTATAAAATCAAAGCAGATGGCGAAGCTTTAACATGTTATAATTATGATGATACTGAACATCATATTAACGCTCATGAATTTATTGTTGGATTTCAAAATTTATGTAATAATAAATATCCAAAAGTTATTGATATAAATGATGAAACAGATGGATTATCTTTATTTTATAAATTATGGAGAATTATATATGGTAGCTATGATATAACATTTACAACAGAAAATGTTAATGATTTTATAGATAAAATTATGTATTCTTGTAATATTTTTAATGAAACAATAGAATCTATATTTATTGATAAAATTAATGATAAACTATTTAATAAATCATGTAAAAATATAATAAAAACTTTAAAAAAAAATAATTTGTTTGTTATAATAAGTTCTATAATTGGCTTCAAAAACAAAAATACTGATATATCTATTATATCTAACCATTTAGAAAAAAGCCTCCTTTACCATTTTATGGTAAGAGAGTTAAAATCAACAGATGATAAGGATGATTTTAAAATTTCAGATTCACTAACATATAATGCTGGAGGTTCATATATAGATAATAAAGCAAAACAACTATTGTCTTATCCTGAGAATATAAGTAACAAATTGACAGAAAAATCATATATTGATTTATTAAATAAATTATTTAGCGAAGTTAATAATCCACATGAAAGAAAACTTGAAAATGGAAATAATATGAATGATAAACGTAGATCTTTAAAATTCTTTGAAAGAATCCTTATGGTCTATTATTATAAAGAAAGAATGCCATGTAATTTATTAAATAATGATTTTAGCATTGAACATATTTGTCCAAATAGTAGTGAATGGGAAGGAATTTTAGACAAAGACAGAACAGGTAATTTAATCCCTATTATTTCAAAAATTAATAGTTCAAGAGGAAATAAACATATAAATGAATATTCAAAAACAGTGGAAGGAAAACAATTTTGTGAATTTATTAAAAATATTATACCAAAAAATAATGTATATGATAAAATTATTACTCATAAAAAAAAACCATTCATTATAAATAATGACTTATATAATAATATGTGCGATGTAAATGAAGAAATATACACTCAAAATTTTATTGATTGTATTTTCAAAAAAAAATAAATATCTAATAGTAAAAACAAATTACATACATATATAACATACTTATTTCACAAAATCATAGAGACTATCTGGAGTTAATACAAAATGATTTGGGTCATAGGTATGGCTTCCGTAATATTCATAGTATCCAAAATAGTCAACTATATAGAAATATTGGTTACAATAATCTAAAAATTTTTGAATGTCAAAACTATCTCCTTTCCAATTCTCATAATTATAAATATATTCTTTGAATTCAAGAACAATAAGTTCTCTAAAACCATCAAGTACATTCTCATTTTCGTTCTTTAACTCATCTATAATATCATCGTATTGATTTATAATATTAAATTCATTTTCATCAACTTCATTAATATTCTCTTGAATTAAATACGATTTTTTGTTATTATATATTATGCTGTTAAATACAATATCAAATATTTTATCAAAATAATTACGTGCCTTAAATCTGTCAAATGATAATATTATATTTTTGTTTAAGCTCGCGGTTTTACAAATACAAGATACAATTTTTGCTTTTTTGATAGCTATATCAACAAATACTTTATCATTTGTAAATATAATTTCACTAATAAGTTCATAATTAATCTGGTCAGCCATCTTTGTTATTGTCTGCTTTGCTTGCTTTACCGTTTTGTTATTTTGGTTGCTTGTCTCTTTGTTTGGTTCTTAAATAATAAACAACCAAGATCTTCATCATTTTTTATAAAAATAATTGCAAAAAAGAACAAATTTATTTTACACCTTTGGACATTTAAAACGCCGATATTAGTATTCAGGTTTAATAATTATTTAAAGATAATATATTATTATCTAATATATATATATATGACCAACATAGATATTATTCCTTGTGCTATAAATAACAAAAACAAGCAAATAATATCTAATCCTATTACATGCCAGTTTGAAAGTCGTAAGATGTTTGGCAAAATTTTTTCAACAGTATTAGGATTAAATAGAACTTCTATTACTACCTATTCAAGCCATAACAATATTTCCGCTCTTAAATCGGCATTTTAAATGTCCAAAGGTGTATAAAGTCTAAAAGATTATAGAAATAGTTAAGAACCTATAACCTTTCGAAGTTCTCTAACATATCCTGAGAGCAACTTCGTGCATTCTATCGACTTATAGAGAAAAGAATAAGTATTTAAGTATTACTGTGTTATACTATTATATTATAAAACACAGATGCTTTATTTTGACATTGGAGCGAATATCGGGAGGTGGGCGATTGATAATCTACATCACAACCATACTCATAATCACCATACCAACAAAGTCATCGCATTAGAACCTATTCCGAAGACCTTTGGGATGCTACAATCGAATACCACAATGTATTCTGAGGTAGTCTGTTTGAATTATGCGGTATGTAATAATAACGGCGAGGATGTAGTCTTCTATGATGCTTTGGATATACATACGTTATCGACGTTAAACTTGGAATGGATAACGGATAACAAAAGCAGGTTTTGTGATACGCCATATAAAAAAATCACTTGCCCTACCATCACCATCGATACGCTCATAAAAACGTATGGCGTCCCTGACCTTATCAAGATTGATGTAGAGGGAGGAGAATACGAATGTATAACATCTTTGACGCAAAAAGCCAACGTGCTATGTTTCGAATGGGCGTCTGAATTGGATGACGTGAGTTTCAAATGCTTGGATTATCTGTTTAGTCTGGGATATTCTAAGTTTTATTTACAATTTGAAGATAACTATGTATTTCGCCCCAACGAAGGCGATTACTATGATTTAGAAACGATAAAGGCACGGTTGCTACAAACAACTCCTAAAAAAGAATGGGGTATGATTTGGTGTATGTAATACGAAGACGTATGTAATACGAAGACGTATGTAATACGAAGACGTATGTAATACGAAGGCGTATGTAATTAGTCTATCTCCGCCTTTTGCTTATCGTCGCTCGTGTCATTTATTTTTACATTTATTACTTCGGTTTCATAGAAGTAATAGAATTGTTTCAGTTGTGTAAGCATTGTATGTATGTCTATAATACCTTATTTTTATATATATTTTTTTGGAAAAATGATATAATATTATTTATATAATAATAGAAATAGGAAAATGAAGTTTGATATCGAGGCAATCAACAAAGACCCTATGGGATTTATAAAGAAGAACAAGAAGGCAGACGTCATCGAACTGCTTATTAAAGCCGACGACGCGTTTTTCAACAACTACGAAGATGACGACGGGGTGCTTAAAGACGACATCTATGATATTATTAAAGACCATCTGAAAACCAAGTATCCCAAGGACAAATACTTTAAACGTATTGGGGCTGACGTGAAGAACAAGGTGGTTCTCCCGTATTATATGGGTTCGCTCAACAAGATTAAGGATAGCGAGGAAGAAATCACGAAATATAAGGCGAAGTTTCCGGGGAGTTATAGGATAAGCGATAAATTGGACGGTGTCAGTTGTATGCTCGTATATACAAGCGGTAAAATCAAGATGTACACGCGTGGAAACGGCACAGAAGGGCAAGATATATCGCATCTTCTGAGTTATATGAAGAATCGTATTATGCGAACGCTATACGGTGATGAACTTCAAATATTCGGGCTTTACGACAATACCGAGATTGCGGTTCGTGGTGAATTAATTATTTCAAAGGAGAATTGGGAAGAACTGGGAAAGATGGGAAAGCAAGGTGCGAACCCTCGCAATACCGTGGCGGGTGCTATCAATAGCGACATCATCAACAAGGATATATTGTCAAAGATAGATTTCGTGGCGTATTCACTCGTTCATCCGAAACTCATCGACGGAATTGACAAACTTGGAAATATGCCAGAGTTTAATACGGTGTATAGCACTGGAACTCGTTTAATGACATTAGAAAACCTCTCGAAAATATTAGAGAGACGCCGTGCTGAAAGCGAGTATGTAATTGACGGTATCGTGATAGAAGAAACAACCAAATATTACGAGATTGAAAAAGGCAAGAACCCCGAACACGCGTTTGCCTTTAAATCCATCCACACGCTCGAACAGGTTGAAGTTATCGTATCCAAAGTGGAATGGAACGTATCAAAGGATATGTATATGAAGCCGACAGTTATGTTTAATGAAATCGATTTGGACGGTGTCAAGATTAAACAGGCGACTGGGTTTAATGCCTCGTATATCACAAAGAATGTTGTAGGACCCGGTTCGCGAATCATCATCATACGCTCAGGGAACGTTATTCCGCATATACATAGCGTTCTTACACCGTCCGCGAACGGTTCTCCAAGTATGCCCGGGGTGGAAGGCGTTAATTACAAATGGAACGATACGCACGTGGATATCATTATGCTTAACAAGGATGGTGATAAAAACCGCGACTTTGACATTAAAAACCTAATCTATTTTATGAAAACCGCGAATATCGAGAATATGGGACCCGGAAATATAGCGAAGATATACGATGCGGGTTTCGATGATATCAAGAAGATTGCGAACATCACCAAAGCGGACTTATTGACAGTCGATGGATTCAAAGAGAAGACCGCGACGAACCTCATTAACGCCCTTTCTGTTCTAAAAGATATCGATTGCTTAATCTTGATGGATGCCTCGAATATTATGGGACGTGGTTTCAGTTCTAAAAAGATAAAATTAATTACCGACACTTACCCGTCGATACTAATGCACGATAAAAAGAACCGTAAGATAACTGCCGAACTGACGCTAAGCGACTTAATGAGTGTGGATGGTATCGCCGAAATATCCGCAACTTTGTTTTTAACGAATCTGCCTAAGTTTTACGACTTCTATGATAACTTGGGAATCAAATGTAAAGGCACGTCTGGTTCGCCCAGTTCGGCGAAGTCCGCGGATGCTGCTACAATCCAGAATACAAATATATTAGGCAAATCCTTTGTTTTCACTGGGTTTCGCGATAAGGACTTAGAAGCCTACATAACACGGATGGGCGGTTTTATAAAGACGTCTGTGAGTAAAAATACCGACTATCTTGTTGTTGCCGATTTGAATGACAATAGTGGCAAGGTAGAGAAAGCGAAAAGTTTAGGCGTTCCCATTATACTTCGGGATAACAATGTGTTTGATGAGCCGAAGCCAAAGCCTTCGCAGCCTTCGCCACGTCGTATGACGCCTCCGCTGCTTCCTCCACCTGAACCTAAGAAAGCGAAGCCAAAGAAAGAAGCGAAGCCGCCAAAGAAAGCGAAGGACGCGGATGAGCCGAAGCAACCTAAGAAATGTCCCGATGGTAAGGTGTTGAACCCTATAACAAACAGATGTATCAATATCCCGAAGCCGAAGAAAGCGAAAGACGCGAAGCAGCCGAAGCAGGATGATGTGCCTATACCGATACCGTCGCATCATTCTCCGATACCGTCGCATCATTCTCCGATACCGTCGCATCATTCTTCCAGTTCTTCCAGTTCTTCCATTTCTCTACTGGATTCGCCATCTTCGATACCTTCCATATTCAAGGATGTGCCAAGTGGCGAAGACCGATTCACGCTCATAACCTTTCAGAATCAATTTCGTCCCACAGGAGGCAAGGGTGTCAAAGTTCTATTTGCCGACCTCGACCATACGCTCATAACACCGAAAGGGAAGCACGTATTCCCGAAGACGCTCGACGATTGGAAGTGGAAAAACGATGCTGTCGTTCCAAAACTGAAAGACATGTATAATAAGGGGTATGAGATTGTGATTGTTAGCAATCAAAAGAAGATGTCTGGGGACGACGTGAAGACCAAGGCAACGATGATATACGATGACTTGAAACTACCCTTTGTGTTTATATCGGGACATAGCGATTTGTATTATCGGAAACCGCAACTCGGGTTATGGGAAATGTTAATTGAATATGTATTTAAAGACGCGAAGAATATTGATATGCCGTCGAGCGTATTTATAGGCGATAGCGAAGCGGACTTATATTTCGCCAGAAACACGAAAGTCAAGTTTATACATACGGATTCATTCTTCTTAGGCATTCAAGATGCGAAGTTTGCGAAGATTGAAGACGCCGAGCATCCGCTAACAAACTGGGTGTCAGGCACATCGCATAACCTTCCGTCGCTACGTTCTTCGACGAGACACCTTGTCGTGATGGTTGGCTCTCCCGCAAGTGGAAAGTCTTACTATTCGCACGAACTCGAAAAGAAGGGGTTTCTACGCATCAACAAGGATACTATGAAGACCGACAAGGTGATTGAGAATGCTTTTAACAATGGAATAAAAGAAGGGCGAAACATCGTTATCGACAACACGAACCCGACGAAGGAGGCGAGGGCGAAATGGATAACGGTGGCAAAGAAGGCATCCTATCACATAACGATTGTATGGATGAACTTCCCTATCTCGGTGGTTGAATATCTGGACAATTATAGGATTGCCAAGTATAAAAGTCAGGATTATCACGTTCCGATGGTGGCGATGCGAGTATATTACAAGAAACTCGAAGCACCTACGCAACAAGAATGCGACACGCTCTTAGAAATAAAGACGATTAACGCGGACGATATGCTAAGCGTATGGGTATAATTACGATAAAAATAAAATAATAAAATCGGTATGTAGAGATAAGTTAAATGCCTCCTGTTTTTTTACAGAACTTTACTAAGATGTATGAGGCGACTATTGCTTTACATAAATGTATTACCATAAAATGTAAAAAAGAAGAGCAATCGGAGCAATCGGAGCAATCGAACAAAAGCAAATATATCGTTGAAAAAGAAAAGTTAATGCTTGACTTTTCAAAAAGGATGGAGGGTGAGAATGAACGATATAAAAAGGATAGAAAAATGAAAGACAAGAATAAAAAGGATAGAGTTCGAGGGGACATCGAGTTTGGAGAATATTATATGAAATATATCAAAGCGAACGCTGATTTAGACATCAAAATAATCGAAGAGAGATACCACAATGAACTTTTAAATTGCCGATTAAAAGGGTGCTATAATGAGAGTTTGCTTTTATTAATTTTAACAATTGAAAATATATTAACAAGCAATGACGAAAATACGGAACTATACAAACTTGCGTCTAAGTATAAAACTATATTTGAAACAAACAAATTGACGGTTAATGATATCAACGCATTTGAGATTGATAAGAAGAAGGTTGAATTGGCGAGTCATCTTGCTAAACTCCAAACCGATATGATAAAGTTAAAAAAGAAGTTATGAAGACGATATAAGGAGAAGGTTTCTATTTTTTATTATATGGCTACACGCTATGAAAATCTGCTCGATGAATTGAGAACCGAGTTAAGAGTTCGTAGGATTGGATATAATCGGATTATTCGATTGATAAATCGGCAAGAATACGATAGAATAACGGCGATTGTCGATGATTATGGAGTAAATAATGTAATCGATGGAATTATTACGGAACGAGAAGTGATTGGGAATATGATGACAAATATATTAAATAACCTCGATATGTTAAATAACCTGCTACGTATATTCAATGAAGAATCGCAACCGTCGCTAAAAAAAGCACGGAAGGTATTAAAACAGAAGGTGTTTATAAATATTTATGATTTAGTGGCGGGAAGATATGAAATGCGGACAACGAAGATACTTTTAATAACAGATGTGCGAAGCAACCCTGACAGAGTTTTCCCACTGGGAGTCGCTAAAAGAAACAGGGTATTGAAATGCTTCTTACGGCGTATATTTTAATATTAAAAAATGATTATATAAAGCGTATTATTTTCTTATAACTATAATAAAATGGAGTTCTGCGAAGTTTGCGATAACATGCTTTATGTCAAGTCGAACGCTCAAAATATGCTTGTGAAATTTTGTAAGCATTGTGAGTTTGAGAAGGTAGAAACGAACGCAAAGTGTGCGATTAAGATTTCAAAGACGATTTATAGCGAGGACGACTTGCTCTATAACCAACACGTGAATAAATATCTACGCTTCGACCCTACGTTGCGTCGCATCAATGACCCGCACATTTCTTGTGCGAATGAGACGTGTATTCAGGAGAACGCGAATAAGCAAATCATCTATATAAAGTATGATTCGAAGAATATGAAGTATCTCTATGTATGCGAGAATTGCGGGAAAACGTGGAAGCAGGTGAATCCGATATAAAAATAAAAAATGATACTAATAGAATAGACATTACGTAGTATGACCCTCATATATAAAACCGCGAATATCGAAGATGTCAGTAAAATCAATGAGTTGTTGAATAAGGCTGATAAGATATCGAAGCCGATAATGACAATCTATGAGTTTGATAAGATTATGGGAATGCGAACCCAACAATTGGCATCAGGGGCTTCGCCCTTTGTAGATATCGGCACAGGTAAATTGGTGATTGATAGTAATATGGAACTGCGTAATATAGCCTTGCGGGAACTCGAAGAAGGGCGATTACCATACATTATAGAGAGGATTTTGTCGAATAAAAAAAAGGAATATTATCGGGTATGCGACTTGAATCTCGTGGCAATCCGCGACAGAATGCGTAAGTAATTTGAAGAAATATTTATTTTATTTTTTTTTATTAGAAGTAATGAAAAGTAAGGGTTTTATTCTGTATGGTAAAAAAACTGTTCTTAATAAAACAAGGAATATTTATGTTAAAGCGAATGCAGTGAAAACGAAATATGTGAAATATAAGGGCGAGTTCGTGAAATTAAAGAGTTTTGTAAAGGAACGGGAGAAGAAACTACACAGGAAGGAAGAAGGAGGGGTATTATATTTTTTCTATGGGAAGGGTGGAGGTAAATACCAAGAATCTATAAAGTTTGAAGACGACGTTCCTGTAAAATTAAAAGATATAAATGCGTTAATCGATACATTCAAAAATCAGGGAAATTATAGTAAATATAATGAAATATGTAATTTCATATATACTTATAATGATTACTTCGGCATATATTTTATCAAACCGTTTATAATCATCAAGGAGGGACATAATATAATTTTAAAGTTTTATTTCGCATACAGAGAATGGCGACATCCTAAAAATATAAATAAATTATTATGGATTGAGATACCCATCCATATCACGCAGTTTTTCACGGAAAGAGAAAGATTCAGAAAGGGAATGTATGGAAGTTATATTCATATAACCGCAGAACCGAACAAACTGTTTGCTTATAATATATATTCTTCTCCTATATCTAACTTGAAACACATCTATTTAACCGCAAACTCAATCGTTGATGTCATTAAAATGATTAGTAATTACGGTTATGATATTTTTAGCAACTGGGTAAAACACAAAACAGATGATGGTGAATATAAACACGTCGAATTTCAAACCTTTTACCTGATAAACGAAAAAGAAAAATGGCAACAATACAAGGGAAATGACCCTATGTTTAATCAGGATAAAAATATCACGGAGAAGATATCGTATGTATTACTCGAAATTATCAAATCAAACCTACATTTAATCATTCTTGATATTTTCAAATACTTAAATGGTGATGTAAGTATTGAACCACAAAGACTTGGTTCGTTATCCAATTTACAACGTATCTATAATAGAGAGACTAATATAGAATACGAGCGAACACAAATTTATTTGCGAGGAAAATCTACAACGCAACAACCACAAGGACGAGGACAACCACAAGGACGACCTACAACACAACAACCACAAGGACGACCTACAACGCAACAACCACAAGGACGACCTACAACGCAACAACCACAAGGACGAGGACAACCACAAGGACGACCTACAACTCAACAACCACAAGGACGAGGACAACCACAAGAACGACCTACAACTGAACAACCACAACCACAAGGACGACCTACAACTCAACAACCACAAGGACAAGGACGAGGACAAGGACGAGGACAAGGACGAGGGAGAGGACGAGGACGAGGGAGAGGACGAGGGAGAGGAATAATGTAGTTTTTTATATTCAAGTATTATAATGATAATAAAAAAATTAGTAATCATCATTCTATCGTATTATATATCAGGTTATCTCATCATAGATAAGAAGCACTATGATATCAATCATTTCGCGATAGAAAACTTCAAACAAGAACGATATAGATGTATAAGATACATAAATAATAACCACACAAACGAAGCGAATGCTATGAAAGCCACAAATATTGCGAAATATATTACAAGGTATCCATACGCAAAATGTAGAAAATATAAAAATGAATATATTGAATATATAATTTATAAAAATAATATAATCATATACAACACAATAATACACATAATATATTACATAAATATAATCTTTTTATGATTTGAGAGTTGCTGGATGTATCCTATACAGAATACTGACATCGAGAAGACTGTCATCGAATTTTATAAGAGGAGTTGCTGGATGTATCCTATACAGAATACTGACATCGAGAAGACTGTCATTGAATCATAAGAGGAGTTGCTGGATGTATCCTATACAGAATACTGACATCGAGAAGACTGTCATCGAATCATAAGAGGAGTTGCTGGATGTATCCTATACAGAATACTGACATCGAGAAGACTGTCATTACTATATGTATATATTATATATTGTTTATATAATTTGTAATGTTAAGGGACACTATCAATTTTTATGTTTTTATTACCAACTTTTTAATATTATAGACCGCCTTATTATAAATCGTATCAACACTCTCGCCCTCATTGAAAATCGGCTCATTCACCATTTCAAAATATTCTTCGTCGCTCATCGACGCCATTCTATCGATGACGCGATTTATCGTTTCATCCTTCGTATCTTCGAGAAGTATAAAGCGTTTGCTATTGAAATGCTCGACGACGTGTTGCGAACCCCAATAAATCGGCACAACACCCGCCTTAAACCCGTTAATGATTTTCTCCGTAATATAATGCCCTATCTTCGTGTTTTCCATCGTGATACAGAACTTGCTATTTTTATAAAAAGCCGTTAGGTTATCCGTAGCATAACAACCCGCCAATTTACCCCCAATATTATTCTTATACGAACCGCCATATATCACAGGCATCCGCCTATCTAATCTATCTAAGAAAATGACGCGTTCATTTACAGTCCCGTTCGAAATCACCGCCGTCGTATGATTATTCGGTATCGTCTTCGCGGGACTCAAATCCATATCGGGAATCGATTTGAGATAGAGCAAATATAGCGGAAATTCGACGAAGTTCTGCTCGGTATAATTAAACCCCAAGATACACGTATAGGACGAAAGCGTATTATACATACATCTCGCGTAATAGGATTCGCCCGTATATAAAAAGGACGCCCTCCACGGCTTGTGATTGACAAACGTGGTATCCGTAAATACCGATTCCATCAATATATCCGCGTCCTCGATAGTATGCGTGAGGACGGGTTCTTCGTTATATACATCCCTCAATAAATTAAAGAAAAACTCAATATTAATAGGGTCTGTCTTATCAAAGAAACCCGTCCAAAACCCATTACAGAATACCTTCATTTCTTTCATTATAATTTTATAAAATAATATATAGATATTCCTTATATGCTATACCTAAGGATACATCTTCGCCAATAAATGGATGACTTTTGCTCTTTTCTTTTCACTAATCTTTTTCCATTTTTTTAAAGTTATATTATGAAATACCACTTTGACATTTAAGTTCCCGCCACGTAATCCCTTTTCTTCTATTACAATATCCTTTATGCTAAATGGCTCAATGGGAACTTCTATAAGGCTATCATCGACATACCGTATTTTTCGAATACCTCCCGACAAATACTCTACGATATTAATGTCTATCGTGGTGTGTAAGTCGATGCGATGAGAATGCGAAGCGGGATGCTCCGTATGCTCCGTATGCGTATATCGAACATATTCCGCTTCGTCCGCTTCGTCCGCTTCGTCCGCTTCGTCCGCTTCGTCCGCTTCGCTTCCTTCGTCATCGCTTTCGAGTATCATTTGGATGATTATTTCGTGTTCTATGCTGTCATCGTCGATATACTGCCTCGTAAAGCACGGGTAGTCGTTCTTACAACAAAGGGTTATATAGACTGGCTCTTTCACATTTTTAAGCAATATCCGAAGTTTCCGTTTCATCTGCGAACATAAATCATAATAGGTGATTGGCAGATTTATATTATGCTTCACAATCTTCGTGGATGGTTCGTAATGATTTTTATTTTTAAAGCCTCTGTTGAAAAAATAACTCGCGACATCAATAAAGGTGCTTTTTATTTTATCTTTGTCTTTAAAAATCCCATCATAGGTATTCTTCCAAAAGTTTAAATCAAAACTATTATATATTTCATAGTCATCCGCGAGATTGTCAAAGTTATAATCGGTTCCGCGATAATTTAACTTCCCGTAATTCTCAAAATCATCCATCGCCTTTTTATACCCTATGGTAGCCATCTTAAAACGCTCAATCTTGGCATTCCTCTCGACATCGTCGCTAACGTGCGTTAATTTATCAGGGTGGCATTCCAATGCTATCTTTTTATAGAGACCCTTAATCTCCTCCCGCGTATATTTATCAATATTCTCAATATTCAAATGGAGTGCTTCTACATACATTCATATAAATTGCTTATAATATATTGATTGTGTAATCTTTATATTAGTAATTATAGATAAAGATATAGTATAGTAAATATCATATCATATCATATTATCGAATGGTGATTAAAACGACGTGGGATAAATTAGAAGAGGTTTTTCCAGACATCATAAGAGACCACGATACATATAGGTTAATATTAGAAAATATACAGTTATCACCGAATAATAAACTATTATATACGCCAATCGGCTTTCCAATCGACCTTTATTTAAACATTGTATTACTACGAATTCTCGATATCACAATACCTTTTAATAAGACAGAGCATATATGGGAAAAAAGCATCATTTACGTTGAGAACCAATATTATATAGACGTCGACCTAATGAATCCCGAAAATATTAAAAATATCGAAAAGATTACCCCATTCCTACTTCACATAATAAGTTCGAAAAACGTCAAAATGAAAAAACACGTTATCGTCATCAAGCATATCGACATGCTCTCGTCATTATATTGCGAATTCCGTATTATCTTAGAGAAGTTCTCGCATAACGTGGTATTCATTTGCACCACGCATTATATCACAAAGATTGAAGCACCTGTGAAGAGCCGTTTCAGTCGGTTTAGAATACCCCTATTCACATTCGAAGAAATACAAACTATATACCGCGATAACTTGGATATATCGATGAATGATTATTTATTCGAAACGAAACCGCGAAACATCATTAAAGCAATCTTTATTTCTGAAATTGAGAGACACCCCGCATCCACCGAACTATTGTCAAAAGAGTTTGTTAAACTTAATTTCCCGCCATTCGTCGAGTTTATCAAAAGTTTTGATAAAAATAAAAACAACTTAGAAGATATACGAGGCTTGTCCTATAAATGCTGTCAATTTAATATATCGATATTACAAATCGTCCAAGACTTCATTCGTCTTGTCGATTTCGACTATTACTATATAAATATCAAGGATTGCCACGATAAGGATAAATTAAAATGCGAAATCATAAAAATAGGAACTGAAATCGATTACTTGCTATCTCAAACGAATAAATGCAAAGAACCACTATATATCGAGAATCTGCTATGCAAACTGCTTCTCTAATGTCAAGCCACGCCATTTAATCAGGAGGCTCGTCAATGACAGTGGTTGAATTGTTTTTATTTGCCCCATACATAGCAACGTATCTATCATTGATGATGATGTCTTCTTTTAAAAAACTGAAATTATTATAGATGATGTTCGAAGCAATGAAGCAGTCGCACACATACTTCTTGTCATATACGATAGTCCAGTAGATGGAACTAATCCTCCTTATATACTTTTCGAGGAATGCGTTGTATATCTGGGAACCACCGATAACAAAGGCACTCTCGATGCTATCGTCATTATCTATATATCGCAAGGCGTCTTCGATAGTTTTAAATACGCGACAGGCGTCGGGGCGACCAGAGATAACAGCCATATCAGAAATCTCTTTCGTTATCTTGTCATAATCGTTTGCGGATATGATGATGTTTATTCTGTCTTTCAACGGGGACGGAGCATTCGGTAAAGAATACCACGTGTTTTTACCCATTATGATACAGTTCTTCTTGTTCTTGTCGTGGCAACGCATCGTGATATCCCTAAAATGCTTTAATTCATTCGGGATATTCCAGCACAACTTATTATTGTATCCTATCCCATACTCTAAACTCGACGCAACAATAATACTAAGTGGCTTATTCATTATAATTAGTTATAGATACTGATAAGTGTTTTTATTTTATATATATTTATAAGATTACTCCGATGTAATCCTTATTACATCGATTTGTATGTCTCGTTCATAATCTCGAATACGCGACTTTTGTATTCCTCGATTGTCTCATCGTCTTTGTATTCTACCATATCGCATACCTTGATATTGATTGCGTAGTCTTTGACAAGGAACAACTTCAAGCACGAGTGAAGCATCGATTCGCCGTTGTCGTGATTGTAATGTAGCGACTCGTCTTCGTATTTCACTACAATCGGCAATATCGGATATTTATGGACAAACGCCCCGTTGCTTGTGAATTCGGTGATGCTCCCCGGAATCGCCGACGTATTCCCTGAACCCGGTGCAATGAATAGAATCTTGTCGCCTGACTTACGGCTATCCACGCGTTCCTTTATTTTCTTGCTCGTCCTCCCCTTTTCTACAAATATATTCCCGAGTTGGTTGTTTATCTTGTCCGTGTATCCGATTGTCGAATAGATGATGACTTTGAGTATCAAATAGGACGAGCGTGGGAATGTGCTAATCAACACGAATCCATCGACGAGCGTTGTGTGATTGAACGTGCAAATGAACTTCGTATCACTATACAGATACTCCATATATTTACGAAAGTCCTCTTCGGATATATTGATGTTGAATGAAAGGATATACATAAATATTTTGGCGAACCACAAGATACCGCATATAATGTTGCTCTCGTTCGTGAGCGATTGTAAAACGTGTATCGATAGAATCATCATCGCCATAAACAATAGAAACCGAAAAGGCATCGTTATATAGGTTAGGCACGTCAATAATAAAGAGAGCATCAAATCATTTAATATTTAATATATCATAATACTATTTAGACGGTGATATAATCGCATACATATATTTCATATATTTCATATAAAGACTATAAGGATATCTTTATCTATTATTATGAATATCCCGATTGTCATCATCTGCTATAATAATTATCGATATGTCGCGAATACCTTGACGCAAATCGCGAAAATCAACAAGGACTACTATGCGAATATTATTATTTTGAATAACACCAGTACGTGTCCCGAGACGATTGCCTATCTTCAAAGCGTCAGTAGCGGCGGCGTGAGCGTTATAAACAATATCGGCAACTTGGGACCATGGATTACCCATTTGAACAATCGGCACATCTACGACCTTCTGCCCGATAAATACATTATCACCGACCCCGACTTAAAGTTGAACGAAAAGATACCTTGTAATTTTATTGAAATACTCGCGAACCTGTCGGATACATATAAAACCGCTAAAATCGGTTTAGCATTGGATATATCAGACCACGAGCAATTTCATACAACCAAAGAGTATATGGCGAACCAGACGATACGCGAATGGGAATCGCAATTTTGGAAAAAGAAGATTGCTACGGATACCTCCGCAACCGCTTACGCTGCTTACGAACTGTATGACGCCGACATCGATACCACGTTTTGCTTGATGAATAAGACGAACATAATGCGTGGGTATGATAATAAGATACGGGTTGCAGGAGACTTTACGGCGAAGCATATCCCGTGGTATATCGAGAATGAAGTGTATAACCTGTATGACAACTACATCTTGAATACGAATACAACGCATATCTCGACGATTTCGAGGATTGTCAAGCCCTATGTCGAAAATAATTATTTGCGAGTTCATAAAAACGACGAATACTTTTGGATACCCAAAAGGGCAAATAATCCGTTCTGGAAGGATATATACGGCGGTTGGAAAAAAGAGATGTTTGAAGTGTTTGATAGATATCTATCAAAAGACAAAGTTTTCATTGATATCGGCACGTGGATTACGCCAACCGCAATGTATGGCTCACGGAAATCGAAGCATATCTACGCAATCACAACAGATGCCGAAATCGCCGAGTTCGCGACAAAGGATATGAAAGCGAATTGTGCGAATAACTATACGATACTTACGTTTCTTGATTATGCGACGACGAACTTGGAAACGCTACTCGCTGATGCTTCGCTACTCGCTGATGCTTCGCTACTCGCTGATGCTTCGCTACTCGCTGATGCTTCGCTACTCGCTGATGCTTCGCTTATCAACGTAGATATTGGAGGAGAGGAAGAAAATCGATTAGACGAACTCTATGATATACACGTTCGACACGGCATCCCGCTCTACATCTGCTTTCATTATCACGCGTGGAAAGATAAGAACTTAGACCGATTTCATTATTTGACAGAAGATGATAAAAATAATATTATCGCAGCCGAAGCGGCTTCGGCTTCTCACTCTATCCGCTTCGGCTCTACACATTGAAACTGTCGCCACAACCACAAACCCCCTTGGCGTTCGGGTTTCGAAACGTAAATTCACTTACGAGTGCGTCTTCTTTCCAATCCATAACAGATCCGACAATCGCGAATACCGCCAAGGGGTCGATATAAATATTGATTCCATCCGCGATACGAATCCTTTCGTCTTTCGCGACCGTCTTAGTGTCTGTGATATATTTCATTACATAATTCATACCATTACATCCTCTCTTGTTGATGCTAACGCGTATGCCGCGTATGCTAATCGGCTTGTCTGGGGACGGTTTGAATCCTGAAAACATTGTGATAATCCTTGCGGATGCTGACGCTGATACGGTTATCACCGACTTTGCTAAACGAGACGACTTCACTACATTCATCTTCACTACATTCATCTTCACTACATTCATCTTCATTATTTTTATAATATATTATTATAAATATACTATGAACTGGGTATATCTGTCTGTGCTACATAGTATTCTTGTAGTTCTCTTAATACTCTATATTCGCTATGACAAAACACCGCATCTCTTGTTCCCTATCATTGTGAGTATCATCGTGGGTGCGATGAGCCTCGTATATTTTCTCTTCTATTATCGGGAGCATTTTACGACCGAGTTTGTGAAACCGAAGTATTACCTATATGCCTTCGTGTTTCTCTTCATCACCATACTTGCCTATTATATCATAAAGATATGTCCGAACCCCGCGTATTTCAGGGTATTCGCGACATTCGAAATCATCTTGCTATTCCTGATAACGCTCTATATACATCGAGACAACTTCCACGTATCCCCACAGTCGATGGCGGGTTTGCTATTCGGTTGCCTCGCGATTATACTGATAAGCCTCGATGAAGCAAATCATACCGACATAGAAATCAAATGATAAAATAAAAATAAATGTAAATAAATAATAACGGATGCTTTGGATACTATTATCGATATTTCGCAGTGTTCTCGTTGTTCTAAAAATACTATTTATCCGTTATGATAACACACCATATCTTATGTTCCCGTTTATTGTGAATATCATCGCAGGTAGCATAAGCAGTATAATCCTCCTATATTCTTCTCTTTATTACAAAGAAGATTTTACGACCGAGTTTAGCAAACCCGAAGTTTATATATATTCATTGGCAGTGCTATTTGGAAATCTGTTAGCATTTTATATCATAAAAACATGTACGAATCCAGCATATTTCAAAGTATTCGTTTCATTACAAATCATCTTGCTATTCCTGATAACGCTCTATATCAGCGGAGCGTCCGACGTATCCCCACAGTCGATGACAGGTTTGCTATTCGGTTGCCTCGCGATTATACTGATAAGCCTCGATGAAGCCAATCATACCGATAGAAAGAAAATATGATTTTTATCTAATAACAATAATTACATCTACGTTATATAATAGATGAAAATAATAGTGATAGACACTGGTTTAGGAGGGAAAGATTTTATGAAAAAATTACGAGGGTATAAATGTGAATTTGTAAAACCATTAGATACAGGGAATGATGATAAAATATACGTTCGCGATAAAATAATGAAACTGCTTCTCTCTTATTCACATACAAAGATACATTCGGTTATTATAGCGTGTCATAGTATATCGTCGTGTATTTTAGATATTCTTATTGAAAATAATTTTACAATAAATAAGATTCCTATTTATGAACCCATTGTGCCGATGTGTTCCTATATTATAAATGAAACACATAATAAATATAAAAATATATTGGTTTTATCTACGCCTTTAACAATGCGAACACGATGGCATTACCGTTTATTGAAATCAAACCGTCGCGTGATAAAATATTTAACATTCCCAGAGTTAGCAACGGAACTTGAATTGGGTAGGAGTTATAATAAATCACTGGATAGATTACAAAAACAAAAAGAGTTTATAAAAAAATGTGATTGTGTCGTATTGGGATGTACTCATTATAATACCATAAAGGATGTAATATCACAAGAACTAACGAGCAAATTTAATTTTAAGGGTGTTGTATTGGACTCCAATGAAATCTTAGCGAACTTCTTTGTGTTGAAAAAACATTGATAGTGATACGATGAATATGTATTTTTTATTATTTAAGAGACTTCATAAACTCATCCATATTTTTAGTTCCCATACTGGAATTACAGTTTTGACAAATGGGTTTTAAGTTCGATACAATCGTATCGCCACCGTTTGCCTCCGCTACAATATGTCCGCAATTGAAAGACATCTGAGTAATATCCGTCGAATTACAACACAAACATTTCGATTTGCCAATCATTTCGCCAATATTCGTATTCCACACGAGCCGTTTGATAGTCGCGGGAATAGCCTTCTTCTTTTTCTTTGTTTTGATTGCGTCATCACTTACGTCGCTTACGTCCTTCATCACAACGTCTTTCGTAGCCGTCGCCGTCGCCGTCGCCTTCTTCTTAAACTCTTCCTTGCGAATGATGTCTTGTAGTTCAGTCATAAATGCCTTATAACTACGTCCCTGCTCTTCCGAACCCTGTTTATTAAAGTTATAAATGTCTTTTACACAAGGGGTTATGTATATATCAAAGTATTCCTCATTCGTCAAATAATCATTATCTAATAGAGGGTTTCGAAATGGCGGATATTGCCTGAAATAATTCAATACAAATGCTATTTTTTCACTATGATAACGGTTGGGCGACAGATGTTTTCTAAATACCTCTATCATATCAATACCGATGCCATCGGCTACGGCATTGCCATCACCAACCGCACCGTTCCTATTCATCAACCGCTCTTCAAACTTCTCAAATAGAAACCCATTGACTTTTGTAAAGTCCGCAGACATCCCGTGTTCCTTCTTTCCTTATATACTTTGGATGATAAGTCAATTTTTATCGCGATTATACTGATAATCCTTGATGAAGCCAATCATACCGTAGAAAAATAATAATTAATTATTTCATAAACTATTCAGCATATATAAATCATACGATAAATAGGTTATGAAGATTAACCAAATTATATATGGTATAAATGTCAATGTTATAATTCTTATGTTAGTAAAATTACTTTGTAGATAAAATTGAACCAACGTTAATATAGCGAAGAACAAACTTAATATTATTATTATAAATCCATTATATAACCCATTTTCCTCAAAAAATACTGGTATATACATAAAATTAAATAGTAATGATAAACAAGGTATTATCCAATACTTTACATCTCTATAATATACTGTTGTCCCGCATTTTGATAGTTTGTCAGGAATACATCTCGAATCATATAAACCTACGCTATACGCAATACCTACCAATAAATATAACATAGACCATACGATATTGAACAGATAACTTGATGGGTTATAGTTGGGTTTTTTAAATTTCTTATATTTATCTTCTTCCCATCGATTACCATATATTGCTACAATCGTAATCCCAATCACTAACGGTAGAAATATTATAGTATATGATATTAATTGTTTAATAATATTTGATGTGTATATCGTCTTACAACATAAAAACTCTCCTACGAAACAATACATTGTATCCCTATAAGACATTTACATAAATAATAACGAATAATTTACAACATCGCTACCGATATATAATTTTAACGTTAAACGTGGTTCTTATACATCAGCGTAGAATACTTTGGGATGTCAAAGTTATAGTATTCTTTCCTCGCGTATTTCTTGTCTTTTATCCATATCCGAACAATATAATAAAACTTCTTCGGGCTTATCGAAATACCATTGATATTATAGATGATGTTCTCATCGTTATTGTTCGCAAAGTTCTCCCCGATAATGTTTGCACACAACGCAAAGAACTTGCTATCCAGTTCCTCCGCCATCACTTTAAACGAAAAGCATCCGCCCTTGATATTCAACTCATCCTCGTATCGCGGCATTATATCCAATCGCATAATAAAAAACATTCCTTTTTTAAACAACTCCTTATATGCCTTGAAATAATGGATATAATCCTCTACATTTGAGATTACCCCAACCATCTTATAACTCTTGTCGTCCCAGTTATTATCGTATGGGTCGTGAAAATACATATTCCACGAATCATTTAAGAATACCTTCGCTGCGGCGTTCGCTGCGTTGCTACTGTCATCATTCGTATCATTCATTTATATTAAAATATGAGAATATTCTTTATATATTTGATATCTAAGATATGAATTGGCTTCGCTTGTTTATCATAAATATATCAGTCGATACCTTGACAACTTTGAAATCTTTTTTAATTAAATATTCTATGATTGGTATGCTAACTTCTTCGTAATTATTTTCGAACCCAATAACATCGACGAATACCTTGTCGAAATCGATGGACTTTATCACTTCAAACTCCGCACCTTCAACGTCGATTGACAAATAATGTATATGCGATACCTCGTGTTCGTCGAATATCGTCTGTAATCGCCTCGTATTCACTTTAACAACCTGCGTCGTCGCCGACATCTCCGTATTCTCATTCTTCAAGCGTTCTAAATGTCTCGCATCATAATTCTCTATAATCCCCGAGAGCATCTCAGTATATCCTTCGTTCAGGTAGAAGTCCGCCTCGCCGTCGCAATTACAAACCGCACAATTTATATTCGTATTCTTGTCCGCCGTGCGGTTCGCTACCAACTTGTCAAATACGCCTTTGATGGGTTCTATATTTATCCCACGCCAGTTATTATTTCTTTCAAAATATAGCGTGTTATTTAAGGAAACGCCATCGTGCGACCCTACATCCACATAGAATCCGTCTTTGTATCCCTTGAAAATCGTCGTCTCTAAATATTCGTCCTGTTTATATTGCGAATAGAACATTGCCACAGCCATAAAAGGTTATGCTATCTAATCCTTTATATAGTTATATAAAAAGATAATGGATAAAGGATAGTATGGCTATACTCGTAACGGGCGGATGCGGGTTTATCGGTTCGAACTATATTAACGCGTTGCTACGCACCAAACTATTCAACGGCAAGGAGTTCGACTATGTGATAAATATCGACAAGTTAGATTATTGCTCCGCAGAAGATAATGTAGAAGCGGAAGCAGTGGAAGCAGTGGAAGCAGCCGAAGCGAAATATATCTTTGTAAAAGGAAGCGTATGCGACAAAGACCTCTTGCGAACGCTCTTCGATACTTATACCATCGAATACATCGTTCATTTCGCAGCACAGACCCACGTCGATAACTCGTTTGACAACTCCATCCATTATACAATCGATAACATCTTGGGGACGCATCAACTCCTCGAATCGTGCCGTTTGTATGGACGCGGGAATATCAAGCGATTTATTCACATGTCGACCGACGAGGTATATGGAGAACTCTCTACCATCCATTGTAAGGATAGCGACGAAACCGCATTGCTAAATCCCACGAACCCTTACGCAGCCACAAAAGCAGGAGCGGAGTTCATCGTCCGCTCGTATTACTATTCGTATAACATCCCTATCGTGATTATACGATGCAACAATGTATATGGCGAGAGGCAATACCCCGAAAAGATAATCCCCAAGTTTATCACGTTGCTACAAGAAAACAAGAAATTAACCATTCACGGCACTGGATTAACGCGACGAAACTTTATCTATATCGACGATGTTGTTAGAGCGATTGATATAATCGCAGTGGAAGGCGTGGATAACAACGTATATAACATCGGCTCGGCGGACGAATACAACGTGCTTGAAATCGCCACCATTTTACTCCATCGAATGAAAGGGGAGGACGAGAAAATAGAGGATTGGGTAGAATATACAAAGGATAGGAACTTCAACGACTTCCGCTATGCGATTGATACAACGAAGTTGAACGCGATAGGTTGGAAGAAGTCCGTCCATTTCCACGACGGACTACAAAAAACCGTTGAATGGTATTGTAAAAAGAAGTTATGAAATGATTATAACTACTGCTGCTGCTGTTGCTATTTTGTAATAACGCTGTTATATGTTGTAGAATACTCCTCCGACTCATTTATATTACTATAATATAATAATATAAATATAGACCTTTTGAGAGTAGAAATGGTATAGTTTATAAGATACAAAAAATGATATAACTAATACTCTATTAAGTAAACAAACACAAACAACATGCAAGGTATCATCAGTTTCTCAGATAGAGTCGCTTTTAATATCAAAAACAACGACCACAAGGACGTTATATTGGAGCAAATGAAGACGCTTTATAATATTAAAATCCTACAAAGGCATCATCATAATCTCGATGCGAACAATGTTAATTTTATATTGTCTAATCACCTGATGAACTTGCGTTCAAATGGCAATAGATATTACCTCTACTTCACGCTCTATAACAATATCGAAACGATGTATTTTATCGATAAGAAAATCCACCCAGGGTATCAACGACCGCGAATCATATTTGGAAGAGGCTTATTTGACAAGAAACTCTTTAAGAATACTTTGCTGGACGGAGAGATGGTAAAGTGTAAAGATAATCGCTGGACGTTTCTCATCAACGACATCGTCTGCTACGAGGGCGTCTATTTCAATCATAAGATGCTCCCTGACAGGTTGAAGGTTATCTATCATCTTTTAGAACATCAATATACACACGACGAAACTATTGATGTATGCGACTACAAGGTGAAGAACTACTTTTATATGTATAAAGAATCCATCGAGAACATTATGGAACTGTCAAGTAATCTTAATTATACGTGTAGAGGCATCTACATTTGTCCGTTTGATTTGAAGTATAAACCGAAACTATACAACTTTGACGAATCATCTGTCATCAATGTCGTGCGAAAAACAAAGGATATAACTGAGTTTAAAAGTATGGAAGGCGGGGCGGTAGGAGGAACTGTTCCTACTGTGGGAACGGTGGCAACCGCTGCGAATACCGTTGCTAATACCGTTGCTAATACCGCTACGACCACTACGACCGCTACGATAACAACAGATAACCCGAGCGTATTAAATAACGAAGAGAAGATACTTTATATTGTGAAAACAAATGAGCCAGATATTTATAACGTCTATGACAACGAGGATGTTCTCAATAAACCAAGTATCGGCATCGCATTAGTCCAAACCCTGAGCGATAGCAAATTGCTACGTGATTCATTCCGTGATAAAAATGCGATAACCAATATTAAGTTTGTATGCGTATTCGTCGAAAAGTTTAAGAAATGGAGAGCGGTTCGCCAAATATCATAATGATTATTATAATATTCATATAATATAAAAAAGGGCAATGCCAACTTCGTTATCTTCGCCAACTTCGTTATCTTCGCCAACTTCGTTATCTTCGTTATCTCCTGCGACACTACGAGACTATTTGCGTAGCACAAAGGACGACTGGAATTACATCACGCCCATCGATTTTTACAATACATATTATGTAAAACGCCGAGTCCGCAACGCATCTTATTATCTTATCGATTTGCGTAGCAACGCCGAGTATAAAAAAGGACACGTTAAAGGCTCGAAGAATATATATTGGAAGGATATATTAGACGAAGAAAACTTGAAGAAATTACCAAAGAACAAACCCATCTTTTTAATCTGTTATGTGGGGCATACGAGTAGCCAAGTTTTAACCTTGCTAAAATTACTGGGCTACAATGTCATAAGCATAAAGTATGGATATGGGCTATCACCCGTCAAACACGTTCCGAACGTTCCGAACGTTCCGAACGTTCCTATCGCGGGATGGCTGGATTACGGACTACCTGTCGTTGCCAGTCGCAGACCTTAGTCCTAAGTAGTCCTTGATATCATCGTCGGATAGTTTCGTTTTCCCTTCGTATGTATAGGCTAATTTTTCTTCCAATAAGATTTCGGAAACGCTCTTGGCGTCATCCTTGTTCTTATATATAGTCGCTAAAACTCTGCCATACTTATCCTTCGCACAACATTCGACCCATACTAAATAGACGTCCGTATCCAAGATGTTTTTTATATCGTTCTTCGCGATAACCTTCTTATCGGTTAGTATTTCAAACAACCTGTCCCTCGCCTTTATAGCGTTCTCTTGTAGCACCTTGTCTTTGCTTCGAATCTCACACGTATCGATGCCATTCAATCGTATCGTGAATTTATAATACGAACCGAAGGCGTTCAAGACAACCTTCACTGTGTCGCCGTCATAGATTTCGACCAGTCTGCCAAAGGTTTTTAATCCATTGACAGACAACTCAGGTGTCGAACCTCCGTATTGCCTGAAATCTTCTTTGCTCACGCCGCTCACGCCGCTCACGCCGCTCATTGTTTATGTTATTTGTTATAGATAACAGTTATGATACACTTAAATCATTTTTTAGTTTTTAGTAATATTGATTAACTACATACACCCCCAAACCAAACCTTCTGATTTTGTTTATCATTCGCATACGCCTCATCTGTATCATATCTATGCCAATCCACATCTCTCATCTTTGGTTCGCTAAACTCGTCATTATAAGTACGCACCTCCACAGACGGAAACGCGTAGTTATAAAATGTGCTTACGCCTTTGTCCCTTGCGAGAAAGAAAACGATACGATTAAAACGTTGCCTAAATAACCTTGCTACCGATATACCTCTTGCGTTTTTTGGACTTGCTACCTTGAATATTTCTCTTGAAGCACTCTGTTTCGATAATCGATACGTATAAGTAGAAGCGTCATTGAATACTATATTATTCATATTATATATGAACTCGTCAATACTATGATATCCAAAATGTGGTTTTTCTAATCTACTTATCGTGGTAGCGTCAAGCAGATTATCCCGCATAAATAAATAGAGAATAACGCTCCCAGTCCTCCCTTTACCCATTAAACAATGAACGACTACACTATTATTTGGTTCGGTAGTTTTAGGTATTTTCGATATTTGCTCCCAAGCAGAGATACAACCTGGGGACATATCAAAATAATTTGTTATTCTATGATACTTTTTAGGCATATCTGGAACAATCGCATTCATTACACTATTATATACAATATGACTTGAATGCGTATCATAAGGATTACATCCAACTCCAAATTTCAAATCTGGATGATTTATATTTGTTTTAGAACAGTCTTGTAAATCTACAATTGAATATATTTTTTCGATATCTATTAAATACAACATTGATTCTAAAAGTTCCATTTTATTGAATTGAGGCGGTAGTTGCATACCGTATAAATGTAATCTGTCATTTATTTTATAAAGTCGAACACCACTCTGTGTATAGGATATATTACGTGATACGCTGGAAAAATCACTATATAAATTACAAAATTTTATACTATGTTTGTAAGCATTCCTTGTTGATTTTGGTTCTAATACAGCATTTTCAAAAGCAGTATTAAACCTATCCTTATTTGTTTCATTATATATAGAATGACTATCGTCCGCAGAATCTAATACCCTTTTCTTTATTACCTTTAATGCCGTATCTATTTCGTCTGTCGTCATAGGATGCAAACTGATTTGTACTGGTGTTGCTGGTGTCGCTGGTGTCGCTGGTGTCGCTGGTGTCGCTGGTGTTTTTGGTGTCGCTGGTGTCGCTGGTGTTTTTGGTGTCGCTGGTGTCGCTGGTGTCGCTGGTGTCGCTGGTGTCGCTGGTGTGGTTGCTTCCTTTATAATTCTCGATTTTTTATTTCTATTTAATTTTCTCCGTGGTGTTTGTGCTTCTATTTTATATATTTTTAATTTTTGTGTTCTCGCTAAAAGTAGATTAGGCGTACCCGAGTGAAATAGATCTACAATTTCTTTATCATTTAAAAGTTGTCTTATAAATTCATCATTCGTTGGTAACCGCTTTTTTTTGGATTTGACAGTTCGTGATTCAAGCGCTTCTTTCGCCCATCTCCATATAATCTCATCTGTAATATTGTTTGGATTTTTATTAATTTTATTAATTAAATAATACTTTGCTTTTTCAAAATCAATACCACCTCCACCTTGTTGTTTATCCTCTGTATTGTTTTCAACCATTATATAATACCACGCTTTCCACCATCTTAATCTTAATATTTCTTTTTCTTCTGTTGTAGGTTCTCCTCTTGTAGGTCTAATATCGTCTTCTTCTAAGTTTTCATTTAATAACATTTCATACGTTATGGACGCAGGGGGGGTATCAGGTTTTAGGGTTTTTTTCTTCAAGATATTCAATAGTTCCTTATTTGTTGTAATTTCTTCCGACATCCGCTTTTTAATGACAGGTAAAGACATTCCTGACATAGACATCGAGTTTGACTTTGCCTTTTGTTTCAAAAGATTCGACGACAATTCCAATATTTCCTTATTTGTTGTAATTTCTTCCGACATCCGCTTTTTAATGACAGGTAAAGACATTCCTGACATAGACATCGAGTTTGCCTTTGCCTTTTGTTTCAAAAGATTCGACGACAATTCCAATATTTCCTTACTTGTTCTAATTTCTTCTAACATTCGTTTTTTAATAGCAGTTAAAGACATCGTCTTTGCCATTTGGTTTTCAGACATAAAACCACCTTTCATTCTACTACTTTTATAATATAAAATATTATAAAACAAAAAAATAATATCAATATCATATAACCTTATTTCTCTTTAACTTTGCAAACAATCCCTTCTTATTGAGAGGAACGGTTTTGCCGTTCAATTTCTTAGTCGTCTTGATATTATTACGGGATGCGATGGCTTTCAATTCCTTTACGGTGTATTTGTCTTTAACCTTCTTATATCCACCAGTCGATGATAATGCTTTTGCGTTTGCTTCCTTCGCTTTTGCGTTTGCTTCCTTCGCTTTTGCTTCTGCTTCTGCTTCTTTAAAAATACCATCTATCTTTTTATCTAATTTCCAATCATTTATTTTTCTTCTTACTTCTGCTTCTTTATCCGCTTTTATCTTCTCGGCATCCGCAATATCCTTTTTTAAAGCATCTCTTTTTATCTGATATTCTTCAATAATAGTGGGTTTATCTGGTTGGGTATTTACCAATGCCTCAGTCAATGTTGGTAGTAACCTATAATTTCCTTTTTCTTTCGGCAGTGTATTGGAGTTATCACCCGATATATCACTTTCTTTTTTTTGTTCTATAACAAATGGTGTTATTCCTATTCCTAAACCATTTAATGCTTCAGATGGCAATGGTTTAATACGTTGGCTCATTATCAATACTTATATTATATATTTTTATTTTTTTTGTTATAAGTAAAAAATAAAAATAACTCTATTTCATAACCGCAGGTAGCGATACACCTGATTTGTAGTTTGATAGTTCAAAGTCTTCGAACGCCAGTTCCTCAATCCACTTTATTTTTACATCTATCGACGAAGCAACATCAGGGGCTTCCTTCTTTATTATAACCTTTGGCAAATCAAAAGAATCGCTTGTTATCTGCTTCGCGACTTGTTGCGTATGCTCTTCGTATATATGAGCGTCGCAAATCGATAGCGAGATTTCGTTTGCGGGTATATGTAGGACGTGTGCGAATATCTGCGTTAGCAATGCGATACTCGCGATATTAAAAGGCAATCCCAAGAATAAATCGGAACTACGCAATGTAAGATGACACGAAAGTCCCTTCGAACTCTTATTAAAAATATATAAAATATGACACGGAGGCAACGCCATCTTTTTAAGGTCGCAAGGATTCCACCCAGATAATACAGCACGTCGGCTATTCGTGTCCTTTGACAACTCCTCTAACACGTATTTAATCTGGTCGATGCCTTCTGACGCTTTCGCGGTGGCTGTGGCTGTGGCTGCGTATTCTTTTCCAAACTTTCGCCACTGCCATCCATAAACTGGTCCCAATTCACCTTCTGGATAATCGAGTCCAACGCTATCCAAGTATTCACGCGTCGAGTTCCCATCCCATATATGAACCTTCTTTCGCTTCAACTCGTGGGCGTTCGTTGAACCTCTCAAAAACCATAGCAGTTCCTCTACAATCCCGCGAAAGAACATCTTTTTCGTTGTTATCAATGGAAACGATGTAGCGATATCCTTGAAGTTAATCATACAACCAAAGATAGACGATACCACCCCATTACGCGTCGTTTTACTTTCGCCGTTCTCTTGCGTCTCCTTTAATAACTTCAAATACCCGTCCTCGCCTTGAAAATACATATATTATAGATTACGATTATTGTATTTATATGATGATAAAAATAAATTGAAGCCTCGTCATCGAGTAAGCATAAGCGGTTGTAGCGGTGGCGAATATTGCGTCGTCGTATATTTGCGTTTTACACACGAGCCGTCGCAATCTTCGCAACTGGTATTCGCATTAGTCTTCGTATTCTTTAAGATGATTTCCGTGTATCTTAGCAATTGCTTGACATCGATTATTACAATAGCCTTTCTAACGTGATTCATTGATGATTCTTGTATAGTATATACGAATATAACATTTATATAAAAAATGACAAGAAATACTTAACAATATCAACATAATACCAAAACCAAAATGTATTACAGGATTATCTTGAACAACAAGGCGAACAATATTGCGATGTGTATTTATGAGAAAATCAAGGATATTCGGAGCGAGAATAAAGAGTGGCTCGTGAATAACACGAACGGTTATATCTTCGCTCACCTCGAACTACCATTATACGAAAAAGAATACTTGGAGAAGATTATATACGAATATGGGATACAGAAGGCGATTGAAAAGTTTATCCTAAATAAAAAATGCTATGAAGTCATTATGAACCTCGTAGAGAATGATGAAAAAAAGGTATATTTAGGAGTGGTCTATTATATCATAAGCGAATACTTTGAGTTTATGTCCTTCGAATATGTAGCCACAGCGTAGCCGCGTAGCCGTTGCTTATTGTTTCCATTTCTTGCCACAAATCAAGCAATTCATAAATAGCGTGGATGCTTCATCACCCGAGCGGGTTTGTAATTCATAATAACTAACCTTCTTACTTTTACAACGGGAGCATTTAATCATATCCGACATCGCGACTAACTTAATCTCGTACGCCGCTTTCAGACGCAATTGATTACGCTCGTCAATCTCCTTCCATCTCTCAGGGAATATGTCTTTACACAGCATATACGGAAGCATATGCGGATGAAACTCTTTTTTATGTATCATCCTGTCGTATAACTTGTCATTCCCGATATAACTACCGTTCTTAATATTCGAATAAATGCTTCTCGCGATATTCGAGTATATCTCTAAAAACATTTGGCATTTCCAAGATAACTGAACCTTCGCATTATTGGCGTAGTCGAGCGTAGCGTTAAATATCCCAATCTCTAAATCGCTCACTTCCAACTCTGACATTTGCAAGTTCGTCATCATCAACTCTTTGAAATCTTCGCGTATCTTATTCTTATTGTATCGATTCGCACTATCCACCGTGTTCCTATTATCCTCATTCAATTTATTAAACTTTTCAATTTCCGCATTTAAATCATAATAAGCGTAAGCAGCGGTAGCAGCGGTAGCGACAGTATCATTTGCCATATTGGATTAATATACTTGTCAAAGCAGGTAATATTTTATATCATTTTTTACATAAAAAATTGATATTATATGAATAGATATAGCATAGATGACTATCAATCTAAGCGACTTTATTACAGACGATGTTAATATTATTGAAATCTTCTTTTGTAAGTCGGGAAACGGGAGCAACGGAGCCGAGATAGACGTCCGTATAACAAATGATGTCGAAGGTAGCCGCGATGTAGAAGGTGGTGTTGAGAAGAAACACAATAAATACAAGGAAGAAAAATATAAATCGTATCATTACAAGGACAAGGTATATACATACGAACTGTCGAATGACAATCAATACGTATCATCGAAGATAACGACGCGTTCCATCTACACGAAGCCGAACATCTTCATAGTATCGTCGAAGATTGACAAGTTCCCACAGTATATATTTCCATGCACAAATGAGATTGACAACATATCGACCTATACAATCAAGGAGTTTAAAATCAATAACAGGATTTCCCTGATGATTCGCGATGATTATTCTGGTGTCAAATCATTCTACATCGAATATAGGCACTCGCCGAATGTCGAGATTGATAAAATCAATGAATACATCAATAACCTCATACACACCTACGCGGTTATGTAATGTGATGGATAGCATAACAACATCTTCTTTTTTTTATATATAAAAATTGATTGTATTTGTGTATTTATTAAATAATATAATAATAATAAACATGTCTTCCATCAATTACGCGGACTTCTCGGTATTCGCAGATTTGTATAATGATACAGGAGAAAAATGGGACAGGACACTGTCGGACGCAGCGTCGGATTGCGATGACGCATTGAAGGATTACTATGATGCTTATTGTTCTTACCTTGTATCTCGCAAATATAACACAGATGCCATCAAAACACATCGCAAGAATGCAATCATCGACTTTTATATCACCGAAAAGAAGTATGACAATTCGTTTCGCAAAGCGTTGGATACCTATTATATCGAGAATATCAAGGATACATTTCATAAAACGTTAAACCCTCCACCGTGCTTCTTTCACGAAGTAAGAATGGCACAAAAGAGGGAGGAGCGAGAGATTGCGACGGACGATGTAGCACAGCATTATATTAGTCTTAAACATTCGTATCAAGCGAGATATGAAGAGATGACTGCGACTGCCACGAAAGCGGTTGGGAACATTAGCGATACTATTCACGGTATCGAAAGCGACTGCGAAGAGGGCGACGGCAATTATTGCGGTGGCGACAATGACAATCACTATAACGACGAATATTACAATATGTATGATAGCGATTACTATACAGAGTATGATAATTATAGCGAAGGCTACTCGGACGACTACGACTTTAACGAATAATGTCGAAATATCTAATCTATTACAATGTGAAAAATGAAAAAATTATATAAACAAATGATAATATATGTAATCATAAAGTAATAAATAATGCCATCGCCACCTTCAAAAAAGCAATCTGTCTCCGTCTCTCCCGCACAAGCGTCTCCCGTATCTGCGGATATACAAGTTAAAAAGAAGAAGTCGGTTTCTACTCCTACTGTTCTTTCGACTGTGCCAGTAGTCTCAGTAGCCCCTGTTGCTACCGCGACTACTGTTCCAGTCGTTCCTGTTCCCGTTGCTCCTTCTGAAACCGTCGTTCCAGTTCCAGTTCCAGTTCCTGCGGAAGCAGTTGTCGCCGATAACGTCCTTTCTACCATCATCGACAAGGTTAATTTATTGTCCGCAGCGATTAAGGATATTCAAACCAATCTCAAAGTCCTCAGCAAGGAATACGATAAGCAACAGAAGATTATTGAGAAGGCACAGAAGAAGCGTCAGAACGCGAAGAACTCGCCTTCTGGATTCGCAAAGCCCAATAAAATCTCGGACGAACTCTGTGATTTTATTGGCGTTCCTCACGGAACTGAGAAGTCGCGAACGGATATTACACGACTAATCAATGCGTATGTGAAAGAGCATAATCTGAATAAGCCTGAGAACAAGCGTTTTATTCTCCCTGATGACAAACTTAAAAAGATTCTTAACGTTGGCGATAGCGAGGAGATTAATTATTTCATCCTACAAAAACTGATTTCTCACCATTTCCCTGCGAGTGCGAGTAAAACCGCGGCGAAGTCCGTAGCAGTCCCCGCCCCTGCGACTGTGTAGAGAAGCGAGAGAAGCGATAGCAACAAATCCTTTATTTTTTTATGACTATTAAATACACAAAATAAAAATAATCAATATTAAGCAGGAGACGTATGAATATACAAGAGAATGCTCAAAAAAACATAGACTATTACAAGGAACTCAAAACCGTAAAGAAGGAGATTGAGAAGATATATAAACTGCTTTCGAAGGATGAGACGTTGCCTGAGATGATAGAGAGCATTCAAAATGATTTGAATAAAAACATTAGTTATATTTTGACAAATTTAACAAAACCCAACTCGACTTACAAAGAGTTGAATCCAAAAATAACAAAGATTCTGTTCTTGTTAATAGAATTATTAAGAAATTGTACATCATATCAAGATAAGGTGAGTGATAATGAACAATTCCGTGATATAGAGTTTGATTATGATAAAATATATGAAGAGAATATTAAAATAATTGATATTAAAATTATGTCAATAGCAGATAGTGAAGAAATAAAAGGGATTATAAAAAATATATTAATATGTACATATTACCTCACGCTATTTGAACAAAATAAACAGTCAAATGTAGATAAGGTAAAAATACAAGGCATTGATGATATTATAAAAGACACAAAAACAGCACCAGAGGAAAGAAAGAATTACGAAGCACAAAAAATCGAGTTGGAGAAGGAGAAATATAGAAGTGTTCTCAATTATATCCAAGTATCCTCTTTTGAAATTTTTGATTATGTCGATAAAAGATACGAAAGTCTAATCGCCGAGCCTATCCCCGATGAAGATAATGGAAAGAAAGGCAAAAAAGAAAAAGTAGAAGATAAACGAAAAGAAGCAGACGAACTTATAAGAATTTTCAAAACCGAGATATATTATACTTTTATAAATATCAACAATACACGGAGCAATGACCCAGAAACCCAACAATACGAAAATGGAAATGAAAAGATTGAATTGGATTTGAGGAATAAATTATTAGAGAAATTGAGAGAAGAGTTGGATAAGCAACTAAACACTTTACAGAACATCATTAATTTTTTAGTGGATTCGAATAAGCAAGAATATTCCAAGGAAATAACAGATGTCAAAAATAAGTTCAAAGATTATAAGAAAGAAAAGGAATACAAAGACAACATTCTAAGTCTTCTTATGAATGAAGAAGGGGAGATTAAAAAATTATTAGACAAGAATAGTAACGAACGGAAGGTATTAGAACAGAAAATCGAAATCCAAAGAGCGGAGTTGGAAAGAGACAGAAAAGAGAGAAAGTTGTTTGGGACTGGCGGAAGTCGAGGTGGCAGCCGAAGCACTAAGAAGATGCTCGGGGGCGAACGGAAACTGAACAAGTATTACGAGGACAAGTATAAGCCATTGAAAATCCTAATCGATTCGGTTGGCAACCTGATACAGGAAATCGCAAAGATAGAAGGAAAGGAAGATGCCGACAAAGACCCATTTAGCAAAAAGTATGGTATGTTTGGCGACTCTGGCGATGACGTGCCTTCGATTTACAAGAACATTTGGCACGATTACAAAAAAGAAATGAATAAAATAAAATCGAAGGGCGTCTCGATTGACAGTTTAAAACAGGATGACAGGCTGTATGAGCGGTTTAAGATGAACGAATTAGACCCACAAGATGTTTTAAAGATTTCCTTTCAGGACAAGGTGATTTTCATTTGCGTCGTCTTGATTATCCGCACATTCGCGATGGTATTAATCGAACTCCTAATCGAATATAATTTCGTAAGCACCCTGAGCAGAGGCATCCTCATGTATTCGATTCTCTATATCTTGCTACTATTTATAGGCGTATTAATCATAAATTACGACTCCTATAAATTGCGTATTCTCGTGAATTACCTCAACGTCCATATTAATTCGTCCAATATCTTTTTTCACGTCCTGCTATTTGCCCTGTTTATCGGGCTAATCCTCATCATCATCAATGATAACGAGGGCGACAACAACTTAAAGGGCGTTGATAACATCCTTAACTATACCTACATATACAAGTATATCTATGAAATCGCCGAGAAATCGAACCCCGCTTCCAATCTCCTATTATCGCAAAAAGAAAAAGTTAAATTACAATACCGTATGGATATTATCACGATGATTATCTTCATCTTCTCGTCCCTCTTAATATTGATAATGTAATGTAATAATATTAATTATTTCGTATCGGGTAATACGTTAGGATTAGAGAATACTGAGAGCCGTAATTCAAAAGCGATGCGTTCGTAAAGTCCTCCTTCGTCAAATTATTCTCATTCAACATTATTATTTTTCCAATGTCATTATCAACCTCCAATACTTTTATATTTACAAAGGTATTGCGATGTGTTTTCAATTGCATGTAGTCATATTTCGATACATTATTCAACCTGTATTCATCGTATTCGAACTGATTCGAATAATCGATATTCACCTCATATAGATTCAATTGCGGACGCATCCGCGTCGGAGGCATCAGAATCGTATCGATATTCGTATCCATACTCTCGTTATCGTATTTATGCGTCGCGTAATCGGACACTTGGTTTATTTTAATGTCATCACGCCCAAGGTCGAGTTCGTGATTCAGGTAATCGAGGAAATTGACTTTCCATTTCTTATTCGCCAGATTGATATTGTTGTTGATATTATTGCCCTTGTTTATCAACTTCCAGATGTCCCATTTTCCCGACGTCTTGCTATATAAGAAGTTATACTTGAAGGTTTTGTGATTGTCCGTAATCACCATTGTTATATAAGGCGTCGCGTCCTTCACGTAGGTAGGAAACATAATCTTTAATGGCTCGATTATATTACTTTGTAAATCAATATTAACCGTGAAGGTGAGTTGGTTGCGTCTGGGATTGTTTATCCAATCTCTGCTATAACTATTTATAATTAGTGTTTTTTTATTCACATAGGTATTCGTAGATGTATTGAGAGAACTTATGACTTTCCCCATAATATCCACAACATTCGTATCCGAAGTCGTCGTAGCCGTCGCAGCCGTCGCTGCCGCTGCTACGGTATCGATATTTGCCAAGATTGTATTTGAAATCACCCGTCCGTGTTCGTATTCTTTCACTCGGAGCAATAACTCTTCGTTCGTTAATATATCGCCCTTATTATACCCCGTATTCCCTTCGTTCCCTTCGTTCCCTTCGTTCCCCGTATTCGCTTCCATTACCGACATCGGACTCGTATCAGGCACAGGAGCATTTATCGCCTCTATGTTTTTTGTTATATAATCCTTCATTTTCGCCAAGGTTATCGTGTTCAGTTCCATCAGTTTCACGGTATTATTCATTAGCACCGCATCTTTGCTCATCGCCGTTATGATTGCTTGAATGATGTTTTGTAATACGTCGGCATTCAAGGATAGGTTGTATTTTTCAAACAACATCTTCGTAGATGCCTGAATTACCAAGTTCCTATTTTTTTCCGATTTAAACTCATCAATAATCGCCATTGTCTATTATTTATTTACACGTGGTTTTTTGTTTAAGTAATTGAGGTTCGGACGATATAAATACTTGCGACTCGCAATCATATTATCATCGGTGATTTTCTTGTCGTTCGTAATACATTTTAAGAAGCCCTCGTCTTTGTAAGGGTCGGGTAGATTTAATTTCTTGTATTTTAAAAGACTATTCAACCACCGTATTTGGTGCGTCATCGAGAACATACCGCACTCCGTGTTCTTTCGCTGGTGTCGCGTCGTATTGAAGGTGATTTTAAAAGTATGATTCGGATAGATGACAAGCAGACTCTTTTTTAGATTCATTATGAACTTCTTCACATACGCGGGTATGCCTATCGCATTACTGTCGTAATAATGAGCCCCATAGCATTTATTTTTCGGGTCGATAATGATGAACGTAGAAGTCCAGTGCGAACCGTTCTGGTTATGCTTATCGAGGTTCGTGATTAACCCCAGATATTTAATTTTCTTATTGATATATCTCTTGACATCGAGCGAACATATCTGGCTATACAAGCATCGCCCGAACTTATCCTCCTCTGAGAAATCAATCGGATATACGCCTAAGAACGCGTATTTATATTGTTGCACCTTGTCATACTGCTTCATCACGTCCTCAATGTCATAATTACTGAGCCACTCCTTCCCATTCGCATACCACTCGATTGGCATCTCGGGACGCAACTCTTCCTTCTCAATCATCTTGATAATCTCTTTCGCTTTCGTGTCGTCGGCGAAACGTGCGATTGTGCCAGTCCAACACCAGTATTGCTTGTCGTCGCACACGGGCTTAATCTTTTCATTTAGCAGAAGCGATAATTTCGCAATCGCATCCGTTTTTTTATAGGTTATCTTGTCGGGCTTATATTTGTTCCACGTATCAATCAGGAAGAGCAACGACTTTTTAGAAAATATATAGGGGTTATTGGCATTTTTAGGACTATTATATTTCATAATTTCATTCGTAGTCATTCGTGCTATGCTATGGTATTTCTCTACATAATAAGCAGAAAGTATTTTGCGATTCCTAAAAATAAATATGTATAAAAATAAAAATTGATATATATATAAGTATATTAAAACAATAAAAGAATGGGCATTAATGAAGATTTTCGCTCATTTATTAACAAATATAAGGTCGAGAAAGGTAAGCCTTTTACAAATACGAGCATCGGGTATCCACGCATATCCATTTGTGTCCCTGAGGATAAGTATGCCGATTTTATGAATATCTACGGGTTGGCTCTTACGAATGCCATCCCATTACATTTTACAGAAAAACCCACGGAACCCAGTTCGCTCCGTGTTGATATCGATTTCCGTTTCACTATGCCAGATGACAAGTCTGGCATTTACAATTCACAAGATTCCAACTCGTCCTTAAATAGCAAGAGGAAGTATGACCGCATATATACCGCTGATAATATACACGCGATTGTCAAAGCCTATTTCAGTGTCATCAATCAATACTTGGATGTCCCTGAGGAAGCGAATATCGCCTACGTGATGGAAAAGCCGAAGCCCGTCGAGTTCCGCAATAAACTGAAAGACGGGTTGCACATCATCTTTCCGCATATTATCGTGAATAATAACGTCCATCACTTTATTCGGCGAAAGATATTGGATGTCGCTACGGATATTTTCAAGGATTTGCCAATCTGTAATGACTATGATTCGATTGTCGATAAGGCGATTATCGACGTGAATTGTTGGCAGATGTATGGTTCGCGAAAGCCCGATTGCGATACCTACCGTGTTTCGAGCATCTATAAATATGCGAATAATGAAACGGTGAGAACCGATTATACCTTGAACGCCGCGGACGAGATAAACTTTATCAAACTGTTTTCTATGCGTAATTTTTCTAATAATATTCAAAACTTTGTGAAACCAGAATTTGATGTTGAAATAAGTCAATATAGTAAGCACATCTTACCCGCGATAGACCAGAAGTTGAAGAGCAAAGTCCAGAACAATATTTTCGGCAAATCGTTGAATGCGAACCGATGCTATATTTCCGAAGATGAATTGAACTTTGCTAAAAAACTCGTAAGTTGCCTATCTTTGACACGTGCCGATAATTACACGGACTGGATTAATTTGGGCTGGGTATTGCGTAATATCGATTACAGGCTTCTTGAAACGTGGGTAGATTTTTCAAAAATTAGCAGTGCGTATATCGAGGGCGAATGCCACAATCTATGGGACAAGATGAGGAAGGACAATATGGGTATCGGAACATTGCGGTGGTGGGCGAAGCAGGATAACCTCGTAAAATACGTCAGTATCCTCGACCAAAGCATAATTCCTAAGATAGACCAGAGTGTCGCGTCGGACGGTGCTCATTTCGATATTGCTTGTGTTGTCTATGCTATCTTTAAAGACGATTTCAAAGCGATTTCCAAGGACATCTGGTATAAATACGACAAGGAGCGGCATCGCTGGGTTCGTGCTAGGGAAGGATTGGATTTACGGCGTATCCTCAGTATTGATATATGTAAGAAATATATGGAACGAAGCCTATTTTTCTCAGAATATACAGAAGACCCGACGCTAAAAGCCATCAACGACGAGCGTAGCAAGAAATGCCTGAAAATCGCGACGCAATTGAAGAACTCCAACTTCAAAGACTCGATAATGAAAGAATGTCGGACGCTCTTTATCGACGAGAAGTTTGAGGAGTTGCTCGATAGCCGTTCGCATTTGATTGGGTTCGACAATGGCGTCTATGATTTAAAGATGCACATGTTTCGCGACGGAATGCCCGACGATTACATTCTGCTCAGCACGAAACTCAACTACGTTCAGTATAACAGTGAGATGCCCGAAGTATTGGAAATCAACGAGTTTTTCTCTAAAATATTCACCAACAAGAATCTGCGGAATTACGTGATGGACGTGTTGGCGTGTATTATAGATGGTAGCATCGCACAAGAACGCTTCTATATTTTTACAGGACAGGGTAGTAACGGGAAATCGAGGCTTTTGGATTTGATTCAAAAGTCGATTGGGGAATATTATTGTATCTTGCCGATTGCCTTGCTAACGCAGAAACGGGCGGCGAGTAATGCGGCTCAAAGTGAATTGGAGCGAACGAAGGGGCGTCGATTTGCGGTGATGCAAGAGCCGAGTGAGAACGACAGGCTCAATATCGGACTGATGAAAGAATTGTCGGGACAGGACAGGATTTTAGTGCGAACGCTCTTTAAAGAGCCGTATGAGTTCAAGCCTCAATTCAAGATGATTCTAACGTGTAATGAATTGCCCGAGATTCCAAGTGATGATGGTGGCACGTGGCGTCGTATCAAAGTGTGTAATTTTTCGAGCAAATTTACAGAGACCCCAGATATCAATAAGCCGACTGAGTTTTATATGGACTTGGAGTTGTCTGACAAATTCGACCGATGGAAAGAGGTATTCATTAGCCTACTGATTGACCGCCATAAGCATATTAATCCGATGGCAATCCCTGAGCCGAGCGAAGTTCGCGTCGCTACGGAGAGTTATAAGCAGAATAACGATATTATCGGGCAATTCGTGAATGACCGCATTGTGATTGACCCGCAAATCAAAGAACCGCGTATCACCATCACGAAACTCTATACGGATTTCAGGCTATGGAGTATATCGAATGTTGTGAAGGGTAAGAAATGCCCTGACCGCAATCAACTCAAAGCATACTTGGAAAAACTACTCAACAAACCCTACGAATCGAAGGGCTGGAATGGCATAGGATATAAGGAAGAAGATGATGAAGAGGATGAGGATGACGATGAATAGGTAGGATGATGTGGATGATAAGAATATTGTTATATAAGGAAAAGTGATGTGTAGCGATTTGTATTATTTTTTATTTTTATAAAAATTGAATACTCTGAATACTCTTTTATATATTAAATATGTCGCAATCGAATGGTCTAAGCAACCGTCTAAAACAACTGGTTAATGATGGAAAAAATCTTAATGATGATAGTAGTTTATCTGAAAAAATATTAGCAGACACTATGAGTGAAATTATTCCATATGCTACGGAGGTTTTCAAACCACACGGATATAATATTGTTATGGAAAAACACATTTCATTATATGAATGCCAAAAGTTCTTTGAAAAAGCAGGTGGTTCAATTCCGAACCCTGATAATAAGAATGTCGGTATGCGTCCTGACGGAGGTATATTATTTGCTGTATCAGATAACAAAAGAATCCCTATTCTTATAGTGGAAGACAAGGTTCAGGGAACAAACGACACTTTATTTACACAAAATAAAAAGAGACAATCAACAGGTAATGCGATTGAAAGAGCGGCGAAAAATATAAGAGGGTGCGAAATGCTTTTTGCTGGACTCGATATATTTCCATACGTATTATTTGCTTCGGGATGCGACTTTCATTCCACTGAAACTATCTCCAAGCGAATTGAAATGATGAACTTTGGTTTTCCAAATAATTATATTGATATAACTACTGAAACTACGAATGAGCAAGTAAATACAAATATACGTTCAATTATTGAAAGCATAGACGTTAAAAAAAGGTGGGGAAAATGTGTTGTTTCTGTATTTATAAAAGCACATAAGTGGGATGAAATGGGACACAGTTCATCGCGTTGGAAAAAGGACGAGCAAATACATATATTAAAGAAGGTTATAGATAGTGTATATGAAAATCTGGCTATCTCTTTGAAACAAGATACATAATCTCAATCACCTTATCGCTTCTTTCTTTGAGATTTCTGCTACCTTTGTAGGTGTCATATTTTATTTCGTATTTTTTGACATTATATGGTTCGAATAATGTTTTCCAATCGCTCTCTGTGATAATCCCCTCGTTATTATAAGAAATCAGGATATAGGTCGATTTAGCAAGTCCATCCGCCAATAGTTTCCCCATCGATAGTACTGCGGTTCGATGTTTATTATAATTCGACTTCGTCCAATCTGTCGGAATACCCGAAATCGTAGAAATATCTACGGGTTCTTCGTTCTTTGCTATAATATTTAACATAAAATAATTACTACCGTAAGGATGTTGATTATAAGGCGGGTCTAAATACATAATATCGATATCATTCGGGAGTTCATTTACCAACACGTTGATATCCTTATTCGACGGAAAAGCCGTGTAGTTTGAATAATTCCATATAGGGATATCTAATCGTATCGCCTTTGTAATTCGAGATAACGCGTTTTCACCTTTGCCTCCAAACCAGCCTATATTGCCCTTTTTATAAAATCCCTTAAATACCCCTGCCGTATTCGTATTTATACTTGCCTTATTTAGAAGAGGCACTAAACAATAATTCACCAACTCCGTCTCTATATGTTCGGATATGTATTTTCGTAGCGTATCTATAATAAGGGCGTTCTCGCGTGTATAAAAACAACGCTCACCTTCCTTGATATCCTTGCTATCTTTTGGAGCATACAGTTTGCTTATGATACCTTCGTGATATGGTCCATTCTCGGCAATCTCATTCATACGATGTATATGATGTGATATCCGCTCCTTTTGATGCTCGGATGGATTTACAAGATAACAATATGCCATCAAATAAGAATACAGTTCCATATCATTCGTATAAAGATTATCGGATAGATAAGACAGTTCCCTCGATACAACAGAAGAACCCGCAAATCCATCCACGATATTCAATTTATCCTTCGATAAAATAACTCGCACTTCATCGACAATATCGCGAATATATGAAACCAACTTCCTCTTATTACCGATACACGTTAGCATCGTTTGATATACAAACGTTTTCTTATTATGGGTATCGTCATTAACAGTTTCATTCTCATCAGACGAGGATGTAAGTAATAAAATTAAATCTGCCTTGCTTTTCCCTGAATAACCTTTGATATTATTTATTTTACAAAGGGATACTAATTCTGCTCTTGATTTTTCGCGATTCATTATAATTGATGTTGTTTGATAGTATTTGATAGTATTTATATCAATTTTTTAGATACTTTCTAAAAAATGATAAATAGATTTATACAAAAGAGCAAATGAATCGATATAAAAAAGATAGATTCGTGTTGTTTCTTGATTCTCTTACAACAATTATTACAATTTTGAGATACCTATGCTTAATCGCCTACATACTATTATACATACTATATAGCCTATATAGCGTTTCTTACATAATCAGCGAAGCAATGATGCCGCGAAGTAGCGAAGCAACGATACCGATTAGACTTCCGACGGGTTCGTGAGGTATTTAATCCATACCTCCTTGGGATATTTAGACTTCCTTAAATTGAGATAGAAACCCAGTTCGACTGCTTGGTCGTAAAAGCCCTTGTTTTGTGCCAACTGTCCTTCGCTATACAAATCTACAATACTTTTGAGCGATAGGCGATGATTAATCATATTGATATTCTCGATGAATTGCGTAAGAATATCTTCGGTGATAATCTTGTTATTACTATTCGAATACGTAGATACAAAGCATTCGAGAACATCCTTGTTCGCATTTAGAATATTGAATATCTCTTTTTTATTCACACGCGGTTGTCTGCTTGTTTCGCACTGGTTCGACAATATAAGTCCCTTGAAACGCCTCTGCCTACACAGTCTATTCATAAACTCCATCACGTTTATATCCACAATTACTGGCTCTTTGAAAGGCAAATGATTATTTATTTTCATATATAAATCGATGCTCCGCTTCATATTGGTAGTCTCGCACTCATCCACCTCATAAACCCACACATATACCTTGTATTCGCAACTAAACGTATGGTCGTGTTCTGTGATATACTTACATATCGCCCCGTGTCTGTGGTTTCCGTTGATAATCTTGATGCTCTTCTCTTCAATCTTAGCCTTCTTGTCATATATCGCATCAATCGTAAAGGGGATGTCGTAGCCTTCGGTAATCGAGGCATACAACTCAGTTATCTTTGAAGAGTCCAAGTCTCTGTTGAATACGATAGGAGTGGCGTAAGCCATTAACTCGCGAAAACTCAGTTTTACCAAATATTTGACATCGCTTATCTTGTCGATTGTTTTGTCGGCGATATTAAAGTATGTCTGTTGCGGCGGAGACGGAGATACTTGCTGTTGCTTGTTGTCTGTCTTTTCAAACGCCCTCTTAATGTCGTCATCATTGAAACTCATTGTCTGGGTTGGGCTTTGTGGTTCGTGTTGCTTTACGCTCTCTGCTTTACTTATACCGTGTAGCATCCTTAATCAATTTTTATCCTTCTCCTTCTCCAACAATAGAAATATGTAGGCGAAGAGCGACGATATCACAAGTCCGCATATTTCGATTGCGGTATGGTAAGGGAACGGGTAGGCGTTCATCATCGCCTCGCAATTATACTTCTCGTTAAAGAAGAGTCCTATGATGACTAAGAATAACAATAGCAAGATTGGCAGTAGTCGCTTAACAACCGTAGGCAACTTCACGTGCCATAGTCCTGTAAGAAGCACAACAACCCAAATGTTTATTCCTGAAATCGCGTTATATACCGTGCCGATATAATTCAAAAATATATAGAAGTCCAGAAGAATCGCCGCGAATATGAGAGGGATATAAGGAGGTTTGCCACTAATGAACGATAACGCGGTGATTAAGGCGATAACGATGAGATACGAGGCTGCGTGAATGATATACACGTGTTCTAAACTATGCTCACCGTCGTCGCTCCAAAACAAATGCGAATATGCGTGGTATGCTTGAAATATGAATAAGGACAGTATAAAGAACTGGATTTCGATATGCTTTGCCAATGATAATAAATAAAGCAAGATGATACACGATATGATATCGATACTCGCGGAATAGGGCTGGTCTGCGAAGTCTGCTCGAACCTCACACGTATTAAAGGGAAACGTCTTAGGCGGCTTAGGCGATTCCATTATATATTATAGATACAAAAAATATATATATATTACGAATATAAAACATATACATAGAATGCTAAGTTAGACGCAACGTCTTGGCGTCGTTAAGCGACAGGGACATATCTCTGCTGTCCCTCTTTGCTTACGACGAGTTCGTATAACATCTTGAATATATCGGTATTCATCTCTTTTTTATGATTCATTTCAAGAAGAATCATTATATTTTTATTGTCTTCCTTGGGATATAACTCATCCACCTCCCTTTCTATCAATCCGATATTGTATTCGAGCATCAGGTTCATATAATCCACGAAATGTCTGCCTCGCACATATCGGTTGCGTCTCTTTAATTTGCTGAAAAACGTCGCAATGTCATCATCCCACGAAACACACGCGTCCCTCAAAACATTTGGGTTAATATTATAGTAGCAACCGTATTTGCCAGACTCAATCGTCATCTTCGCATCGTGTTTCACAAAATAGGCAGTGTCTATGAACCAATTTATTTCCTCCGCATAGAATCCGCCTCTCTTTTCTTCGATGACTTGGTGCGTGTTATTGATGAGGTGCGTGGATAGTTCGTAATACATCCTTAAATACTTGTGTTTCAAGAGTCTCTCAAAGGGGATTATGATTGCCCCGATGCCTTTCACATCGATATATACGAGTTCGCGAAACTTGATAAACAAGAAGTATTTGCTATCGACGTTGTTTTTGTTGGCTTGGAAAAACCCAGAAAACTCCATATCCTTCACGTGGTGATAGATGTATTGAAGCATCGTTTGTTGGTCTCGGTTGCAGCTTGTAGCGGCTTGTTGGTTGGTTGTTGCTTGTTGCGAAGTTGGTTGTTGCGACTTTTAGTCTGCTTCTTTTGCTTTGTCTCTGCTATATAAAATTAAGACATCAAATCAGTTTTTAGTATCGATATAGGATATTAGGACATATTTATTCTAAAATTGATTATTATTCCATATATACTATAACAAATGGAAAGCAAACACCAAGCGAAGCAAGAAGTTCAAGAAAGTTATGCGAAATATATGAAACGCATCAAAAACAAAAAGATAAATAGCAATGGCAATAGCAATAGCGGCGGCAACGGCAATGTATGTTTTCTATGCGGACGCAAAGGACACTACGGTTCGCAAACATCCTGTTTTGCTGCGAATCGCTATGATGCGAATCAAATAAGGAAGGGGGTGATATTATAATTGACGAACTACATTCCTGATGCTTCTCTCGCTATCCTCCAAGTTCGACAAGTATGGGGCAAACTTCTTGGGTGTGCGTATGAGATTGTCGCAGATGATTTGGAATAGGTCGCCATTCATATCCTTCTTTTCGTAAAACGCAAAGAGGTTAATGAGGTTTCGTTTGTCCTCTTCGATTGCCGAGATTTCGTCGAGTTCTTTTTCCATTAGCATAGCGTTATAGGCGATTGCGAGATTTGTATAGTTAATCACTCGTTTTTTATAAACGACTGATAATACGTATCCAATGTTTTTTTGTAAATTATAGTTGAAAAACTCAATCTCCGAGGCGGTATGGACGTACTTACGTTTACCAGTATCGTCTAACCACAACGAATGAGGGTCTGTCAATACATAGGGGTTTATCTTATAATAGCAATACTGTTTGTCCGTTTTAACTTCGTCATTCAAGATATACGCACAATCCACATACCAATTGCGTCGCCCCTTGTATATGCGTGTGATTTCCGCGTCCCAAATGCTACTTCCGTCTTCGCTAATTTTTTCAACAATCTTATTTTTATCCTTCACAAACAGAAGCGATAGGTCGTAATACATCTTTAATTTCTGGTTTTTCAACATTTCTTCAAAGGGCATAACGATACTACCCACGTTTTTAACATCGATATAGATGTTGTTTTTACACTTTATGAAAAGGAAATATTTGAGATATATAACTCGGTCTCCTTGGACGTTCGTTGTCATATCGAAAAGAGCGGAGAACTCCATATATGGTATATGATGAACTGCCATATCGGGATAACGATGATACTCGACAGACATCTTTTGGTTTTACGAAGCAGTCGAAGCAGTCGAGAGAAGCGAAGCAGTCGAAGTTTGCGAAGCAGTCGAGAGAAGCGAAGCAGTCGAAGCAGTTCGATACAGGTGTCTTTATTATTATGTGAAGACTATTTTATCAATTTTTAGAATAATCCAGACGATACATAAATAATATATATTGTCTATTTAATAGATGTGTAAATGTCAGTAAATCGATATGTTGTTGAAAGTATAATAAAGGCGAGAAAATCAAAATCTCCTCCGATACCTATACATCAATCAAAATCCCCTCCTATACGTCAATTAAAAGACATACTTAATGATAAAGTGATTAACGAAGGAGCGATATTTAGACTTTCAGTAGATGACTTTACAAATATGTGTAAAAAAAAACATCTTAGAAGTAAGATGGCAAAACCACTAAACACTTCATTTGATGATTTAACCATTTTTTGTGATATAGTGAAAGTTGGAGAGAACTATATAGATTTGTCCGCAAAAACAATCGAAGAACAAATAATAGCGAGAGAAGCGAAGAAAGCCCCGTTATTTAAAACAATAAGAGATTTTCCAGATGAAATAATAGATAAGGTTTTGAGTCATTATGATTCGATGATTTCTACTATCTTTACACGCCTAAAAAGATTTCTTGTTTCTCTATCCAAGGAGGTAGAAGAAGGACATACATTAATTGCGAAGATTGTAGAATCGTTTAGCGATGAAGATAAAGAAAGAATAGTCTATGGTATCACTATGTATTTTAATAATGGTGAGATTAAACCATCAGGGCAAAAAAAATATTTTGATGGGTTTTTCCCCAAAACTAATAATTTCTCAAAATTAATTAAGACTCTTATTCGCAATATATATCCTTCTTCTAAAAAAACGACATTCAATATAGAGTATTTTTCCCATTCGAATAATAGAATATATTTTAAAATTTCAAATATAAAAAGGCATTTAATTTCATTTATGAGTGAATATACACCAAAATTAGATGATGAGTTAATTGAATATATGTCAAATCTCATAGATGATGTGATAGACGAAAAGTATGTGTTCAAGTTATCGCCAGATAAAAGATATAAGATAAGAACGAATGACAAATTATATGATAATGGTTATTATTTGTTGATGGATGGGATAGAAAGAAGGGACGCATTGGGGAAAAAGGGAACGGGGGTTCTACCGACACCAAACAAAAAGTTTGTTGTAGAAAAAGAAAGCACAGAGAATGATTTTACACACGAAGAATGTAAACTCTGGGCTATGATGCCTATCTTTAACCCACGAACCTTAGAACCGATTTTAATCGATTCGCCCCTCTATAATCTCCTACTATCTAAGAGTTATCAATATGACACCAATCTAATACCGCGTATGATTACATCACGCGGATACGATGTTCTTCATAGTGTGTTATTTACCAAAGACTATTCTTATGCCTCTCAATCATCGTCATCCTCGTAGATGTGCCTATGACGATACAAAAAATGATAATTCGTATCAGTCATCGTTTGGTTTTTTGAAGCGGTCGAAACGGTCGAAGTTTGCGAAGCGGTTCGATACAGGTGTCTTTATTATTATGTTAAGACTATTTTATCAATTTTTAGAATAATCCAGACGATACAAATAATATATTGTCTTTTTAATAGATAGATAAATGTCCGTAAATCGATATGTTGTTGAAAGTATAATAAAGGCAAGAAAATCAAAATCTCCTCTGATACCTATACATCAATCAAAATCTCCTCCGATACGTCAATTAAAAGACATACTTAATGATAAAGTAATTAAAGAGAATGGTATATTTAGGCTTTCTGTAAATGATTTTATTAAAATGCGTAATAACGTCGTACTACGCCGTATGATGACAAAACCGTTAAATACTAACCTACAAAAACTTACTATATTTTGTAATATTATAGCAGTGGAAGCAAAAAACCATATAGATTTGTCAGCAAAAAAAATAAATGAAAAACTTGAAGCACCGCTATTGAAAACAATAAGAGATTTACCAGATGAAATAATAGATAAGATTATAGGTCATTATGATTCTATGATTTCTACTATATTTACAAGCCTTAAAACATTTCTTGTTTCTCTATCAAACGAGGTAGAAAAAGGGCATACATTAATCGCAAATATTGTTGCATCGTTTAGCGATGATGATAAAACAGATATAGTCAATAATATCCGTATTTTTTTTAAAGAACAAAATATAACAGTAAACCAACAAAAAAAATATTTTAATGGGGATTCCCCTAATACTGATGATTTCTCAAAATTAATTAAGACTTTTATTCGTAATATATACTTGCGTTCTCTATATCCTTCTTCTATAAACACGACATTCAATATTTTATTTCTAAATATTGAATATTTTTCCCAATTATATTTTGAAGATACCAAATTGCCATCAAATATAAAAGAGCAATTATTTTCATTTATGACTGAATATACACCAAAATTAGATGATAGGTTAGTTAGATATATGTCATATCTCATAGATGATGTGATACACGAAGATTATGTGTTCAAGTTATCGAAAGATGATAGAGATAAGGCGAAAACCGATGACAAATTATATAATAATAATTATTATTTGTTGATAGAAGGAATAGAAGTAAAGAACACAATGGAACAAAAAGGAGAAGTAGTGGGAACGGGGGTGCTGACACCAAACAAAAGGTTTGTTATAGAAAAAGAAAACACTGATAATAATTTTACACACGAAGAATGTAAAATGTGGGCTATGATGCCTATCTTTAATCCGCGAACCATTACACCGATTTTAATTGATTCGCCTCTCTATAATCTCCTACTATGTAAGAGTTATCATTATGATAAGAGTTTAATACCGCGTATGATTACATCACGTGGATATAAAGTTATTTACGGAGTGTTATTTACCAAAAACTCTGAATCATCGTCGTCAAGTCCTCATAGCGGTCAGTATATGTAAAGCGAAATGACTATGGCGATACAATTATATGCTAATAATATGAACAAAAATAGATATAAATAATATCTATATAAACATAAACAAATGACATCGGTATCGACATCACATCTTACTCCTCTCGTGGCGATTGTATGCTACTTAGCGTATCCCAAGCATCTACGCATAAATCCTGATTTACTCTATAAGGTATCAGTTATTCACAACGCACTACTTGTGATGTATAGTGCTTGGACGTTCGCGTCGCTATCTCGTATCTTGTATAACGACGGAATCGTCTTCAAGTCTAATTATTATTTTCAAAATCCGCAATTCGATACGATTATCTATTGGTTTTATATCTCTAAATATTACGAGTTCGCCGATACGTTTTTATTGTATCTCAATGGCAAAACACCAGTGTTCCTTCAAAAATACCACCACGTCGGCGCGGTGATATCGTGGCATTTAATGTATCGATACCGTGTCGAAATGATATGGATGGCGACGCTCTTAAATAGCGGAGTTCATACAGTGATGTATTCTTATTACCTTGGTTGTCTATTGAAAATAAAACAAGTAAGATACATAAAAAGATATATCACGATGATGCAACTGTGCCAGTTCTTCATCTTGTATTCCAATTTCTATCTTTACTATCCACCGATTGAGACGTGGTTTAATTATGGGATTATCACGTTTTTTGAGACGTATGGAGTAGGCATTGTTTGGTTGTTTGGCAAGTTCTATTATGATAGTTATGTGGTGAAGGAACGTTTGGAGAGGATGGGAAGGATACAGTATATATAAGTTTGTAAATACTTTATTTTATTTTTATAAAAAATAAAAAACTGATTTATGTATTACAGCAAAATAGTAATAGAGATGTGCGTTTATGATGGTTGTAAGAACTGGACTGGTTTTAATTTCGAAGGATTAAAGGCAAAGTATTGCTCCGTCCATAAAGAAGATGGAATGGAGAACGTGAAAGATAGAAAATGCGTATATGAAGGGTGTCGAAAATGCCCTTCATTTAACTATGATAATGAGAAGAAAACTCTTTATTGTGGAACACATAAAAAAGATGGTATGGTGAATATTTTTGTCAAGTCATGCATCTATGAAAATTGTAAAAAAGTTCCATCATTTAATACCAAAAATGAAAAAAAAGCGTTATATTGCGGGGAACATAAAGAAGATGGAATGGTGGATATTAAGCATTCATCTTGCGTATATGAAGATTGTAAAACACAAGCAGTATTTAATATGAAAGGAAATAAGAAAGGGTTATATTGTCAAATCCATAAGGCGGATGGTATGATAGACATCAAGAATAAAGTATGCGTTTATAAGGATTGTATAAAACGCCCCACTTTTAATTACGAAGGACAAAAACACGCTATTTATTGTTTAGTTCATAAATTGAAGGATATGTATGATATATTAAACAGGGTTTGTAAAAGCGACTTGTGTAAAAAACAACCAGCATATAATTATAAAGGAGAAATAACCGCTTTATATTGCTCGAAACACAAAGAGAATGGTATGATTAACATTCGTTCAAGTACATGTAAAAATAAGGAGTGTATGACGCTTCCCAATTATAATTATGAAGGCAAACAAAAAGGTTTATATTGTTTAGCACATAAATTTGATACTATGATTGATGTGAAAAATAAAAAGATATGTAAAACTCATTTATGTCCTACCCGTGTTACAAACAAATACGAAGGATACTGTTTAAGATGCTATATATACACCTTTCCTGACAAGCCAGTCGCTCGAAACTACAAGACAAAAGAGAGGGCAGTTGTAGATTTTGTCTGCGAACGATTTCCAGAACATACTTGGATAACTGATAAGAAGGTTAATGACGGATGTTCTATGCGACGCCCTGATATATTATTGGATTTAGGATATCAAGTGTTAATCATAGAAATAGACGAGAACGCTCATCAAGATTACGATTGTAGTTGCGAAAATAAGCGTATTATGGAACTATCACAAGATGTAGGACACCGACCTATTGTATTTATTAGATTTAATCCTGATAGTTATAGAAAGGGAACTATAAAAATACCTTCGTGTTGGGAACAGAATATGAATGGTATTTGTGTTGTTAAATATAAAGAAGACTGGGAATATCGATTACACACACTCGAAGCACAGATAAAATACTGGACTTCGATAAATAATAGCACAAATAAAATAATAGAGACTATTCAGTTATTTTATGATGTGTAAAGAAAAATATAAAAATACATAACATATAACATTCATCATCAAACACTTAGCACCCTACGTTAGCCACGAGGTGGAAATGATTTGCGTTCGTTCGAACAAGATTTTTGTAAATAATCATAAGCAAGTCCCTATTCATATCTTCATTTTTGTCATAGAGTGCGATGACACTAAGAACATTCTTTCTATCCTCAACTTCAAACTTGAAGTATGTGGAGAGTTCTTCGATTTCTTCGCTCATTTCTTCCATCTTTTTGGTTTGATATTCGATTGCGAGGTTATTGTAAGCGACGCACTTCGTTCTCTTCGATTCAAAGACTTCGTCGATGATATAATTCATTTGAAAGATTTCCAAATCTTCTGGCGAAGTGTAATCCATATTCTCCAAGTCGAATGGGTTGATTTTGAAATACGCGAGTTTATCGTAGGTGTCTCGGACACCTTTGTCCCCATATCGATGGAGTTCATTATTCACAATATAATGGGTGTCAATCCACCAATGCCTCTCCGTATCATATAATTGATAATCGCAATAATCACTGCTAAATAGAAGTTCCTGAGTCGCAAGATGCTTGTCGTCTGCGAACATAAGCGACAGGTCATAGTAATATTTCCAATACTTGTTTTTTTGGAGTTCTTCGTATGAAATAACGACATCCCCGACACCCTTCACATCCATATAGACCTTGTTGCCGTATCGGATGAAGAGATGGTAGTCGTATTCATAGTTGTTCTTCAAATGCCTAATATCGATGAAGGCGGTGAATTCGACATTTACGAAGGTGTGATGGGCGTAATTCCTGTTCGTATCGATAGAGGAACAGTGCATCTTGCGTTCGTTTCGAAGGCTTGTTTGCGTTCGGGTTGCGTTCTTTCGAAGGCGGCAGATTGCGTTGAGAGTTGCTTTCGTTTGAAAAGGCTATCTTTTGGCAATATCGGCAATATAAAGGTTTAACATTCAGAATCATTTTTATGCGTTCGCATCATAAAATAGGACATATTGTGTCGGACATAATAAAAAATATATAATATACTAAGAATATTCCTTTAAGTAGCATTCCTTTAAGTAGCAAAGCATTCCTTTAAGTAGCAAAGCATTCCTTTAAGTAGCAAAGCATTCCTTTAAGTAGCGAATCCTTTAAGTAGTATTCCTTTAAGTAGCAAAGTATTCCTTTAAGTAGCAAAGTATTCCTTTAAGTAGTATTCCTTTAAGTAGCAAAGTATTCCTTTAAGTAGCAAAGTATTCCTTTAAGTAGCAAAGTATTCCTTTAAGTAGCAAAGTATTCCTTTAAGTAGCAAAG
>Ga0194055_10000122_pt1 | contig 55599 bp, 35 predicted proteins | sample SepL449m_MetaG_FD_155482 | JGI IMG/M metagenome (GOLD analysis project Ga0194055, IMG submission 155482) | Anoxic zone freshwater microbial communities from boreal shield lake in IISD Experimental Lakes Area, Ontario, Canada - Sep2016-L442-9m | ecosystem: Environmental > Aquatic > Freshwater >... | reverse complement strand
CGCCAACCCGTTCGGCGAGTGCAGTTCCGCCGAGAGAGTCAAAAACCAGCAAGCCGTCAACGCTTCCTTTGATAGCCTTTGGCACCCACACTTGGGCTTGAATTTCCAAAAGTTTTCCCGCCGGAACCGAGATCGGCGGAGTGGTAATCCAGACGAGCGGAGTTTCGACGACAACCGGCGACTCTGCGGGATTAAGTGGCTTGGACTGGATGCAGAGACTGCCCTTGCCACTGGCTGGTTGCGTGCGAGAAATCTCAACGGCGGTTCGGATGGCTGGATCACGCAGGGCGAAGTGATGCCAGCCGTTGCCAGCCAAATCTTCAATCTGCTCCATGCCTCCGCCAGTCAGCAATTCACTACCGGGGCCGGTGTTGGCCAAGGCCTCGACAAATCGCCAGTGATCGGCCAGCGACGCATCTGACGATGAAAGTGGACTAGCGACCATGGATCCGGTGGCCAGCACGCCGCGTTCCCACGCCAGCCTTTCCAGCTGGCCGCCGATGGCACTGGCCCGCAGGAACTTTGCGATCGCAGCATCCGGCTCGCTTAAAGCGAGTGATTCACCAGCCAGAGCGCTTCGCTGAGCTTCGCTGAACATCGCGGTAGCGGGCAGATTACCAAATGCTGCGGGAGGCAGTCGGGCGAGGAGTTCGGCCCCATCGGACAGTGCGATGCCGGCCTGTGTGCGCGCTGAAATGAGTGCCAGTGGAGCCAATTCGCGGACCCGTTCTTGCACATGAGCCGTCACGGCTGGTTCGCCACTCAAGAGCACAAGCGTCGAAGAGCAAAACGAATCGAGCACGATTGATACACCACCCGTAACACGTTTTTGTTTGAGAGGGCGCAAGCCGCCAGGCGACACCTCCCAGGCTTGATGAGCCTCTGGCACACCAGGTACAAGTAGCGAGAGCGGTGTGGCGTCTTTAGGAATATCGCCTTGATAGTGGCGGGCTACAATTTGGGCTCCTTGTACACAGCGAAAGACGAGCACCATGCGGGCCCTCGCTGCCTCCAGCACAACCGCTTGTATTTCGGGATCACTTGACTGCGCTGCGGCAGCAAAACGGCCTGCGGCTCCCCACGGTTCGAGCAACTTAAGTTTGAGATTCATGGCTTGCGACGCAGCTGCCCTCGCCCGTGATTCGTGGTCGTTGCCATCGATCCGCCGCGACGAGCTAAAGAGGATGCCGCGAGTTCCGGCCGCCACTGCGGCGAGCGATGCAAGTGAGAGACTCTCTGGATCGACAGCGAGTCCCCAGCCGCCCACTCCAGAAAGAGCAGCGGCCTGCCCGGCAGTCCGGGGATCGATTTCGGTCGAGAGGGTTGCCAAAAGAGGTGTGCCGGGACGCGCCAGACGGGGTCTCTCACGCAGCCATGTGAGGTAATCAATGAGTTCGAGGCTTGTGCCCAGCACGGTGCGACGGGCCACAAGCAGATCGACATGCCTTGAGATTGAACGCAGGCCCGAGTCTGCTGCTGCAATCAACGGGCGACCTCCACGCTGGTCGCAGGCACGCACGCGCCGGGCCCGTTCGGCCAGCGATTCAACATCACCCTCGGCGAGTCCACTGCCCATGTCCCAGAGCAACACACGATCCCAATTGGCCGAAAAAACAGGCAGCGATTCAGGATCGCGGATGTCGACCTCGGGCAGCGTGGGCGGTGGGCAGATCACCCACATTCCAGCACGCTGGGCCTCGTCAAGAAGATTGCTCGGAGCTGGTTCTGTCAGACGCACGCAGTTGAATCCAAGCGTGGCAATCGTTTCGAGTTTTTCTCCGTTGTAGTCAAGCGCGCGTGGGAAAAATGGTAGGCCTGCAACTTCTAGCACTCCACGAGAGAGCCCACTCGGGGGTTGGGGAGGCGAAGGAGCAGTGCCGACTGGCGGCACGATTGGCGGAGCAGGTGAGGGTGCGCTCGCCACCAAGACTGGGCTCAACGGGACCGCGGGAATAACGCCCCTCACGAGCATGTCATCAATGGCGATGTCGTAGCGGCCAGGTCCAGAATAAAGATCAACAACAAGGTGAGTCACTCGAGCACCACTGCTATTCCCTCTTGATCCGTGCTGGGCATGAAGTGCTGGTAGCTGCTGCTCAAGACCTCTGGCGATGTCGCGCACCTCGAGCAATTCCCAGCGATCGGCTAATTTTGAGGTTGTTCCGGGCACAAGCACTTCAACGGGCAAGCCTGTTTTGGTGGAGATAAACTCGGGTAGCACGACGCGAACTGCTACACGAATATCAGGGCGATTGGCCCGTACCCAGAGCGATGCTTGCCACTCATCGATGACACTGGCCGGTGCGATTGGGGTTTGCGCTCGTAGCGTCAAGCCTCCAGACGCATCCAACACGATCCGTTCGCATGAGTCACCGCCGTGCGACGTTTCTCGACTGCGAGCGTGACTCACCATTTGATGGCCAACATCGGATTCGGTGACCGTCCATGTCGAATCTGGGCCCTCAAAAGTCTCGGCGATTTCGGTAGCGTCCAGTCGAACGGGCAGCCAAGCCCAGACTGCCAGACAACAAAGCTTGCCCCAGCCGAAAGGCAAGAACCGCTGCGGCGGGAGATCGCAGGGAATAAAAAATTGCGGTAGCATAGAAACAAAACCCAGAGGACAGTACGCAAGACGGGCTTTTACCAGCACTTGCGTCGTCGGCTCTAGACCACCATTTCCCCGGGTTGACCGCTCAACCCGCCGGCAGGTCACAATCCCGTCTCAGGCAGGGCTCAGACAAAGTCCCCGCATGGCATCGCGAACCACCCAATCTGCCTAGGGTTTGTACGTACCAGGTAGGCAGACCCAAGCAGCAGGGCTTAAAGATCCCCGTCCGTCAGCAAACACAGGAGTATTTTGGCGGCTTCGAGGTTTTTCGTATCATCCGTACTGGCACTTTTTAAAAACTTTTGTTTCCGCTCCGTGACCGCTTGCTATGAAACCGACCACTGCTGACGAACTGACTCATACCGTTACCGAACTCAATCTCGTTTCCAGTGAATCGCTGCACGACATCTGCTCGGAGCAAGGTGGCCGAGATATGTCTCTCGATCAGTGTGCTCAAGCATTTGTGCGCCGCGAATTACTGACGAGCTATCAGTTGGACCGATTGCTGCGAGGCGAACGCACCGGCTTCTTCTATGGCCGAGCAAAAGTTCTTTATCAGACTGGCGCTGGATCTTTTGCCCGCGTGTTTCGCGCGATCAATGTCGAAACCCGAGCCATTGTCGCTGTCAAGGTTTTGCGCAGCCGCTTTAGTGCTGATTCAGAAAAGTGTAAGGCATTTCGGCGGGAAGGCGAGATGGGCCACCTGCTCCGCCATCCCAATATTGTTGCGATCGAGGATGTCGGTCAGGAACGCGATACCAGTTACATCACGATGGAGTTTGTTGAAGGACAGACGCTGCGCGAATTAGTGCGCATTCGCGGAGCCATCGATATTGACCACGCTATTCGACTCATTGTGCAACTACTAGAAGGGCTCGAGTATGCTCATCGTCGGGGCGTGACCCACCGCGATCTGAAGGCTTCCAACGTGCTTGTTTCCTCCTCAGGTCAGGGAAAGCTTGTTGATTTTGGCTTGGCTGGAATCGACTCCGCAGGTGACAAGTCGTTGGGCAAGATGGTGCAGCCCCGCACGATCGACTATGCGGCCTTAGAAAAACTCAGTGGCATGAACGATGACAGCGTCCGCAGCGACATCTATTTTCTTGGCACGATTGCCTATCTGGCGTTGTCTGGCACTTCGGCACTCCTCGAATCACGGGATCGCGCCGAGCGTGCCGATCCGAGGCGTTTTACTTCAGTCATGCCACTGGCTACGCGGGCTCCTAGACTGCCTCGAGAGTTGATCGACACTGTCTCTCGTATGATCCATCTTGATCCACTGGAGCGCTGGCAGAATGCAGCGGATGTGCGGCGTGCACTGGAGTCACTTGTGGGAAAATATACGGCTGACAAAAAGAGTGCCGACGGCAGTGCCACGGCCGATCCAAGTACGGCAAGTGCGGTAGCTAAATCAGCTCTCGGGACGCCAGCGTATAAGGGCCGCTTGATGCTCGTCGAGCCCTCAGGACAAGCGCAGGCAGCTCTCAGAGAATTCTTCACGAGGCTAGGATACCGTGTTTTACTAACGGAAAATCCAGACCGTGCGTTGACCCGTTTTTCCAGTACGCCAGTGCCAGCCGACTGTCTTATCATGAGCACGCAATCCCTGGGCAAGGCCGCGATCGAGGCCTTTAATAAACTCACAGAGGATCCTTTTCTGGCCGACATTCCGGCGATCCTGATCGCCAGTTCGAAGCAGCAAGGACTTATCGATCAGGCACATTTCGATGACCGTCGAAAACTAGTGCTGACGCCGATTCACATGAAAGAGGTGGATCGGATCCTAGACTCTTTACTCCACACTCAGAAAGCCAATACTCCCTCCTCAAGCGATTCTTAGATGTAGTACATCGGATTGCTCGTTACGCGGGAGCGTTCCACGAGGTCGGCAAATGTCACAGCACGCAGAGAGTCTGTTTCGTTTGCGGCAACTTCTTTCCACGCATCGAGCAAGACAGAGACGCTACGGGATTGTGCTGCGCGAGCGGCTGTGATCGCAGTAATCAGTTCATCGGGGCCCTCGATGGCGCGAAAGACATCGTCAAGCGTGATCTCGGCTGGCGAACGAGCCAACTGGTAGCCCCCGGCTGCCCCCCGTGTGCTTGTCACAACGCCCGCCCCTTTGAGTTGCAGCAATATCTGCACGAGGAATCCGGCGGGCACCCCATGTGCGGCACAGATCGTGCGAATCCGCACCGGCTCATCAGAGTTCCAGTGTTGCGCAAGCTCCAGTACTGCGATCGCAGCATATTCAATTTTTGCAGAGAGTCGCATGTTTAGCATCCAACGGTTGATCGGTGACTGTCAATCCTCGCGGACATGTAAGCCGCACTCTGTTTTGGCAGTACCACTCCAGCGGCCCGCACGCTCGTCGTCATCAGTTGTGATGGCGCGGGTGCAGGGAAAGCAGCCAATGCTCACATAGCCTTGGTCATGCAAGGGGTTGTAGGGAATATTTTCTCTGATGATCAGGTCCCAGACTTTTGCCTTTGTCCAATTCGCCAGTGGCGAGATCTTCACCACTCCAAACTTCGTATCCCAGCCCACGATTGCCGCAGCAGCGCGGTCGACGCTCTGGTCACGCCGGATGCCACTCATCCAGGCATCGAATCGAGTGAGCACTCGGCCGATGACGGCAATCTTGCGATCGCCGCAACAGCGATTGGAGTCGGTGCGGTAAAGCGGGCCACCGTGAATCCGTTCGTACTCTGTAACAGTAGTCTCGGGTTGCTCTAGCACCACATTGACTCCGTAACGGTTGGCAATCGTATCGCGGAGTTGCAGCGTTTCTTGGAATTGATATCCCGTGTCGAGATTAAAAATGTAGGTTTGTGGTGCAATGCTAGCCAGCCAGTGGATGATCGCGCAGCCTTCGGGGCCAAATGCTGTTGCCATCGTGAGTTTGTTGCCGTATCGCTCGACGGCGAACCGGATAATTTCGTGTGGTTCGGCCGATTCAAGCGAGGCACTTTGGCGAGCAAGATCGTCGAGCGATTCTGCTGAGATGTTCGCGGGCTCAAGCACGCTATCAGGAGAAACCATAAAAAAGGACCTTAAAAAGCCGAATCGTATGAAAGATTGGTAAAATACTAAACAATCGGCTGACGCCCTGGAATTATCGACTTTTTAGATCGGTAGCACAAAGCCCCTGCCACCGAAACGCGCAAGTTAACCACAATTCTTCTAGATGGCCCATGACCTCTCGTCAGGGCGACCAAAAAGTGAACAATGCATGGTTTTTCAATCGTTCGGGATTTTTAAACAGGAAACCGCTCTATGGCACGCTCCGTAGCACTGGCTGTCGACTTGGGCGCCTCGGGAGGGCGGGTTGTTTCGGGAGCCTTTGACGGCCGGCTTTTAGAGCTTGAAGAGATCCACCGTTTTGAAAATGGGCCTGTGGGAATGGGTGGGCAACTCGTCTGGGACTTGCCCCGACTCTGGCAGGAAGTGATTTTGGGCCTGCGGGCTGCTGCCGCGAGGCATGGCCGGTCGGTTGCCACAATCGGCGTCGATGCCTGGGGCGTCGATTTTTCATTTTTGGGAAATGACGATGCGCTCTTGGCGAACCCCGTCTGTTACCGCGATCCCCGCACTCGCGGTCTGATTTTAGCCGCTGAGCAGATTGTGCCTCGCGCAGAAATATTTGCTGCCACAGGACTTCAGTTTATGGAGCTCAACTCGCTCTATCAGTTGCTGGCGATGCAGCGGCAACACTCCAGCGTGCTGGCTGCGGCCGACCGGTTCCTGATGATCCCCGATCTCTTCCACTGGCTGCTTTCGGGCGAGCGATCGAATGAACGTACAAATGCATCGACATCACAGTGCTTTGACCCGCAGAAAAAAATGTGGGCGTTTGAAATGCTCGACCGATTTGGTTTGCCCCGGCGAGTGTTTGGTCCCATTGTCGAGCCGGGCACAGGCTTGGGACGCCTTCGCTTGGATGTTGCTGCCGAAACCGGTCTTGAGGGAGTGCAAGTTGTCATTCCTGGCACGCACGATACAGCCAGTGCCATTGCTGCAGTGCCTGCCCTGGAGCCGCCCTGCGCCCGCCCCGACTGGTGCTATGTGAGCCTGGGCACTTGGGCACTGGTCGGAGCAGAACTCGATCGACCGCTCGTGACGCCAGAGTGCCTCGCCCATAACTTTACAAACGAAGGGGGCGTAGGGGGCACCACTCGATTGCTCAAAAATGTCTGCGGTCTGTGGCTTGTCCAACAATGCCGCATGAGTTGGCAGCGGGCCGGCAAGGCTTGGGCATGGGATCAATTGACGGCTCTGGCAGCCGAGGCGCCGCCCTTGGTCACACTCATCGATCCCAATCACCCATCTCTTGTGACTCCAGCCGATATGCCAGAAGCGATCCGATCACTGGCCAAGGTAACCGGCGAACCGGTGCCCGAGTCAACGGCAAGCGTTGTCCGTACAGCGCTTGAGAGCGTGGCCTTGGCCGTGCGGCGAACACTGGAGGAACTGGATGAGTTGCTCGGGCGTCGGGTCGGTCGGATTCACATTGTCGGGGGTGGCGTCAAAAACACGATGCTCTGCCAGATGATCGCTGATGCGACTAACCGCACAGTTATCGCCGGACCGGTGGAGGCGACGGCAATCGGTAATTTACTGGTGCAGTTGACGGCTCAGCTCGGTTGCGTCGACCTGCGCAGCGTGCGCACCATTGTGCGAGACAGTTTCGAACTGCATCATTACCACCCGCAGGAGTCAACCCGCTGGAACGATCGCCTCAACAGGTAGCTCAGCGGTTTGAACTGACGACAATCAGAGCGACAAAAAAGAGCACGATGCATACGGCAGCCACAATTGCCCACAGCAGCCAGAGTTTTGCCTGCTTGGCATCCTTCTCGTCTTGGCGACGATTCATTTCCTGCCGATACTCCTGACTGTCGGTAATCTTCGGCAGGTAGGCCGCATTGCATTTCGTACAAACCATCTGCGTGCCGAGCATTTTCTCTTGAATCTTGTGGATGTGTCCGTTTGGGCATGGAATCCGATAGATTGTCGGCTTGGTTGACTGCGACGGTTCTGCTGCCAAGGGCTCGAGCGGATTGAATGCTCGACTTTCTGTCCCATCCATCGCGGCAGATACTACGTCCATCTTTGCCTTGCCGCTGGCAGACTTGCGAGGGTCGACTGCAAAGCTTTCATCGCCATCAAATCCGGTGTCTGCTGTTGCTGGTAAACAACATAGTGGGCACCTTATCGCCAATTCTCCCACCTGACTCGGGCCGATGTAACCGCAGATACACTTGATGATGACGGTCATATCAAAAAGGGCTCGCCCTAGGCTGCTTGATGCTGCTTGGCCATTGTTTTTGTAGCAATTCCGTGTTCAATCTGCACGATTGAATCAGCTAAAGCAAGCGTGCTGGCCCGGTGCGTGATCATAATCACTGTCCGATTTTCAACATAGCGGGAGAGCGACTCATGGATCAGCCTCTCACTCTCGATATCGATTTGGCTGGTGGCCTCATCGAGGACAAGAATCTCAGCATTCCGCAAAAAGGCCCGCGCCAGCGAGATTCGCTGCCGCTGGCCGCCGGAAAGACGAAATCCATTGGGACCCACCATCGTGTTGTAACCGTTTGGAAATTCCGAGATGAACTCGTGGGCATGTGCCTTGCGGGCGGCTTCCTCAATCTCCTCCGGGCTGGCTTCCCAGCGGCCGTAGCGGATGTTGTAGAGGATCGATTCATTAAAGAGTTCCGTTTGCTGCGTCACCATGGCGATCCGTCGACGCAGATCGTGCAGGGCCAGTTCCGTCAGCGGCACGCCATCCAGCAGCACCTGCCCTTTCGTCGGATCATAAAAACGGCAGATCAGATTCACCAGCGTGCTCTTGCCGCCCCCGTTGGGCCCAACAATGGCAACACGCTCACCAAATTGAATCGTGAGGCTGACATCCTTGAGAACGGTGTCGATGTTGTCGTAGCTAAATGAAACATTTTGCAGGCGGATCTCACGATGCGGCGAGGGAAGTAATTTCGGTTGTGCTGCCTCAACCAACTTCGAAGGCATATCTAGGAGTGGGTAGAGTGCATTGGCTCCTACGACACCGATATTCAGGCCCGTCATCACGCCGGAGAGTTTCCGCACCGGATCGCTGGCCCCAATCAGCATCCCAAAAAATACCATGATTCCCGGTACAGTCATCGGCCTGTCGGTCATCGTGATCCCGAAAATCTCAGTTTGCTGGTTGATCACAAGCCACGCACCGACGGCGATCGACGTTGCCACCATGCCGATGCCAAGAATTTCAGTAATCGGATTGGCGAGGGCAAAATAGAACGAGTGCCACATGCCTATTCGTAGCATGTCACCGGTGCAGTTGCGAAAACGCTGCCGTTCAAAGTCCTCCATCGTGTAGGCCTGCACGGTGAGCACATTATTGAGCGCTTCTAAAAGCACATGATGGAAACCCATCGACTTCATGAGAATATTCTTAGAAATATTCCGTATCTTGCGGTTGAGCCAGACCATCAAAAAGCCAACCACCGGTGCCATTGTGAGGCAGGCAAGCGTGAGTTGCCACGAAATGCAGAAGGCTCCCGCCAAGCAAGCACAGATTTTCAATGGCTCGGTTACCGCGCCTCCATAAAAACTGGTGATGCCACCGGCGAGCATGTCGGATGTGCATGTCACCTGCGCCATAAATCCGGCCGATCCGTTGCGCATGAATTGGGTACGGTCGAGCGCAAGGGCTTTGTCAAAAACTTTGAGCCTGATATTGCGACTGATATTCATCGCCACCCAACCGACGATCAAGGTGTTTACCATCAGAAAACCATGTTTGATAAATGTGCTTATGACGACAAAAGCCACCACCCAGAGCACCGTTTCAAACGGGTCTGTCGGCATAAACCGATCGATCCACGGTTTGAGTTGAGCCGCAGTAGACGCAATGGCTTCGTCACTGCGAACGCTCGCCGCGATCGTCGCGATGCGAGATTGGGCCGCCAGAGCAGCCTCGGGCGTGAGGTCTCCGGCCGCAATGGCAGCCGTTAATTCGTCGCTTTCGGTGTGACTGCTCCCGATCCGCTCCTGAGTTTTTTCGATACGACGCGTATTCCAGGATTGCAGGGAATCGCCATTGAGCGTCACTTCGATAATCGGAAAAAGAGCCGCGATATTGGCCCCCCATAAGGCTGCAACGCCAGCTGAACAAAAAAAGGCCGCGACGAGGAGCGGCCAACTTTTAGCTGCGTCACGAAGAGCGCGAAAAAAATAATGCATGAGTCGGTGATTTCCCGTGAACGTGGAAGGAAGCTGGAAGATAGGGATCGCTGGCCCAGCGTTCAAGACCGGAAAAACGCCCGTCTTTTCATTTTTCTTCGTGGATCCTACCGCTTGCCCAAGCGGAGTTCGGCCGCCAGAACGGTATTGGAGAGGAGCATCGCCACTGTCATTGGCCCGACGCCGCCGGGTACTGGTGAAATCCAACCGGCCACCTCTCGGACGGCGTTAAAGTCCACATCTCCCACCAATCTACTGCCCCCCTCTAGGGCCGAAATGCGATTGATTCCCACATCGATCACTGCAGCACCAGGCTTGACCATTTCGGCAGTGATCACATGTGGCCGACCCACTGCCGCAATCAAAATATCGGCTTGCCGAGTGTAGGCTGGCAGATCCGTGGAGCGGCTGTGGCAGAGCGTGACGGTTGCATCGCCGCCCCGGCCCCGTGATGCCAAGAGCAAAGCCAGTGGTTTTCCGACGATGTCGCTACGTCCGACGATCACGGCACACCGTCCGGCCGTCTCGACGCCACCATCGATAAGCATCCGCTGCACGCCTGCGGCTGTGCAGGGCACAAATCGGGGCCGTCCCTGCGAGAGCAGGCCAGCATTTTCTGGATGAAAGCCATCGACATCACGGTTGGGCGGCACCGCGTCAAGAACTGCAAGCGTGTCGATGTGAGCGGGCAGCGGCAACTGCACAAGGATGCCATCAGCCGGAGCGTGCTCCTCGCTGGCAATTCTCGTAACGAGTGCCACAAGCGCGGCGGTATCGGTGGTAATAGGCATGGTAATCACCTCTGTATCAAGACCCACTCGCTGCGCTGCGTCCCGTTTACTCTTCACATAGGAGGCACTCGCTGCGAGATCGCCGACAAGCACAACGACCAGTCGGGGCCGTCGCTTGACAATGCCAATAAAGGTGGCGATCTCGGCGCGGAGATTCTCCTCGATCTGCCTGGCGAGTTCTTTACCATCCAAAATACGTGCAGTCATGGAAAGAGATGAACGAGAAGAGGAGTATTTATTCCTTGGCCGAGCATTGCCAGCAATTTTCATTTCTCGCTGTCACTGCGAAAGCGTCGAACATTGGCTGCGATCTGGTCACCGGCCCGCTTGGAGGATGGGCCGGGAGCGAAAAGATCGACACTCCATCCCATAAAAAGGTTACTACAAACTTGAGAGAGGTCTTCACGAGGTAGAGGCTTCCCCTGGCGATCGGTTGGCATCATTCTGTTCGGCCATATACATCAATCGCAATTGGTGTTGGACCTCCTCCAGCAGGCGATTCTCGTCCACGCTGCGATTGCCTGCTGTCTTTTGTTCGAGCATCGCAAGGGTGTCGATAAAATGCTTGGCGGTGGGGATATTGCGCATCGCTTTCTGGGTAATCGGATTGGGGATTCGGCCCAGTGCCATCAGCGCCTGCGTGAAAAGCGTGTGGACAAGAAAATCAAGCGTTGCAGGCGGCGTCTGCATGGTGCCAGTGTCACTTTCCGAGATTCCTTCCTCGGCGTCATCGCTGGGGCTCATGTCGTGTGCATCGCCGGTCATGTGGGCTACTCCAGTTCTAAAGGAACTTTATCTGAAAAACAGTGGGTCTAGAAAAAAGTCTACTCAAGCCTCGGCCACCCACGCGCTGCCGGCATGACGCTCAACGGCAGCAGCCACAAGGCCTGAAAAGAGTGGGTGGGCGGCAGTTGGCTTACTCTTAAACTCCGGATGGAACTGAACGGCTACAAACCACGGATGGTCGGCCAGTTCGACAATTTCAACAAGAGAGCCATCGGGGCTTGTGCCGGCAACGACAAGGCCTGCGGCTTCAAGGGCCTCTCTGTAGTGCGAATTGAATTCGTAGCGGTGGCGATGCCGTTCGGAGATGCGCGGGGTGCCGTAGGCTGCCGCAGAGCGGGTGCCCTCCATGAGCACGGCAGTTTGGGCGCCCAAACGCATCGTGCCCCCCTTTTCAACGACGCCTTGCTGCTCTTCCATCAGGCAGATAACCGGATGCGGGGTGTTGCGGGCAAACTCCGTCGAGTGGGCATCGGCAAGGTCTGCAAGATTTCTAGCCACATCAATCACAGCACACTGCATCCCGAGGCAGATCCCCAAGAATGGCAGTCGCCGCTCGCGGGCAAACCGGATCGCTTCGACCTTTCCTTCAATACCCCGTTCGCCAAAGCCACCGGGCACCACCAGACCGTCAAAGCCAGCCAGTAATCGTTCCGCACCGTCGCGTTCGATGTCTTCGCTCTTGATCGGCTGCACTCGCACCTGCGCCCGTTGGGCTATGCCACCATGATCGAGTGCCTCGTAAATGCTTTTGTAGGCGTCGCGATGTTCGGCGTATTTCCCCACGACGGCAATCGATATTTCGTGCTCCGGATTCCTCAGCCTGTGCAAGAGATCGTGCCACTCTTCGAGATCCGCTGGACGAGCCTGAATACCAAATCGCTTGAGAATGAGTTCGTCGATTCGGTTGGATTGTAGAGACAGCGGCACCTCGTAAATCGAAAAATCTTTGTCACGCTCTTCGATGACAGCATCGAGCGGCACATTGCAAAAAAGCGCGATCTTCTCCCGGTCGGAAATATCAAGTGCGCGTTCGGTGCGACACACAAGCACATCAGGCTGAATACCGATCTGCCGCAGCAGCCCGACAGAGTGTTGAGTCGGCTTTGTTTTGAGTTCACCTGCTGCCTTTAAGTAGGGCACGAGCGTGAGGTGAATAAACATACAATTTTCGCGGCCCACTTCCAGTGGAATTTGGCGAATCGCCTCCAGAAACGGCAGGCTTTCAATGTCACCGACGGTGCCGCCAATCTCGGTGATGACAACATCTGTGTCGGCATCAGCGAGATTCTTCACCATCTCTTTAATTTCGTTCGTAATGTGAGGAATCACCTGCACAGTCTTGCCAAGGAATTCGCCGCGGCGCTCCTTGTTAATCACCGAGAGATAAATCTGACCTGTTGTGTAGTTGCTCTGACGAGTCAGCGGTGTGGAGGTAAACCGCTCGTAGTGGCCTAGATCGAGATCAGTTTCACTACCGTCGTCAAGAACATACACCTCACCGTGCTGATACGGGCTCATTGTGCCGGGATCGACATTGATGTACGGATCGAGTTTCTGCATCTTGACCCGCAGACCGCGAGACTCGAGCAGCATGCCCACCGACGCACTCGTCAGGCCTTTGCCGAGAGAACTGACAACGCCTCCTGTCACAAAAATATGTCGTGTCATGCTTCCGAGTTCCTTCCCGTCTGCCGTTGATGCTGTCTTGCGCCGAACCTTGGGCTGGTTTGGAAACCGGATTGAACCAGCGTTTGGTTCAAGGGTCAAATGCGGCCCGTAGGACGGGGGTCTTGGCCGGCCTAGCCCGCCTAGATCGGCCGCTGCCCAGAAAAACTGCCTGCTCTAAAAAGACTACCGTTTCATAGTGTAAAGTTGAGCCATGCATCCTATATCTACGCTTCCTCAGTGTGCCCCTCCGCAGTCAACCTCCAACCTGCGAATTGTGCGTCTTGAGCCGCTTGTACCGCCGGCCCGCTTAGCGGCCCTCTTGCCGATTGACACGGCGGCCACTGATACAATTGTCGCCGGTCGACAGGCCGTTGAACGCGTGCTCTCTGGTGACGATCCTCGCTTACTCGTGGTGATTGGCCCCTGCTCCATCCATGATCCCGATGCGGCCCGGGATTACGCTGCCAAGTTGCTAGAGCTCTCACAAAAAGTGGCCGATCGCCTCCTGGTTGTGATGCGCGTCTACTTTGAAAAACCGCGAACAACAGTCGGCTGGAAGGGCCTGATCAACGACCCTCACTTGGACGGCTCGTTCGATGTGGCTACCGGCTTGCGGCTAGCCCGCGGCCTATTGATCGAGATTGCCCAACTGGGACTCTCGACGGCCACCGAATTTTTGGAGCCGATTACACCGCAGTACATTGCCGACACGATTGTGCTCGGGGCTATTGGCGCCCGCACGACCGAGTCGCCCACGCATCGGCAAATGGCGAGTGGACTTTCAATGCCAGTGGGTTTCAAAAATTCAACCGACGGATCACTCCAGGCTGCCGTTGATGCGATGCAGGCGGCCCGCACTCCCCACAGCTTCCTTGGCATCGACAATGAAGGAGGCACGTGCGTTGTTTCAACGACGGGCAATCCGTGGGGAGTGCTCATGCTCCGGGGCGGTCGCAGCGGCTCCAATTATTCTCCCGACATTCTCCACGAGGCCAGACAACTCCTTGAAAAGGCCGGGCTGCCAACACGCATGATCGTCGATTGCAGCCATGCCAATTCCGGCAAGGATCACACCCGCCAGTCGATTGTTTGGCGAGATGTGCTTGCACAGCGGGTGCTGGGCGATCGGTCGATCGTGGGAATGATGCTGGAAAGCAACATTCACGCCGGCAGCCAACCGGTCCAAAGCGATCGCTCGAAGCTGGCTTACGGCGTTTCTGTCACCGATGGCTGCATTGGCTGGGATGAAACAGAGTCGCTTATGATCGAGGCCCACTCGCAGTTAAAGTAGTGGAAGCACCGCCGTCCGCCTCGCCCAGCACATTTTTTCCGGCTGAAAATGGCGTTGGAGCCCGAGGGAACGCTAGGGTACGCTCTCGTGCCTTGGATCTGTGTCTGCAAAAGGATTTGCCATGCAATCAATCTCGACTCGCGCTCTGCTCGGACTTCTGCTGGCTACCCTCGTTGCCTCTGGCAGCACACGATCGGCTGTTGCCCAACTGCAAATTGAGAGCGGTGCGCAGGAAGTGCAAACGGTTGTTGGAGCTCGCAACGCTCTCGACCAGTTTTTTGTAATTCCTATGGAGTCTGTGCCGCCCTCGATGCTGGCCGCTGCTGAAGGCATCGCGATCTTTCCAAACATGATCAAGGGTGGATTTATACTGGGTGTCAACTACGGTAAGGGCGTACTGGTTGTCCGCAACGCCGATCGAACATGGAGCGCGCCTGTGATGGTGACGATGGGTGGCGGCAGCGTCGGCTTTCAGGTTGGCGTGCAGTCAGCTGATATTGTTTTGGTATTTGCCACTCCTCGGAGTTTGACAGGGATTCTCACGGGCCAAAAGGTGACGCTCGGGGCCGATGCATCGATTGCTGTGGGGCCCGTTGGAAGAACGGCCAACGCCGGTACCGATGTAAAACTCGGCGCTGAAATTTATTCCTACGCCCGCAGCCGAGGGCTTTTTCTTGGCGTGTCACTCGGGGGCGCCGACATTTCTGTCGATCACAACGCCGATTCGATGCTCTACGGTCGCTTTGGAGTCACGCCAACGGATGTCTTTCAGGGACGCGGGCTGAGCATGCATCGCGAGGTGCTGGATCTCATCGACGATCTCAATAACAAGTCAAGGCCCGTTGTCGGGCCGCCAGCAGCAGCAATCCGGTTGTCGGCCGTGCCGACCCCTACCGCCTTTCCAACAATAGCACCGGCGACGATTCCCATCGTGCCCATAGGCTCGCCGCCGCTAGCGCCGCTCACGCCCCTCAAGCCAACACCACTGTCTCCGGAAATGATCAATCCGCCGCTGGTACCGATTCGCTAAGGGCCCCGTAGGCGCCGGATCTACACGACAGAATCAAGATCCACAATTCCCAACCGCACCAGTTGTGGCAGACCGTTTGCAAAGAATGCGTCGCAGGATTGTTGAATCAGCTGGGATCGCTCAGCGGCGTCACTGACGGGCTGGCCATTTTGCTGGAGGGCACGGCCACTGCCTAAGAGTCGCGTTTCAATACGACTGGTCAAGCCATCGCGACCGCGTTCGACGAGTTCATGGAGGATCGCAGCATCAAAATCACCCAGTGTGTGACCCGTGCCCGTGCTTGAACTCGCCAGCGCCAAGGCCCGACCGCCCAGGGAGTCAAGGTGGAGAATCGCCTTATTGAAGGGGTTTGTCAGCGACACTGCCCCCTCGAGCGCAGCTGTGCTCGTCGCAGGACGCGATCCCAGCGGCCCCGCCGTCACATCAAACAGCCCCATCGCCACTCCTGCATCCACCGCACGGGCTAGGTCTGCCGGTGGCGTACCTTTCAACTCATTGGCGGCCAGAATCTCAGAGAGTCGCAGGCTCTTATCCGCCAGCAGACCGAGCAGCGATTGATACAGCGGGCCCTGCACGGTCGATGTCACAACGCCCAGATTGGATTGATAAGGCAGCGTGACATTTGCCGCCGTGACATGGAAAAAAAGATCGTCTGCCTCGCGGAGTCGATCGGCCACTTCCGGCATCATGCGGGGACCGTTGCTGTAGATGTCCCAGCGAAAAGCCGTATTGGCACAAAAATCCTTATGGGATTCCGTGACGAGGCGATTGGTGGTCGTGCGAAAGAGTTCTTGGAAGTCTGGACGTACGCAAAGATCCCAGAAATTAGTGAACACCGGTAGACTGCCGACAAAGGCCAGCCCGGCAGTGCCAAACATGCCCGCCACTTCGGAAAAGTAGAAGCTGGTCCAATGCTCGTTGAGATACTCGTGCACAAGGTAATTGACATCCTGCTTGAGCAGGCCGTCGACGTAGGTCGCCGCGCGGGGATTGTCTTCAAAATACTTGGCTTGCTTATCGCGGATAAAAACCAGATAGGCGAGCGCATCGCGCATCCGCTGCGCGCTATCGCCCTGACGTAAGAGCGCATACTGCCGAAGGATTCCGCGGATTGGTTGTAAGGCCGCCCAGCCGGGCATTGAGTTGTAGCTCACCAAAAGTAAGCCACCGGACGCAAGGTGCTTTTTAGCAATGGAAATGATCGCATCACGCACCGTTGGCACCACCCAACTGAGCACGCCGTGCAGCGCTATAAAGTCAAACTTCCCCAGATCTTTTGGCAGGTGCCCAAAGTCGGCTGTGATGACGCGAGCGTTTGAAAGTTTCCCGGCGGTGATGTCTTTCTGGATTGAGGCTGTGTGGTTGGGGTTGACGTCGATGCCGACAAACTCTCCTTTGGGATTGGCGGCGGCAAGCGTCGTGAGCGAGCGACCTAGGCCGCAGCCAAGTTCGAGGTAGCGAAAACCGTTGGCCGTCTGTGGCGGTACCACGCGGTTGAGGGCTGCAACATACCGCATCGCCACTGGGGCCATATTGGGGTAGAACCCCGGCGTATAGGAAACATCGGTTACATAGCCGTCAGCAGCCGTCATTGGAATCTCCGTTGTCGAGTGTCATGCCTCAAAAACCTCGTAAAGTCTACACAGCGCGAGACGCAGACGGGAATTCGAGGAGTTCCATTTATGCGTTGCGCGTGAGCTTACGTGTTTTTCGCACGATCCGACGACGGATGCTGGCGAGGCTCGCTGGCAGGCGGTCGAGTCGCAGCAGACGGCCCAGCCCGCGACGCTCTGCAACCGGTTTTATCGGCATCGAAAAAATTTGCCTCCATCGCGCGACAATCAGCCCTAAATCGGCACACGGTGGTACTGCGTTCCCCCGATACCATGGCCGGGAGAGAATCTCGCGGTGGAGTTCCGGATCACGATCGACGGCGATCACGCGTTCCACGAGTTCGTCGAGCGACTGTGAATCGTGGGCGGAAAGAAAACTGCGCGTGTCAAAGTCGCGTCCCACCAGCGGGTCGCCCCAGTAGATGGGCAGGGAGTCGACCAGCATGGGTTGGGCCACTTTTTCTGTTGTGTAGCCGGCATGTGATTCGTTCTCAAATGCGATCGTAAACTTATAGTCGGCCAGAAAAGTCTGCTTATCGGCCACGCGGTGGCCAAGTGTATTGAGCACCTTTCCAGCCGAGTCAACCGGCTTGTAACGGGACAGCCGGCGAAAGAAATCGTTACGGATTCGGCAGAGAGGGTTTGAAACCACAAAAGCACAAAACTTGTTCTTACGGGCAAGCACTGCAGCGGGATCGTAGTCGGCTGGCTTGAGCAGTGCGTGAGGATCGACATAGAGCGGCCAGTGCGGCAGGCGGAAGTGCCGCGGATGGAGAGTGTGCTCAAAGGTGAAGGCCCAGTCGCAGGCATTCCAATCGGGGGGCAGATTTTCACCCGTGTAGAAGATGCGCACGCAGTCGTACTGCTGATAGTCTTTGCGCTGCTTGCCGATCGAAGTGTAAAGAATGAAGTCTGGGGAGTCACATAGATCGAGCTGGTAATAATGCTGGAGCAATCGCGTAAAAAAGTTGTCGTGGGGGTCAAAGCCGTCCCAGAAGCCGACGAACTTAAAGCGGATCGTCGGTCGCAGATCGGTTCCCGTGGACGGTGTTAGGCCATCGGCGGGAAGTGAGTGATTGACCATCAGGTGACTGCCGTCCAACCATAGGGCACATACTGCCGTTCGACGCTGCCGTCATCGAAGAGATCGACGAGTGCGTAGCCAAAGTCGGTATCACGATTTTTTCCCTTCCACCAGCCTGCCGAGACGGCCCCGTTGCAGAGATAACGCACGCCTTGATAGTCGATCTGTTCGACTACATGAAGGTGGCCGCTCACGCAGACCTTGATATTACGGCGGCGAGCAAAAAGTTTTTGAAAGCGGTCGACATCCACGTGCACACTCCCGCCTTGCACCGCAAATGTTGGCATCGACGCACCGATGGCTGGTGGGGCAAGGAGCGTCAGCGGGACGGCTGAAAGAATGGGTATGTGCGAGAAGAGTGCTACATGCGTGCTGGGGGCCACTGCTGCCAGATCAGTTTCCAGCCAGTCCCACTGAGCGTCGTCAATCTTGCCGATGTAAGTCTTAGCCAAAGGAAAAATAGAGTCGAGCAATACAATGTGCCAGCCAGCGCGGTCGAAGCTCGTGAAAGATTTTTCCCGGCCAAATTCGTCGCACGCCCACTGCTTGCCGTCGAGCGGGTCATTGCCGGTTGTTTTTGCAGCTTGTTTGCCCCAGCCCCAGATGTCGTGGTTGCCGATCACACTATGAATTTCCATGCTGCAACGATCGGCCTTCACGGTCCGCCAGAGTTCCCACTGCAATGTGGTGCGAGCCATGTCGGCCTCAAAGGCATCCATGATCGTGTCGCCGCCGGTGATGATCATGTTGGCCGCATCGTAGCCGAGTCGTGCGGGCAGCGACTGCACATGGTCAAAGCATGCCGCAAGACCTTTGGCGGCGGCCCGCTCTGGCTGGACATGGATGTCGGTGAGGTGTGCAATGCGCAGTCGGCGCGTACGCGGGGCGATTGCTTTTTCGGCAGCCTGCGGGGGGTCCGCTTGGCTCACAAGCGGGGCTGCGACAAACGCGGCACTCGCCAAAACGCCTGCTGGAGTGGCGGCGAGAAGTTTTCGACGAGTGAGTGGCATCTTAAGCTCCGTGGATGAGCGATGAATGACCGTAAAGAATACGCAGACTCGGCACTTGAGAGTCACTTCGGCGACTTGAGACTCATGACAACAGTCTATCGGCTTTGGCCTAGGGCGTCAGCAAAGAGAGTCCGCAGATCACTCGGCACGCATCCATGTGAGCATTTCGCTGAGGCCTTCGCGAGTCGATTGGCGGTGAGAAAAGCCTGCTGCAACCAGTTTGTCGCACGGAAAGATGCTGGTCTCATGGATTGCTTTCAGGCGGGCGGTTGTCAGGGGAAAGTCGCGCCCCGTCAGCACACTTATCATGTCGCCCAGCGGAGCAACGCAGTGGGCAAGGAGTGAAGGAATTCGTTTGGGTGCTGGAGCTTCACTGATCTCTGCGATGATGTCAGCGAGCTGATTGAGGGACAGCGTGTTGCTATCAGAAACATTAAACACTTCGCAGCCGGTCGACTGTTGCGTGGCCACAAACTCAATCGCAGCGGCAAGATTCAGGCGAGAGACAACCGACTTCTGGGTCTCACCCCTACCCACAAGCGAGGGCTTGCCGGCCAGAATCTGTCGGACAAAAGCCGCGAGATTTGCCTCGTTGCCCGGGCCGTAGACAGGGGCAGGCCGCAGGATCATCGCACTGCGCAGGTGATCCTTCTCGGCCCATAGCCGCACGGCCCGCTCAGCCAGAGCCTTCGACTGGCCGTAGGGAGTGTCGGGATGGAGCGGGGCATCCTCACATTGCTGATGGCTGCAGGGGCTCACTGCCTTGATCGAACTCAGGTACACAAATCGCCTCACGCCATGAATAGCCGCCCAGTCGAGCCAGACGTGCGTACCGCCCACATTGACTGTCGTAAAGGAATGGGCCTCAGCCGGCGTAGGCCGCGCGCAATGCTGCTTGACTTCAAGGTGGACGATCGCCTCGATGGCATCGGCTCGAGAGCCGCCAGAGAGCACTTCGTCACGGCTCATCCCACGCCAGCCGGCCGGCAGATGAGAGGGAACAACGCGACCGGTTGCCGTGCCGCTGTGGCCGCTAGCCGCCAGCACCGTGAGTAAGCCGCGGCCGACAAAGCCCCGAGCTCCTGTGACAAGAATATTCATGCCGTTTCAGTCTCACAGCGTTCGGGACGGCAATAAGGGGCCGCCTGATATTGAAGGAAGACACCCCCATCGGCAATCGGATCACCGCTCGTATCGTCGACACTTCATTCTGCAATGCTCTCTAACCACTCGGCAAACCGAGGATAGATTCTTTCGCGATCGAATTCTACTGCCGCCAGCAGTCGGGCATTCTGGCGAAAATGAAGCAACCTCGTGCGATCATCGGCCAGCGACGATATCGCGCTGGCGAGTGAGGTAGCGTTGCCAGATGTGTAACGGATGCCCGCCCCAAAGTGATCGATGAGCTTTTCTAATTCACCCGGCAGGGAGTTGACGATTGCCAGCCCAGCGGCCGCGTAGTCGCAGGCTTTATACGGCACAGACACGAGTGATTCGGGCTTGACTAAAACAAGTCCCACAGCACACTCGCTCAAGAGTTTCGCGTAGGCTCCTCTACTCAGGAGCCCATGCGTAAGCACGCGGCACGATCCACTCAGAGCTGCGGCCGACTGCCGCAGCGAGGCTTCAAGCGAGCCTGTGCCAGCGATATGCAGCGTGGCTTTGGTACCACTTGAAGAAAGCATTTTGGCCGCGGCGATGAGCGTATCAAGATCCTGCCCAGCTTCCAGGGTGCCCGAATAAACACACTCAAGCGATTCAGTAACAAGCCTCGCTTGTACATTTTTAATCGCTTGATCCGCAGTCGGAACAGGATTGTAGTTTCGAGGTGGGGCCGCAAATTCCTCTACGTAAGCACCGAGATAACAGACAAAGTGGGGCTTTGACGCCGCTGTCTCGAAAGGAGTATCTGGCGTGTCATCTCTCTGTTGAGCCACACCTTCTCCCAGGATTGCATTGGCATACGCCTGCGTGGCCGCCGAGATTCCATCAGCTGCTTCAATCACAATTTTTCGTCGTCGATACATGCCTCCCAAGAGCAGTGGTGAGAGAATTTTGCGCAGCCACTGTGGACCAGGCACAAGCCGCTCAAGTGTCTCGGGCCAAATCTCCGTAAGATCAACGATGCATTGGGCATCCAGTCGCTGGGCTAATCGCAAAGCTGCCTCGGGTCCTTCCAGGGGTGACAGGCTGGCCAGGATCAGATCGGGCCGAGAAAGCTGGCCGGAAGCAATGGATTCGTTGGCCAATCGCTCAAAGGTGCGGCTAAAGTCGCGGTGGCTAGCAAAACGAGCCAGTGAAGCATTTTTCTGATAGGGCCGCACGGCCACCAATCGCATGGCAAAGCCCTCGTCCTCGCGGATACCCAAGGGCACGCGGCGAATCGCTTTGCGACGGTGGCTCCATGTGGAACTCCACCATGTCACATCGTGCCCTCGGCTAGCAAGTATGCGGGCAAGCGACCAATAGCGCAGTGGGGGCAGGCCTTCTCCCGGGATGTCATCGAATGGGTTGACGATCCAGATGGTAAGAGGTGGGGGCAGGGGCGCGGCTCGACTCATACTGAGGAGCGTAGCAAAACCAACTCGATTGACAGAAGTCCGTCGCGCCACACGGCCAAAGGACTGCCTTACTCTGGGTCTTGTGGGCCTCGACAGTTGAGCGCTAGAAGTTGTCCAACGCTGCGAAAAAACATCCTTCCTTCGACCACTGCAGGGGTTGATCGCGAGGCTTGATTGAATGTTGATCGCCCAAGGATCTCAAATGCCTTGCCATCGGCAATCACAGCCACCTCGCCGTCGGCCGAGACATTGAGCACGGTGCCGCCGACAACGATGGTTGATCTTTAAAACATGCCCCCTACGCGACGTTTCCAGATCACAGATCCATCGGCAACGGCCATGCCTACCACAACGCCTCGGTCGCCCCAAAGATAGAGCCGTTTTCCCGAGCAGACTGGCGTTGGCACATAAGGAGCCATGCTGCAGTCCAATTGGTAGACAAGTTTTGGTTCAAATGGTGGAGCCGCGACTGCTGCAGGAAGAAGTCGCGAGGCGGCTAGTTGCTTGTCGGTCGGAATCTCGAGCGCCACGAGCGAGTTATCGCCTCCTCCATCTCCACACGTGCGGATCACAAGCCCGTCGACCCTTATCGGTGATGAAACTGTGTGACGGGGAAATCAGCGGCATTCCCGTTCCGCTGGCCGGATCAATCCCGGTGAGGCCATGCGATGTGCTGGCAAGCACAACCTGCGGCAGGCCGTCGCCAGACAAGACGAGCGGCGTTGAATCGGCTGTTTTTCTCGGTCTGGCGAGGCATGCCAGAGCCGTTGGCCTACGTGAGAGAAAGCTTCGGCTCGCAGATTGTCTTGCGTGGCCCAAAGCCAGTAGACCCCCGTTTCGTTTGCCACGATCGAACCCGATGCCGAGCTATTCTGGAGGTGATGGGGTTGGATCGGCCGCAGCCGCGATTGGCGGCCTAGGGACAACCCGTCTAAAAATGACTGCGTTCCGCTGGGACCGCATTACTCAACTTGCTGTGCTGCAAAAAGCGGATCTTTTTTGTCGCCACGCGCCATCAAATAAGCCATCAAATCCAGAATTTCTTCTCGCGTCAGCTTGTTTAAGAGCCCCTGCGGCATGATTGATACTTGTGACTTGATGCGTTCATCAATCTCCATTTTTTGAAGTACGGTAGGCTCGCAGCGGGCCAATGGATCGACGAGAACTTTCACCTCTGCAGGAGTTTCCTCGACGATCATGCCCGTTACGACCTTGCCTGAGTCAAGTACAAATGTGTGCGACTGATACTTCTCGGCGATATCTTTTGAGGGTTCAAAAATCGACCCGAGGATGTACTCAGTCGTGTGCTTCGATGACTCAATCTTAGTCAAGTCTGGCCCAAGTTCACGGCCCTCGTTATTGAGCTTGTGACAGCCAACGCAATTAGCAGCCTTGAAGAGGTTTTTACCAACTTCAAAGGAACGACCCGCTGGAAGTTTCTTAATATCGCCAACCAGATCGTCATATTTCCACTCGGTATTGCGTCCAATAGAAGCCAAGAGTTCGTCTTGCATCGGCAAAGGATGAGCAGCGAGGTAGGCCGCAGGATTAGCCTGATACCCCTCCAGATTTTCAACAACAACGAGCGCTCCGTACATGCGTCTCCAGTGCCCTGGATAGGTACACACATAAGGATAAATGCCTGGCGTCTTTGGAACCTCAAAGCTGAGCGTCTGATTCTGGCCCGGTTCAAGCAAACGACTGGCTAATAAAACTTTGTCGCTCTTGGGAACAAAATTTCTCTCGCGGGCATCAGCATCTCTGGCTGTGGCTTCCGCCAGAAGACCGATCTCTTCAAGCGAACCCGGCTGGACGATTGCAAAATTGTGCGGCATGTTGTCCGTATTTGAGAAGCGAAACTCAACCGGAAAACCGGCCTGTACAACAAGCGTTTCCTTGTCGTAGATCATCCGTTCCACCACCGTGCCGATGGCAATCACACGCACATCAAGATTTTCCAGACGCTCCCCGACAGCCTTGGCCTGTTCTGGTGCCAGTTTGTTCGAAAGGATTTTAGCAAATGCAATCGCCTCAATTGCCGACCCTGCCGTCCGAAAGGAAGCCGGAATACCGCTGACATATCCGACGATGTTGTCGACCAGACCAGGCACTTCCTGAGAAGCCCAATCCTGCTCTGGGATCGTACAAAGAACACCGATCGCAGCAGTTCGATGCTGGTCAGCTTTTACAAGTTTTACGAGCGCTAAAAACTTCTCGGCCCCGTGCCCAGGAATCGCCGCCAAAGAACGAATCGCAATGTCCTGGAGCGTCTCCACGCCACCACCGACTGCGAGTCGATCGGCAGCAATTTTTTGCTTGGGAAAATTGGGGCCTGCCCACGAGACTTCAAGCCCGCTGCCGCCACTACCGTTAAAATAGGTCACCACGATCGAATGCATGCCGGCAGTTAAATCAATCGCCTCTTGCATTTCACGCATGCCTTGAAGCCGATCGTTATTGATCAACATTTTATCGTCGATATAGATTCGGGAACCGTCGTCGGAGCTAATAAAAAATATGTATTTGCCGCTCTCGGCAATCTGTATTGTGCCGCTGAATCGCAGCGCATACTCATCATTTCTTTCTCTCTGTGGAACGTTTATCACGATTTCTGGGACAATCCCGCTGGCGTGCGGCTTGAGTTGTGCAAGGGTTTCAATTGCAACATTGGCTGGGTTTGGCTGAAAATAGTCGACCGCAATGCCGCGTTGCAGTAATCCAGAACCGCTCGTTTCAGCCTTCAAATTAGGAGGCAGATCAAACATCAAGGCGGCAACGGCTTCGTACAATCCGCTGCGCAGTTTTTCATCGGCCACAAGGGGCACCGCAGCGAGCAGATCTCGCAGACTTTCCTTGCTCTTTGAGGCCGCCAGAAACATTGGGTCGCCCGAACCATCCGCCACTATGCAAGCGACATAGCCAAGCCGCCGAGTCTGAGCGGCAGAACCTTTGGCTGTCAATGTTTCAATTCTATTTCTCACCTTTTTTAACTCGGCAACAGGCTGCTCGGCCAGCAGTTGTCCAAGGCCTTCAAGCGACTCCGTCTGTCCCCCAGCATCGCGGTCTTCGATCAACGTGAGCAGCAGCGGTAGCGAACTCATCTTTTGTAATTCCGCAAGACCTTCCAGCGATGCTCGTAAAGCAGCAGTCGGAGCATTGGGCCGATTCAAAATCGCCTGACAGACCGCTTCTGATCGCGGCATTTTTAAGAGATCGTCGACGCTGGCATTTCGCAACGTGTAGGCTTGGGCCGCAGGCGAAAGCGGTTTCGACGAGGCGATCGCGTCTTGCACGAGTTTATCAACATTGATTTTACCGCGTGCGTAGTTGAGGACATTGTCGAGTTCCGGATCAGTCGGACGCGAAGCAGCCTCAAAGATCACTTCGGCTGCGGCGACACCCTCAAAATTGACTGCCGTCTTGACCGCTTCAGCCCTTACAAGAGGAGAACTATCGCGGGCGGCAGCAATCAGGGTCGATTCCCAATCGGGAACTTTATTGCCCCAGTGGCCAAGCGTGCGAATCGCCGCTGCTCGCACTCGCGGCTCATTGGTAGCCGCAACGATCTTTAGTAATTCTGCATTTGGCACGCGGTGCTCTTCAAAAACCCAGAGACATTCAAGTAACGCCTGCGCGTGGTCGGGATTTGTTGGATCGAGGGCCTTTGCCCACGCACTGACTTCCGTCGTGACAAGCTTGGTATCGCGACCACTCAGCTCCAATCGCGCGCGATAACGGGTGCTGTTTTCTTTGGCGAAGAAGGCTTGGCACACCTCTGGAATCGGCTTGCCTTTCATGTGAATGGGCTTCACAAGCGGCCGATCCTTAGCCGTCACTCGATAAATGCGACCGTGCTCGTGGTCGCGGTTCGGATCTCGCATGTTGTGCTGCATGTGACCGATGATCGCGTTGCTCCAGTCGGAGACATAAAGCGCGCCGTCGCCACCAATCTCTACATCGGTTGGCCGAAAATTTGGGTCCGCCGAGACAAGAATCGGTTCAATTTCTGTGGCTGTGATCTCGGCTCCGTTGTATTTCACCTCGTGCTGCAGCACGCCCAAAAAACCGATGCAGTTACAAATCAGGAAGTTGCCCTGATTTTTTTCAGGAAACTGACTGCTGGAAAGAATGCCTGTGGCCGCCACAGGCCGAACTCGCATCTTGAACCACGGCTTGTGGCCGACTCCCTTACCAATATTGACATACGCACCACTGCCGCCCGTGCCGTCGTTGGCAAACTGATAGCCCCATTGGTCAAATACATCACCGTGAGGATTTGGCCCAATCGGAAAATGAAACTCCATTTCAAATGTGCGTGGGTTAAATCGATGCACGCCACTTTCCCCTGAGCGAACCGTGCGAGTCGGCGTTTCCATCGTGGCCATATTAAAAACACCTCTCGACCAGTAGAGCCAGCCGTCCGGCCCCATCAGCAGCGCATTGGCTGAGTGATGCGAGTCGGCACTGCAGACGCCTTGCAGCATGCGGATCTTCACATCGGCCTTATCGTCGCCGTCGGTGTCCTTTAAAAACCATATCTCGGGCAAGGCCGCGACAAGCATGCCGCCGCCCCAGAATTCAAATCCCGTGACACTATTCAGATCGTCGGCAAAGGTTACGCATCGATCGGCCACTCCGTCGCCATTGTCGTCAGGGAGGCAAACGATCTTGTCGCGACGGGGTTCTTTTGGATTCCAATGGGGATAGGACGGCCAGACCGAAACAAACAGCCGTCCATCGGTATCGACTGCCATCTGCACAGGATTGACGATTTCAGGAAACATTTCTTCGGAGGCGAAAAGATTGACCTGCATGCCGTCGGCAATGCGCATCTTTTCAATCGCTTCTTTACCACCCAGATAAATATGCTTGCCGTCAGGCAACTTGCCCGCAATATTTGTTTTGACTTCGAGTTCCGCAGGCAGATTGCTGTCATCCACGACTTTGTCTTGACCACGCGCAACCGCCCAAACACGCTCGTCGCGGTTGGTTGTCATGACATCGAGAATTTCCATCTCTCGCATCATGACATCGGCATTCGATTGCCCAAACCAAGCCAGTTTGGAGCGACCACCAAACACGTTGTAGCCGTCAACCACACGGTAACGGCTGAACCAGTGGTAATTCTTGTCGAGCACCGCCTGCCGCAACCGCACCAACTGCTTGTCATCTTCTTTGTCATCTTTGGCAACCTTTGTTGTGCCAAATAATTCCTTGACGATGAGCTTGGAAACGGCTTTGTCACCGTCGTCGAGCAAGTGAATGCCATTCATGGTCAGCGGTTTGTCGGCCGAGGCATATAATTTTTGAGTGGGAGTAAAGAGGTCTACAAAAACGACTCCCTTTTCTTTACAGACTTCCTGCATGGCCTGTGTGTAGATCGCTATTTTTTCATTGTTGGCTGTGCCATCCGGCAGATTCGGGTTTTTTAGATTTTCGTGAGCGATCGGTGAGAAAAAAACGAGCCGGGGAGTCGATTCGCCGTCGTATTTCTGTGCCAGCATTCCGCCGATTGTTTCGGCCAGATCCTTGCGAAAGCCTGCCAAGGCATCCGGCCCGCGGAGGGCCTCGTTGTAGCCAAAGAAACAGAAAACAACGTTCGCCTTCGTTTTTGTCAGCCACTGATCGGGACTGCCAAAATTTTCTTCCCGCTGGCGAATCTTGAGTTCATCGCCTGAGTAGCCCAAATTACGGAACGTGATGTCGAGTTCGGGATAGAGCGCGTAGATATAGGTTTCGAGCCAAGCCGAGTGCTGCATCCTGTCGGCTAGAGTGTTGCCGATAAAGGCAATCCGATCACCTTTATGAAGTTCTAGCAGGGGTTCTGCGCTGTGGGCTACACCCTGCGGACCCAAGAACTGACCTAAGCACAGACAAAAGACGATTGCCAAAAACGTTGCAACCGATTGAAAGTAGTGTCGTTGCATAAGAGATTTATTGTCGCTTTCTATCGAAGGGACGGACCGTAAATCAACGCTTTCAGCATAGCCAGAATAGACCCGACTGTCTTAAAAAATAACCGTACCGTGACACACGGCCATCAAAATTCCAAAAACCCTGCGAATTCATCTCTTTTTACCCTCAGGCACCCTCTCGGCGGGGGATCTACGTGCGATTCAACACCGTCTTTTTGCATCCATTTCCTCTTAGCCCGTCGTGCCCCCATCGATGGCGATCACTTGGCCGGTGATAAACGCAGCACGAGAACTGGTCAAAAAATCGATCGCGCTGGCAACGTCCCCCGGCAGCCCTAATCGGCCCAGTGGCGTGCGCTGAATGATTCGCGCCCGACTACTGGCCGAGAGCGATGCTGAAAGATCTGTTTCTAGAAAACCCGGGGCAACCGCGTTGACGCGAATGCCACGCGGCCCAAGTTCGCGGGCCAAACTTTTTGCAAAGCCCTCCAGCCCGGCTTTGGTGGCCGCGTAAACGGACAGCCCGGGACTTCCTCGCGATGCCACAACAGACGAAATCAAAACAATCGAGGGACTTCGCTTGACAACCACATTCGGGCTTGCAGAACCCGCGTCGGTCGATTCATCCAAACGCCGCTGCCCGACCTTGAGTTCAAAGTCCGACAACGCTGGTTGCACCAGCATCTGCCGCACAGACTCGCGAACAAGCACGATCGATCCTTTGAGATTCACGCTCAGCATCGCTTCAATGTGGTCGTCGCTGAGAGTCGCCAGAACGCCATCGTAAGCCACCGCTGCATTAGCGATGCAGTGGTCGACATGCCCAAATCGCTCGGTAACTCGGCCCACAAACCCCCGCAGAGCGTCGGCATCGGCGGCGTCGAGTTGCTCGGCGACGAGCCTGTTTGGATAAGCCACGACAAGTGCGGCAAGAGCCGCCGAGCCGGAGCGAGAGAATGTGGCTACGCAATCGCCTCGCTCAAGAAAACGCTCCACAAGGGCCAACCCCAGGCCTCGCGAGCCGCCGGAGATGATCGATGTAGGAGGCATAAAAATGATTGCAACTTCTTTGTGGTCAGGAAACTCATCCGCAGCGCGTTTCGTCATTACTACACCGTCGGACGGCGGGGAATTTTTCCGGCTGGATTGGTGGCAATTTTTTTTACGATGTCGAGAATGCGAGGAACACTCTGGGGCTCCAGTCCCATTCGACAGGCGGCAAGGGCCGCCGCTCGAATGCTCTCAGGCGACTGCCCCGCGGGCAGTGGCTCAGAGAGGATCACTTCAGCGGCTACAAGCTCACCTGTGATCGCACTTGGCAACCCGTAGACCCGCGCATCGGCTATCCCCAAAACGCCCCGCAAAAGTTCTTCGGCTCGCCGGGGGAAAACTTTCGCACCGCCGACCACAATCACATCGCTACGACGGCCAGAAAATTCGTAGCGATTGCCTCGCCGTTCGATAAGATCGCCTGTCGCCACTTCGGTTGTATCACGCGAGAGTTGCACGAGTAACTCTCCGTCGCGACGCATCGAAAGCTTTGCACCGCCGGGGAGCGTGCGGTTTAGCCAGGCCGCTGGAAATCCCGCCAGGCCATCGCTGACACGAAACACCTCGCCTAACTCCGTCGTAGCGTAGACCTGCGTGATCTTGGCCGCCGGAAAAAGCTCATGTGCCTGCGACAGGAGTTGGCCGTCGGCTGCCTCGCCTCCCAGCGTGATGCGGTCGAACGTTAGGCGGGCGAGCGTCGAGCGGTCAGCCGACGTGATCAATCTCCGCAAGAGTGTCGGCGTGGCTGGGAGAATCGCGATGTGTTCCTCGACGATCGCTCGTGCTACGGTGTCGGGGTCTCGCGATGCTGGCTGAACCAGTTGTCCGCCTGTTAGTAGAGCCTGCAGCCAGACTTGCAGGCCGGCCCATCGAGTGGCGTCGTACACCAACAGCCAGCCGAGTCCGTGCCACTGCTCTGCAAGTCGAGACGATGCCAAGAGCGAATCCCACGAATGTTCGATGAGCTTGGGTGGCCCACTTGTGCCTGAGGTGGCGACTACAATCTGTGCCGCCACGGAGTCAAAGACGCTGCAAGGACGCGCGCTATTGGCATCGCACGAGAGTTCTAAGCTGTCATCGAGCGTGATCCATTCTCGCAATTCGCCCACCAAGTCGCGGGAGTCTTCCACCAAAAATGCTACCGGTACATGCTGCCGACCACAGGCCGCCGCGATCACCACGAGTGACTCGATCTGCTTGGCCCTTGCGACGATACCAATCGGCCGCATGGCATCGAGTTGCCTTTCAAGCGTGACGATTCTGTCAGCGATTGCAGCGTAATCAATGGTACGACGGTCCTGAGAGCCGGCCTGCGAAACAATCGCCACACGGTCTGGAAATTGCTGCGCCACAATGCTGATCGCCGCGGCAAGACGGTCTTCAACAGGGGCATCGGCCAAGTGGGCAATCGCGGCAGTGGAGGATGTGGTCATAAGGGTATGGATTCCCATTCTTTGACGGAATGACGATTGATTTATTGAGACGCGATGGCGGTGGAATAGATCGCGATTAAGTCAGCCACCGTTCGGATGCTCGGGCGGGCAGACCCGGCCAATGGAGTGCGAAAGGGATCGATCCCCAGCGAACGCTCAAGCAAAACGACGGCCTGCGCGATATCAAGCGAGTCGAAACCCAGATCGGACGAAAGCAGCATCGACGGCTCAATCACTTTCCTATCACGGCCCGTGTCGTGCAGAACGGTGCGAATCGCATCGGCAATGGAGTCAGAGAGAGACATAATTGCTCACAGGGCCGAAGCCCTGCCTTACTGAAATTCTTGCATGGTGGCAGAACCCGGGGCAGCGATGCCTCGAGCTGTCAGTGCCTGCCAGATGATTTGAAAGAGTGTAGCCACAAGGATCCAAAGGTCTAAGAGCGGCGCATACCATCGCCCCAACATTTCCACATAGGTGGCATCTAATTCCAGTCGCGTGGGCCAGTCAATCGCATTCCGGCCGCGAATTTGTGCCCATCCAGAAAGCCCCGGCCGCACCAAGAGCCTCGTCGCCTGCCGCCGCGAATAACGGGGAATGTATCGCATCGGCAGTGGTCGCGGCCCAATCAGGCTCATGTCGCCAGACAACACGCTCAAGAGTTGCGGCAATTCATCAAGGCTTGTGCAGCGGAGAATTTTGCCCGCGAGCCTTAGTCGCTGGGCATCGGGTAGAGGTTCACCATCCAGACCGGTTGCAGTACTCATGGAACGAAACTTGGCAATCAGAATCGGTCTCCCGTTTTGACCAGCCCGCTCGTCAAAATAAAGCACCGGCTTACCAAGTACCATGCGCACGACCACCCATGTGGCAAGCATCAACGGAGTCAGGGCAATGAGGAGCACAGAAGCCCCGAGAATGTCCGCACAACGCTTGAGCCTCGCTGCATAACAGCGATTGCGAAGGTTGTCTGGGAGTAATTGCGGGGGCGTTGCCTCAAGCACAAGTGAATTCCTTTAGCGGCCTCGATCGGAAAACGACTCGCTGCGTTCTGCAACGAGCACAAGGCCGATCAGGAGCACCATGCCGATTACGATTGTCGAGAGCACGACATGATCGGCTGTTGTGCGGGCGGTCGGATCAAACAGCGGCATCAACGCAAGAGCAGCGGTCATCGCCGCGAGCCCTCCGTACAGGCTCGAGACGCCACGGTGAGACCAACCGGCAATCACGAGGCGCTGGTAGAGGTGGCTGCGATGGGCCTTAAAAATATTTTCTCGCTTACGCAGTCGGCGGACGATTGTGTAGGCCGTGTCGAAGATGAACGGCCAGAGTGCGACAACGGCAACAGGCATAATCAGATGCACGCTTTTTTCCGGTACTGACAGCGGCAGCACCGCAATCAGAAAACCACAAAACGCACTCCCGACATCCCCCATAAAAATCCTCGCCGGCGGCCAATTGCAACTGAGAAAACCGAGTGCTGCTGCCGCAAAAGCAGCAGCAATCGCCACCACCGCCGGAGCCTGCACCGTCGCCGCGACCAAGGCGATGGCGAGCCCTGCAACGACGGCCGTGATTCCGGCAATGCCGTCAATGCCGTCCATAAAGTTAAAGGCATTGGTGAGCCCCACGATCCAGAGAAGCGTCAGCGGCCAAGCGGCAAACCCCAAATCGATACAGCCAAACGAACCCAGATCCACCTGCCCAGCTGGGCCGAGAATCGCAATGGCCATCAGGCCGGCAATCATGTGTATTGAGATTCGGGTGCGGTTTTTGAGCGATTCAATATCGTCTACCCAACTGATCGCTGCAACTAACAAGGCCGGCAGCATGATGCCGACCACCCGCCAGATTGCTTCTGGATGGAGAATCGCAGCCAGTAAAGCCCCGCCACTCACGACGGCCACAACGGCAAGACCCCCACCCCGCGGCGTCGTGCGAGTGTGGCTGCTGCGGGAGTTGGGCGTATCGACGATCCCACGAGCTCTCGCCCAACTCACGAGCCGCTGCGTGAGCAGAGCCGACCCGACAAGGGCTGTGACACACCACACACACCAAAAGACGAGCACGGGCCAAAAGATAAACAAGGGCATGGGGCGATAGCCAAAGGCTGGTGGCTAGAGTGTTTGCTGAACGTGTGCGATTGTTTTACAGATGTCGTCTACGACACCTTCATCGACATGCGCTCCCATCGGTAGCGACAGACTGCGGGCCGAGAGGAGTTCGGTGACGGGGAGCGGCCGCATCGGATCATAAAAATGTGCAAACGCTTTTTGAAGATGGCAGGGTGGATCGTAGTAGGCGCGGGTTTCAATGCCGCGATCGGTCATCTCTCGCCGCAGGGAGTCTCGCGAAATACCAAACTGGGCCGGATCGATTGTGATTGAAAAATCTTTATGACTGGACTGACTGCCCGGGGACGTTTCTACAAATCCGATGCCTGGCACCTGACTGAGTTCTTGGCGATAGAGGGTCGCAATCTGATCGCGCCTAACAACCACGCTGTCGAGGATCGTCAGCGAGGCGAGCCCCAGCGCCGCGCTCAACTCCGGCATCCGGCCGTTGACACCGGAAAAAAGAGCGTCGTAGGAACCGTCGTTGCCATACTCGCGACCCATCCTCACAAAGTGGGCGAGGCAGTCACAGTTGGTGGCCACAATCCCCCCTTCTCCAGCCACCAAGAGCTTGGTCGGCGAAAGACTAAAAATTTGCGCGGTGCCGCCTGAGCCAACGGGCTTGCCATGCGAGCTTGCACCGAATCCATGGGCTGCATCAATTATAAACGGCAGGCCGTGCTCGGCCGCAATTGCCTCAAGGGCCGGCACATCACAGGGGTTGCCAAAGTTGTGGCAGGCGGAAATTGCAACGGTGTGCGGCGTGATCGCGGCAGCCACCGTTTGCGGCAGCACATTAGTTGTGGCTGGATCGACCTCGATAAAGACCGGCCGGAGGTTATTCCAGACAACGGCTGCCGGACCGGCGAGAAATGTATAGCTGGGCATAATCACTTCGCCCATTGGCTGGGTGAGGTCAACGCTCAGAGCCCCATTCAACCGGGAACGCTGTTCCATGCCAGCAACCCGGCAGTCCGCACGACCGCGATTGTCGCGACAACTCCCCGCCGCGATACCGAGGCTCTTGTAGACAAGCATCAAGCCGACCGTGCAACTGCTTACAGCCACCGCATGCCGCACGCCGAGTCGCTGGGCGATGGCCTGCTCAAACTTTTGGACGTTGGGGCCTTTCGTGAGTTGACCGCTGCAGACAATCTTTTCAAACTCCTCGTGAAGCAACTCATAGGGGGGCATCATCGGCCGCACAAATGGCACGTGAAAGACGCCGGACGCAGGGTTCTTGGAAGAGGCCGCTGGGGAAGTGAATGCGAGGGGATTTGTCTGCATCTTGGGTAACGTTTTAAACTCGGATTCGACTGGGATTGTGTTAGGCAAGGGTTTCTGTGCTGGGACCTTTTTGTCTGTCAGCCACCGGCCGTAGCGGCCTCCCTTCGAGACCATACTCTGGCACGAGATCGCGCAGGCGAGTTCTTACGATTTCGGGTGGCTCGTCGAGGAGAGTCGTCAGGTCCTCTAAGAGTGCTTCGACGGCGGCTAGCTCGGCCGGCCTGTGCATCGCACAAAACACCTTGGGATGCTTAGTGTGCACGCGCCGCTCCTCATCAAAATAGAGTTCCTCGTAGAGCTTTTCACCAGGACGCAAGCCTGTAAAAACAATTTCGATGGTCTCTTCGTCAAGGCCTGATAAGGCGATTAAGTCACGGGCGAGGTCAACGATTTTAACGCTTTCACCCATGTCGAGCACGAAGATTTCTCCTCCGTCCCCCATCGCTGCGGATTGCAGCACGAGTTGCGACGCCTCGGGAATCGTCATGAAGTAGCGTTCAATCAAAGGATCCGTAACCGTGACTGGCCCGCCGCGGCGAATCTGCTCCTGAAAGATCGGCACAACACTGCCATTGCTGGCGAGCACATTGCCAAATCGCACAACAATAAATTTGGTTTTGGATTCCTTGGCAAGCGCGTGGACAAAACGCTCCGCAATCAGCTTCGAACAACCCATCACGCTCGTGGGATTGACGGCCTTGTCGGTTGAAATCATGACAAACTCTCGCACTCCATGCCGGTCGGCGAGGCGGGCTAACGACTGCGTCCCAAGGCAATTGTTTTTAATCGCTTCGGCTGGATTCCACTCCATCATAGGCACATGCTTGTGGGCAGCGGCGTGAAAGACAACATCGGGGCGATGCGTGACGATAATCTGCTCCATCCGAGGCTCGTCAGTGATGTCAGCCAAGAGCGGTTCAAACGATGGACGCGGCTGGGCACGAGCAAATTCCTGCTCGATGAGAAACAGAGCGTTTTCACCCCGCTCGACCAACAGCAGCTTTTTAGGACGAAAACGCAAAACCTGTCGACAAATTTCCGAGCCGATTGACCCACCCGCGCCCGTCACCATCACGGTGCGGCCTTCAACGAGTACGGCAATCGCAGAATCATCAAGCCGGACGGGTTCGCGTCGCAAAAGATCTTTGATTTCAACCGCTCGCAGACCGATCTCGGAGAAAGTGGCTTTGTTTCCCAGGAGTTCATCCATTGCAGGAATCACTCTGACGGTTGCACCAGCCACTGTGCATTCATCGAAGAGCTTGCGTAACCTCTTGCCTGTCAGCATGCCCGACTGCACAAGCACGTCATCGATCTGGCGACGCGAAACATGATTGCTCGCCTCCTCAATTCCGCCCAGAACTTCAATGCCAGCAAATCGACCCCCTTGCAGGCTTATGTCATCATCCACGAAGCCAACGATGTAATACGGCCGGGTGGCAGTCGCCATGAGATTGCGAGCGATCAATTCGCCGGTTTGATTGGCGCCCACGATGATCGCAGTGCGGGCCTGCTGCCGGTCAAAGAGCGGCCGCAATTCCTCTCGTAAGCTGCGATAGAGCGTGCGAATGCCTCCTAGAATTAATACTGTTGCGGCCCAGTCGAGAAGAATAACGCTTCGTGGCATGGGTTGCACGCCAGCAATGCGACCGGTTGAGAGGAATAATCCGTTAATCGACGCCAGCACCAACATCGAGAGCGTAGCTGCCCAAAGGAGGCTGGTGAGATCGCCAAACGAGACACGCCTCCACGACATGTGGCAGTGGCCCAGCAGGCAGAAGATTATGAGTTTGAGCGTTACCACACCGCCGACAGTGGCGGCATAGACCATCAGCCAGTCCGTTTCGACCTTAAAGTCATTGCGCGTAAAAAAAGCGGCAAAAAAGGCCGTGGTAAAAATCACTGTGTGGGCACAAAGTAGGAGTGCGGCCCTCCTATTAAAGCGGCGAACCGACACGTTGGTTCTAGGGAGAAGAAAATTCATAGTTCGCCTCTAGCTTAGAGCCGCTCCAGATCGACATCCTCGAGCTCGATAGAAGCTCCTTGATTGAGAAACCGCACCGCCACAACCAGTCGCTCCTCGCCTCGCCGTTTGACAACCGTGCCCTCCAGGCCGCACAGTGCTCCCGATCGCACTCGCACCGATTGGCCGGGCTGGATTCGAGCTTCCGGCGTGAGTGGCTGATCGCTGTCGATGAGCTGTTTGATCGACCGTAAGTCGGCTAGCAGCATCTCTCGATCGATGATTGGCAGCCAGCGGGCAATTGTATTGGTGGCCAGAGCACTTCGCCGCTGATCGTCGTCGAGGAAGGAAAAAACATAGCCCGGAAAAAGCGGAACATACGAAACCCGCGTCCGGCCGCCAGCGGAGTGGAGTCGTCGCTTGATGAGTGGCGCGTAAAACGGAATCGCTGTGGCGGACAGTTTCCGCATTAAATCTTTTTCCCGCCGAGAGAGCGTGTAGAAGGCAATCCAGCCCGCATCGGCTGCGAACTCTGGGCCGGATAGCAAGAATGACCCGCCATTGCCAACCCTTGAAGGGCTGCCAAGATCGTCCAGCAGGTTGGGTGGGAAAATATCGCATTGTTTGGGCAAGATCGGCATAACGGGGGTCAATGGCAAAAGATCTGTTTCAGCTCATGAACGAAGCAGCGGCAGAACCCTACTTGTGCGGCCTTGGCTCAAGCCCGGCAATCTCTTGATCCGCTGCCCATACCACGGACACCCATAGTTTACGCCGTTTTTTGCCTTATGTCTCCCCACTCTGGGGATTCTACCGTGAATTCGACTTCCTTGCCCTGAGGCAGCGAACGGTCATTTCACCGCGGCTCGGGAAATTGAGGCAAAGTTTTCCGTCAACATATGCCGATAGTTCCGGTAACAGCGATTTTTTCGGTTGTGAGGAGTTTGTTATGCACGCAGCCCAGACCTTTAAGCAGTCCAAAAACCAAGCCACATTTTCCAGTGGGCTGGGCTTTCGGTCGAGCTGCCTGCTGGTACTCGCGGCCGTCATGGCGGTTACAACCGGCTGTTCAACATTTGGACGGCCGCAGCGATCGACAACGCAGCAGGTGATGCTCGACGCAAAATGCCCCAGCGATCCAGACAAGATGCCGGCCAAGGAACTGGCCAAGATTTCACTGCCGCCTTACGTCATTGAGCCACCCGACATTCTGCTCATCGATGCTCTGCGAGTTGTACCTAAGCCACCTTTTCGCATTCAGTCGTTCGACACGCTGCAAGTGATTGTCGAAGGCACACTGCTGGAACAGCCGATCAACGGCCTCTATGTCGTCGAGCCAGGCGGAATGCTCGACTTGGGACCGTCGTATGGCAAGGTGATGGTGGGCGGACAATCGCTGGAAGAAGCGCAAGATGCTGTATTTCGTCACCTCAAACGAGTGCTCCGCGAACCGCAGGTTTCACTCACGCTGGCCCAAGCCGCCGGGCAGCAGCAGGTTTCCGGAGAACATCTGGTCGGCCCCGATGGCACGATCAATCTGGGCACCTACGGCAGCGTCTATGTGACGGGCCAAACCCTTGAGCAAGCCAAGGAATCCATTGAGAATCAACTCTCAAAGCACCTCGATGCCCCGCTCGTGAGCGTCGATGTTTTTAGCTATAACTCCAAGGTCTACTATGTGATCACTGAGGGAGCAGGCTCTGGTGACAATGTCGGGCGGTTTCCAATCACGGGCAACGAAACCGTTCTCGACGCTGTGGCTGGGATTAATGGGCTGTCGCGACTTTCAAGCAAAGACATCTGGATTGCCAGGCCGGCCCCATCGGGCGTGGGCTGCGACCAGGTTTTGCCCGTCGATATTGTCGCAATCATGAAGGGGGGCTCAACGGCCACCAACTACCAATTGATGCCTGGCGACCGTGTCTTTATTGCCCAAGACCAGTGGCTTGCCTTCGGCAGCGTGATCAACAAGATCACCGAACCGTTCGAACGCATCTTCGGCTTCGCTCTCCTGGGCAGCCAAACTGTCCAGCAGATCAACCGCTTCCCGTTCGGCTTCAACCCGCAATTCTAACCTAAGCCCCTCGGGATCGGCCCGCCTTACTGCCAGTCAATTAACCTGCCACACAGTTCTTGGCTATACTTGAGTTCGCAATGATTTTCTCCTGTTCAAAGGACGTACCGATGAATGGCCTCACCACGCTGGCAGTGATTCGCGCGGCACTTGTCGGTTCTTTCGCTGTCGCTTTAGTCCTCAGTGCTACGGCCGAAGTGGCCGTAGCCCAAGACCGCTCCCTGCCCTTTTCAAATATCTACACCCGTCCGGTTGTGAGTCCGTATTCGATGCTCAGCAGCCAAGCCAACAACCCTCTGATGGTGAATCCCAACGTCTACCAGACGCAGGTCTTACCGCAACTCCAGCAGCAGCGTCAGCAGCAGACGCTGCTGACGCAGAATAAGCAGATCGGTGGCCTACAAAATAAGGTCCAATCGATCCAACGCAGCACATCGGCCCGGCAGATTGACGAAATGATCCGCCCCACCGGCCACGCTTCAACCTTCATGAATATGTCGCACTATTATCCGCGATCACGCTAACCAGGCTGACGGCTCAAAACTTTGCCGGCTACTTCACTCTGACAGCGACGCTTTCAGAGTGGGCAGAAAACTCAGGGGCGTAGCGGCTTTGGAGAGTGGCAAAGCCACTCGAAGCGGTGCCTCGGTGGGCAGCCCGCAGCGAATATTCAAAGACATGCGTGCCGCGCGGAAGTCGTTCAAAAAACAACTGCGTTGAAGCATCGCGAACCGCTACATACCAGCCCGCACCGTCCGCAAAGCGCCAACCAGAGAGCACATCGACGGGCTCTGTCAGACTCGGTCGATGATCGGCTAATTCCAAAAACTCGTAGTCGCGGTCGCTCGTGACAACCAATCGCACAACAAGTTCATCGCCCAGACTGATTTTTGTCGCCCCATCAGCGGCAGCCTCTTCAAGAACCGCTCCCGCCTTTGTCTGCCGCTTGACGAATAGCTTTTTCTCGATCGCCAGTTCCTCGCGGCCGACTGCTGGCACATTGGCAATGTCATCGAGATACTGCCAGTGAATCCCGCCCCACGCCAAACCAGCGTCAGGTTTTTGAAGCACGATCTCCGCGGATTTCGGCGTGATCTCCCGGCGTATCAGACGCGTTTCGAAGAAACCGGTGCCCGCCTCAACGCTGTCGGGCACAATCTTTTCGCCTCCCACCGTGAGCCTTACCAATTCTTGTGATGCCAAAAGATTGTCGCCGCGGCCTAAGAGTGCACCGACCGCATTGGCTGTGGCCCGATTGCCGCGCCAGCGAGAGGTGCGCTTTTGCGAAAGGAGCCACGCCTTGAGGCCCTCAACCGATTGCTTGTCGCCGGCCACTTCGTCAAATGTTTCGATCATGACAGCCTGCGTTTCGATCGGTGCACAGGCCCAGTTCCACCAAGCCGGATGCGGGTCTCGCCACCACATTCCCTGCCAATTCGCTTTTTCCTCGCCCGGCTTCTCATCTGGTCCCACGGCCCGCTGCCGCAGGCTATCCACAATCGAGAGCGCCGTCTCGCGGTCGCCCGAGCGAAAGAGTGCGATCGCCGCTTGGCCTTGCGAGCTTCGGGCATCGAGTTTCATCCAGGTTTTCTTGGCCGCAGCCAGCCAATAGGCAAGTGCTCCCGCTGCCTCGCCTTGCGGCGGAACATCAACCGTAAAAAAGCTGCGGGCGTAGATCGCTATTGCTTCGAGCGAAGAAAGAGTCGGCTCTCCTTTTCTCTTTTCCACTTCCCGCTTCCATTCGATCAGTCGGCCGTCCAGCCAACCCAGCGTGGCCAACGCCGGCTGCATGTCGATCGGCACTCCACTGGCACGCAGTCGGCCAAAACCAGCCACGATCGAAAGCGTGACAGAGTCGCAGGTTTGGCCGCCGGGAAACCACGGCCACCCACCACTTCCACTTCGCAAAGCTTCCAGTCGCTGGATCGCCGCCGCTGTTTCATTCGCCGCCCGCGTGGAGTCAAAGAGCAGTGCGATTCGGGCTCTGGCCTCGCGTTCGTCCACGGCATCGCGCACCCATGGCGTTTCTGCCAGCAGCGTCTTCACAAGATCGGTATTTTTTTCCAGTGGGCTCTGGAGTGCGTCCGTCCCCTTCCACTGCTCAAACACCCGGGCGATCTGCGGGTCGCTCGTGGCAATATGCCGGGCAAAACTGTTGGCATAGAGCCGCGTAAAAAGGGATTCAGTGCTTTCGTCACTTTCCTCCATCAGGCAGGGCAGAGCCAGCACCGCATACCACGCCGGGTTCGACGCCGCCTGCACAACAAGCGACTGGCTCACGATCGATTTTGATTCGGCCGATGCCGCCAACCTTGCGAGTGAAACTCGCTGCTCGCCCGGCCCGCGGAGGGTCAGCGGCAGACTCTCGCTAACAAGCACTCGCCGCGACAAAACAGGCAGCATCGTCTCTTCTCCGTCACTGGCCTTACCGGCAGTTCCAGTGGCCAAAAACCGTATGGCATCGGTGCCGTCAGCCACCGTAATCGTGAAGACAACTGGTTTTGACTCGCCCGCCGCCAGATCGAAGGGCTGTTCGCGGGCCGTCTGTATTAAGCCGTCTCGGGAATCGCCCGTGCGTGCGTCAGACAGCGAAAACGTCACCGTGCCGGCCAGGCGTCCGGTCGAACGGTTGCTCACTTTCACGGGAATCTCTACGACATCTCCCTCTCGCAAAAAGCGCGGCAGAAGTGGCTCGACCATTAGGTCCTTGGCCGCTAGGCAGGTGTCGAGGAGCACACCGCTGCGAAGGGCTGCATCGTGGGCCAGTCCCTTAAACTGCCATGTGGTGAGCGTATCGGGCAACACAAACTCGATCCTGATCACGCCCTCTTGATCCGACACCAGCGTGGGCAAAAAAAAGGCTGTCTCAGCCATGTTTCTCCGGGGCGGAGGCGGGGCAGCAGTTGCAGCGGTGGCCGAGGGTGAAGAGGGATTGCCGGCGGCGGGCTCGCTTTGCTGTTTATCCGCTGCCAATTGGTTGCTGCCAGCCTCAACCCTGCGATTTCCACCAGCCTCGCGCATCGCCATCATTGGCATGGCGGCTTCTGGAGCCATGACTCCATCCATCTGCATCTCGGCGCCTGCCCGACCAACGCCGCCCTTCATGCGAAGGCCGCGAAACGCCATGCCAAAGCCGCCATGCGGTGGACCAAATGGATCACGCAGCTCGCGGTAGGTGATAGCGACTCCCTCCATTGTCGCATCCCAGTTGCCGCGAATCTGATTGAGTTGCTCGGCACGATTAGAAAATGATGTCTGCACGAAGCTCGACTCGCGGCGGAAAAGATTGAGCAGTCCGTCGGTCGGCCACTGCTGCGGATTGATTGCGTCGAGCGACTGGTCGTAGAGCGCTGCCACCATCTCGGCCAGAGCGGGTCTAGCAGACCCGACAAGTGGATCGGCGGCACTCGTAATTGTGGCTCTCCAGACTTCTTGCGTGGCCGGTTCGACGCGCCGGGTAAATCGCTGCCACGCGATTACCAGTTTTTTATTCGTCCACGGCACATCGACTGGTAGCGTGATCAGGTGCAGTCGCCCGTCTCGCACGATCCACGCACGCACAGTAAATCCGCCCCGGTGTTGATCACTAACCTTGACGCTCACCGGCCACTGCGTCTGCCCTGGCTGAGTCCAGAATCGCGAAAGCGTCTCTCCGGCCTGAAGAATTTCAATCAGTGCCCGGCCGGTTTCGTAGCCCGTGCCGGCAATCGCTTGAAACTCACTGCCGGGTTCGGCGACGAGGCTTTTTGACCTGAGCGCAAAAGCCCGCTTGATGGCATAGCGATTGGCGGTCGGATCGATGACTTCAATAGTGTGCCGCGCTCGCACGGATGGAGCACCGGCAGCAGAGGGAATTTCAAACTCAGCGCGGTACAGGCCAACTGGCAGTGTGGGTGTGGCGATCACTTTGCCAGTCGCTGGATCGCTTGAAATTTTTTTGCTAAAAACGCTCTCGCCAGCGGCCCATGTTTCGGGATCGGCCGCGTCTACATCGGATGGCTTGGGGCGAATCACTCCGGCCGGCTTACCTACTCCAGCCCGATTGGCTCCCCGCCGCCCCAAGGGCCTAGGCTGCTGCCTGGACTGCGGCTGCGCGATGATCTCGCCCCGTTTAACGGTGGCCGGCTGCACGAGTTTTGAAAGAGTGAGCGTGCCGGTGGCGGCCTGTGGCTGGCCGTCAAGCGAGAGAGTTGTGAGCGTGATGGCAACAGCCGCCGGCTCATTATCTTTGCCAACTTGCTGCCACGAATCGGCTGTCAACGACGCTTCGATGTTCGTGTAGCCAGCACTCACTCGCCGCTCGGCAGATCGCGTTTCACCACTGGGATCGGTGACATCGGCCCTAGCCGCATAGGTAAAAATGGGCGAGGTTTCCGGGGGCACCGAACGATCAGGCCTTGCCACAAAGGTAATCGTAAAGGACCCATTGGCATCGCTGAGAGCCGTGCCTCGGGCAATCTTTGCAGCCTCGCCGCCGATTGGCAGCCATGGAAAGGAGCAACGGCACCACTCTGGAAACCGTCGCTCCCGCTCGATCTGCCACTTGACCTGTGCGTTGGCCACTGCAATGCCTGTGTAGGTTGTGGCCGTGCCAGAAAACGACACCTCTCCTCCGAGCGCAACGGCCTTTTCCGGAGCTTTGAGCGTGACTAAAAACTTGGGACGTTTGTATTCTTCAATCCTCACGCCAACGCCCCCGTTGGCAGCACCTTGAGCCACGATCAACCACTGCCCCGGCAGGGCACCCGTGGGAATTGGAAAGTTGCCACTCAGCGACCCCATTGCATTGGTTGAGTGTTGCTTGCGGGCCACTTCACGACCGTTGGCATCTTGCAGACTCACTTCGACCGTTTGATTGGCCAGGGCCGCATACTCCCTTTTTTCGATGTTTCTCGTCGAGGCAATGCCCTTGTAAAAAACAATTTGTCCGGGCCGATGGATGCCTCGGTCGGTGACCAGCACAATCGATGTCTCGGTGGTTGGCGTGCCCTGCTGCCAGAGATGGGTTGAGTCGCTGGCAATCTGCTGCTCAGCACCGTCGATCGTGGCCGTCGCCACAAGGAGTAGTTCTTTATTCTGTTCTGCTAAAACTTCATACCGGCCTTCGGCGTTGGTCGTGGCCTTGGCTCGCTCGGTAAAGCTGTTCTGATTGCCCCCCGCATCTCGTACCCATACTTTGACAATCGCATTCGCCACAGGTTCGCCCGTGGCAATATCGACGACATGACCCCGCAGTTGTTGTGCTCGACGCTGCTGGCCTCCATCAGCCACAATTGCAAGTCGGCTGACCCAGACCATGGCCACGCTGACAACATTGTCTTTCTCGCCGAAGTCGGCTCGCTGGCTGGCCAGCACCCAGTAGGCCCCCGGGGCCAGCGATTTGGCGTCAAGCAACGGCTCAATTGCGATCTGATGGGATCGCTCGCGGTAGTCGGGCGTGGCAGGCAGATCGGCCAAAGCCTCTTTGACAGCCGGTAGTTTCAGGAGCAATCCCCGGTCGGCATCGTCGAGCCACGCCCCGTTTGGCTTACCCGCCTTGAGCCGCCCCAGCCAGTCGGCCTTTACAACCCTTAGGTGAAGGGTCGCCATATTTTTATACGACACATGAAGCGTGGGCCAAGGCGCCGCCCACTGTCGCTCGGTCGTGATCGAAAGGGATCGCATACCGATCTGCGTGATCAGATTTTTGCAAAGCTTGCCACCGACACTCGTGGGGTGGGCTGCTACACCCTGGGCGGCAATCGCCCGGGCTTCAACGAGTGCATTATCGTTGGTGGCCACCTGATCGTGGATCGCAGTGGCCAGATAAAACTGCGCTAGTGCCGCCGTCTCATGACCGCCGGACCGTGTGACAAAGGCTTCGAGCGAGTCGATCTTGCGGTCGGCGATTTCACCCTCTTCTCCACTGCTAACAGCTGCCCCAGAGGCCCACAGGATGCGGTCGAGATCGGCCGCCAAAAGTGCCGTGCGGTCGCGATCTAAACGGTGGAAAGCCAGCAATTCGCGGTAGAGCTTGATCGCTTGAAGCAGGGGCGAATCGAGATCGGTAACGGCCCCATCTTTCTGCGGCTGCCACGCTAAAAATTCTTCCAGCGTGCCGAGGGCCGGGCTGGTGGCGGCCATCTCAAAAACGTCTTCTGGATCGACCAGACCACGTTCGCCAGATGCGGTAAAGGCGATTGCATCGCGCACAACGACATCCCAAACGGTTGGCCGGTAAGCATCGGCCATCGTGCCGGCAGGAATGATCGTCGACCATTCTCCAATCGGCAATTTTTGCAGCGTCTCTTTCTGTTCCACGGCAACTGTAAAGCGGGCACGAATTTCAGCCACAATCTGCGGCAGGTCCCACGAGGCGATCGAGGCCAGATCGCTGTTCGCTGAACCGCCGGATGTACGCTGTGAAAATCGCCAGCGGTTGTTCAGGAAAAAACCCCATGTCCAATTGGCCCGCACGGCTTCCAGTAGGCCTCGCGTTTGCTCCGGCGCTTTTTCTATTTCCTGTGCCAACAGGATCAGCCGCTCGGGGTCGTCGGCCGGGCGGGCGCCCGTGATGGCCAGAATGCGGGTGGCAATCGCTCTGGCCGCTTCGGCCCAAGCCTTATCGGCAATCGCCGCCTGCTCGACGCCAGCAAGAGATTCAGCTGCCGTCTTTGGCTTGCCCTCCATAAGAGCCTGCTCCACTTTTTTCCAGGCGGCAGCGCGCGGGCCAGCCGGCAGATCATCGCTGCCAACAGCGGCCAAGGGTCTATCGCTCACAAGGGTGCCTCCAAAAGAAAAGAGAGTTAGGAGTATGGCAACAAAGACCTTGCGGCGAACGCCTGACGAGAGTTGGTTGGAAAAAGGTCTGGCAGGCATAAAAAACCTTTCTAAGGGGGGGCAGAGCTTGCGAACAGAGTTCGTCTGAAAAAGAGTCTCCCTGGCCGAGCCGAGAGTCTACGCCAGGACGTCGGTTGGATGCTTGGGAGGCGTGATAAGTTCCCGCCACCAGATTCGCCAAACGTCGAGCAGAATAAACGCCCCGGCCAGCGGAGCCAGCCATATTCGCGGCATGCCAGGGGCCAAAACCTTCCCCAGTTCATACGCGCCAATAATGCAGGCAATGGCAATCACATAAAACGCAACCCGCAGTCGAGAGGCTTTGATGCCCGCAATGCAATCGCCGTAGAGGGCCGTAGCGATTCCGATGCCAAGCGTTGGGGCAATGCAAACATAGGTGTTGTTTTCGGTGCGGGGCGAAAACAGCATCAGCCAGATCATGGCCAGTGCATAGATCGTGGTGGCGGCTTGCGGCGGTCTGAAACAGCGGCTTGCAACGAGGCATCCACCCAGCGTGATCAACGCCGTCAAGAGCGTTATTATTTGGCGAACGCTCGCCGAAAGTGGGATCCCAAAAGCAGCCATCATGCCCGCGATCGTGGCCCAGGCCGGATGGCCCGAAAACTTATCCGAGGTGGTAAGCACCTGCCAGAAGCCGCTGTACTGGCGAACTCCATAGGCGGCATCAGCCAGCAGAAACGGTGCGGCCAGCACAATCGCTGTGCCGATCAGCATGATGGGAATCGACTTAAGCCGGCAGGCTGCCAGCAGCAGCACCACTGGGATCGAAAGGGGCTTGAGCAGAAGTGATCCAACCGCAGCCAGACCAACTCTCGAATCCCGACCGGCAGCAGATTCTGTCACTGCCAGCAAAATCAGTCCGGCCATCGGGAGAGTTGCTTGACCAGCCCGAGCGGCGGGCAGGGCGAGGATCGCGCCGACAAGAGATAGGATTGCAAAGATCGGCCGACCGATCGATGGGGCGGCCACCAGTGAAAATCGCCATGTTCCAACAGCAAATATGCCGATCGCCAAACACCTCCAAATCATTTCGCCGAGCAACGCAGGCTTAAGCAGCAGGGGCCCATAGAGCAGCACGCTCGCAGGGAGATAAAGAAATCCATGCACATCGGCGTTGTAAAGATCTTGGCCGGCCAACCAACGATGCAGAGCGTCGCGGTAGACATACGTCACGCCCGATCGCTCTGGAACGATCGCCAGCGCAATTCCCACAATGGCAATAAGCACGCCCCATGCCGCCCAGCCGATGCGAGCATCCCTCTGGGCGGCTCGAGTGTCTTCGAAGCTTGGCGAATGCAAAAGAGAATCTCTGTATAAGGTGTCGCGATAAGGGCCGGTGTGGCACGCGGTGTGGCATTCTGTTGTGATCGAGATCTGAGCGAAAATCCGTCATGACCGGGCCAACCCTTCTGCGAGAGGCCCGGTTTTAAAAGTTAAAACACCCTAAATTACTGGCTGACGCGCGAGATGTGCCAGTTGCACCCCAGGCAACTGCTCCAGCAACGCCGGCGTGCTAGTATGTAGCAGTGTGACCGGAACTGTCTGCAGGCAGAGTTTCGTGGCATTTTTGTCCCACATGCCGACGCTCTGTCGCTGGGTGTTTAAGTCGTTTGTGAGGTGCTTTCCATGAGTCGATGGCTTTGTGTCTCTACGGCTAGTTTTCTTTCGACAAGTTTTTTGCTGTCGCTATCTCTTCAAGCGGCTGAGATCAGCTTCAACAAAGACATCCGGCCACTTCTGGTGGAGCACTGTTTCGCCTGCCATGGGGCCGATAGCGCTGCCCGGAAAGCCGAACTGCGACTCGACCGCCGCGATGATGCCGTCGAGCACGGGGCCATTGTGCCCGGGGATGTCGATTCGACCGTCATGCTTGATCGCATTTACTCCGATGATCCCGAGGAGGTCATGCCGCCGCCGAGCACCAAAAAACCTCTCTCCGATGTTCAGAAGGAGTTGCTCAAACAATGGATCGCTGCCGGAGCCGAGTACCAACCGCACTGGTCGTTCATTCCACCCCAGCGACCAACGCCTCCGGCAGTCACTGCCAACGGCTGGGTAAAAAATCCGATCGATACTTTTATTCTTTCGCGACTTGAAAAGGAGGGGCTTGCTCCCGCTGATGAAGCCGATCGCCGCACGCTTGCTCGTCGGGTTTCACTCGATCTGACAGGCCTACCGCCGGAGCCTGCTCTGGTTGAAAGCTTCGTGGCCGACCAGCAGCCAGAGGCCTACGAACGACTTGTTGACACTTTGTTGGGCAGCCTCGCTTGGGGCGAGCATCGCGGGCGACACTGGCTCGATTACGCCCGCTACGCCGACACCCACGGGATTCATTTCGATAACTACCGTGAAATGTGGAGCTACCGACAGTGGGTGATCGATGCCTTTAATCGTAATCTGCCCTTTGACCAATTCACGATTTTTCAGTTGGCGGGCGACATCATAAATGATCAAGAACCGGCCGCGAGTCCCGAGCGAATTTTGGATGGCCGTGTTGCCAGTGGCTTCAATCGCTGCAACATCACGACAAATGAGGGCGGGGCCATCGACGAGGAGTACCTCGTGCTCTACACGCGGGATCGCACTGAAACAACAGCCGCTGTCTGGATGGGGCTGACGGCTGGCTGCGCCGTTTGTCACGACCACAAGTTTGATCCGCTCTCGCAAAAAGAGTTTTACGAGTTCTCTGCCTTCTTCAATAATACGGTGCAAAAAGCGATGGATGGCAACATCCATAACACCCCGCCGATTTTGTCGATTCCCAAGCCGGAAGACCGCGACGCCTGGCTCCGGCTGGAAACCGAAGTGCCCGCAGCTAAGGCAGCCACTGAAGCCAGAAGGACGACCGCGCGGGCAGACTTCGACGCTTGGATCATGGATGCAACGCCAGAAAGCATTGCCGCTTCGCTGCCGCAAGACACACCGCTGCTCTCCCTTGAGATGCGTGAAGGCGAGGGCCACCAAACCCGTGGCATCATCAGTGGCAAGGACAACGACCTGCCCCTTTCTGACGCCACAGCCTGGCAGTCGGGGCCCAGTGGAACGACGGCGCTTTTGCTCAATGGAAAAGCTGCCGAACTTCCTAACTCCGGCGACTTCGAGCATGATCAACCCTGGAGCGCGACATTCTGGTTAAAGGTGCCAGGCAATGATTCTTCCTATGCAGTCATAGCCCGAATGGATGAGGCCGCTGGCCATCGAGGCTGGGATGTTTGGGTGCAGGGACGCCACATTGCTATGCACATGATTCATGCCTGGCCCGGGGATGCCCTCAAGGTTACTGCCAAGGAACAGTTACGCGCTGATAGATGGACCTTTGTGTCGGTTACCTACGACGGCACGGGCAGGCCCGAAGGAATCAAAATTGCTTATGACGGCAAGGAACAGCCGATCAATATTGAGCACAACAAACTCAAGAAAAACTCGATCAAGACCTCAGTGCCTTTCACGATTGGCAGTCGCACGCCAGACGGTCCCGCGCACGCCGTGGGCCTTGCGAGCCTGTCGCTTTGGGGCCGGGCTCTCTCAACGGGTGAAGTGGAAGGCATCGCCCGCAGCGAGACCCTGACAGCCATCGTCCGCGTTCCGGCCGACGAGCGAATCAAGGCGGCCGAGAGCATCTACGGCTGGTGGCTGGAGAGCATCGACGCTCCCTTTAAAGCTTTAAAACGTCAGGCTGCAGCTCTTGAATCTCAGCAGATTGAGGTCAAGAAGCGGGGTACGATTGCCCACGTCATGAATGAGAAAAATGAGATGGCAAAGGCATTCATTCTCAATCGTGGGGAATACGATAAGCGGCTGGATGAGGTTCGGCCAGACACCCCCGCTGTGCTGCCGTCCTTTCCTGAAGCAGCCCCTCGGAACAGGCTCGGCCTTGCGCAGTGGTTGTTGCTGGCTGAACATCCACTCACCTCCCGCGTCACAGCCAACCGTTTCTGGCAGGAAGTGTTTGGCACGGGGCTGGTTCGCTCCAGTGGAGACTTCGGCATCACCGGCGAGTTGCCTAGCCATCCGGAATTGCTGGACTGGCTGGCGGTGGAGTTTCGCGAGAGCGGCTGGGATGTGAAAAAACTTTTTCGGCTGATGGTGACGAGCGCAGCCTACCGACAGCAGGCCACGGTAACATCCGAAAAATTACTGAAAGACAGCGCTAACCGGCTTCTTTCCCGCGGTCCACGGTTTCGCATGGATGCTGAAATGGTGCGTGACTATGCGCTTGCCTCAAGCGGATTGCTCGTGCAACAGATCGGCGGACCAAGCGTGAAGCCCTATCAGCCCGATGGCGTTTGGGAGGCTGTTTCAATGGGGGGCAACACCAATAAATATCAGCGAGACACAGGGGAGAATCTGTACCGTCGCAGCATGTATTGGTTTTGGAAACGGTCAGCGCCGCCGACATCGATGGACATCTTTAACGCGCCTTCACGCGAGACGTGCACAATCAAACGAGAACGCACTAACACTCCGCTGCAGGCTCTCGTGACGCTCAACGATCCGCAGTTTGTTGAAGCAGCGCGGGCCTTGGCAGATAGGGCCTTAGAGCTCACCGACAAAAACGATGAGGCGAGAATCGCCTTCATTGCCTCCCACCTACTGGCTCGATCACTGGCACCAGAGGAGGTGCTGATCGTCACTCATTCGCTTGCCGATCTTCTCGAGTGGTACAAGGCCCACCCAGAAGATGCCAAGCAGGTGATTGCGGTAGGCGATTCAAAACCCCGGTCAGCCAATCCGGTTGAACTTGCCAGTTGGACAATGCTCATCAATGAACTGATGAATCTCGACGAGGTGCTCTGCAAATGAACCCACTTGATGAACTTGGATTAAATCTCACCCGCCGGCGATTTTTTGAGCGAGGCAGCCACTTGCTCGGTGGAGCGGCCTTGGCGTCACTTTTGCCAGATGGCTTAGCCTTTGGAAACACTTCCGTAAGCGGAGACCATCCAACTGATGGCGTGCTGAGAGTGCCGGGTGCGGTTGGTCCACACTTCGCGGCCAAAGCCAAACACGTGATCTACCTGCACATGGTGGGCGGGCCTCCGCAGCAGGACATGTTTGACTACAAGCCCGTGATGGATGCCTGGTACGACAAGGATCTTCCGGAGAGCATCCGCAACGGCCAGCGGTTGACGACGATGACATCGGGGCAAAAACGATTTCCGATTGCACCGTCAAAATACAAGTTTGCTCAACACGGCCAAAGCGGCATGTGGGCCAGCGAATTGCTGCCTCAGACGGCCAAGATGGTTGACGACATGTGCTTTATCCGGAGCATGCACACCGAGGCGATCAATCACGAGCCAGCTATCACATTCATGCAGACCGGTAATCAAATTGCGGGCAGGCCCTGCCTTGGAGCATGGGCCAGTTACGGCTTGGGCTCACTCAATCAGGATTTACCGACATTTGTTGTGCTCATAGCTCGTCCCTCCAACACCGAGCAGGTGCAAGCTATTGGAGCCCGGCTGTGGTCGAGCGGCTATCTGCCCGGCGAACATGCCGCCGTGAGTTTCAGAAGCGCTGGCGATCCAATTCTCTATATCAACAACCCTCCCGGCGTGTCGGCAGAGGTGCGGCGAAAAACGCTCGATGGCCTGCAGTCGCTCAACAATCGGATGCTTGAGCAGATGGGAGATCCAGAAACTCGCACCCGTATCGCTCAGTACGAGATGGCTTTTCGCATGCAGTCAAGCGTGCCGGATCTCACCAATCTCGCCAATGAATCGGCCAACACATACGCCCTCTATGGCGAGGAAGCAAAAAAACCTGGCACGTTTGCCAATACAGCGTTGATGGCCCGCCGGATGGTAGAGCGAGGCGTGCGGTTTGTGCAAATTTATTTGAACAACTGGGACACCCACGGCAATGTTGCCGGCCGGTTGCCGATGCAGTGCAAAGATATTGATCAGGCCTGCTATGGCTTGGTGCAGGATCTCAAGACCCGTGGTCTCTTTGACGACACACTGATCATCTGGGGCGGCGAGTTTGGCCGCACGGTTTACTCGCAAGGCGGCCTCTCCAAAGAGAATTACGGCCGCGACCATCATCCACGCTGCTTTACAATGTGGATGGCTGGCGGCGGATCAAAGCCGGGACAGATTTACGGCGAGACCGACGACTTCTCGTACAACATTGTCAAAAACCCAGTTCACGTTCGGGATTTTCATGCCACTGTTTTGCAACTACTTGGTTTTGATCATCAACGGCTGAACTACCGGCACCTCGGTCTTGATCAGCGTCTGACAGGCGTTGAGCACGCCACAGTGATCAATGATTTGATTTCCTAGGCGTGAGCCTCTGTGAACCTTGCGATGACGATTTCCACTTTCTATGATGTGACATTGGGTGTTCCCACTCTGGATAACTCCCATCTTGCTCCCGTAGCTCAGTTGGATAGAGCGGAGCTTTCCTAAAGCTCAGGTCGCAGGTTCGATCCCTGCCGGGGGTACTGATTTTCCGCGTTTTCTGGGACGTCTAGCGCTTTTTTGCGGGCTTCATGAAGCGTTGAAGGCTCCTGAACACTGCTGACGGCTGCTGAGGGTGACGGGTAATGTGACGGGTAAGTGGTCGGAATTCCGGTGGCCGCTGCCCAGTCCTCCGGCCGCAACCCGTGATAGTGCCTACGGCGGATTTTTTCCGAGTTGCCGATCCAGGAGTCGATCGCCTTGCCGTTGATATCCGAAGCAGGCGTTCCGGGAGCCGGTTTTGGGGCCCGCGAGACGGGAGCACGCGGCTCACGAGTCTCTCAGCATTCGGCCCATGCTTGCGGAAGTGCCATTGGCCGGGCTATCCTCCACACCCACAAGCAAGGTGATGCTGTGGCCGACGGCGAAGAGGCTGACATACAGCGCAACATCCTTGAGGCGATACAGGAAAAAGATGACGCCGGCGAGAAACAGCAGATGATGGTATCCCGTCACCATGTGCTTGGCGCCGAGATACAAATACGGAATGAACTGCCGGCCGGTCACGCTTTCGAGGTACTGGGCGTCGCCTTCGGCTACACCGTGGGCAAACACTGGTATAGACACGAGGCTCAGCAGCAGACTGCTGATAATAACGACGCTTCGATAAAGAGCCTTGTCTATGGATAGCAACAAGACACCGCCTGCGGCTTGGATGAGGTCCCCGAATTATGGGAGTCGAAAAACCGACGGTCAATCGGTTTTACCGGCGCGTACTGGCCGCTGTGATAGCATCCGCGGCCTACGCGCCAGAGCCGAATACGCATGACACAAGCAAGCGATATTGCCGGGTCGGAGTCACCGGTACCCGATCCGCAGCCGGCAAGCTTCCGCGAGGCCGCTCTATTCTGGTTGAAACTCGGCTTCATCAGCTTCGGCGGCCCGGCCGGCCAGATCGCGATCATGCACCAGGAACTCGTCGAAAGGCGCCACTGGATTTCTGAGCGCCGCTTCCTGCATGCATTGAACTACTGCATGGTGCTGCCAGGCCCCGAAGCACAACAACTTGCCACCTACATCGGCTGGTTGATGCACAGGACGCCCGGCGGCATCGTGGCCGGCGCGCTGTTCGTGTTGCCCTCGCTGTTCATCCTCATCGCGTTGGCGTGGGTCTACCTGGTCTTCGGCGATGTGCCGCTGGTCGCCGGACTGTTCTACGGTATCAAGCCGTCTGTCACGGCGATCGTCGTGCAGGCGGCGCATCGCATTGGCACGCGCGCGCTGAAGAACAATGTGCTGTGGGGGATCGCCGCGGCTTCCTTCGTCGCGATCTTCGCGCTCGAGTTGCCCTTCCCGCTGATCGTGCTCGCCGCAGCCATCATCGGCTTCATCGGTGGCCGCGTGGCGCCGGGCAAGTTCAGGGCCGGCGGCGCCCATGGCAGCGCGCAGAAATCCTTTGGGCGCGCACTGATCGATGACGATACGCCAACGCCACCGCACGCGCGCTTCAGTTCGACGCGCTTCGCGCGCGTGCTTCTTGCCGGGCTCGTGCTATGGGCGGGCCCGATGGCCCTGCTACTGGCAAGTGTCGGCGCGGAACATACACTGACGCAGATGGCCTGGTTCTTCACGAAGGCCGCGCTGCTGACATTCGGCGGCGCCTATGCGGTGTTGCCCTATGTCTACCAGGGTGCGGTCAACGGTTTCGGCTGGCTCAGCGCAGGCCAGATGATCGATGGCCTGGCGCTGGGCGAAACGACGCCGGGGCCGCTCATCATGGTCGTCACCTTCGTCGGTTTCGTCGGCGGCTATGGCGAAGCTTTCTACGGTCCAGGGGGAGCATTTCTCGCCGGCGCGATCGCCGCGTGTGTGGTCACCTGGTTCACCTTCCTGCCATCGTTCATCTTCATTCTTGCCGGCGGACCGCTAGTCGAGTCCACGCACAACGACGTCACGTTCACCGCGCCGCTGACGGCGATCACAGCAGCAGTCGTCGGCGTGATCCTCAACCTCGCGCTGTTCTTCGGCTATCACGTGCTATGGCCGGATGGTTTCAGCGGGCGCTTCGACTGGCCTTCGGCGTTGCTGGCACTGGCCGCGGTGGTGGCACTGCTTCGCTTCAAACGCACGGTGATGGAAACGATCGCCGCTTGCGCGCTGTGCGGACTCATTCTCCAGACGCTTCTGTGAGACGCGTTTTACTACGCGCATAGCTGGTCGAAATCGGCGCAAGCGCCAGCAGACATAGCGTCCAGCGCAATCGCTGCGCGCAGGAAGCACACCAATTGCGTTCCTGCGCGCCTTCGACGCCGAGTGGACGGCGCTGGGCGCTATTGCTTGCCTGCGGCCGTCGCCGGCCCTCAACCCTGGCACTGCATAGCGACAGCGAGAGATGCATTGCTGCGCGTGGCTGAATTCCCGGTATTGGCGTTTTCAAAGGCGCGTATCAGCGCGCTATCGAGCACGTATGGATCGCGGAAGAACTTCGCGCGCCCATCGCCCAAGCGAATTTCCTGCCGGCACGCGAGTCGCTCGTCAGTCGGACAATGATTATCGAAGTGCCATTGGCCGGGCTATCCTCTGTTGCTGCACTGCATACGCCTGGCTGCCCTCGCGTGCGGCTTGGACTGCGGGGGAGGGAAGCGGACGCTTGCACAAGGAAAAAGGCATCCTTGTGAAAATGAAGGAAGCTTGTCGGAGACACTTTCAATTGGGACGGAACATCCGTGTGGACACCCATTTAGCTTTCTTCGCGATAATGATGCCTCGAGTCGACAGGAGACATCATTAGGTTCGAGACCAAACCGATTAGCAGTAGCCCTGACATGAATAAGAAAACGCGATTGTAGGACTCGTTCTTCGGCACACCGGCTTGTTTTTGATACTCGGCCCATCGAGTGAGAAGAACTGGACCAAGTATTCCAGCCGTAGACCAAGCCGTCAATAAGCGTCCGTGGATTGCTGCGACATGCATAGTGCCAAAAACGTCCCGTAGGTACGCGGGGATTGTTGCGAACGCTCCGCCGTACATTGACATAATGAATGTGCAAATCATGACGAACAGACCTTGCTCGCCCATTCTTCCAAATGTAGGCAAGACAGCGTAAAGCATCAGGCCAAGCCCGAAGAAGATAGCGTAGGTCCAACGACGGCCAAGGAAATCCGAGGCGCTAGACCAAACAAATCGGCCAATCATATTGGAAACGCTAAGTAGTCCCACGAACCACGACCCAGCCGCTACGCTTGCTCCAAACATATCCTGAACCATATCGGACGCCTTTCCCAGAATCCCGATTCCCGCAGTTACGTTGAGGCATAACATCAACCAAAGCAGATAAAACTGTGGAGTCTTGATCGCTTGGTCCGCGTGGACGGACTGGTTGGTTATCATCTGCTTGGTGCTTGTTACAGGTGTGTAACCAATTGGTTGCCAATCAGGTGGCGGAACTCGAACTAGGAATGCCCCAATCAGCATGACAACTAAATAGATACAGCCCATAGCCAAAAAAGTTGGCACTAAACCATTATCAGTGGCTGTTGAAAAAACTTTCATAAGGTTTACAGCTAAAGGCGCACCGATCATTGCGCCACCGCCAAATCCCATTATTGCCATTCCAGTCGCCATACCTGGCCGGTCCGGAAACCATCTGATAAGCGTACTTACCGGTGAAATGTATCCCAATCCCAAGCCGCACCCGCCCACAACTCCGTAGCCAACATAGAGCAAAACGATCGAATGAAGATATGCCCCAAACGCGGCGATAAAGAAACCGCATGAAAAGCAAATTGCGCTAACGAACATCGCGCACCGCGGCCCAACTCTTTCCAACCATTTGCCACCAAATGCAGCCGACAGTCCAAGAAAAACGATTGCCAAACTAAATATCCAGATGACTGATTCACGCGACCAGTCGGCCTCTATCGATTCCGTTATCCCCAACAATCGGGTCAACGGAATGTTGAATACACTCCAAGCGTAGGCTTGCCCAATTGAAAGATGAATACAAAGTGCTGCAGGAGGAATGAACCAACGATTGTAATCGGGTGCCGCCACACTGTGTGATTTGTCCAACAATTTAAACATGTAAAATACTCCAACACTACCGCAGCGGACGAAAAGCTAAATACTACACCCCAACACGCTTCCGCTTCACTATTCGTTTCAGTCTATCCGATCGAGCAGTCGGCGTGCGTGCCAAGCGACTCTGATAACCATTCCAACTCAACGTCAACTAGCGGCTACCTATCCGCCGCCCGCGATCGAGGCTTGAGGGCCTCGATCGGTTAAACAGGGTAGTGATCCATTGCGACTTGTTTAACCCGCGGAGCAGAGGATTCCAAAGGAAGCCAAGCCGCTCGAGAAGCGGGACTCAACGTCATCGACGATGGAAGTTGTATACTTGTCAGTCTTTCCATCGAACGATCATCGAAGTAGAGGTCCAATCCCATGAAGTTCCAACATAAGAACAATCCAAATAAAAACACTGCAGAAGCGAAAGTAAAGAAGAGCGAAAAGCCGTGTCAACCGGCTTGTCCTGCATGCGGCGGATCGCTGATTGACATCCGCTCGAAGTTGCAATGTTCCAAGTGTTACAGGATCTGCGAGACTTGCTGCGAAGGTGGTCGTGGATAGCCTCGACTCAAACTACTTATAAGTCTAGCAAGCCACCAACAATCCATCTTCAACAACTAGTTCTACAATTTGCGCCTTGGCTTGCTGTTCGGTTAACTCACCACGGAGAATTTTGACATTTATCCTGGCTCCGGTCGCTGGCTAGGTTCGAAGGATCGTCGTAGACCACGATCTCAATCATCTGGAATCCATGCCT
>Ga0194055_10000118_pt1 | contig 55931 bp, 40 predicted proteins | sample SepL449m_MetaG_FD_155482 | JGI IMG/M metagenome (GOLD analysis project Ga0194055, IMG submission 155482) | Anoxic zone freshwater microbial communities from boreal shield lake in IISD Experimental Lakes Area, Ontario, Canada - Sep2016-L442-9m | ecosystem: Environmental > Aquatic > Freshwater >... | reverse complement strand
CGTCGACCCCGTTCTTGCCGTCCTTGCCCGCCGCGCCGACCGGTCCAGCCTTGCCGTCGACACCGTTCTTGCCGTCAACGCCGTTCTTGCCATCGACGCCAGCCGGACCAGCGACGCCATCCTTGCCAGCCGCACCAGCCGGACCACGCTCGCCAGCCGGACCAGCCTTGCCATCGACGCCGTTCTTGCCGTCAACGCCGTTCTTGCCAGCGACGCCAGCCGGACCAGCGACGCCATCCTTGCCAGCCGCACCAGCCGGACCACGCTCGCCAGCCGGACCACGCTCGCCAGCCGGACCAGCCTTGCCGTCGACACCGTTCTTGCCGTCAACGCCGTTCTTGCCGTCAACGCCGTTCTTGCCGTCAACGCCGTTCTTGCCAGCGACTCCAGCCGGACCAGCGACGCCATCCTTGCCAGCCGGACCAGCCTTGCCATCGAGGCCGTTCTTGCCCGCGACACCATCCTTGCCAGCAAGACCTTGCTCACCCCGCGGCCCAGCTGCACCGGCCAGTCCACGCTCGCCTGCCGATCCCTGAACGCCTTGGGTGGCCGCACCCAGACCAACGAGGTTGGCTACGCTCGCAGCGAATCCCCGCCCATTCCACAGGTTCAATTCCCGCCACGTATCGAGTTCCTCATCCCACACCCACAGCAGACCGGCATGTTCTTCGTACCATGCGTCTCCCCCATTTCCTTTGCGGGGCAAGCTCTTGCGATCGTCGATCAGCCCATGGACGGTCTTGATTGGGGGAAATTTGGCCACTGCCACGTGAAGGCTCCTTGTGTTTGAAAAAGGTTTTGGTGTTTGAAAAAGGTTTTGCTGCGGTGCTTCTCTACCGATCATGGGGGGGCGAGATGCCTGATCCCCTCATCTCGGTAGCCCAAACAGTACCCAAAAAATCGGCCGCGTAAACTCCGCCGCGACGTGATCCGAACGGCAGCGGTCCGCAGCCCTCTCGCCTCACACGCCCCCCCTAGATAGTGACCTGCGAGCAGTGTGGCCTGCTCGACGAAGAGGTCATCGAGAGGTTTCCCGACGATGCCCGTTTGTGGGCGGGTTTCGACGCTGCACTGCCGTTCAGACTGCCGTTCAGCAGGTTCGAGCGGTTCGCCGAGGTGCGTGAGGATCTCCCGGATCGGTCCCGGTTCGCGGACAGGAAGTCCGCAGCACCCGGAGGTTGCCAAGAGTGCGAAGGCCAGGGATGGTTTCTCACTTGGAAAGCAGCCTGAAGGCGATCAGCCGGACGTCACCACCGCAGCTGAGGCACCCTGCGGTATTGCGCCCGGCCGCCCTTTGCGCTCGAGCGGCTCTCCGTGATCCGCGACGCGAGCGGCCGCATCACGCGCGTGCGCTACTCGCTTCCACGGCATAAAGCCGCCAACTGGGTAGGCCCCGGCCGCGGCCGAAAGTCCACGCGACCAGGGGTGAGCGGCGGCGTCGAGCTCTCGCCGTTTGAGTTCTTGGACCGGCTCGCCGATCTCGTCCCGCAGCCGCGGAAGCACCGGCATCGCTATCAAGGAGTATCTGCGCCGAGTCACCGGCTGCGAAAAGCCGTCACGTCGCTGGCGATCGGGAACATTGGCAGGCGGCGCGACGCCGCCACCGGCGGGCAGGCCGCCGGCGGGGCCGTCAGCGGACATGCCGTCGAAGGCTGCTGCGACACTCATGCAAAGCCCCGCTCGCACGACACCTCGCGAATTGCCGGGGCGAAACTGATGGCCCGGGTGGGGGAGGAGTTTCCGCTTGCGTGCCCAGCGTGTGGCGGTGACATCCGGCTCATCGCCTTCATCACCGACCCGGGGCCGATCCGGAAGATCCTGACACACCTCGGCGAACCGTTCGAACCGCCGCCGGTGTCGCCCGCTCGTGGCCCGCCCACTGACTGGGGCGAGCTCGTGCAAGTCCACGATGACCGGGCAATCTTCCAAGCTTCACCCGACGACCTGCCCGCGATCGACATCCACAGCCTCTGAGCGGCGTCGGACGCGACCTGCGCATGTCGGGAAACTGCGAACTGGGACGCGGTCTGCGCGGACGCGAGAAAAACGCCAACAAAGCGGGTGCGGGGCGTTTCGAGAAACCCGCTCCGGACGCCCGGGCCCGCTCCTCCCGAGACTCACGAGTCGCTCATCTGCCGGAAGACCGTTGGCGAAGTGCCATTGACCGGGCTATCCTTCAACCCAGTTCTCAATCTGCTCGAGGCCTCGCGTCGTCGGGCCACCGTTGACGGGAATGCGGTGGACGTTTGCCTTTCCCTGGAGCAGTTTCCGCGTGGGGATCGTGTAGCCGATCGAGATCGAATCGCCGATCAGGAGGACCCGTGGCAATCCGGGAACGTCCTCGATCGCCGACAGCGCCGGATCAGGCTGCCTGGCGGGCTTTCCGGCCGCGACAGCCGTCAGGTCGGCTGGCACGAGACAGCACACGATCAGCACCACCAAGCGGCGAACGGTCGTCATCTCATCGGCTCCTGAAGGTCACTCAGGGTGCCACCCAACCGGCGAGGCAGGGTGGGCCCGCATCGTACCCCACCGTCAACCCTCCCGTCCTGCCCGCGACAGTTCGCCTGTCAACGCCCGTGATCGACATCCCGTTCGACCGCCTCTGCCCAGGTTCCGCCGCCCTCGACGCCCTGATGGCCCGTTACCGCTGAAACCCACGGGATCCGGCAGAGGCGGCGCAAACCCTGCCGGTTATTCGGAAAAGTCGGGGTCCGTGCCCTCCGGCAGCCGAATCCTGAGTGGTGTTCCAGCCGTTTTTCGAGTTCGCCGTGCCGCGTTCCGCGCCGCGCCTGCGCGTTGCCAGCACCGGCCTGCCCTATGCCTTTGCCTTCCTCGGACTGCTTTCCCTGACGCCCGGCCCCGCGACCGCCGAAATCATCGAAATCGGCACCGACCGCGACGCCTTCACGCCCTCGACGCTGACGGTGCCCGCCGGCAGCGTGCTGACGGAAGGTTCCTACGTGTACATCGACAACCGCGGCCTACCGCCGACCAACAGCTACCCGGAACTGCTCACCCGCATCCCGGTGGCCGACTGGCTGGAGGTGCGGTTCGGCCTGAATTACTGCGACAACGGTGGCGGCTACCTCGTGACCAATGCCGAAGGCGGTCCCGGACGGAATGACGGGACGATCTCCTACGAGTCGACGGTGCTCTACGGCGTCAAGGCGGCCGTCACCCAGCAGGATGGACTGCTCCCCCAGAGCTGCTTCATCATGGAGGGATTTACGCCGCTGTACGGGGATTACTCCAGCACCATTCCGATCGCCACCTACGCGCTCGGCTGGAAGACTGAGGCCAACTGGCGGATCGACGGAGCCATCCGCTATGTCTACGCGGAAGCCCCCAGTGGCTGGTTCGACAAATGGGCACCTTCGATCGTGCTGCGGATTCCCGCGACCGAACGCTGGGAGGTGCACGTCGAATACTTCTCGACGTTCACCGTGGGCCTTCCTGACGAGGAGACGGTGCCATTTGTCAGCCCCGGCACCCACTACATGCTCACCGACAATCTCGAGATCGGACTCCGCATCGGCTGGGGTATGACTCGAGATGCGGCCGCCTTCTTTTCCGACGCGGGATTCGGCTGGCGGTGGTGACGATCAGGCGTGGATCGCCTGGCCTGAGACCGCGAGTGCCGCTTCCTTCAGCGCCTCGGGCAGCGTGGGATGCGCATGGCAGACGCGGGCGATGTCCTCCGCCGTGGCTCCAAACGCCATCGCCGCCGCGGCCTCGCCGATCAGGTCGCCAGCCGAAGGCCCGATGATGTGGATGCCGAGCACGCGGTCGGTGGCCGAGTCGGCCAGCACCTTCACCTTCCCCGTCGTCTCGTTGATGGTCCGCGCCCGGCCATTGGCCCGGAACGGAAACACCCCCTTCTTGAAGGCGATGCCGGCGGCGACCAACTGCTCCTCGGTCTTCCCGACGGCTGCGATCTCGGGGTGCGTGAATACCACGGCTGGCACGAGGTCGTAGTCCACGTGCGACCACTTCCCCGCCATTCCCTCGGCGCAGGCGACACCGTCCTCCTCGGACTTGTGCGCGAGCATCGGGCCGGGAATGCAGTCGCCGATCGCCCAGACGCCAGGGGCCGAGGTACGAAACTGCGAGTCGACCGAAATGAACCCCCGCTGATCGGTCGTGATGCCGACCGTCTCCAGGCCGATGCCATCGGTGGCCGGACGGCGACCCGTCGCCGCCAAGACGCGGTCGCAGCGAAGTGGTTCCTGCCCCGCGCACTCCACCACGGCGGCGTTGCCATCAGCCCGCGCCCGCGTCACCTTCGTGCCAAGACGAATGTCGAGCCCCTGCTTGCGAAACAGGGCCAGCGCCTCGCTGGCGATCTCAGCGTCGATTCCCGCCAGAATCCGGTCGGCGTACTCCAGGACCGTGACCTTTGCCCCCAGTCGCCGCCAGACGGTGCCGAGTTCGAGCCCGATGTAGCCGCCGCCAATCACCACGAGGTGGCCAGGAACGGTATCGAACGACAGCGCCTCGGTGCTCGTACCGACGAATCGGCCATCCACGTCCACGCCCGGCAGCACGATGCTGCGGCTGCCGACGGCGAGGATGATCCGCGGGCTGTCGATGGCCGTCACCGTGCCATCGCCGGCCAGCACCTCGACGCGGCCCTGGCCGCCGAGCCGACCGGCCCCGGTGTATCGAGTGATCTTGTTCTTGGCGAGGAGCGCATCGATGCCCTTGGCCAGCGTGGAGACCACCTCCTCCTTGCGCTTCATCATGGTGGTAAGGTCGAATGACACGCCCATGACGTTCACGCCGTGCCGAGCGAACTCATGCTGGGCCTCCTCGAGTTTATGGCTCGATTCGAGGAGTGCCTTCGACGGGATGCAGCCGACCCGCAGGCAGGTGCCACCCATCCGGGGCTCCTTTTCGACGATCCCGACATTCATCCCGAGCTGGGCGGCGCGGATCGCGGCCACGTAGCCGCCAGGGCCGCCGCCGATCACGAGTAGGTCATGGGTGGGCATGGGCGGTCCCTTTTTTCTCAGACTTCCAAGATCAGACGCGAGGGGTCTTCGATGGTGTCTTTGATCCGCTTCAGGAAGGTGACCGCCTCGCGGCCATCCACGAGCCGGTGGTCGTAGGTGAGAGCGAGGTACATCATCGGTCGGATGACCACCTGGCCGTTCACTGCTACAGGGCGATCCTGAATCGAATGCAGGCCGAGGATGCCGCTTTGCGGAGGATTGATGATCGGCGTCGAGAGCATCGACCCGTAGACGCCGCCATTCGAGATCGTAAAGGTGCCTCCCTGGAGTTCCTCGAGCTTGAGTTTGTTCTCGGAAGCCCGGCGGGCGAAGTCGCCGATCGTCTGCTCGATCTGGGCGAACGAGAGCATCTCCGCGTTGCGGATCACCGGCACGACGAGGCCCTTGCCGCCACCGACGGCGATTCCGATGTCGTAGTAGTCGCGATAGACGATGTGCGGTTCACGGTACTCCGCGTTCACCTGCGGAACGGCCCGCAACGCCTCGACCGCCGCCCGTACGAAGAACGACATGAAACCGAGTTTCACACCATACCGCTCTTGGAACTGATCCTTGAACTTGCCCCGCAGCGACATCACGGCACTCATGTCGCACTCGTTGAACGTCGTCAACAGGGCTGCCTGCTGCTGGGCCTCGACGAGCCGCTCCGCGATCCGCTGGCGGATCGGGCTGATGAGTTGGTATCGCTCCTCGCGGCTGCCGCCACGTGACGCAGGCACTGCAGGAGCCCCGGGAGACTTCGCTGCCGGCACCGTGGGCTTCGCGGCTACGGGCGGGGCAACTGTGGCTGCGACGGCGTCGGCCTTGGTGACCCGGCCGCCGGGACCGGTGCCAGTGGCTGCATTGGTCGCGACGCCCGCCTCGCCGAGCACGCGGGCGGCGGACGGCATCACCCGCGGAGGCATCACTGGTGCCGCAGGTGGCTGCACGGAGCCGATCGTCGTCGTGCCTTCGGCCCGCTTGACGCCCACGGTGGACTGCGGTGGCGTTGCCTCGGCGGCAGCGGCCGTCACGCTCGCCGGTTCCATGTAGCCGATCACCTCGCCGACCACCGCCTTTTCACCGCTCCCCTTGAGCACCTTCGTGATCCTGCCGGCGGCCGGCGCGGGCAGCTCGACCGTCGCCTTGTCGCTCTCGATTTCAACGATTGAGTCATCGGCGGCGACGGCGTCGCCCTCCTGTTTCTTCCAGGTGCCGACCATCACCTCGGTGATCGACTCGCCGACCTCTGGAACCTTCAGCTCGATGGGCATGGTGGTGCGCCGCCAACCGGCGGCCTCGCGGGGAAAAAGTCAACTCGTGAATGCGGCGGAGAGCAGTTCGTTTTGTTCCATGTCATGACTCTTCTTCGATCCAGTCGCGGGGCTCGCCGCACTCTGCCGGCAGACGCCCGAAAATGGAAATCGGTCGAAGAGCTTCTCACCGAAGTGGATGCGCACAAACCGCCAGCTGCCCATATTCTCGGGCTCCTCCTGGACCCACACGACCGGCGTGCCCGGCGTGTAGGCCGCGAGCGCCTGCTCGAGTGCCTGGCGAGGCAGCGGGTAGAGCTGCTCGACGCGGATGATCGCCACATCTCGACGCCCCAGTTCCTGCCGTCGCTTCTCGAGCTCGTAGGCAACCTTGCCGCTGCAGAGCAGCACCCGGTGGATGTCGCGAGCGGGGGTGTCCAACGTGTCTGCCAAAACCCGCTGAAAGGTGCCCTTCACGAGGTCTTCGAGCGGCGACACGCAGGCCGGATTCCGCAGGAGGCTCTTGGGCGTCATCACCACCAGCGGCTTCCGCCAGACTCGAAGCACCTGCCGGCGGAGCAGATGAAATAGTTGGGCCGGTGTCGTCGGCTGGGCGACCTGGATGTTGTCCTTGGCGCAGAGCGACAGAAACCGTTCGAGCCGGGCGCTCGAATGCTCGGGGCCCTGCCCCTCAAAGCCGTGCGGCAGGAGCATCGTGATCCCCGAGAGCCGATTCCATTTGTCCTCGGCGCTGACGATGAACTGGTCGATCACCACCTGCGCCGCGTTGACAAAGTCGCCGAACTGAGCCTCCCAGATCACGAGCCCCTCGGGACAGTCGAGGCTGTACCCGTACTCGAAGCCGAGCACTCCCGCCTCCGAGAGGGGGCTGTTGTAGATCTCGACCGGCGCCTGGTCCGGACCGAGGTGCTCGAGCGGGCAATAGGTCTCGTCGGTGATCGCGTCGTGGATCACGGCGTGCCGGTGGCTGAACGTGCCCCGTTGGCTGTCCTGGCCCGAGATCCGGATGCGGAGCCCCTGCATGGCGATCGACGCGTAGGCCAGCGCCTCCCCTGCCGACCAGTCGAGCGGCATCGAACCCGCCGCCATTTGCACGCGGTTTTCCAGAAGCCTTCCGATCTTCGCGTGCGGCTGAAAGCCCTCCGGCAGAGCCACCAGCCTCATGAGAAGGCTCTCGAGCACGTCGCGGCGAACCCCCGTCTCGACCTCTGCCGCATCCCGTTCGCGGCCGCCGATGTAGAGCGCCCACATGCCACCGACGTCGTCCTTGTGCACGTAGTCGTCGCTCTTCGCCACCGACAGATCGGCAGCCAGTTTGGCGTGTTGCTGCTCGGCGATCTGCTTCGCTTCGTCGGCCGTCACCTCGCCGAGCTTGAGGAGCTTTTCCAGATAGCTTTCGTGTGCGCTCGGCCGCTTCTCGATCACGCGGTAGAGCGCCGGCTGCGTAAAGGCCGGCTCGTCAGCCTCGTTGTGGCCGCGGCGCCGGAAGCAGTACATGTCGATCACGACGTCGCGCTGAAACTCGCGGCGGAAGTCCATCGCCAGGTTCACAACCTGCGCTACCGCCTCCGGATCCTCGCCATTCACGTGGAAGATCGGGATCTGCAGCATCTTCGCCACGTCGGTGGCGTACATGCAGCTCCGCGACTCGCGGGGCCCGGTCGTGAACCCGATCTGATTGTTGACGATCACGTGCAGCGTGCCGCCGACCCGGTAGGCGTCGAGCTCGCTGAGGTTGAGCGTCTCCTGGATGATCCCCTCGCCGGCAAACGCGGCGTCGCCGTGAATCAGGATCACCATCCCGTGCTGCCGCGAGCGATCGCCTCCCCGATCCTGCCGCGAACGCATCCGGCCGATGGCGACCGGGTTCACGAACTCGAGGTGGCTGGGATTGAAGCAGAGCGTCAGATGGATCGACTTGCCGTTGGCGGCCTTGTAGTCGGTGGAGTGGCCGAGGTGGTACTTCACGTCGCCACGGCCGACGTGGAGCTCGGGGTCCATGTCGGCGAACTCGCGGAAGATCCGCTGCGGGCTCTTGCCCATCACGTTGGCGAGCACGTTGAGCCGGCCGCGGTGGGCCATCGCCAGCACGCAGTCCCGGATGTCCTGCGCGGCGGCCCGCTCGATCGCCATCTCGACGAGCGGGATCAGGCTCTCCGAGCCCTCGAGCGAGAAACTCTTGGCCCCGAGGAACCGCTTTTGGATGAACTCCTCAAACACGGCCGCGTTGGTCATCTGCCGGTAGATTCGCAGCTGCTGGCGGCGGTCGAGTTGAATTCGGTTTTCGCAGCCCTCCATTCGCACCTGGAGCCACTGGCGGACCCGGAGGTCGTCCATGTGCATGAACTGCACGCCGATTGACCGGCAGTAGGTGTTTCGCAGCCGCTTGATGATCTGCCGCAGCGACATCGACTGCGGACCCTCGATCGTGTCGGTCGAGAAGGACCGGTCCATGTCCTCCTCGGTGAGGTGGTAAAAGTTCGGATCGAGCTCGGGAAGACCCGGTCGCGGACGGCCCAGTGGGTCAATCTCAGCCATCAGGTGGCCGCGGACGCGGTAGGCGCGGACGAGTTGATCGACTCGGTCCTGAAGAAACGCCACCCGCTCCTCGCCCGCCGTGCCCGTCGCCAGCGGCGGCAAGGGCAGCGGCATCGCCTCGCCGGCGGGAGCGGCGGCGAGCTTCACATCACCGTTCGCGATCGCAATCGCATGGGCGGTCGCGATCCCGTCGGGCGTGACGAGGTTCGGCGCAGGCGCCAGCCCTGATGGAGCGACCAGCGTGGCCGGCTGAGGTGGGGAGGTCAGCGGCGTGGCGGAGCCGTTCACCGGCACGGCCTGACCGTCGCGGAGCCCATCGAAGTAGGCCCGCCAGTCGGCCGGCACGCTCGTGGGGTCTTCCTGATACTGCTCGAAGAGTTCTTCGAGGAACGCGAGGCTGGCGGTGCCGGCCGAGTCGATGCTGTCGATGGTGCTCACGGATGAATTCAGGCCCGCCACCTCTCGGGGTTTTGGAGGGCAGGGGCCAGTCAGAGGGTGGGGACGTGTGATCACATGGCCAGCAGCAACCGGCCCGGGCTCTCGAGGTAGCCGATGATTTCGTTGAGGAACCGAGCGGCCATGGCGCCGTCGACGACGCGGTGGTCATACGAGAGCGACAGGGGCATCATCAGCCGCGGCTCGACCTTGTCGTTGTGGACGACCGGCATTCTGCGCGACCGGCCCAGCAACAGGATAGCCACCTCTGGCCAGTTAATGATGGGGGTCGAATAGGCGCCCCCCACGGCTCCAAGGTTGCTGATCGTGAAGGTGCCGCCGCGAAGGTCCTCGATCCCATACTGGGCGTTCTTGGCCTTCTCCGCGGTGTCAGCCACCGCCTGGGCGACCTGGGGGATCGACAGGTGGTCGCAGCCACGGAGCACCGGCACCACGAGCCCCCGCGGGGTGTCGACGGCAAGGCCCACGTTCACGTAGTCCTTGTAGACGATCTCGCCCTTCTCCATGTCGATCGTGGCGTTGATCGCGGGGTGCTGGCGAAGCGACAGGCTCACCGCCTTGATCACGAACGACAGCGCCGTGAGCTTGAGATTGTTTTTCGCATATTCCGCGGCACTCGCCTTTCGCAGCACCTCGAGTTCGGTCACGTCGGCGTCGTCGAAGTTCGTGAGGTGCGGAATCGTCTGGACACTGCGGACCATGTTGGCCGCAATCGTCTTCCGCATCCGCGACATCTGCTCGCGTCGAATCGGGCCCCAGTCGTCCCGTTCCGTGGACGTCGAATCTCCCCGCGTCCGACCGGCTGGCGCGGAACTGGCGTGCCGCACTGCCGCGATCACGTCCTCGCGGACGATTCTCCCCGCCGGGCCCGTACCCCTGACGCGACCAAGATCGACGCCGAGTTCCCGTGCCAGCCTCCGCACGGCTGGCCCGGCGGGCTCCACGGCGGCACCAGCTGCCGCTGCCGGCGGTTCCTCGATCGCCACGGCGGCAACCTTGGCCATCGCTGGCGCAGCAGGAGCAGGGGCGGGCGCAACCGGCGCGGGGGCTGCAGGCTTCGCCGCGGCAGCCGGCGCGGCTTCGACGGCTTTCGGCGGTGGGGCCGCTGGCTTGACAGCCGCGGCCCCGGGAGCATCGAGCATGACAAGCGGCTGACCCACCTTGACGGTGTCGCCCTTCTTCACGAGCACCTTGGCCACCAATCCGCCCGGGGGACACGGTACCTCGATGACAGCCTTGTCGGTCTCGACCTCGAGGAGGGCCTGCCCCGGCTTGATGACGTCCCCTTCGGACACGAAGACCGTGACAACGTCGCCGGAGGCGATGTTCTCGCCGAGGTCGGGGAGCTTGAATTCGGTGGCCATGACTCGTTTCGCGGAAGGGTGGGGATAGGGGATGAAAAATGATAGGGAGTGGCTGCGATCCGCGGCGGCTCAGGCCGAAGTCGGATCAATCTTGGCGGGATCGACACCGAGCCGCTTGATCGCCTCAGCGACCACGTGCGTGCCGACCGCGCCTGCAGCCGCCAGACGCGACAGCGTGCCGACCGCGATGCACTCGGCGTCGACTTCAAAGTGACGACGAAGCCGGCCGCGGAGTTCGCTGCGACCGAAGCCGTCGGTGCCGAGCACGAATAGCCCGCCGGGGATCCATGGATCGAGTTGCTCGGGAACGGCCCGCACGTGGTCGCTGGCGGCGACATACACGCCGTCGGTGCCGGCGAGCATGGACTCCAGGTAGCTGACCTTCGGCGGTGCCTCAGGGTGCAGCATGCTCCACCGGCGGCACTCCTGAGCCTCACGGCGGAGTTCCTTCCAACTCGTCACGCTCCAGACCGTGCTTGCCACGCCCCAGTGCTCTGCCAGCAGATCCGCCGCCCGCAGCACTTCGCGGAGAATCGTGCCTGAACCGAACAGGTTGACGGGCGGCATCTTCCCGGCCACCGGAGTCCCCGTGGCGGGCACGTCCTTGAGCCGATACATGCCCTTGAGGATGCCCTCCTCACAGCCGGCGGGCATGTGGGGCATCTCGTAGTTCTCGTTGTAGACCGTGATGTAGTAGATCCAGTCCTCGCCCTTGGCGTACATCCGCTCCATGCCGTCGAGCATGATCACCGTCGTCTCGTAGACGAACGCCGGGTCGTAGGCCTTCACGGTCGGATAGGCCATCGCAAACAGGTGGCTGTGGCCGTCCTGGTGCTGCAGTCCCTCGCCGTTGAGCGTGGTGCGACCCGCCGTGCCGCCGAGCAGGAAGCCCTTGGCCCGGCAGTCACAGGCGGCCCAGATCAGGTCGCCGATCCGCTGGAACCCGAACATCGAATAGTAGATGAAGATCGGAATCATCGGCACACCATGGCTGGCGTACGCCGTGCCCGCGGCGACGAAGCTCGACATGCTTCCCGCCTCCGTGATCCCCTCCTCGAGAATCTGGCCATCCTTGGCTTCGCGGTAGTAGAGGAGTTGGTCGGAGTCGACCGGCTCATAGAGCTGGCCCGCGTGGGCATAAATCCCACACTGCTTGAAGAGCGGATCCATCCCGAACGTCCGCGACTCGTCGGGCACGATCGGCACGATGTACTTGCCGACCGACTTGTCCTTGAGCAGCGAAGCCATCAGCGTGACCGCGCCAGTGGTCGTCGAGACCTCGCGGCCGGCGCTCTTCTCGATGAACGAGCGATACTCGTCGAGGGAGGGCGTCTTGAGCTTGGGCGATTCGAGCGGACGGGTCGGCACGTAGCCACCCAGAGCCTCGCGCCGCTCGCGGAGGTAGCGAATCTCCTCGGAATCCTCCGCGGGACGGTAGAACGGCGCCTTCGCCACCTCGTCGTCGGAGATCGGAATGCCAAACCGCGAGCGGAAGGCCCGCAGTTCCTCCTCGTTGAGCTTCTTTTGCTGGTGCGTGACGTTGCGGCCCTCGCCCACCTCGCCGAGACCGTAGCCCTTGATCGTCTTGGCGATGATCACGGTCGGCTTGCCGTGGCACTTCATGGCCGCGGCGTAGGCCGCATAGACCTTCTCGGGGTCGTGGCCGCCTCGGCGGAGTTTCTTGAGCTTCTCGTCCGAGAGGTTCGCCACCATCTCGGCCAGCTGCGGATCGGCACCGAAGAAGTGCTCGCGAATGTAGCCGCCGGGCATGACCACGTACTTCTGGTACTGGCCGTCCACCACCTCGTTCATCCGCTTGACGAGCAGGCCCTTGTCGTCCTTGGCGAGGAGCGGATCCCACTCGTCGCCCCAGATCACCTTGATCACGTTCCAACCCGCACCACGGAAGCAGCCCTCGAGTTCCTGGATGATCTTGCCGTTGCCGCGGACCGGTCCGTCAAGCCGCTGCAGGTTGCAGTTGATCACGAACACCAGGTTGTCGAGTTTCTCGCGGGCGGCCAGCGAGATCGCGCCGAGTGTCTCGGGCTCGTCGGTCTCGCCGTCGCCGATGAAGCACCAGACGTGCTGACCGCTCGTGTCCTTGATGCCGCGGTCCTGCAGATACTTGTTGAACCGGGCCTGGTAGATCGACATCAGGGGGCCAAGTCCCATCGAGACGGTTGGGAATTCCCAAAACCCCGGCATCAGCCAGGGGTGCGGATAACTCGAGAGGCCGCCGCCATCGGCGAGTTCGCGGCGGAAGTTTTCCAGCTGCTTCTCGGTGATTCGCCCTTCGAGGAATGCCCGAGAGTAAATGCCCGGCGAGGCATGGCCCTGGAAGTAGACCTGGTCGCCCGAGTAGTTGTCGCTGCGGCCGCGGATGAAGTGGTTCATGGCCACCTCGACGAGCGTGGCCGACGAGGCGAACGTCGAGATGTGGCCGCCGATGCTCTTGTCTTCGCGGTTGGCCCGAACCACCATCGCCATCGCGTTCCAGCGAATGATGCTCTTGATCCGCCGTTCGATCTCACGGTTTCCCGGAAAGGCCGGCTGCTTGTCGACCGGGATCGTGTTGATGTACGGCGTGGTCGCGGAGAACGGAATCTGGACCCCGAGCCGGTAAGCCTCTTGCTCGATCGCTTGCAGGAGGTAGGCGGCCCGATCACCCCCGCGGCTGTTGATCACATACCGCAGCGAATCGAGCCACTCTCGGGTCTCGGTCGGGTCGGCGTCCACCGCCGATACGCCGTCGACCACCTCGGGCTGGCCGGTCGCGTTGTCACCCATTTGGCCGATCGACATGGGGACGTGGGCGTCTCGGGGGAGCGGCGAGCCGCCGGCGAGGATGTCGTCGGCCGCCTCGGTGGCGGAATGATCGCTGGAGTTGGCCATGAGCGGCTCCGGTGAATTCGGGGAGACTTTTCAGATTATTCGGGTCGTAGCGGGGGCGTCTAGGGCGATTGCCCTGCCCCCGGAACCACGTCATCCCCGCCCAGGAAACCGCTCAGCGGTCGGCCGACTCGGCCCGGGGCCTGTAGATTTCGGTAGCCAAGCCAAAATAATTCTCGGCGCTGAAGGCCACCGTCTCCCCCAGCGTCGGGTGGGGGTGGATCGCCTCCATGAGGTCGCGGGCGGAACAGCCCATCTCGATGGCGAGCACCCCTTCGGCGATCAGTTCGCCGGCCCCAGGGCCGACAATCCCGACTCCCAGGACGGTGTCGGTCTCCGGATCGACCAGCATCTTGGTCAGGCCATCCGTACGGCCCAGGGCGTGAGCCCGTCCGCTGGCAGCCCACGGATACTTGCTGACTTCTACGACACGGCCCGTCGCGGCCACCTCGTTCTCCGTGAGACCCGCCCAGGCGATCTCCGGATCGGTGAACACCACAGCGGGGATCGCCCGCGGTGCGAAGAGCGCGGGTTCGCCGTGCAGCGCCTCCACCGCCACCTTGCCCTGGTGGCTCGCCCGATGCGCGAGCATCGGTTCGCCGCAGACGTCACCGATCGCGAGGATGTGGGGGTCGGCGGTCCGCTGCTGGCCGTCCACTTCGACAAAGCCCTTGGCACTGACGACGACCTTCGTGTTCTCGAGGCCGAGCCCGTCGGAGTTGGGCCGTCGACCGACGGCGACGAGCACCCGGGAAAACTCCTTCGCCATCGGCCCTTCAGGCCCCTCGAACGAGACACGGACGGCCTTGCCGGTGTCTTCGAGTGTGACCACCTTGGTGCGGAGCATGATCGCCTCGAAGAGACCCTCGAGTCGCTTCTGCAGCGGCTTGACGAGGTCACGATCGGCCCCAGGAAGGAGCGTGTCGGTGAGTTCGACCACCGACACCTGCGAGCCGAGTTCGGCGTAGACCGTCCCCATCTCCAGCCCGATGTAGCCGCCACCGACGACGAGCAGCGACTCGGGCACGTCGGCCAGTTCCAGGGCACCCGTCGAATCCATCACCCGTGGGCTCCCGATGTCGAACGCCGGAACTCGGGCCGGCCTCGACCCGCTGGCGAGGATGCAGTGGTCGAACGTCAATCGCTGGCTCGCTCCCCCCGGGGTGGCCGCGGCCACCTCGAGCGTAGTCGAGTTCACAAACCGGGCTGCGCCATGAACCAGGGTCACATTCCGCCGCCTGGCAAGCTGCGAAAGTCCCCCCGTGAGCGCTGAAATCACCTTGTCCTTCCGCGCCCGCAGCGCCGCCACGTCGAGCGTCGGCTTGGAGAAGTGGATGCCCCACTCCTCCATCTCGCGGGCTTCGGACAGCACCCGCCCGACGTGCAGGAGGGCCTTCGATGGGATGCAGCCGCGCAGCAGGCAGGTGCCGCCGAGCCGCTCATCCCGCTCGACCATGGCCACCTGCATGCCGAGGTCAGCCGCCAGAAACGCCGCCGCGTAGCCACCTGGGCCTCCGCCGAGCACCACCACAGGAACGTGCATGTCGATCTCCTCAGTCAGGCAGGCGTCATCGGGCGGCCCGGGCTCGAAACGATCTCAACGCGGGGCCGGCGGACGGGATTGGGGTCGTGCGGACCGGCGGGCTTGTTGTAGTTTCGCTGGCGGAATCGTTCAAGAAAGCCTCGCGACCGCGTGGTGCCCTCCGCCATGGACCGACCCTCGGCGTTCCATCGTGGCAGCGAAATCGCCCGTGCGTGGTGGCGAGCTGCGTTCGCGCTCGACGTCCGCGGACTCGCTGCCTTCCGCATCGGATTGGGCCTGGTCCTGGTCGCAGACTGCCTGCTGCGGTTCCGGACGTTCTCCCTGATGTTCGCCGCCGACGGGATTTTTCCTCCGGACGTGCTGCGCAGCTTCCAAGGAACGTCGGCCAAGTGGTCTCTCGCGCTCCTTTCCGAGGCCACGTGGTGGGGAGCCGCGGTGCTCGCGGCAGAGGGAGTGGCGGGGGCGTGGCTCGCGACGGGCTTTCGCAGCCGAGAGGCCTCCGTCGTGGCATGGCTGGCGGCGATGAGCGTCGTGCGACGAACCGAACCGGCGAACAACGCCGGGGACTCGCTGCTGCTGTGCCTGCTTTTCTGGTCGATGTTCCTCCCCCTGGGCGCCGCATGGTCACTCGCCCCCCGCAGCCGAACTCGCTCCGCCTCTGCGGTGCTGTCGGTGGCGTCGGCGGCCCTGGTGCTTCAGGTCGCGGCCGTGTATTTCGGCGCGGGACTCGCGAAGTGCAACACGACATGGTTCTCCGGGGAAGCCGTGTCCTACGCGCTGTCGATCCACGACCACGGCAACTCGCTGGGCATGCTCCTGTCACGAGTCGATTGGTTGTCGCGTGCCATCACCTGGCTGATCCTGGCAAGCGAACTGCTTGGACCGCTGGCTCTTGTCTTCGTGCCGACATCCACGACGAGAGCGACGGTGGCAGCGGCCTTCATCCTGTTTCATCTGGCCGTGTGGGCGACGATGTGGGTGGGGCTCTTTGCCCCGGTCGGCATCGTCGCGTGGCTTCCCATGGTGCCGGCAGCGGCGTGGAACGCCGTCACCCGTCCCCAGAGAGAATCCTCCACGTCATCCCTCGGCATCGCGACGTCGATCGCCTGCGCCGCCGCCCTCATGCTCGCCATCATCAGTTTTGTCCACGGCAAGGGCTGCCTTGGTGATTCGCCCCTGCCAACTCCGCTGCGGCAGATGATCCTCGCCGCCGGCCTGGAGCAGGAGTGGCCGATGTTTGGCACGATCCCACGACAGGAGCAGTGGGTCTACGGTGAAGCGACGCTGGAAGACGGGCGTGTCGTTGATCTGCTGCGTCAGGGCAGGCCGCTCGAGCGAGAGCGGCCCACGGGAGGATTCGCATCGCTCGGCACCCATCGATGGCACAAGCTCTTCTGGGTCCTTCCGCGGGATGATTGCCGGGTCTTTGCTGGGCCGACGGCGACGGCCCTGGCGCGTCACTGGAACGCCCGCCATGGCCAGGGGGAACAGGTGCGGGCCCTCCAGATTCGGTTCGCCATGCGGGTCGAATCGCATGGGCAGGAGGCTCTCCAGGATGTGCTCCTGGCGGCGTGGCCACCGCGAGGCGACTCAGGCCATGGCAACCTCGAGAGGCTGCTCGAATCGGCGGCCACCGCTCCCGAGGCAATCGCACCCCCTCTGCGATGAAGCGCCGCGGCGGCTAGAATGAATCCGGTGTGGCAGCCCTGCGAGAGTGGCGAAACTGGCAGACGCGCTGGATTTAGGTTCCAGTGCCGAAAGGCGTGCGGGTTCGACTCCCGCCTCTCGCACTCCGCCGACCTTCTGATCGGCTGCTCACCGAGCGGGCTGCCGCATCCGCTCCGACTCCTTCCGCGGGTCGAAGGCAACCCGCGGAACGGGCTTCGCGATCGGGCGACGGGCCATGATGGCTGCCTCGGAGGCGGCCGCTTCCTGATGGGCCGCCGGTTGCACCCGGCTTGCCGTCGGTCGCAGGGCCGGAACCGCCGTGCTCGTCACCGGAATCTTCCGCCGCACCTTTCGAGCCGCCGACTCATCGAACAGGTTTTCGTCCTGTGGCCGCGGCTTCGTCGGAGTAGCCTCGGGCTGGACGGGCTTCGCTTCACCTTCCGGAATCGCCGCCGGAACGATTGGCTCCTCCGTCGCACCAGCGGGATCCTTGGAGTCGGCGGCTGCCGCGGCCGGCTCCGGTGCGTCAGGCTCGGGTGGCACTGCGGACCGTGCCCCCTCCTCGGCCGAATCGCCCGCCGGAAAATCCGGCTCCGGCAACTCGGACGGTTTCGGTCCGAGCGACTCCTCATCGGGGCCGGGCACCGACGACTTCGGCGGCTTCGACGGCGTTGCCGCCTGCTCGTTTGACACCGGCACGACACCCGCCCCGGGCCAGCGACGCCACTGGGTCCCGTAGAAGCCGTACGTGCTCGGTCGCACCGGGCAATACGGAACGCAGGCCCCGTCGCGGCAGTCGCGATGGTGGCCGTGCTTACAGCCGGCAGGACCGCACTGACGACAGGCTCCTCCAGCTGGCTGGACGGAGTGGTCTACGATGGTGCGCGCTGCTTGAGTTTGCTGAGCAGCCGCGGCCCGCCGCTGGCTGGCCGTCATCGTGGGCGATGCCGCTTGCACGCTCACAGCCATGAGGGCGAGAAGGGGCAGGGCTTGCACGGCCTTGCGAGCCACCGCGATCGGCATGGGCCGGCGTGCCGGCGGGATGAATGTGGTCATCGGAGCGGTCCTCAAAGCGGGAAACCGGGCTTCTGCGGGCCCGGAGCCCGACGAGCCGCAGGGTCTTCCCAGGCAGCACAGTCGGCACCGTCGTTGCTATCGTCACAACCGGTCCTCGATCTTTGGTCGATTCCGTCCCAACACCGCCCGGAGAGTGGGCGGTTGTCAGCCTGGGCGGTTCGTGGAATTCACCCCCCGGCGGCTGTTAGACTCCGTATTCTCCCCCGTCTCCCAGTTCCCACACCACCGTCTACCGACCCCGAGTCGCCAATCCCGTGAAACGGATCAACCTGAAGTTTCTGCTGATTTTCCTCGCCGCCTTGGTGGTTGGCGCTGCCGGTCTTTTTTTTCTGCGGCGATTCCAGGTCCAACGAAACGCGGGCAACTTGGCCAGTCAGGCGAAGCAACGGCTCGAGGAGGGCAAGCCGGCTGAGGCGATGGCGCTCTACAGCCGCTACATCGGCCTCCGGCCGGACGATGACGAGGCGTTCGCCGAGTTCGCAAAGCTCATGCTCGGCCGTGCCGAGGCGACCGACGCCACCCGCAACGATGTGGCCCGCGCCTACAACACGCTCGAGACGGCGGTTCGTCGGAATCCCGAGAACGACGACCTGCGGCGGCAGCTGGCAGAGTTCCAACTTCGGATCGGCCGAACAACCGACGCTCGTGAACACCTTGAAGTGCTGCGGGAACGACTGGCGTCCGGCGATCTGAAAGAAGCGCCCAACTCTCCTGATGAGAAAGCACGCACGCCTCTCGACGCGAACGTGCTCGCCATCCTCACCGCCCGAGCGATGATGGGCGGCAACGACTTCGAAGAGGCCGCCGGGGTCGTCTCCTCGATGATCGGCTTCGACATGGACACGCGGGCGTTTACGTCCGAGGACCCCGCCTCGGTGCCGACCGAGGCGTACCTGATCCTCGGAGCGATCCTCGAGGATCGGCTCAATGACCGGGAAGCGGCGAGCAAGGTGCTCGATCGGCTCGTCAAGGATCAGGCGCAGGACGTCCAGGCGTGGCTGACACGGAGCGGCTGGAACCGCCAGCATGGAAGCCTCGACGCCGCCGAGGCCGACATCAACAAGGCCATGGAAATCGACCCCGAAAATGTCAACGGCATCTTCGCGGGGTTCGAACTCGCGATCGCCCGTCGAGACTACGAGACCGCTCGCACCCTCGCCGAGAAGGGAAGGGAATTAAACCCCTTTGACGAACGCGCCTATCGCGGGCTTGCCGCGGTGGCGCTCCAACGTGGCGACTTGGCCGGCGCCGAGCAGGTGCTGCTCGACGGGATCGAACAGCTGCCGAGCAAGGCATCGCTTCTGCTGATGCTCTCCGACACGTTGCTCCAGCAAAACAAACTGGAGGAGGTCTCCCAGTCGATCGCCCGAATCAAGGAACTCTACGGCCCATCGAGCCCCGCTGTGGGCCTGCTCGAAGGACGGCTCTTGGTGGCGCAGCGGAAGTGGAACGAAGCGAAGGCGAAGCTGGAGTTGGTCCGACCGCTCGTCATGGGCTCACCCGATCTCGTCAGGCAGGTCGACCTCTACCTCGGTCAGTGCCATGCCCAACTCGACGAGTTCGATGCCCAGCTCGACGTGAACCGTCGCGTGCTCAGCGAGGACCCTTCGTCGCTTGCCGCTCGCGCCGGCACGGCCTCGGCCCTGGCGGCCGCCGGCAAGCCGGACGAGGCCCTGGCCGAGTTCGAGGCGATTGCATTGGCTATCCCCGCCGAACGTCTCGCGACGGTCCCTCAGGTCTGGTATCCCCTTCTTCAGCTCCGCATGCAGCAACAGGCACGCCTGCCAGTCGCCCAACGGGATTGGAGTCGCGTCGACCAGCTGCTCGACTCACTCGAGCAGTCGGCCGCCATGACGCCGACGCAGCTATCCCTCCTCAGGGCCGACGTGCTGGTCCGTAAGGGAGAGGTCGAGTCGGCCCGCGAGATCCTCGAACAGGCATCGCGAGACGACGGCGGGCCGCAGGCCTGGGCCGCGCTCACGACGCTCATACTCCGTAGTTCAGGCGCTGACGAAGCTGCCGCGGTGCTCGGCCGCGTGCCCGCCGACGTCGCTACGTCGGCGGCCATGCTCACGGTCCGCGCGCAGGTGGCCGCCAGGGGCGATGCCGAAGTTCGCGACAAGGACCTTGCCGAAGTCGAGAAGCAGGCGATGGCCCTTGTCGATGAAGAGGCCGTGAACGTGCTGACGACGATCGCCAGCGTCTATATTTCCACGGGCGACGCGGGAGCGGCCGAGCGGCTCTGGCGCGAGGTGGTGAAGCGGCAGCCCGACAACACCCGGGCCCGCGAGGCCGTGCTCGAACTGATGATGAACCAGGGTGACCTCGAGAAGGCGAAGGCGGCGGCGGCCGACGTCGCCACGGCGGCGGGCGGTACCTCGGCACGATCCCGCGTCGCCGAGGCGAGCGTGAAGATCTTCGAGGTGCGGCAAGCGCAGAAGAAGCGGCAGGAATCGGGTGACACTGACACCGCGTTGACTCCCGACGAGCAAAAACTGGTTGATGAGTCCCGGAACTTGCTCATCGAGGCTGAAAACGACCGCCCAGGGTGGGGGCAGGTCCAGTCGCTCACGGCCGAGGTCGAACTGCTTCGCGGCAACACGGCCGGTGCCATCGATCGCCTCAAGAAGGCGGTGGCGATCGGCCCAGCAAATCCCGCTGTCGTCCGGCGGCTCGTGGCCCTGCTCTACACCGTCAACCGGCTCGAGGAAGCACAGGCGATGCTGGCCACCCTGGGTGCCGAGGGTGAGGTCGGGTCCGACCGACTCACGGCAGAGAAAGAACTCCAGGCCGGCAAGGTCGACGAGGCGATCGCCCTGGCGGAGCGGAGCGTGGCGAAAGACTCCAGCAATGCCGACGACCTGCTCTGGCTCGGCCAGATCCTTGACCGGTCGGGTAAGAAGGATCGGGCCGGAGAGGTCTTGTTGCGGGCCACCGAGGTCGCCCCCGACCGCTCCGACGTGCAACTGGCCCTCTTCAGCCATCAAGTAGCCACGGGCAAGAAGCAGGTGGCCGAGCGAACCCTCGAAAGGGCCGCCGGGTTGTTGCAGGAACCGCAGAAGCAACTCGCTCTTGCTCAGGGGTTCGAAATGCTGGGCCGGCTCGAGGAGAGCGAGGCGGCATTCCGGGAAGCCGTGAAGGTTGCCACCGGTGACCTCGAGACACATCGGGCGCTCGCCTCGTTCCTCGTGCGCTGCGGCCGCCTCGTGCCGGCGCAGGAATCGCTGCAGGTCATCCTGGACTCCCCAGATGACTCGAAGGCGGCTGCGGCGACCAAAGCGTGGGCGCGACGCCTGAGTGCCGAACTGATCGCCGAGCGGGGGAGTTTCCGCGAGATGCAGCGGGCGACCGATCTGCTCAAACTCAACGTGGACGCCAAGGGCGAGGTGGCCGTCGAAGACGCCTTGCTGCAGGTGAAGCTTCTCACCAACCGTCCCGAGCCGGCGAGTTGGAAACGGGCGATTACCATTCTGGAGGATCTTGCGCGGCGACAGCCGCTCGTCATGGGGCAGCGGATCATGCTGGCGCAGCTTCACGAGAAGGTCGGCCGCTGGGATGAATGCCGGAACGAGTTGATCGCCGTCACGGCTGCGCCCAATGTGCCCCCCGCCTACATGGCGATGCTGGTCGAGAAAATGATCGACCACGGAGAAATTACCACCAGCCGTCAGTGGCTCTCGCGGTTGCAGAAGTCGAGCCCAGACTCCGCCATCACGATCGCGCTCGAGGCCAAGCTCGCGATCGCCGAGAACGACCGGAAACTTGCCGCCGACGCGGCCCGCAGGTTGATGCCGGGCGGCGTGGTGTCGGCGAGCGAGCCGGGGCAGCTGAACGCCGTCGCGAAGCTCATGGAGCAGCTCGGATTTCCCAAGGCGGCAGACAAAGTGTTTGGGCAGTTCGCCGAACTCTCGCCAGAGGGGGCGGCGGCCCGTGTGGAGTTCCTCGGCAGGCAGAGGCGTCCTCAGGAGGCTTTCGATCTGCTCGAGGCCCGGTGGGATGAAATATCGCTCGAGCGTGCCCTTACCACGGCCATCCAGGTGGCCCGCGTGCAGGCTGATCCGAAGGAATGGACACCGCGAATCGAACCGTGGTTCGTGAAGGCCAAGCGAATCGACCCGGGCTCGGTGATCATCAAGCTGATGGAGGCGGAGCTCCTGACCCTCGCCGCGAAGCCCGAAGATGCGGAACAGATCTACCGAGAGCTGCTCACCCGATCCGACATCGACGCCACACAGAAGGCGATCATTTCCAACAACCTCGCCTTCCACCTTGCGAAGCCGGGATCGACGGGCGAGGCGAAAAAGCTGATCGACGCGGCGATCGATGAGCTCGGCCCGCTCCCCGACCTGCTCGACACACGGGGCATGATCCGGATGGCGGCCGGCGAGACCCAGGACGCGGTGGCCGACTTTTCCGAGGCAGTCCTGCAGCCAAGCGACGTGAAGTTCCTCCATCTGGCCTGGGCCCAGTTCGAGAACGGCGACCAGGCGGCCGCGAAGTCATCGCTGGAAGCGGGCCGGCGGCGTGGGCTGGCGAACTCACAGCTTTCGCCGGACGATCGCGAGCGGCTGGTGAAACTCGAGGCTGCGTTCGGCGCACCATCCGACGTGGCCGAACCGCAGGGCTGACCGGCACAGGGCTGACCGGCACAGGGCTGACCGGCACAGGGCTGACCGGCACAGGACTGACAAACGCAGGGCTGAACTGGCCCTGATACGCGTCGTATGTGATCCGCCCGTGCCGGAGGGCGATCGCAGCCGGCCGGCGCCATGCTCAACGCCGGCAGGACATGTGAGACGCGTTCTTCGTGAGCCTTGCGCGGCCGCTCGTACAAGCCCAACGCCGTGAGGCGTGGGGTGAACCAACACCAGACGCCGCGTCCAGCCTGGTTTACCCGCGGCCTTACGGCCGGTCGGCTTTCACGACACCAAGTCAATGCGAGCCGGAAAGGCACACAGGTTGAAATGCTACGGGGGTACTGCCCGTGCCCCGAGCCTCGTGAACGCCTCACGATCAAGTGGGACCCGTACGAGGGTCACCGCGATGTTCAGCCCTGAAGCATTCGCGATCGCGCCAGTGCGTCTTCAGCCTCGGGAATCAACCCTGCTCGCATGCAGGCGACGCTGAGGGCCGTATAACTGAATGGATCCTTTGGCTCCAGTTCGACCACCCGCCGCGCGTGCCGCACGGCATCGTGGTGCCGCTCGAGCCGCGTGCACCAGGCGGCCAGCGCGGAGTGGGCGAGCGCAAAATCCGGATGGTCCGCGATGACCGCCTCGAGCATGGACACCGCGCCGGCAAGGTCGCCAGAGTCCTTTTGTCGCTCGGCGGCGGCGTATCGATCGTCACGAGACTCCATGGGCAGTCACCTCGGGCTTGGCTGGTGGTCGGCCGTCGCTCCGGCCCTCGAGCGAGTATAGGGCCACAGCGGGACTTGGGGAGGCTGGGAGGACGAGTCCGCTCTCGGCGGCCGGGGGGGCAGGGAAAGGTGTCCGTCCGCCGTGAAACTGGCATTGAATCCGGCTGGCCGTCGACCCGATAAACCCTTGGTTTCGTAAGCCATCCTGCATTGTGAAAGGCGCCCCGTGAGCATCCACCCGATGGCCGTCGTGAGCCCGGATGCACGACTTGGGGTCGGCGTGAAGATCGGGGCATTCGCCACCGTCGAGGATGATGTCGAACTCGGTGACTTCTGCACCGTCGCCAGCGGCGCCGTGATCAAGGCAGGCGTCAAAGCCGGCTGCCACAACGAGTTCTCGGAGCACTCCGTGATCGGCGGCGCGCCACAGCACGTTGCGCGGCCGCAGCAGATCGGCTGCGTGCAGATCGGCGACCACAACGTGTTCCGCGAGCACGTGACCGTCCACCGGGCCCTCAAATCGGGCACCGTCACACTCGTCGGCGACCATAACTACATGATGGCGGGATCTCACCTCGGCCATGATGTCGTCGTCGGGAACAACTCCATCTTCGCCAACGGCGCCCTGCTGGGCGGCCATGTCACCGTCGAGGATCGGGCGTTCGTGTCGGGGGCCGTCGCGGTGCACCAGTTCTGTCGCGTCGGGAGGCTCGCCATGGTCGGCGGCCATGCCCGCATCGTGCAGGACGTGCCGCCCTACATGCTCGTCGACGGGCAGACGGGCTGCATCGTCGGGCTCAACGTGGTCGGCTTGCGACGAAGTGGGCATACGCCCGAAGACATCGCCGAACTGAAGGGGGCCTATCGAGTTGTCTATCGCCGCGGCTTGCCCTGGAAGGAAGTGCTCGACGTGCTCGACCACGAGTTTGCCAGCGGTCCGGTGCGGCACCTGCGACAGTTCCTCGCGGGAGGCAGCCGCGGCTTCGCCCAGGAACGCCGCGTGCCTCCGTCCACGACCCTGCGGCTGCGAGTGCCCGAAGAAGAGGCCGCCGTCATCCGCGCCCGCGCCGGCTGACCGTCACTCCGCCGAGCCCGCAGGGCCGTCGTCTTCTTCGAGGCCATACCGCTCCAGTTTGCGGCGCAGCACCGAACGGTCGATGCCCAGCAACTTGGCTGCGAGCGACTTGTTTTTCATGGTGGCGGCGAGCGTCTTTTCGAGGTGCATTCGCTCCACATCCGCTAGCGTCGGCCACGAGTCGGTCGAGTCTCCAGCAGCGGCCGGCTGGCCCGGAGCGGTGGCGGCCCCTGAGGCAAGTTTCGGCTCCACCCGGTAGACACCCGGCAGCGGCGTGGCCGAGACGATACCGCGGGTGGCGGCCATCGCCATCTGGGCGCTGCTGCCCTGCGACGGTGGCTCGCCCGGGGCGCCGCCCACCATCAGGCCCGACAGGGCGTCGGGATCGATTTGGTCGCCCGACGAAAACATCACCGCCCGCTCGAGCACGTTCTCGAGTTCGCGGACGTTGCCTGGCCACGAATACTGCTGGAGGATTTCGGTGGATTCCGGCGACAGGGCACACAACGGCATCCCATGACGGGCGGAAAGCTCAGCCAGGTAGCGGCTGGCGAGCACCGGCACGTCCTCGATTCTCTCTCGGAGCGGGATCGTGCGAATGGCCACCACGTTCAGACGGTAGAAGAGATCCTCGCGAAAGCGACCGGCCTGCACCTCGGAGGCGAGGTCGCGGTTGGTGGCCGCCAGCACCCGCACATCGACCGGAAGTTCCGAGTGGCTACCGACCGGCACGACCACCCGCTGCTGCAGCACCCGGAGCAACTTCGCCTGAAGCTCCAGTTCCATCTCCCCGATCTCGTCGAGAAAGATGGTGCCTGAGTCGGCCGCGCGGAAGCAGCCCAGAGTGGACGACGTGGCTCCTGTAAACGAGCCCTTCACATGCCCAAACATGTGGCTCGCGAACAGCGTGCCCGTCGTCACCGCGCAGTCGACCGGGATGAAGGCCTTCTTCGACCGCATGCTACAGGAATGAATCGCCCGCGCGATCAGCTCCTTGCCCGTCCCGCTGGGGCCGAGGATCAGCACGCTCGACTGGTGCACCGCCACCAGTTCGATCGACCGCCGGACCTGTTCGGCCCACGGAGACACCCCAATGATTCGCCGGATGGCGTCATGCTCGGGCAACGTGCTGGTGACCGGATCCATGCAGCGGAGTTCCAGGGATCGTCGGACCGTGCCGAGCGAACAAACAGGGCGGGATCGGCTGCGGTGCCAGACGGCCCGCCCGATGTTAGTTCTATACCCCATCGGGGCTGGACGGGCCAGCAATCGAACCGAACGAGGCTTCCGACTGCAGGGATGCTAACGGTTGCATCGCCGGAACGTGTTGGGAAAACGAGGCGAAAAATCGGGACAAACAGGGTTTTTTGGCCCGCGAGTCGCCCGGTCAGGAAAGATGGACCAAGATTGCAGGAGGCTTCCCGGCAATCCGCCGGCCCTCTTTCCGCCACGTCGCACCATGGCTTCCACGACAGCGCCCCGCCACCTCGTCCGCTGGCTCGCGATCCTCGCGTCGATCGTCGCTGTCGCGATCGGCTGGCTGCTCCTCGACCGGCTGCTCGTGAACCGGCGGCCGATCGTCGTCGGCCTGCTCCACTCGCAGACTGGAGCGATGGCTGTCAGCGAACGGTCGATGATCGACGCCGAGTTGCTAGCGATCGAGGAGATCAACCGCCAAGGGGGCCTGCTGGGGCGGCCGGTGAAGGCGGTGGTCGCCGACGGCGAGTCGAAATGGCCGACATTTGCCCAGCGGGCTGAGGAACTGATCCGCGAGCACCGCGTGAACGTCATCTTCGGCTGCTGGACCAGTGCGTCACGGAAGAGCGTGCTGCCGGTCGTCGAGGCGCACGACCACCTTCTCGTCTACCCGATGGCCTACGAAGGGCTTGAGCAGTCGCCGAACATCATCTACACGGGAGCCGCACCGAACCAGCAGATCACCCCAGCCGTGCAGTGGTGCCACGACACGCTGCGGGCCCGGCGGTTCTTCCTGGTAGGGTCCGACTACATCTGGCCGCACTGTGTCAACGCGATCGTCACCGACCAGCTCAAGGGTCTCGACGCGGAGCTCGTCGGCGAAGCCTATCTCGACTTCGGCAGCACCGACGTGGACGAACTGGTGGCGCGGATCGCGGCCGCCAAGCCCGACGTGATCCTGAGCACCGTGGTGGGAGATTCGGCGATCCCGTTTGCCCGGGCCGTGCGGGCCGCCGGCATGATGCCCGATACGACGCCGATCGTGACGTTCGCCGTGGGTGAGAACGAACTGCGGCAGCAGGCGGCCGACATGGCCGGGAACTACGCCTCGTGGAACTACTTCCAGAGCATCGATCGGTCCGAGAACCTCGCCTTCGTGCGCGCCTTCAAGGCCCGCTACGGCGTGGACCGCACGACCTCCGATACGGTGGTGGCGGCCTACGACAGCGTGATGCTCTGGGCGCAGGCGGTTCGGGAGGCAGAGACGGCAGACGTGCGCCCGGTCCGCAACGCCATGCGGCACCAGAGCATGAACGCCCCCGAGGGAATCATCGCCGTCGACCCCGAGACGCAGCACACCTGGCGACCCGTGTTCATCGGCCAGATCCGCAGCGACGGCCAGTTCGACATCCGCTGGCAGAGCCGCACGGCCGTCCGTCCGGTGCCCTTCCCAATCTCCCGTTCGCGGCCGGAGTGGGAGGCCTTTGTCGGCGACCTGCAGCGGTCCTGGGGCGGCCAGTGGGGCAAGCCGGTCGGACCAACAGCCGGGGGGGCGAGACCATGACGGCAGGCGAAGGAAGCGGTGCCCTGCGGCGATCGATCGCTGGACGGCTGCTGTTCTGGTTCCTGGTGATCGCACTGATCCCCTGCGCCATCCTCACCGCGATCACGTCGCGGATTGCGGCGACGGCGCTCCAGAAGGCGGTCCGCGACAACCTCGTGCAGATCGCCACTGGCAAAGCCAACGAACTCGAGGCCTACGCCGCTGAGCGAGTCCGCGACGGGGCGGCGTTCGCCCGTGGCCCCACGTTTACCGCCGCCGTCCGCGACCTCACCGCAACCGCCGCCTCGGGCGGGGATCTGCGGCAGGCCGGGGGCAGTTCCCGCGACTATTTTCTCTATGTCGCGAAGGCGTTCGACTACGCCGATCTACTGCTGATCGACCTCGAAGGCCGCGTGCTCTTCTCGCTCGCCGAGTCGATCCCTTGCGGCTCGTTCGTGACCAGCGGCTCCCTCGCGTCTTCGGAACTCGCCAGCGGCTTCGACCGGGCCCGCACGCTGCTGCAGTCGGATCTCTGCGGATTCCAACCGTACGGCAAGTCGGCTGAGCCGCTCGCGTTCGTCACGTGCCCGGTGTTCGACGAGGGTCGGGTGACCGGCGTGCTCGCGCTGGGCATCGGACCCCAGCGGATCTGGAAGATCCTGTCCGACCTGACTGGGCTGGGCGACACCGGTGAAATCGTGACCGGGGAGTTGTCGGGCAACGCCGTCATGATCACCACTCCACTGCGGCACGCGACCAATTCCGCTTTCCGCATGAAGATTCCGCTGGCGTCGGCGCAGGCCACGGCGACCCAGAAGGCGGCCGCTGGCAATCGTGGCTACGGTGAGGCGGTCGACTACCGCGGCAAGGACGTGGCCGCGGCCTGGTGCTACGTGCCGAGCTTCCGCTGGGGGCTGGTGGTCAAGCAGGACGCCGACGAGGCCTACGGTCTGGTGCGATTTCAACGGCTCGCCGTGATCGGCCTGTCGTTGGCCACGATCCTCGGCGTGACCGCGGCGGCCCTGGCGGTGGCCCGGTCGATCTCGACGCCGATCCGCACCGCGGTGTCCATGGCCAACCAGGTGGCCGGCGGCGACCTCCGGGCAGATGTCGGCGACACGGCAGACGACGAGACGGGGGCGCTGCTCGGCGCGATTCAGACCATGACCAACGACCTCCGCGGCCTGATCGGGCGGATCCAGCACTCGTCCGTGGCCCTGATCTCCACGGCGACCGCGATCCAGGCGACGGCCAGCGAGCAGCAGCAGGTGATCACCGACTACGGTGCCTCGACGAGCCAGGCGGTCGCGGCCGTCAAGGAAATCTCGGTCACCAGTCAGGAACTCCTCCGGACCATGACGGAGGTCAACGACATGGCCGGGCACACCGGAAAGATGGCCGCCGACGGCCGCGTGAGCCTCGCGGGCATGGACGGCACCATGCGACAACTCGCCGAGAGCACCTCCTCGTTCGGCTCGAAACTCGCCGTCATCAGCGAGCGGGCTGCGAACATCAACCTCGCCGTGACCACGATCACCAAGGTGGCCGACCAGACCAACCTGCTCTCCATCAACGCCGCGATCGAGGCAGAGAAGGCGGGCGAGTACGGCCTCGGGTTTTTGGTGGTGGCCCGCGAGATCCGCCGCCTCGCCGACCAGACCGCCGTCGCCTCGCTCGACATCGAGCGAATGGTGAAGGAGATGCAGTACAGCGTGTCGGCCGGCGTGATGGAGATGGACAAGTTCGCCGAACAGGTGCGGACCGGCGTTCGGGAGATCGGCGACGTGTCGTCCAAGCTTGCCGAGATCATCACCGCCGTCCAAGGCATCTCCGGGCGGTTCGGGCAGGTGACCGAGGGCATGCGGGCGCAGTCGCAGGGTGCCGAGCAGATCCGCGAGGCGATGATCCGCCTCGCGGAGGGGGCCAATCGCACCGCCTCGTCACTCAACGACTTCAACGGCGCTACAGTCCACCTCCGCGAAGCCGTCGGTGATCTGAAGGAGGAGGTCTCCCGCTTCACCATCTGACCATCAACCAACCTTGCAACTCCTCACCTTCACCGTTGCCGGACAGACGTACGCGATCGAATCGCGGCGGGTGATCGAGGTCTTGCCCCTCGTGCCCGCGCGGCCGATCCCGCACATGCCCGGATTCATCCGCGGAATCTTCACCTACCGCGGGAGGCTTGTGCCGCTCGTTGACCTCGCCCTGCTCTTGGCCGTGGGCCAACTCCAGGAGCGGCTGAGCACCCGCGTGATCGTCGTCGAATATGCCGCCACGGGACGCGAGTCGCAGCGAATCGGGCTCGTCGCGGAGAACGTGATTTCAGTCTGCTCCGCCGAGGACGCCGAGGCATCGCTCCCCTCCCTCGAGTTTGGCAGCGCCCCGTTTCTGGGCCGCATCCTCCGCATCGGCGGCCATACGATCCAGTTGCTCGAGGTCGAGAAACTCCTGCCCGGAGACGTCTCCTCCGGCCTGTTTCCCGCGATCCCGACCGTGGTGCCGCAATGAACATCGACGCTGCCGTGGAACTGCTGCGGAACTGGATCGGGCTGGATGCCACCACGATCGGAACGCCGTCGCTCGCCCGCGCGATCCGCGGCCGCATGGACGCTCTGGGAATCGGCGACCCCGAGGCCTACGCCGCGGTCGTGCGATCCGACTCCGCCGAACGCGACCGGCTGGTCGAGGACGTGATCGTCGCCGAGAGCTGGTTCTTCCGCGACCGGCAGGTCTTCAACTTCGTGGCCGATGTCGCCATCACGCTCACCCCGCTTCCCGGGCGGTCGCCGGTGCGGGTCCTCTGCGCCCCATGCGCGTCGGGGGAGGAGCCCTACTCCGTCGCGATGGCGCTCCTCGACGCCGGCCTCCAGCCGGCGCAGTTCTCCATCGATGCCGTCGACGTGAGCCGGGCCGCCCTGGAGCGTGCCCAGCGCGGACGGTATTCCGCCAATGCGTTCCGCAATGCTGACTGCACGTTTCGCGACCGCTGGTTCCGCACCGAGGGCTCGACGGCCGTGCTCGACGACCGGGTCCGCGGCTGCGTGAGGTTCGACTGGGCGAACCTGCTCGATGACCGATCCATGGCGGAGCGTGGCCCATACGACGTCATCTTCTGCCGCAACCTGCTGATCTACCTCACCGCGGAGGCCCGGGGGCGGATGGAGCGGACGCTCGACCGCCTGCTCCGAAACGACGGTATCCTGGTGTTGGGCGCGGCCGAGCCGCCGATCCTCCGGGGTGACTGGATCCCCGCCGGCGCGGCCTCGCTGTTCGCACTCCGCCGAGGCGTTCATCTGCACTCCGGTACGGGGGCCGCCGACGCCCGGCCGACGACTCCCCCTGCGGCCACCGTGAAGACCCGTGCCCCGTCGCGGCCCACGACACCGCCCGTCGTTGCCCCGCCTCCGACTCCATCCAGCCGCCCGGCCGAACAGCCGCCGACGCTCCGCGACGTGCTCGAGCAGGCCGGGGCGCTCGCCAACGAGCGTCGGCACCTCGATGCCCTCGAACTCTGCGAGCGGCACCGCACTGCCCTGCCCCCATCGCCTGAGCTGTTCTTCCTGATGGGCATGCTGCACCAGTCACTCGGCGACCTCGACCGCGCCGAGGGCTGCCTCCACAAGACTCTCTACCTCGACGCCGCCAACGAGGAGGCGCTCCTCGCCCTCGCCCTGCTCGCCCGGCAACGGGGTGACACTCGCATGGCCGACACGTACCGGCAGTCGGCCGCCCGCGCCTTCGCCAGGAAGTCATCGTCATGATCGACCGCGCCCGCCGCGAGACGCCGGCCGTGACCGCACCGATGCCCGAGTGCTGGAGGGTGATCGGTGTCGCCGGCGACCGCAGCTGTCCAGAGTTGCAGGCCTTCGTGCACTGCCGGAACTGCCCGGTGATGGCGGAAGCTGCCAGGTCGTTCTTCGACCGGCCCGCCCCGGAGGGCTACCTCGACGCCTGGCAGGCCATCCTGGAGGAGCCGGCAGAGGCGGCCGGGGCGGCGGACACCAGCGTGCTCGTGTTCCGCGTCGACCATGAGTGGCTGTCGCTGCCATCCGCGGCACTCGTGGAGGTGACGCCGTCTCGTATGCTCCATTCGGTACCGCACCGGGCGGGAACGGCGCTCGCGGGCATCGTCAACGTCCGCGGGCAGCTCCAGCTCTGCGTGTCTCTTCATGCGGTGCTCGGACTGCCGGGTGGCCCGCAGGCGGCACCGCCTCAGGCCGGTAGCCCCGCGGACGGCGCCGGTCGACTGATCGTGCTCGAGCGTGTGTCGGGCCAGGCGGCAGAGCGGTTGGTCGTGGGCGTCGACGAGGTCGCGGGTGTGCACCGCGTCGGCAAGGCCGATCTCCGCCCCGTGCCTTCGACGGTGAGTCAGGCCGCGGCCCGCTGCTCCTCGGCACTCTTCGAGTGGCAAGAGCGGACGGTCGCGCTCCTCGACGAGGTTCGCCTCTTCGACGCATTGCGCGAGGCGGTGTCGTCATGAGCGGAGGCTGCCGTGGCTGACGACCTGAGCGGATTCTCGATGCTCGAGCTCTTCCGGCTGGAGGCTGAGAGCCAGACAGCCGTGCTCTCCGCCGGCGTGCTCGCCATCGAGGAGCTGGAGCGATCACCCGAGACCGTTGAGTCCATGATGCGGGCGGCGCACTCGCTCAAGGGCGCGGCCCGCATCGTGGGGCTTGACCCCGCTGTTCGCGTCGCCCACGCGCTCGAAGACGTGTTCGTTGCCGCGGGGAAGGGAACCTTCCGTGTGAAGCCGGAGCACGCCGACCGCATCCTGGCGGGCATCGACTTCCTGTCAGCGATCGCCAAGTCAGACGACGCCCTCGCGCCGGTGAGCGAGTGGCCGATTCGGGCTGAGCGGCTCGTCGACGAACTCGGGACGATGGTCGCCGATCGAGCCACGGTGCAGACACCGACGCCACCATCAGGCCCAGCCGAGACGCCGCCCGACATGCCGGGCGGAACATCCGCCGCCGCTTCTGCCACCGCCCCGGCGACGGGCGTGAAACCAGCCGAGCCGCCACCTGCGGCCCCGCGGCCGGCCGAGCAGGCCGATCGCGTGGTCCGAGTGTCGGCCGATAGCCTGACGCGTCTCGTCGGGCTTGCAGGCGAGTCCCTGGTGGAAACACGACAGCTGCGGCCATTCGTCGACTCGCTCCTGCAGCTCCGCGCGTCCGAAGTGGATATCTGTGACGCCATCGCCGCCCTCGACGAGAAGCTCAAGGCCGGCGACATCGCCGTCCCCGGCACGATCACCGCGATGCTGACGACCATCCGCGAGCGTTCAGATGCCGGCCTCGCATCGCTCACGCGGCACGTCGAGGACTTCGAGAGCTTTGCCCGCCGCAACGAGGACCTGTCGAACCGTCTCCACCACGAGGTGATCGTCAGTCGCATGCGGCCGCTCGCCGATGGGATCCGAGGCTTTCCCCGGCTCGTCCGCGACGTGGCCCGCACACTCGGCAAGCAGGTCAAGTTCGAGGTCCGCGGCGAACAGACGGGCGTCGACCGCGACATTCTCGACAAGCTCGAGGCCCCGCTCTCCCACCTGATCCGCAACTCGCTCGACCACGGCATCGAGCTTCCAGCCGACCGCGAAGCGGCGGGCAAGCCACCGACCGGCACGATCCGGCTCGAGGCCCGTCACCGAGCCGGGATGCTCCAGATCACACTCACCGACGACGGCCGGGGCATCGACGTCGAGCATCTCCGTGCCAAGGCGGTGGCTCGCGGTCTCGTCGCCCGACAGGTCGCCGATCAGCTCACCGAACTCGAGCTCCTCGAGTTTCTTTTCCTCCCGGGCTTCTCCACCAAGGATCAGGTCACCGAGATCTCAGGTCGCGGCGTGGGGCTGGACGTCGTGCAGAGCATGGTCAAGAACGTGGGGGGCAGCGTCCGCGTGGCTACGCAGACCGGCCGCCAGACCATGTTCACGCTCCAGCTTCCGATCACGATGTCGGTGATCCGGGCGCTCCTCGTGCAGATCGGCAGCGAGCCCTACGCCTTTCCGTTGACGCGGATCGACCAGATCTTGTTCTGCCCGGCCGCCAGCATCCGCACGGTCGAGGGCCGCCAGTACTTCGACCGAGACGGCGTCTCCATCGGGCTGGTGATGGCCGCCCAGATCCTCGAGACGACGGGGCAGCCTCCAGCCGATCCGATGCCCGTGGTGGTGATCAGCGACCGCGGGCAGCAGTTCGGGATGATCGTCGAGTCGTTCCTGGGCGAGCGTGACCTCGAAGTACGGCCGCTCGACCCGAGGCTCGGCAAGGTGCCCGACATCAACAGTGCCTCGCTCCTGGAGAACGGCGACCCCGTGCTGATCGTCGACGTCGAGGATCTCGTCCGCTCGATCGACAACGTGCTGATGGGCCGCCGACTCTCGCGGGTCGAGTTCGAGCGGATGGCGGAGCAGGCCCGCCAGCGGAAGCGGATCCTCGTGGTGGACGACTCGATCACGGTCCGCGAACTCGAGCGGCAACTGCTCCAAGCCCGCGGATTCACGGTCGACGTCGCTGTCGACGGCATGGACGGCTGGAACGCGATCCGAGGCACCCATTACGACCTGGTCGTGACCGATGTCGACATGCCTCGAATGGATGGGATCGGACTGGTTTCGCTCATCAAGTCCGACCCAACCCGCCGGGAAACGCCGGTCGTGATCGTCTCCTACAAGGACCGGGAGGAAGACCGGCTCCGCGGGCTCGACGCCGGGGCGAACCGCTATCTCACGAAAAGCAGTTTCCACGATGAGACCTTCGTCGATACGATCATCGATCTGATCGGCGAGGCAAGTGCGTAGGAACAGCCCATGCGAATCGGGATCGTCAACGACCTGAAGGCGGCCTGCGAAGCGCTGCGACGCGTGGTCGACAGCCTGCCCGACCACGAGGTGGTCTGGACGGCGAGCGACGGCGTCGAGGCAATCGCGATGGCAAAGCGCGACCGCCCCGACCTGATCCTGATGGACCTGCTGATGCCACACATGGACGGGGCCCAGGCCACCCGCCAGATCATGACCGCCGCCCCGTGCGCGATCCTGGTGGTGACGGCGACCGTGAGTGGGAACATCTCCCTCGTGTACGACGCGATGGGCTACGGAGCCCTCGATGCGGTCGATACGCCGATGCTCGGTCCTGGCGGCGAGGTATCTGGAGCGGGCGCGCTCGTGGAGAAGATCGGCACGATCGCCAAACTCGTCGGGGCGACCGCCGACCCGCGGCGGGCCCGCCGGGCCGCAGCCTCGACGTCTCCTCCACGGCTGCTCGTCGTGGGAGCTTCCACCGGGGGGCCCAAGGCGGTCTCCGACCTCCTGTTCCCACTGCCCCACGACTGGAACGCCGCGGTCGTCATCGTGCAGCATGTCGATGTCGCCTTCGCGCCGGGGCTGGCGAAGTGGCTCGGCGACCGCACGGGCCGAGCGGTCCGCGTGGCGGAGCACGGCCAGCAACCGCTCGCTGGCGACGTGCTGCTCGCCGGTACCAACGACCACCTCGTGCTCACCAAGGCCCGCACCCTGGAATACCGTCAGGAGCCCCGCGACGTCTTCTTCCGCCCGAGCGTCGACGTGTTCTTCGAGAGCGTCGCGGATTACTGGCCGCAGACCGGCACCGCCGTCCTGCTGACGGGCATGGGCCGCGACGGGGCCAGGGGTCTCATGAAGCTCCGAACCCGCGGCTGGCATACGATCGCCCAGAACGAGGCGACGAGTGTCGTGTTCAGCATGCCCAAGGCGGCGATTGATGCGGGCGCGGCCTGCGAGGTGCTCGCCATCGACAGGATGTCGAGCGTGATCGCGGCCCGTATGAACACGTAGAACACGTGCGGGCCTGCCGCAGCGGCAGGCATGTTCCTTCACGGCGTGGTTGAGCAGCGCTCAACTCGGGCGAGCGGACTCGATCAGCCGCATGACGTGGAGCACGGTGGCCTCGTCGCGTCCTGGGCAGCCGACCACCTGCACGCCGACGGGAAGGCCGGTGCTGTCGCGATCGGTGGCGGCGGCGGCGCGGAGCACCGGATCGAGGCTCCACGGCCGGCACCGTTCTTCTTCAGTCCGGACGGTCGTCACCGGCACAGTGCCGGCCGGCAGGTCAAAGAGGTTGGCCAGCAGGCATGGCGCAGCGGCAAGCACGAGCCGCGCCGCGCTCCCCTGACGCAGCGCCGGCACCGCCGACACGGGGCAGACCGCCGCATCGCAGCCGGCCACGGCCGCGGAGAATCGTGTCCCCAGGACATCGCGGGCGGCCATCAGGCCTGCGAGTTCCGCCGGCGTGCGTCGGCCTGTCCGCAGCACGCCTTTCGCCTCGCTCCTGTTGCCCGTGAGACGGAGCACAGCCGCCACGAGCGGCCGCCAATGACGTGGCAGGCGGGCGATGGCGAGGAGTTTCCCGACGCCCCGCGTGGGGCGACTTCCAGCGAACAGCCTCCGCACGTCGTCGCCACCGTCGGCGGCCACGATCCCGAGCAGCAGCCAGGCCGCCTCGGTGGCGATGTCGCCGGTCACACGGACGACCTCGAGCCCGTGAGACTCGAGCCGTGCCACCGCTTCACGCACCGCGCGACGGACGGCGGGTGAGGGCGGGATCGGTCCCGTGTCATCCCACCATGCGACCCGCCGCGGCGCTGAAGGCACCGCGGCCGCCGGACGAGCGGCGCCGATCGCGGCAACGGCGAGGCCGAGATCGTCGACGGTCCTGGCGAGAAAGCCGGCACGGGGGCGGACCGCCTTCAGGCCTGGGAGCGTGTCAAATCCTCCCCCCTCGCCGAGCGCGGCGGTCCGCGGCATGATCGCGGCGATGCCGCAGGCGTTGGCAGGCTGCCGCAGGCTGCCGGCGAGATCGTTGCCGATGCCGAGCGGCACCACCCCGGCCGCCACGAGGGCGGCATCCCCACCGCTCGATCCGCCAGGACCACGCGACGCGTCGAGCGGATGCTGCGTCAGACCCCACACGGGGTTGTCGGTCTCGTGGAGATACATCGCCTGCGGCACGTTGGCCTTGCCGATCACCACAGCCCCAGCCGCCCGCACGCGGCGAACGATGTCGGCGTCGTCGCTGTCCACAAGACCGCGCCGGCCCGGAATGCCAAGCGTCGTCGCGAGCCCACGGACGGCGAAGCACTCCTTGACGCTTACCGGCACGCCTGCCAGAGGCAGGCTGCGGCCCCGCGCTGCGTTCGGCCCATCGATCGCGGCCGCTTCCGCCTCGGCCTCACACCGGCGGAGCTGCACGAGCGCGTTGATCCGCGGCGCGAGCGTCTCGTGCCGCCTGAGGCACTCCGCCAGGACGTCGCTCGCCGGACGGTGGCCGGCGGCCACATCGCGGACGATGCCGACCACCGAATCGACTGAGACGTCCGCAGCGGGCGGTAGCACCGACCGACTCACAGGCCAGGTTGGCCGAAGGGATCGGGTTCGCTGGCAGCCGCCGGCGCGACCGCGGTCGCCGACCGAACGTCCGACGCCCAGAGCACGCCACCGTCCATCACCAACCCCATGATCACGACCGGCTCGCCGGGCACCGCCGCCGGCTCGACCCGTGAGATCACGGAGAGTTCGCGGGACGCGCCCCCCGCCTCTGCGATCGACACGCTGGAACACCAATAGGGCCCCACGCGACGCGAGCCGGAGAACATGGCCGGCATCACGACACCGTCACCGTCGCGGCGGGAGTAGGTGAGCCAGTTCCTCGCCAGCCGTGCGAGGTCGTCGGCGAGCTCGGGCGCAGCGAGAATGCGACCCCCGAGGTCGGCCGCCACGGCGGGTGTCGCCGCGAAGGGCCGCCCCGAATCGGCCGCCCGATGCTCGAGCGTGGCGAGTTCCTGGGCGACCCGCGCAAGCCGCTTGTACCAGTCAACGAGCAGCGTCTTCCGGACCGGGTCGGTGGGATCGGCCACCGCCTCCACGGCATCGAGCGCGGCCGTAGCCTCCGCGACCGTGGCCTCGAGGCCGCCGAGATCGAGCGGCTCCGGTTCCGGCACGACGGGGACGGCGGCAGCGGGCGGCGCAACGTCCTTGGCTGGAGCGAGAGCGTCGGTCGCGGGCGGCGCGATCGCGGCCACGTCGTCGAGCGACGACTCCGTGACAACGGCGGCGGGCGGAGCGGCGACGGGCGGCGGTTCACTGTTCATCGCGGGACTGTCGGCAACCAGAGCTGCTGGCTCTTCAGCCAGCGGTGGTTCGGCGGACAACGCTCCGAGCGGCTCTGCCGACGATGCCGTCTCCGTCACGGCTGGCTGCTCGGTCGCGACCGGTTCCTCGATGGCGACTGGCGGTACGACCGCGTCGGCTGCGGGCTCCGCGTCCGGCGAAGGCGACGGCGCCTCGTCGACGACAGCCACAGTCTCATCAGCCACCACTGGAAGTTCGTTGAGCGACGGCGCCGCACCAAAGTCCGGCCCGCCGGTCGCGCCCACCGCAACGGAGTTTCTGGCCTGGGGCAGAAGGAAGGAGAGTTGCTCGGGCAGCAACCTGCGGATCCCGACCGTGTCATTCCATCCCATCCACATCAGGCCGACAAGAATGCCAAGGACGATCGGGATCGCCAGGAAGCCCCCCAGCACCACGCCGAGCAGTTGCCCGAGCAGCCCACGCTTCCGCGGCTTGCCCTGGTCTGCTGAACCGAGCTTCGCGATCACCGCCCCGGTCTCGCCGTCCGCGGCCGCGGCGGCCTGCGTAACAGCCCCGGCGGCGGTGCCAAAGTCGATAATGTCTTCCTCGACCTGCTCATCCTCGCGTGCCACAGATGCAAAGGCGATGGCCTCAACAGTCTCGGGCTCGGTGCCATCCAGAGAGGCCGTGCCAAAATCGGGCTCCTCGCCAGTGGCTTCCGCAAAGACAGCGTCGTCACCTCCAAGCCCGAGCGCGTGGATGTCGCTCGCCGACGTTACGCCCGACTCGCCAGTGCCGATCTCGATCGCCGCCGGATCGCCGGGCCAGTCCGCTTCAGCCGCATCACCGCCAACCGTCTCACCAACATCCGCGAGATCATCGGGGGCGAACACGGAAAGCGGGGTCCCTGGGGATGCCTCGTCGGTCGGCTCGTTGAGCCACGCGTTCACGAAGGCGTCGTCGGCCGTGATGCCCTCTCCTGCGGGCCCGTCGGCTGGCGCGTCGAGCCCCGCATCGAGCGAGACATCGTCAACCGAGAACGAAAACCCTTCGCCCAGATCTGTCGACCCCTCCGCCTCGAGATCGGCCCAGGGATCAAAGCCTTGGTCCTTCGTGTCGTCGTCGCCGTGGTCCTTGCCGTCGTCAGCCATCGCTCTCGCTCCGGGATCTCGCTTCAGAGGAATCGCACGCCAGAAAGGAGGGGCCTCCCACTCCACGGCGACGATTGTACCAGCGGGATTTCCGCGGGGCGCCGCCCGCGGGAAGGCAGCGGTCAGAGGCCGTAGGCAGGCCCGTAGCGGTCACGGAGGCTCCGCACGAGCCAGTCCCCTGAAACGCTGCCACCGGTCGCCTGCTCCACCAGCGGCTCGGATTCCAGGGTGCGGCCGAACGCGTGGATTTCCCTTCGGAGCCACCCCAGCAGGTCGTCAAACCGGCCGGCAGCCACCTGGTCATCGAGGTCGGGAACCGCGCGCCGGGCCGCCTCCATGAGCTGTGCGGCAAAAAGGTTACCGAGCGTGTAGGTGGGAAAGTAGCCGATCAGGCCCGCGCTCCAGTGGATGTCCTGGAGCACGCCGTGCGCATCATCCGGTGGCCGCATGCCGAAGTCCCGTTCGAACCGATCGTTCCATGCAGCGGGCAGGTCGTCCACGGCAAGGTCGCCATGCACGAGGGCGCGTTCGAGATCGAACCGCAGCATCACGTGGAGGTTGTAGGTGACCTCGTCGGCCTCCACCCGAATGAACGACGGCCGCACTGTCAGAAGTGCCTCACGGAACCGGGTGGCATCGATGTCGCCAAGCACGGCCGGAAACGCCTTGCGCGCCAGCGGAAAGCACCACTCCCAGAACGGCCGCGACCGTCCCACGAGGTTCTCCCAGAGCCGCGACTGTGACTCGTGGATGCCGAGCGAGGCGGCCTCGCCGGGAGGCAGCCCATACCACTCGCGGGACAGGCCCTGCTCGTAGAGCCCATGCCCTGCCTCGTGGAGCACGCCGAACAGGGCGGTCGGCAGCCACCGCTCGTTCCACCGTGTGGTGATCCGGCAGTCGTCAGGGCCGAGCGTCGTGCAGAACGGATGTTCGGTCGTGTCGAGCCGGCCGCGGTCGAAATCAAAACCGATCCGCCCCGCCACCTCGCGAACGAAATCCCGCTGGGCCCCCACCGGATAGCGTCGCTCCGTGAGGATCGACTCGTCCGGCCGGCGGAATGCGGCGCCGCATTCCCCTACGAGATCCACGACCGCGGCGCGGAGCGGTGCGAAGCGATCCGCAAGCCGCCGCCAGCGGGCCCCGGGCTCGTAGTCGTCGAGCAGGGCATCGTACGGATCGAGGTCGGGCCGTTGGCAGGCCGCCTGCTCCCGCTTGAGGGCGAACATCCGCACGAGATGCGGGCGGAGCGTTGACCACGTCGATGAGGCCCGCGCCTCGACCCAGGCCTGCTGGGCCTCGACGGCAGCCCTGGCCAACTCCTCGACGAGCCTTCGCGGCAGACGCGACTGTTTGTCGGCGTCGTGCTTGAGCAGGCGGATCGCGGCTCGCTCGTGCGGTGTTCCCCCGGTCGCCAGTGGTGAAACAGCCAGGGCTGCAAGCCGCTCGGCCTGGGCGGGGTCGGTCCGCAGCCCATGGACGACCGCCGCCATGGCGGTGGCCTGGTCGGCACGATGAGGACCGCCGGCCCTCTGGAGCATGGTCTGCTCGTCCCAGCCAAGCAGCGACTCGACGCTGGCGAGCACGGCCGTGCGCCGCGCGTGCCCGCAGGCGGCCGCGAACAGGTCGGCCGTTGTGGAGGAGGCGGGGGATCGGTGTGCGGGCGCAGGCATCGGCGGTGAAAGTATGATCATGCTTCCGATTCGCCCGCAAGGTTTGCGGCCCCACCGTCACGGAACCCTGGCATGCTCGACGCCCTCGTGATTGCCCCTCATCCCGACGACGCCGAACTCGGCATGGGAGGCACCATCTCGCTCATGCTCCGCGAGGGCATGTCGGTCGGCATCCTGGACCTGACCGACGGAGAGCCAACGCCGCGGGGGTCGATCGAAATCCGGGCCCGCGAGACGGCCGCGGCGTCGGCAGCCCTCGGGGTGACGTGGCGGGAGAACCTGGGGCTGCCAAACCGCCGACTGCGGGCCACGCTCGCCGCCCGCGGACGGCTGGCGGGGGTAATTCGTGTGGCACGGCCGCGCTGGCTGTTCGCCCCGCATTGGATCGACGCGCACCCCGACCACGTCGCTGCCACCAGGCTGGTGGAGGCCGCGCGATTCTGGGCAAAGCTCACCAAGTGCGAACTCCCCGGCGAGCCATGGCACCCTGAGCGGGTCTATCACTACGGCTGCGTGCACCTCAAGGCGGTGCGACAGCCGTCTTTCGTGGTCGACATCTCGGCCACGTGGGACAGCAAGTGCCGGAGCCTCGACTGCTACGCGAGCCAGTTTCCTCCGCGCGGCGACGGTCTCGGCACGCTCGACCGCGTGGCAGCCGCCGACGCCTGGTGGGGCAGCATGATCGGCACCCGCCACGGCGAGCCCTTCTGGAGCCGGGAGCCAGTCTCGCTCAGGAACTTCACGAGCCTGTTCTGAGCTCGAGGGCCCCGGCAGATCCTGCGGCCCTCACATCCTTCCCAGAATCGTGCGGAGAAGCCCCACATCGCCCCGTTTTTGGGGGTAGTTGGCCCGATCGCGGAGACTTGGGGATCGCGCCGCGGAACCCTGCGGTCGCCGCGAGGCACCGACCGATATTCAGACGGGTGGCCATTTGTCTGGCCACGGCGTTCGCCCGGGGACTCGCATGGCCTCCCGTGACATTAATGTGATCGCACTCGTCAAGGGGGGCGAACGCTACGTCTTCCTGTACGACGATGACAGCCGTGACCAGGCCCTCGAGGCCCTGGCACGGCATGCCGCCAACCCTGACCTGAGTTTCTCGTGGTACGATGCCGCGGTGCTCGGGCAGAAGGTGCGACAAAACACACCGCGTCCGACCCGGCTGCCGTTCGGTCGGCGGGCCGATCGGCTGGCCTGAGCCGACGGTCCCGATGGCCATGGCCAGTGCCGCACCAAACCGCACGGCCTTCGGCGACGCGACCGAGCGTTTCCTCCGGCACATCGTGGCGGAACGCGGCGGCTCGCCCCTCACGGTGAAGAGTTACCGCGAAGACCTCCTCCAACTCGAGGAGTTTCTCGCTTCGGCCGGCTGCCGGGCGCCCGGCGATGCCTCTAGCGTGATCCTCCGGCGATTCGCGGCCGGTCTGCATGCCGCCGGCTACGCCCCGACCACCGTGGCCCGCAAGCTCGCCAGCATGCGAAGCTTCTATGCGTTCGGACAGCGTGAAGGCTGGGTGCGGGGCAATCCCGCCAAGCCGCTCCGCAGCCCACGGAAGCCTCGCAAGCTCCCCAAGTTTCTTACCGGCGACGAGATCTCGCAACTCCTCGCGGCTCCTCGCCCCGGTCAGGCCGGGGGCCTTCGAGACCGCGCGATCCTCGAACTGATGTACTCGTCGGGATGCCGTGTCCGCGAACTCGTCAGCCTCGACGACGGCGACCTCGATCTTCGCAACGCCACGGTGCGCATCCGGGGCAAGGGACGACGGGAGCGGCTGGGGATCGTGGGGTCACACGCGCAGGCGGCCCTGCGCAGCTGGCTCGCCGCACGGCCCGCCGCCACCGGTGGCCGCACTGCCAGCCGCCCGCTGTTCACCAACAAGCTCGGCGGACGGCTGTCCGTGCGGGGAGTCGCCCGGCTGCTGGAAAAGCATCTGGCCACAGCGGGCCTGGCCGGCAAGGCGAGCCCGCACACGCTGCGGCACAGCTTTGCGACCCATCTGCTCGACGCCGGCGCCGACATCAGGAGTGTCCAGGAACTCCTTGGACACAAGAGCCTCGTCACCACGCAGATCTACACCCACGTGACGACCAGCCGCCTCCTCGACGCCTTCGACAAGGCCCACCCTCGCGCTCGTTGAGGCCTCCGCCGGGGCAGGGCGGAGCGAGCAGCCCGTCATACGGTTCACACGTGACCCTCGCGCGTTGGAGGGCCACCGCAGCCGGCCGGCGACATGCTCGAAGCCGGCGGGACGTGTGAGTTCTCTGCTCAAACACTCCGGAGCGACCGCCGCGGGGCACACGTCTCACCGGCTTCTGTGCGTGCCTCCGATCCGGCTGCTCCCCGTTCCGGAATCACATGTGAGGGAAGATGGTGCGAGCCCAATGCGAACCGGGAAGACACACAGGTTGAAAACCTGTGCTACGAGAAGAGCAGCGAGGGGCTGCCCCGAGCGTCGTGAACACGCGAGGTTCAAGCGTGAGTCGTATCAGACAAGGCCGCGCCGCACCGCCCAGACGGCGGCCTGCGTGCGGTCGCTCACCGCGATCTTGCGGAGGATGTTCTGCACGTGCTCCTTGACCGTCTCGACGCTGATCGTCAGCGACTGCGCGATCTCCTTGTTGGAGAGCCCGAGCGCCATGTGCCGGAGGACCTGGGTTTCCCGCTGCGTCAGCGGAATATCGGGGTCGGCCGTGGCCACGCGGTTGGCCATCGTGGTGGCGACCCGCCGCAGTTCGCCCGCCTTCATCGGCAACTGACCGGCCGCGGCGCCGGTGATCGAGTTGATCAGCTCACTTCGGGTGCAGCCCTTGAGCATGTAGTCGTGCGCCCCGGCGGCCACGGCGCGGGCCACGTAGGTGGGATTGTCAAATGTGGAGAGCATCACGCAGCGCACGCTCGGCATGTCGGCACGGATCTTCTCGAGAGCCGTGAGGCCGTCTTTGCCCTGCATGCGGATGTCGAGCAGCACGACGTCTGGCTTGGTCTTCTTGGTGAGCTTCACAGCCTCGTCGCCCGTCGTCGCCTCGCCGACGATCTTGATCTCCGAGCCGGCCAGCAGGCTGGTAAGTCCGCGCCGCACCACCTCGTGGTCGTCCGCAATCACGATCTTGATCGCCATATGCTCCAATACCTTCCGCCGAAAGCCATTGGTTGCTGTGCGCAACAACACGCAACCTAAACAATGCGTACGCTACCGGCTTCTCTCCCTGACGCAACGCCCCAACTGGGGAGCCACTGCAGCCCCCTACGACCACCGGGACGGCCGACCCGGAAGATTTTATGCCTGTCCGCACGGCTTCATACCCTCCACCTGAGCGGTGCCGGGCAGCCATCGAAGGCCGGCGGTCGCGACACGATTCAGGCAATCCTCGTGCGCATGCGGGCCAGCATGGCATCGGCCCCTTGGGCGATGAGCCGCTGCGCCACGGCCGCGCCGAGCGCCGCTGCCTCGGTTCGCACCGCGCCCCGTGGGGCCGACTCCTCGGCGATGATCCTGGACACCACACCGCTCGTTGCATCGACGTCGAGCACGCACCCGCCGAGGGTGAGATCGCCGTGGTCGCCAAGCCGTGCCCAGCCTCCGATCGGCGCGAGACAGCCCCCCGCAAGTTCGCCGAGCATGCTTCGCTCGGCCAGTGCGGCGGCGTGAGTCGCGACATCGTCGATGATGGCGACGCGGGCGATCGCGAGGGCATCGGCGGCCCTCACCTGCACGCCCAGCGCTCCCTGCGCGACCGCCGGCCAGAACATCGGGGGCTCGAGCAGCTGCGTGATTCGCTGCTCGAAACCCAGCCGCTCGAGTCCGGCGGCGGCGAGAATCAGGGCGTCGTACTCGCCCGAATCAAGTTTCCGCAACCGCGTGTCGACGTTGCCGCGAAGGGGGACCGCCTCGACGTCGGGCCGCACTGCCTTGAGTTGCACCACCCGCCGGATGCTCGACGTACCGATGCGGGCGCCGGCTGGCAGGTCCTCGAGGCGGCCGGCGGTGCGACCGACCAAGGCGTCGAACGGCGTCGCACGGACTGGGATCCCGGCCAGGACCAGCCCCGCGGTCTCTGCCGTGGGCATGTCCTTCAGGCTGTGCACCGCCGCATCGATCCTGCCATCGAGGAGTGCCTGTTCGAGTTCGCGAACGAACACGCCGTCGCCGCCGATCGCGGCGATCGGCACGTCGCGACGTTCATCACCGCGAGTGCCAATGACCTCGATGCTCACCTCGATGCCGTGCGCCCGAAGTCGTTCGACGACCCAGCCGGTCTGGGTGCGGGCGAGCAGGCTGGCCCTCGTGCCGATGCGAAGGGGAACGTTGGTAGTCATCGAAGCTGGGGCCTGCCGGCCCCCCTCAGGAACGTCATACGTGGTGGATGTCGGAGCGGTCTGGCGGGGCGGCTCCGGGAGCCTCGGCGGCCGGGGCTTCACGGCCGCCCACCTTCGGCACCGCCACGATCAGCCCGGGCCACCACCGCAGCGTAGACGGCGGAGGCTCCGGCCTCCACCAGGGCCCGCCGACACTCGGCCAGCGTGGCCCCCGTGGTGGTGACATCGTCGACGAGCAGGACCCGGTGGCCGGCGGCACGGCGGGACGCCACGAAGGCGTTGCGGACGTTGCCGCGGCGGTCATCGAAGGGAAGTTCGTTCTGCATCGGGGTGGCACGCCGGCGCCGGAGCAGATGGCGGTGAGGGAGCCCCAGGCGGCGGGCGATTCCAGCAGCAAGCAGATCGGCCGCGCTCGTGCCCCGGGCCAGTCGCCTCCTCCAGTGCATCGGCACGGGAACGACCGCGTCGATTCGCCAGACGGTGAACGTCTCACGGTGCTTCGCGACCAGGAGTCCCGCGAGTGCGGCAGCCACGGACTCACCAGCAGGACGCTTCGCCCGCAGCACCTGGCCGCGGACACCGTCGCCGTACGACGCGAGCACGGCGATGCCGTCCCAGTCGCTGCACCGCCCCCGGCACCGGCACTCCGACGATGGCACGGGCTCACCGCAGGATCCGCAGCGAACCGAGTCGATCGAGATGGCATTCGCGCACGACGCGCATGCCATCGGCCCGCCGGCGGCTGTCACGGGCAGGTCAGCACCGCAGAAGGCACACCGCGGCGGGCAAACGAGGTCGATGAGCGGTGCCAGTCCAGGCAGATTCCACCAGGCCATCCGCGAAGTTTCCCAGATTGACGACGCCGCCCGCGCTCCCTACCCTCCGCGACCCGCCCTCGGCCGGCCCCGGACGAACGTCCATCGTCCGCAGGCCGGCGGTCCAGTCAAGCACCCATGCTGATCGACCGCTATCTCACCCGCGCCCAACTGCACGCGTTTGTCGTCGTGTTTGTGAGCCTCGCCGGGCTGTACTTCGTGTTCGACGCGTTCACGAACATGGAGGAGTTCATCTCGCACACCGCAGAGACTGGCGGCCTGTTGAAGGTGCTGGCATCCTACTACGGCTGCCGGCTTCTCTGGTTCTTCGATGCCACAAGCCCGGTGATCTCCCTGGCGAGCGCGATGTTCGCCCTCTCCTGGCTCGAGCGGCACAACGAACTCACCGCGCTCCTCGCGGCCGGCACCACCCGCTGGCGGATCGCTCGGCCGGTGCTCGTCTTCTCGGCTGCGGTGGCACTCCTCGCCGCCACCAACCGCGAGATCGTGTTGCCTCGCATCCGGCAGGCGTTCGCTCGCAACGCCCAGGATCTCAAGGGCGAGTTCGCCGCCCCGTTCGAGCCGCGATACGACAACCGCACGGACATCCTCTTCCGGGGCCGCGGTGCGCAGGCGATGAAGTTGCGGATCGATCAGCCGAGCCTGCTGATGCCGCCACAGCTCAGTGGCTACGGCCCGCAGATCACGGCCGCGGAGGCGTTCTGGAAGCCGGCGGAGGGTGACCGGCCAGCCGGCTACCTGCTCCGGGGCATCCGCGAGCCGGCCGACATCGACGGGCTGCCAGCGCTCGAATGCGGCGGTACCCCGGTGGTGTTGTCGCGGGCTGCGGCGTCCTGGCTCGAGCCACGGGAATGCTTCGTGATCAGCGAAGTCACGTTCGAACAGCTCGTTGGATCGACCAACTGGAGCCAGTATTCCTCAACCCTCGACCTCCTGCGGGCGATCCGCAATCCCAGCCTGGGGGTGGCGGCCGAAATTCCGCTTCGGATCCACTCGAGGTTTGTGGCACCGGCACTCGACATCGCCCTGGTGCTGCTGGGAATCCCACTCGTCCTCGGGCCCAGCCGACGGGGCGTATTCGTCGCCGTGGGATTGTGCGTAGGCATGACCGTCGTCTTCTTCCTGACGGTCATGGGCTCGCACTCGCTGGTCACCGGCGATGCCTTCAGCCCGTCCATCGGAGCCTGGATGCCGCTGCTCGTGCTCGCCCCGCTCGCCGCCTGGCGGGCCCAGCCGATGTGGCAGTAACCGGAGGATTCACTTTGCCGGCGGCTCGGCTGGCGGCTCCTCCGCTGGAGCGGCCACGGGCTCGACCGTGCGGGCCACCAGCTCGATCATCTCCGGCACCGGCACTTGCAACTGGTTGGCCACGTCGTCGGGCACGCGGAGGGCGAGCACGGTGCAGGCCTCCTGCTTCGGATCGGCCGACACCCAGATCTCGCAGCGACCTGGCCACTTCTTGTAGTCGGGGTTGCCGGCAACCGTGCTCTCGAACTCCTGCTGGCCAGTCAGCGAGAGCACGTCCCAGATGGCAGGGCCACCCGCCACCGGCTCGATGGCTTTACCCCGCTCCCAATCCACCTTCGGAAACGCTTCGTCGCGACGCACCTGCTCCACAATCGACCGTTCCACGTCGCCATGCCGCCGCTCGACAGCAGGCACGATGCCCACCGTGAGCACCACGGGAAGTTGCGCGTTGTTCGCCGTGAGCAGCTTCTCGTACGCCGCGGCGTATCCAGGAAAATCACGCACGAACGGCGGACGCGCCCGAATCTTGGTGCCATCGTCCTCTTGGGGCAGCCCCAGGATCGATGGCAGGCGAAGCTTCAGCCGGCCGTTGGCAAACTCCGTCGGATCAGTCGCGAGCGTGGCGAAGACCGCTTGGCCACGAAAGTCCGCGACCCGCTGCTGGTAGTCCTGCTCGTACGGCCGCGACGCACAGCCGGCAACCTGGAACACCAGACCGATGACCGCGACGCCCATCCCTGCTGTCTGACGCATGACGCTTCCCGTGGAACCCGAGGCTATTCGATCCATCGTTCCGATTGTGAGGAGTTTAGGGGCGGGTCAAGCCGGCGGCAAAAAGCCCGTGACCGCCCGGAAACCCGCTGCCGTCATCCCCTGCTGCACCGGCTTCTCTTCGCCAAACCTTTTTTCTTAACCCCAACTGCCCTTCCTGCCGATCTCCAAGGGGGCGAACGGGAGTTCGACCAAACCCCGGCGGACCACCGTCGGGAAGCAGCCATGTGCTCGTTGGAGCCCCGCCCTTGAGGGCGGATCCGACCTGAACGGATCGGGCAAGGAGTGCCAGGACCATGCGAATCACCACCACACGATTTGGTTGCATCGACGTCGAGGCAAGCGACCTCATCCGGTTCCCCAGCGGGATGCCGGGCCTCGAGGATTGCCGCGAATGGGCCCTGCTCGCCGACGCCTCGAACGACGCCCTTGGCTGGCTGCAGAGCACGACGCGGGGCGATGTCGCCTTGGCCGTCGTGAGCCCGAGGCGGTTCGTTCCCGAATACCAGGTGCGGATTCCCCGCAGCGAGTTGAGCCCCTTGGCGCTCGCCGATATGCGGCAGGCCCAGGTCGTCGTTGTCGTCGGACAAAACGGCACAGGCCTCACACTCAATCTGAAAGCGCCGATCGTCATCAACCTCGAAGCCCGCACCGGCCGTCAAGTCGTTGCGAGCGGCGACCTCCCACTGCAATACGAACTTTTCCACGAACGACCTTCACTCAAAAAGAGTGCATAATCATGAGTGGCTGGCGGCAGCGGAGCGCCGCCTCCACGACGGATCAGGAAGGAATCAGCCATGCTCGTACTCTCCAGGCAACGCGACGAAAGCATCATGATCGGCGACAACATCGTTGTCACGATCGTGGATATCCGGGGAGACAAGGTCCGGCTGGGTATCAACGCCCCTTCCGAGATCCCGGTCCACCGCCAGGAGGTCTACGAGGCCATCCAGAGGGAAAACCTCCGCGCCTCGCGGCTCGAACCGGGCGACACGCAGGACATCGGCACGTTTGCCAACCGCAACGCTGCACGACCCGGTGGCGACAAGCCTCGGTGACGTGGGCGGCCAGCGTCATCAGGGGCTGAAGTAGGGCGGGTGGTTGCCCGGCTTCCACTTGATGTTGCAGCCGAGGCTGGGAATCTGCGCTGCGACCGGCGGCTTCCCGGCGAGAAGCGTGTCGAGGGCGGCACGCAGATCGTGGCCGCTCACCGGCACATCGCTCCCCGGCCGACTGGGATCAAGCTGCCCGCGGTAGACGAGCTTCCGATCGGCGTCGAAGACATAAAAGTCGGGCGTGCAGGCGGCGTGATAGGCCTTCGCCACCTCCTGCGTCTCATCGTAAAGATACGGGAACACGTACCCCCGGTCCTCGGCCTCGCGAACCATCTGCTCTGGTGAATCCGCCGGGTGGGCAGAGACGTCGTTGGAACTGATGGCGGCGAAGCCGACGCCCCTGGGCAGGTACTCGCGGCCGAGCACGGCGAGCTGGTCCGCCACGTGCTTCACGAATGGGCAGTGGTTACAGATGAACATCACCACCGTGCCCTTCGGACCGGCGGCGGCGGAATAATCCACCATCTGGCCGTCCACGTTCGGCAGATCGAAGTCGGGGGCGGTCGTGCCGAGGGGCAGCATCGTGCTGGGGGTGCGGACCATGGGCGGGCGTCTCCTGGGATTGGGAGACGCCATCTTATCCGCTCGCGGCGCGCCTGCGGGAGGCTCGGGGCTGCCCATGCCCCGTCGCCACGTGGCATAGGTTTTCAACCTGTGCGCCGCGCCGCCCGGGGTCGTCCATGCCTCGTCGCGGGACGTTCGCGGATGCCATCGTGGCATCCGCTCACTCCGCGCTGGCCTCGCTTCGCCATCCTGGCTGCGCTCGGCTCAGACGGGTCACACTTGATCCTCGCGCGTTGGAGGGCCGCCGCAGCCGGCCGGCGACATGCTCGGCGCCGGCGGGACGTGTGAGTTCTCAGCTCAAACGCTCCGGAGCGACCGCCGCGGGGCACACGTCTCACCGGCTTCTGCGCGTGCCTCCGATCCGGCTGCTCCCCCTTCCGGAATCGCACATGCCAGCGATGATGCCGCGAGCCAAATGCGAACCGGGAAGACACACAGGTTGAAAACCTGTGCTACGAGAAGAGGCAGCGAGGGGCTGCCCGTGCCCGGGAGCCGGCGTTGCTCGGGCACCGATCCGCCGCAGGCGGATTGGTCGGCACAGCCATGGATGGCGGAGTGAAGTCAGCATCGAGCGAGCGAAGGGCAAGATGCTGGTCGCCGGGCCGCGCCCGGCGACCGTAAGCCGGAGCCGACGCCGGGACGGCGGCGACGGCGCGACAGTCGCATGGGCGCAGCGAGCGTCCGGCGACGGGGAATGGGCAGCCCCGAGCCTGGTACACGCGCGAGCATCAAGTGTGAGCCGGCTCAGACCGCTCCGAATACGCGGCGGGCGTTGGCGGTGGTGGCGGCGGCAAAGGCCTCCAGCGGCTCGCCGCGGGCCAGCGCCAGGCAGCGGGCGGTGTGGACCACGTTGGCCGGTTCGTTTCGCTTCCCGCGAAGCGGCTCGGGTGACAAAAAGGGGCTGTCGGTCTCGACAAGGATCCGGTCGAGCGGCACTGCCTTGGCCACCTCGCGGAGCGCGGCCGAGGATCGAAACGTCACCATGCCGGCGAAGCCGAGATGGCAGCCCATCTCGATCGCTTCGGTAGCCTCGGCGGCCGTGCCGGTGAACGAATGGAGGATCGGCTTCAGCGGACCGCGGCCGAGCGCCTCGCGAAGCATGTCGAGCGTGTCGCGGATGCTCTCTCGGGTGTGGATCACGACGGGCAGCGACAGCCGCTGGGCGAGCCGAAGATGGCGATCAAACCACTCCCGCTGCATCTCCTGCGGCGCTGTGGTTCGATACCAGTCGAGCCCCGTCTCGCCGACGGCCGCCACGCGGCCCGATTCGACGAGCCGAACGATCCGATCCCATTCGCCGGGCTCGGCCTCGGCGACGTCGTTGGGGTGGATGCCGGCGGCGGCTACCACGCCTGGCTCGCGGCCGGCGAGGTCGGCGGCCGCCTCGCTGTCGACCGCCCGCGTGCCGATCAGTGTCAGCCGTGTCACGCCAGCCGCGCGGGCCCGCGCCAGCACGTCGGGCAGTTCACCGCCGAACCGCATCGGGTCGAGATGACAGTGGCTGTCGTAGAGTTCCATCAGCCCGCGGTCGGCGGCACTCCGGCCAGGCCCGCCTTGAGCTTGACGGCCAGCTGCTCGAGGGCATCGAGGTGCTGGCGAGTGGACTGTTTCGCGTCAGTCACGAGATCGGCCGCGGCCGCGTCGGTGCCGGCCGGGCCCGTCAGGCCGTCGAGGTCCGCGAACTGACGCTTCAGCCCGTCGATCACCCGTGGCAGCAGGCTCGAGAGGTCGATGTCGTGCAGGGCGGTGAAGGAGAGCGGGTAGGCGGCCCTCTGGGGCACCGCGGTCTCACGATCATCAAGAATCGTCGTGGCTCTCTCGACGACGTTCTTGAGATCATCCACCGCGTCGGCCAGCGCGAGTTTCACCGACTCGTCTCCCGGGTATGACCAGATGCCGGAGTCGCCGAGATACATCAGCATCGACGGCTGGATCGAGGCGACGAGGCGACAGAGCGGGTCAATGGCCATGGCGGTGTCTCTGATTGCTACGACGCGAACGTGCCGGCGAGCTGGGCGACGGCGAGGAGCCCGCCCCAGAAGATGCCGAGCAGCACCACCGGCACCACCACCGCGGTGACCAGCGCTCCCGGCAGCCAGACCGGCGCCGCCGCGGCTACCCGGGCGTCGTTCGGCGGGTCGAACGTCATCACCTTCAGCACGCGGAGGTAGTAGAACAGGCTGAGCACGGTGTTCATGCCGCCGACGACCAGCAGCACGAGCATCAGGGGCCGCTCGATGCCCTTGGTGATCGCGTTAGCAAGCGCCGCGAACACCTGGAGCTTGGCGACGAACCCGGCGAACGGCGGCAGGCCGACGAGGCTCACGAGCACCACCACCGCGGCCACGACGAGCCCCGGGTTCGTGTGCACCAGACCGGCGTAGGAGGCGATCTCCTCGCTCCGCAGCCGGTTCCGCAGCACCGCCACGATCGCGAAGGCCCCGAGGTTCATGAACAGGTAGGTGGCCAGGTAGAACGCCAGCGCTGCCACCGCCGCGCGACACCCCTCAGGGTCGACGCCGAGCATGGCCACCGCCGCCGCCACGCCCATCAGCAGGTAGCCGGCATGGGCGATCGTCGAGTAGGCGAGCAGCCGCTTCATGTTGGTCTGGCCGTAGGCGGCGAGATTGCCGAGCGTGCAGGTCACCGCCGCCATCAGGCCGATGAGGTACACGGAGAAGTGCCGGACGTCGGCCAGGCCCGTCGCGGTGACGCCCGTGGCATCGCCCAGCCAGCCGAGTGAAAACGCCACGCGGATCGCGAGGGCCACCGCCGCCGCTTTGCTCGCCACAGAGAGGAACGCGCCCACCTCGGCTGCGGCTCCCTCGAAGACGTCGGGACACCAGAAATGGAAGGGCGCGGCCGAAAGCTTGAACGCGAGTCCGGCCGCGAGCATCAGGCTCCCGAGGGCGAGCACCATGATCGATCCGGTGTCAGTCCCCTCGCCCACGATCCGACCAAGTTCGGCCGCCATGCTCGGCAGATGGCAGGTGCCGAGCACCCCGGCCAGGAGACTGATGCCGTAGAGCATGATGCCTGCGGCCCCGGCCCCGTAGACGGCGTACTTCAGAGCCGCCTCCGAACTCGCCTTGCGGCCCTTGAGCAGACCGGCAAGGGCGTACGACGGCACGCTCGCCATTTCCACCGCCATGAAGAGCATCAGCAGGTGGTTGGCCGACGCCATCAGGCACATCCCGAGCGACGATCCGAGCACGAGCGTGTAAAAGTCAGCGCCATCCTCGCGGTCGGGAATTCCAGTCACCTTTGTGAACAGGATGTAGAGGACGAGAAACCCGCACAGCAGCAGGCGGATGTAGGCGGTGAGCGAGTCAAACACGAGCAGGCCGCCGAAGAGTTCCATGGAGCCGGGCTGCGTAGCGGCGATCGTCGCCCACGGTGAGCCGGGCAGGCCGCGGAAGTCACACCAGGCATACCAGAGGGCAAACGCGACGCCGCCCATCGCCACGAACCCCGAGTCGAGCCAGCGGAGCACGGGCAGCATCCGGCAGAGCAGGACGAGCACGATCGTGGCCGAGAGAGCCAGTTCCGTGCGGAAGTGCGGCAGCGACACGTCGAGCGTGTCGGTCAGGCTGCTCGTCAGGAGTGTTCCGAGATCCATGGGGCTTGGGTCCGTTGACTGGTGCTGTGAAATGGTGCCTTGTCGTACTTACCGCACCGTCGTCACATCCGCCGCCGCCGGGCCGCCAGCCACGGGCTGCGCGGCCTTGCCGCCAACATCGCGGGTCCAGTCGGCAAGCGTCTCCACCTGCCGGTTCACCGACGGCGTGACGTAGTTGAAGATCAGCTGCGGCGCCACGCCGAACAGGATCGCGAAGAACACCAGCGGCGCAGCAATGGCCAGCTCACGACCGGTGATCGGCGTGAGGTGGTCGCCGTGCGGGCCCTTGTATTCCGCACCCAGGTAGACCCGCTGGATCGCCCAGAGGATGTACGCCGCGGTGAGGATCACGGTGAACGCGGAGATCGCTGCGAGCGTACGGCTGTAGTTCCAGCTCGAGAGCGTCACCAGCACCTCGCCGATGAAGCCGCAGAGGCCGGGCAGCCCGAGGCCGGCAAAGAACACCGCAATCGCCAGGCCGCTGTAAACCGGCATGCGGTTGAAGATGCCGCCAAACTCCTCGAGGTTGCGGTGGTGCACCCGGTCGTAGAGCACGCCGACCATGAAGAACATGCCCGCCGAGGAAATACCGTGGGCGAGCATCTGGAACATCGCACCGTTGACGCCCTGAGCCCATGCGTCCCAGCGGAACTGGTTGCCTGCAACGGCACTCCATACGCCCAGCCCCAGCATCACGTAGCCCATGTGGCTCACCGAACTGTAGGCCACCATGCGCTTGAAATCCTTCTGGGCGAGGGCCGCAAAGGCCCCGTACACCATCGAGACCACGCCGAGCCCGCACACGAGCCAGGCGAGCGACAGGCCCGCTCCGGGGCAGATCGGATAGCAGATCCTCAGGATGCCGTAGCCGCCGAGTTTCAGGAGCACGCCAGCCAGGATCATCGAAATCGGCGTAGGCGCCTCCACGTGGGCGTCGGGGAGCCAGGTGTGCACCGGCACCACCGGCACCTTGATCACGAAGCCGATCAGCAGGAGCAGGAAGGCCCAGGTCTCGAGGCTCATGCCCCAGACCGACGCCGCCGCAAACGGCGAGTTCGGCAGCTGTCCGAGCTGGGCGAGCGCCAGGATATTGAACGTGTGGACCGGGCTCTTCGCCGCACGGATGGCGGTGACTGCGTCGGCCTGGGCCGCGGCGTCCGCCGCCGGGCTGACAACGTGCGCCGCCACGAGTTGCGCGTCGGAGAGCATCCGCACGTCGCTCGAGAAGTAGAGCATCAGCACGGCGATCAGCATCAACACCGAGCCGAAGAGCGTGTAGAGGAAGAACTTGATCGCCGCATACTCCCGCCGCGGACCGCCCCAGATGCCGATCAGGAAGTACATCGGCAGGAGCATCACCTCCCAGAACACGTAGAACAGAAAGAAGTCGAGCGACACAAACACGCCGAGCATGCCGGTCTCGAGGAGCAGGAAGAGCACGTGGTAGGCCTTCACGTGCTTGGTGATCGGCCAACTCGCCGCACAGGCGAGCATCGACAGGAACGTCGTGAGCACGACCAGCGGCATGCTGATGCCATCGACGCCGAGCAGGTACTCGATGTTGAAGGCCGGGATCCAAGGCCGCTTCACCACCCCCTGCATCGCGGCCTCGCCCACCGTGAACTGCGCTGGCCCGGCCGCTCCGAAGAGCGTTGGCCACGCCATCCAGAGTGAGAGCACGAAGACGACGATCGTGGTGGCCAAGGTCACCCAGCGGATCAGCTCCTCGCGGGCCTTGGGGATGATCGGCAACGACAGCACCGCGGCGACGAGCGCCGGCAGGAACACGATCATCGACAGGGGCCAGAGGGCGGGCTGTGTCAGGGTGTCGGCGGGAGACATCGGAGGATCCGTCTGGGGTTCCGGGAAATGCGAATGGGTGGTGGTCGGCTGGTCAGCCCGCGAGGGCCTGCCGGAAGAACAGGCTGGCGATCACGAACAGGGCCACGGTGCCGACGACGATGAAGGTGACGTATTGCCGGAGGCTGCCGGTCTGCAGTCTCTTGAGCTCGTTGCCGAGCGTCCAGGTGGCGTTGGCGGTAGCGTTCACCAACCCGTCGACGAACGTGCGGTCAATCCAGGCGTCGATGCCGGCGACCTGCCGCGTCGTCCAGGCGAGAAAGTTGATGAAGGGATCAATCAGCCCCTGATCGATTCCGCTGGCGACCGCCGCGAGGCCGTGGGCCGGCACCACGAACAGGGCGTGGTAGAGCTCGTCGAAGTACCAGCGATTGGCGAGGAAGGAATACACGGGGCGGAACATCGCAGCGACAGCCGCAGGCGAGATCACTCGCCAGACGTACATGGCGGCCGCGAGCAAGACTCCGCCGAGGGCCGTCGCAAAGGCTGTCCAGGTCGCCGTCGAGTGGAAGGGCTCGCCGTGGCTCAGGTATTCGGCGGGAATCGTCAGCGTCTGCCCGAAGGCGAAGCCACCGGTGGCGGTCTCCACGGTCCCGGCGGGCCGAGACTGCTCCAGGAGATTGGCAATGCCGAAGCCACCCGGCAGCGTCCAGCCGGCCACCACCGCAAGCACGGCGAGCACGACCAGCGGCATCACCATCACCTGGGGGGATTCGTGGGCGTGTTCGGCCACATGATGGTCGCGGGGCTTCCCGGCGAACGTCATGAACCAGAGCCGAAACATGTAGAAGGCCGTCAGGGCCGCACCACCGGCAACCGCATAGAAGAGGATCGTGTGTCGAGGGTTGGCCTGCGCGAATGACAGGGCCTGGGCGAGGATCGAGTCCTTCGAGTAGTAGCCAGACAGCCCGATCACGAATGGAATCCCGGCACCAATGATCGCCAGGCAGCCCACGAGCATCGTGCCCGCCGTGTAAGGCATGACTCTGGCAAGGCCGCCCATCTTTCGCATGTCGTTGGTGTGGCAGGCGTGGATCACCGAGCCCGAACACAGAAAGAGGAGGCTCTTGAAGAACGCGTGGGTCACGAGATGGAATAGCCCGGCCGCCCAGCCGCCCACGCCAAGGGCGAGCATCATGTAGCCGAGTTGGCTCACGGTGGAATAGGCGAGTACCCGCTTGATGTCGTTGGCGACCAGCGCGATCGTGGCCGCGATGAAGAGCGTGATCGCCCCCACATAGGCGATCACGAGAAGCACGTCGGGCGTGAGCACCGGAAAGAACCGGCCCACGAGATAGACGCCCGCCGCGACCATCGTCGCCGAGTGGACGAGCGCCGAGACCGGCGTGGGCCCTTCCATCGCGTCCGGCAGCCAGACGAACAGGGGAAACTGAGCGCTCTTACCAACGCAACCGCAGAAGATCCCGACGCCGGCGATGAACAGGAGCCAGCGGCCGAAGCCCTCGGCCCGCCAGGTGTCGACCTTGCCCGCCACCTCGGTCGGAGGCGTATGGGCGACTTTCTCCGCGGCGGCAAACTCCACCATCCCATCTGGCACGCGAAGCGCGTGGCCGTGGTCGGCGGGCCGCACAAGACTGAACAGACCCGGATTCGTGACCGCGTGGCCGTCGGCGCCCGGCACGGACGAATCGGCGAACTGGAGCGTGCCCAGGGCACCCCAGAGGGCCATCAGG
>Ga0194055_10000116_pt1 | contig 56370 bp, 32 predicted proteins | sample SepL449m_MetaG_FD_155482 | JGI IMG/M metagenome (GOLD analysis project Ga0194055, IMG submission 155482) | Anoxic zone freshwater microbial communities from boreal shield lake in IISD Experimental Lakes Area, Ontario, Canada - Sep2016-L442-9m | ecosystem: Environmental > Aquatic > Freshwater >... | reverse complement strand
GCTGCCGTCTATGTAGGGAACGAAAAAGCCTTTTCCGGCCGGGCGTTCACCGGGAGCTTTGGCTTTGCCCACGACCAGGATCCCTGCCGAAACGAGCATAAAGGCGAACAGCGTTCCAATCGCGGCAAGATCGGTCACAAAATCGGCGCTGAAGAGAATCGTCGGCAGCGCCACCATCAATCCTGTTATCAACGTCGAGAAAGCAGGCGTTTTGTACTTGGGATGGATCGATGCGAACGCAGAAGGAAGGAGTCCATCCCGGGCCATGGACATAAAGATGCGTGGCTGCCCCAATTGAAAGACGAGAAAAACACTAGCAGTCGCGACAACCGCGCTCAGCGACACGATCCCGACCATGACATTCAATCCCACTCTTCCGAACACGAAGGCCAAGGGGTCTTGGACATCGAGTTCGGTATACGAAACCATGCCGGTCAATACGAACGCCAAGACGATGTACAAGAAGGTGCAAAGAATGAGAGTGAGAAGGGTGGCTCGCGGGATATCACGCTGCGCATCGTGACACTCTTCGGCGGTGGTCGAGATCGCATCGAATCCGATGTAGGCAAAGAAAACCGCCGCGATTCCTTTAAAAACCCCCTCCAATCCATTGGGCGCAAATGGGGACCAGTTCTTCGGTTGAACGTAGTTTAGGCCGACGACAATCACCAATAGAATGACCCCTAACTTCAAAAAGACGAGCGCATTGTTGACCCGTTTCGATTCATTGATGCCGACATAAACGAGCATCGTGACGATCAGATTGATCATCAGTGCAGGAATATCGACGATCCATTTGAAACCCATGAAGGTGGGCGCGCCGTTCCACACGTCGACCAATTTTTCGAGCGCTTCGTTCCTCGGGGCACCTTTTGCGAGGAGTTCCTGCACCTGAGCTGGAGCACGCGAGCAACTGTAGTAATCGTTGTGGAGCCACGTTGGAACGCGGAAATTCCAACCCCATCCGGCAAAAAAAGATTGCATGCCGTCGACGAGATTCATGAAGTATTCGGACCAAGCGAACGCCAGAACGCTATTGCCAATCGCATACTCCATCAGCAAATTCCATCCGATTAGCCAAGCGATCAATTCCCCAAAGGCGGCGAACGAATAGGTGTAGGCGCTGCCGCTGACAGGGATCGTGGATGCGAATTCCGCATAGCACAAAGCAGAAAACAAACACGCAAAGGCGGTGATCACAAACAGCAGCGAAATGGCAGGTCCACCATCAAAGGAAGCCTTGCCAATGGTCGAAAAGATGCCCGCTCCAATCACGGCCGCGATCCCAAAACAGGTCAAATCCAGCAGGGTCAGACTCCGGACGAGCGAACCACCTTCCTGCGAGTGGATCTCTTTTTGTAATTGCGAGGTGGACTTCTTGCGGAACAAGTTCTCCAGCAACGTCGATGCTCTGGGTTCGGTCATTTGGCTCCAATTCCAACCAGATTTCGAAGGAATAATTTCGAATGAATTATGGGGATCGACGTTGATTTCTGGGCACGGTTCCGCCCAGTGCCATGGAAACCCCAGAGTATCGTAACTCGCAGTTCTACGGCGCGGGCTACGCCTTTTGCATGATTGACGCTAAATTCTAAGGTTTTGAAATCCCGGCATCCCTTCGCTTGCTTCCATTTCACCCCAGCTCAGCCAGTCATGAAAACGGACGAGTTACGAGAAAAATACCTGTCGTTCTACCAATCCAAAGGGCATCATCGCCAAGCCAGCGATGTTCTCGTCCCAACATGGGACCCGTCGGTCCTGTTCACTCCGGCGGGAATGAACCAGTTCAAGGATCACTTCCTGGGCAAAGTCAAACTCGATTTCACGCGAGCCACAACGTGCCAAAAATGCCTCCGGACCGGTGACATCGACAACGTCGGGCGAACTGCCTACCACCACACGTTTTTCGAAATGCTCGGAAACTTCAGCTTCGGCGATTACTTCAAAGCCGAAGCCATCGCATGGGCGTGGGAGTTCTTGACCGAAAAGAAGTGGCTCGGCATCGATCCCACGCGTTTGACAATCACGGTTTACAAGGACGACGACGAAGCCGCCAAGATTTGGAACGAGAAGATGGGCGTGCCTCTCTCTCGCATCACCCGCATGGATGAAGCGGACAACTTCTGGCCTGCCAGCGCACCGAGCGAAGGACCGGATGGCGTCTGCGGACCCTGTTCCGAAATCTATTACACCCTCGACAATGGCAAGAACGTCGAAATCTGGAATTTGGTTTTCACGCAGTTCAACCGTGTCGGCAATCCGCCGGATAACTTGCGGCCGTTGCCGAGCAAGAACATCGATACCGGGATGGGATTGGAGCGAACCGCCAGCGTGCTCCAAAATGTTCCCACCAACTTTCATATCGATATCCTGTTCCCGATCGTCCAAGCTGCTTCCGAAGTGTGCGGCGTCAAATACGAATACGAGAGCGACAATGGCCGTCGGCTGCGACGTATTACCGACCACATCCGGGCTTGTACGTTTGCTGTTCACGAAAACGTCTATCCCGGTCCGAAGAAAGCTCGCTACGTGATCAAACGCCTCTTGCGACGCGCGGTGCTCGACGGCCACCAAATCGGACTGCGCGAGCCATTTCTCCATCAATTGGTGCCGGTCGTGGCCGAAATGATGCGAGGCCCATACCCGGAACTGTCGGAAACCATCGATCGTGTTTCCGCCGTCATCAAGCGCGAAGAATCCGATTTCTTTGCGACCATCGGCTCGGGACTGGATCGCATCCAGCGCGTTTTTGCCGATATGGACAGCCAAGGCCGACTGATGGTCGACGGTGCGGAAGCGGCATCCCTTTACCAAACCTATGGTGTTCCACCGGAATTGTTTCAACAGATCGCTGCTGAAAAGAACTACACGTTCGATTGGGACGGATATCGTCAAGCGATGACCGAGCATGGGGATGTTAGCGGGGGCGGTACGGTCGAACTGTTTGAAACAGGACCGATCGAGACCCTCAAGGAGGCACTGCATCGGACGTCCTTCCAGGGTTATGAGACCACTCATGCCAGCGCACAGATCAAAGGGATCATCCTAGGTAAACCCAAAGACGATCGTTTGGTCAGTTCGATCCAAGCCGAAACCGCAGCGGATTTGCTTCGAATCGTCCTCGACCAAACTCCCTTCTATGGCGAGAGCGGGGGACAAGTAGGTGATACTGGACGTATCCAATCCAGCCATGGGGTTTTCGAAGTCACCGATACGCAGCGCAGTGGTGAATTGGTCGTTCATTATGGGCGCATGCTATCGGGCACACTCAAAGAGGGTGAGACCGTCCAAGCCATCGTCGATGAGAATCGACGGAATGCCATTCGAAGAGCCCACTCCGCGACCCACGTTCTACATCACGCATTGCAAACGGAACTTGGGAAGCACGCACAGCAACAAGGAAGCAAAGTCGATGCAGATTGGTTGCGTTTCGACTTCAGCCATCAAGACTCGATCAGCGAAGAGCAACTCAAGAAGATTGAAAACCTGGCCAATGCGCGGGTCGAAGAAGCAGCCAAGATCGAATGGAGTACGGTCCCACTCGCTACCGCCCGCGAAGCGGGAGCCATGATGCTCTTCGGCGAAAAATATCCCGACCCAGTACGCATGGTCAGCATAGGGGCGTTCTCCAAGGAATTATGCGGTGGCACGCACGCCAGCAATACTTCCGAACTGGGCACGATCGAAGTGCTCGCCGATGAAAGCGTCTCTGCCGGTGTTCGCCGCGTGGTGGCTTTGACCGGTGAACGTGCGCTCGAGCATCGTCGAAAAACGGAATCGATCGCACAGGCTGCAGCCGAAAAACTGGGATGTACCATTGATCAATTGGGTACCCGAGCCACAGATCTTGTCACGGCTATTCGCAAACTCAAACGATTGGCGACAGGGGCTGCGAGCGGTGAAACGGCACCTACCCGGTTCAGTGGTTCGAAGCCGGCCTCGGCACCCCAACGGCCCGGGTATCTCGATATTCGATCGGCTTTCAAACAGGCTGCCCGAGTTCTCAATGTTTCATTGGATGAGGTGGCTGGCAGGATCGAGAGCCTCCTCTCCGAAGAAGATCAACTGCACGGTCAACTCGCTCAATTGGCTAGCGGCCAAGGGGTCGATGTCGATCAACTCCTCGCCTCGGCAGAAACCGTTGGCAATACCCGACTGATCGTCAGCGAAGTTCCCAACGCGAACGCAGCCATGATGCGGCAATGGATCGATCAGATTCGCAAGAAATCGAAAGAGCCCGTGGCCGTGCTCTTTGCGAATGCAGGGGATGGCAAGGTCACTCTGATCGCAGGCATCAGCAATTCCCTGGTGGACGAAGGGTTCAGTGCAGGCAAATGGATCGGCCCCGTCGCGGAATGTGTCGGTGGAAGCGGAGGGGGCAAACCCGATCTCGCACAAGCCGGTGGCAAGCTCCCCGAGAAGCTTGCGGATGCACTTCGCATCGCCAAAGAAACATGGCGATCGACTCGGAAAGGCTGATCGATTTCCAATCCAGGCGGAACGATGATGTCGAGTACGCTCCTTGCACTCGAAACCAGTGGCAAGAGTGGTTCGGTGGCAATCCTGTCAGGACCCACCGATCTCGGGGCTTATCCCAACCATCCTTTCGATGGGTTCGAATGGAACGAGGTGGTCTTGGATCCTGCCTATGGTTCCGCCAAGACCTTGATGCCAGCCGTTGAAAGGCTGCTCGCAAGTCAGCGACTGGTGCCCTCGTCACTGAGTGCCATCGCCATCATTCGAGGCCCCGGTTCGTTTACGGGGCTGCGCGTCGGCGTCGCGACCGCCAAAGCCATGGCGTACGCACTCCAAATCCCGGTCGTGGCATTGGACGGATTGGACGTGATCGCGCGACAGATAATGATTGGGACACGCGCGGACGAACTTCGGCCACAGCGATTATTAGCCGTCGTCGATGCCTATCGTGGTCAGATGTTTTGCGCGGAGTATGCCTTCGAAGGGGATACCATGCGAACGGTTCAGCCGACGCATGTGGTCGATAATGTCGCACTCCTTGAACAGATCGCTTCACCCGAGTTCCATTCGGGTTGGGTAGGGGGGCCCGGTGTCGAGAAACTGAAGAAGCAATGGGAGGCTTCGGCGGGCGTTTCGAACAGTCGATCCATTCGATGGGAATCGGGACCGCATGCATTTCCAAGCGCTGCGACCGTGGCGAGACTTGGATGGATGGAATGGATCGCCGGAAAAACAGAAGACATGTGGTCTCTCCTTCCCCGGTACTACCGCAGTAGTGCGGCCGAAGAAAAGCAATCACAAAAGTTTTAACCCGCGGCGTAAGTTTTGAAGTTGCGCTATGTCGGCTTTTTCACGTGCTCGTGCTCAATCCGCGTAAGCGGATGGTGCTCGTGCTCGTAATCGAATGGGGTTTCTCGACCACGACCACGAGCACGAGCACGAGCACGAGCACGAGCACGAGCACGAGCACGAGCACGAGCACGAGCACGAATAAGCTAGTAGGGAAAACATCGATGGAAACTCCGAAACACTCGAATAGCGCAACTTCAAAAGGCGTGAGCCAGGAACAAAAGTCCTTCGCGAATGCATCCGACGACGTTGAAACCAAAAAAAGGGCCCGAAGATGAGACTTTCAAGCCCCCCCACGCTTCTCAAGCTTCTGCAAGCTTGAGGAACACTTCTTACAATACACTTGGAATGCGTAATGTTTGGTCGAGTGCGACAAACGCTCATGAACTCAGCCATCCAAACCAGAGAAGCTCATGACCACGTCACGAATGATCCGTTTGCACTACCAAGGGGTGAGGCTCGGCAATTGACGGCAGGAATTTGTTTGATGGCTGTTCCTCGATGAAACGCATCGCTTAAGAGCTGCCATACAGTCCTATTTCCCTCCTTTTCAACGTCTGAAAACTATGGCAGCCAAGTCATCATCGAATTCGAAATCGGATACGGTCCCCCATGCGTTTGACTTCCTGGAAAAAAAGGGTGACGGAGTATTGCCGTCGGTAGTGGTCTGCTTTGGGCCGGATGATTTCTTGCGTCGGCGTTGCATCCAGAGAGCCATCGAGTTCGGTGGATTGCAGGCGGATCTGATTCGTTCTATGGATGGTGACGACACGGACTGGCGGGATGTTCATGACGAGTTAGCCACGCGCAGCCTGTTCGATATGGATGGGCATAAAGCGGCGCGTATCCGAAATGGTGATAAGTTCGTGTCGAAGTACCGCGACCAGCTAGAGCGATGGATCGAGCAAAGGACGGCTGATGCGACTTTGCTGATGGATGTTGCATCGTTGCCCGGCAACACGCGCATCTACAAACTGGTCAAGCAGCATGGCTGGCTTGTATCCTGTACCGAGGCCGCCGACGGCGATTTGCAAAAGTGGATTATGCGCTGGGGGCGTTCTCAGTACGGGTTAACTTTGACAAAACCACAATCGGAAATGCTCGTGCAACGTATCGGACCGGTCTGCGGTTTGATCGATTGCGAGCTTGCAAAGCTAGCTCTCTTTGCCGACGATCAAGGAGCCGTTTCCGACGCCCGGGTTTCGGAGCTGGTCGGAGGTTGGCGAACGGAGACGGTTTGGAACCTTGCGGACGCGGTGGCAGAGGGGCGTGTCGAATCGGCTTTGGAAGCGATCGACAAATTGTTTATGGCTGGCCAATCGGCGTTTGGAGTGGCTGCCCAGTTGTCCTGGTCCCTGCGCCGTTATGGAATCGCCGCCCAGTTGGTCGAGCAATCGGAGAGGCTCGGAAACAAACCATCGCTGTCCCAAGCCTTGGAGCGTGCGGGATTTCGCGGCTTTGAGCTAGGCAAAGCCGAGGTGCGATTGCGGCGAATCGGGCGCCAACGCGCCAAAGACATACTATCATGGCTAGTGGAGCTCGAATTGCAGCTCAAGGGGAGCCATAGCAACGAGGATCGAGCCCGGCTCGCCCTCGAATCATTCCTACTCAAATTGGCAGATCTGCAACCCAGCGCAGCAGGCAGGACCGCATGAACCCATTCCAACATCGAATTTTTTGGAGTCTTGTTTTCATGCTGTTCCTGGCCGGCGCAGAAATAGTTTCGGCGCAAGAGCTCTTTGAGTTGAGTGTACCGGGCATGAACTCGGTATCCCTGGCGCAGCTTACACCTCGCGAATTGATCGTGCGCGATGCTTCCGGCCAATCGACCGTCTACCAACGACTAACGCGATACGACACGCCCGATGGAGCGTTTATCGCCTACGGTTCGCGAGAAGCTCAGCGCGTGATTCAATGGCCGACGGCCAACGCAGGCAACATGCGCATTGGGACCCTTCGCAATGGGCAAATTGAATTCGCCCCCAGCCGCATGAGTGTGCAAAGCACTTCTCAGAACACGGGCAACGGGTTCGGAACTGCCGACGGGAATTCACCCTTCGGCAATGGAGGCGCTTTTGGTGCTCCGAACGGGAACATCCCCAACGCAGGTTCGGGGTTCGGCAACGATCCGAATGGTGGGATGGCAGATAACATACCCAACGATGGTTTAACGGCCGTGCAATTGGCAGCAGGGGATGCCAATCGCCGTCTCTATCTGCGATCCTCGCGGGCTGGGCAACTCGCATTTACACCTCAAGCCGATGATCTCGACTCGGCATGGTATATCGTCCCGGTGGGACAGGACATGGTTCGCCTGCAGCAAAACGTGGGGAACCGTTGGTTGGCATTGGGAATCGATGACACCGGTATCCCTCGCAATGGGATCGCTGGGAACGGTGGACTAGGAGGAGGTGGTGCGAGGCTGGGGGGAAACGGGGCCGCGATCCGCTTTTCGGCAATTGGCCAGAACACGCAACAACTATGGCGCATTCAACCATGCTTTGGAGGTGGTTACACCTTTGAAAGCGTTTGGATGCCCGGCTTCGGCTTGACGTGCAATCCGAATACCGGACTTTGGCTACAACCGATCATCAATAGTCCTTGGCAGATATGGTGGCCTCAGCAACCTGTCTTCCAATTGCCTGCCCCCCAATACCGCTCATCGGCCGAACAATTCGTACCCAACCCACCCTTGCCCCCCGTCAACCTCCGCATTGCCAATACGCATTCCGATTCGATCATGGTATTGCTTGCCGACCGTCGCAATCCTCAGCGACCAGCTACCTTGCGAATTCCCGCCGGAGGTTCCGAAGTCGTCACATTGGAGCGCGATGCAGGCGGGACAGCGATTCAAACCGTTGACGTCATGGACAGCTTTGGAAATTGGAATCGACAGGAATACCAAATCCCAGTTCCTCCCGCCGTTCTGTATGACATGAGCATCTACGAAGAGTTCTTGCAGTCGATTGCCATCGATCGCACGGGCAAGAGTCCGAACCCCATTGAAGATGTCAATTACCAACCGCGCAGCATCGGTTTTTTCTTGCTACCCGCAGGTGGAGCTATCGAAGAGAATAGCGTGATCGATGCTTACCGGGCCGCGGCCGATTCTCAAAATCCTGGAGCGGTACGGAAGATCAACCCTCGCGATTTGCCGAACTCTTCGTCGCAGGCTCCCGCTCGAGATCCTCTCAAGGACCTGCTGCAGCAGTTCCAAGGCAAGCGAGGAGCGTTTTGAGCGTCGCTGATCCGTCCGGTCCCCAGGACCAAGAAATTGCATCGGGCGAAATGCATTCCGAGCGAGAACCGAATCGCTTTGAACAGAACGTTGCACCGAAGTCCCAATCGCCTATCGACATCGTCGAAACGTTCGACGTCGTTGCCCCCAAGCAACGACGTCGGAGCTGGAATCGCTGGAGACTGAAACGTGACTGGCCGATCTTGGCCCTGCTGGCTGTCCTATTCGGTGGTTGGTTGATCTACGCCGTGATCCTGCCTCCCATAGAAATCCGTCATAAGATCGCGACAACGCGGTGGAAGTATTCCCCTTCGGATCCCGAGATCTCTTATGCCGTGCGGTTTATGCTTCGAACCTGTGAGTATTGGTTCCTATTTTGGTTCCTCTATCTCGGCGCCAGTATTGGTAGCTTCATCAATGTCGTCGCCAGTCGCACCCCCCGAGGCAAGACCATCGTCACTCGCGGTTCGCACTGTCCGTTCTGCGATGTGCCCTTGAATATGCTCGATAATTCGCCGCTGTTCGGTTGGGTTCTTCTCCGAGGTCGGTGCCGCAGTTGCCATCTCCCGATTTCACCTAGGTACGTCGGAATGGAAATCGCCGTCGGTTTGATCTTTATGACCCTGGCGGGTGTCGAACTGTTTAGCAACGGTTGGAATATCCCGTATCGCGATTGGAGTTTTGGGTCTGGGATGGTCCAAACCGTTTTTTATCCTAAGTGGGATTTGATTGGCGCGTATGTCGCCCATTGCAGCTTGTTCGCAGTTGCCATGATGCTGATCGGCTCCCAATTGGATAGGCTCCGTTTTCCAGTGCTGCCGTTGGCGGTCATCGCAGCTATCTACATCGTGTCCGTCAGCAGCAATCGTGTCTTGTGCCCGATCCTATGGAACGAGCCATTCGGACCAGGATTCCTTCGATTCCAATCCGATTGGAGACAACAAGCGATCACGTCCCTGATCGGGGCCGCGTCTGGACTTGGTATCGGCATCGCGATGTCGCAGATTCTCTCCCGAACGGTTCTACGTGTTACAGAAGAAAAACCTGCGACAAATTCGATGGAGTCGGTAAACACCACGAATATGGGGACGACGGAACGTATCGAAACAGAAATCGAACGCGCAGAGGGGCAGGGGAGAGACCAGCCAGCCATCGTCGAGGCTAAATTTCAACCGAATTCGCTTTCAGTTACACCCCTCCCCGTTGCCTTGCCCACGGAGTCATCTTCATCCGAATCTCCATCCGAATCTCCATCCGAATCGTCGCTCGATGCGTTGCAGTGCCTGGAAAACTGGCGGTTGCATTCGATCGCTTTGTCGGTCTTGGCGGGTGCCTTGTTGGGTTGGCAAGCCGTTGCAACGATCGCCATCGCTTCTCTGTTGCTGACCTTGAGCGTGTTGCCGTGGATACGATCCGATTCTGAGAAAGGATCGGCCATGCCTCTTTTTTTAAGGCAACAGGTCATTGCACTGGCCGCGTGGACCATTACCTTATTTTTCCATCATGTTGCTTGGCGGCAGGTGGCGCATTGGCTCCACATCGGTTGAACGACCCTTCCGTCGAACACTCTCCTTCCTCCCTTCCGGCCTGGTTTTCAGAAAGGTCCTCATATGATGAGTCCTCTTTTTTCACGATGGCTTCTCACAGGTAGACGCAGCGCTGCCATCGGCACCGCGTTGCTCGGTGCGATCATCGCGACCGCTCCCGTTTCGATGGCGGATGTCAAACTGCCAAACATTTTCTCCGATAGCATGGTCTTGCAACAAGGACAAGAGAACAAGATCTGGGGTCGCGATAATCCTGGTCAAGTCGTCACCATTACCATCGGTGATCAGAAAGCAACGGCTACGGCCGGTGCGGATGGAAACTGGAGCACCAAACTACCCGTACTGCCCGTCGGCGGTCCGCACACCATCACGGTGGCTGGCAGTTCCACGAAAACGATCAAGGATGTATTGGTCGGAGAAGTTTGGATCTGTTCCGGTCAGTCGAATATGCAATGGTCGGTCGCGGCCTCGAATGATCCCGATCTCGAAAGGCTGACTGCGAACTTCCCCAAGATTCGGATGATCAATTTTCCACAAGTTGGAACTCAGGACGCCATCTGGTCGCACGACGATCGCACATGGCAAGTCGCTACTCCGGATACGGTCAATGGGTTCTCGGCCGTAGGGTACTTCTTCGCTCGACAGATCCATCAATCCACCGGGGTTCCTGTCGGAATGATCAACAACGCTTGGGGTGGTTCGGCTGCCGAAGCGTGGGTCGATCGCGATGTTCTCACCAACCATGCGGATGGACGATACGCCGCGTTTCTCGAAGGATGGGCGGCTCGCGAAAAGCAATACGAAGATCTTTCGAAGAAAACCGATCGCAACGAAGCGGAAGAAAAGACGTTTAAAGACCTAGGCAATGCGATGCGAGGCAATTCACGACCAGGAAACATTTACAACGGTGTTCTCAAGTCCCACGTGGGTTACGGCATCCGAGGTGCGATCTGGTATCAAGGAGAATCCAATGCCGGCCGCGCGTACCAATATCGGGATTTGTTCCCCTTCATGATCCAAAACTGGCGAACGGCTTGGGGCCAGGGGGACTTCCCCTTCTACTGGGTGCAATTGGCCGACTTCAATGCGGAAGCCAAAGAACCAGGTGAAAGCGCTTGGGCAGAATTGCGTGAAGCCCAAACAATGACGCTGGACAAAATCCAAAATGGTGGTCAAGCAGTGATCATCGATATCGGCGAAGGCAAAGACATCCATCCCAAGAACAAAGTCGATGTGGCTCGCCGATTGGCACGTTGGGCGCTGGCCAAACAGTACAATCTTCCGATTGAATATCAAAGCCCGCGCTATGCATCCAAGGAGATCGATGGAGAGGCAGTGGTCCTCGCGTTCCAACCCTTACCTAATGGCTGGAGACCCTTCGATGTGGCCGATCCCGTTGGATTCACCATCGCTGGCGAAGACAAGAAGTTCTATCCCGCGGTCGCGAAGATTGTCGATGGAGGCAAGATTCGCGTCTCCAGCCCTTCGGTTCCCAAGCCAGTTGCTGTCCGGTATGCATGGGCAGACAACCCTGTTTGCAACATGTTCAGCGCTGCCGGACTGCCTCTCACTCCGTTCCGTACCGACGATTGGTCGGGCGTAACCAGTGGGCGTGAATAACGACCATCGATCGTTAGAAAGTCAAAAGAAAAGGTCGGGCATTGCTGCCCGGCCTTTTTTTGTGACCGATGATAGGCTCCGCGTCTTGCGATAGCCGTTCGTGGCTCGGGGTAACCCTTGAAACAACGGGCTCGCTAGTGACTACGGCCGTTTCCCAGATATAGCTGTGTGTGGCTCAGGTATCGCTAAGCGCTAAACGCAGATTGCATCTTTCGACGGGCAGCGCGGTAGCTGATCAGACGCTTCGTGTCAGTGTCCCAGAGGTTAGAGCGAAAGCAAGCAACAATGTCGGAGGGCTTGAGCGTGATCGATGCTGGCTTCCGCAGTTCAGGCAATCCTGCCATGGCTTCCGGGAGCCGATAGAAGGGAATGCGAGCATTGAGATGATGGATGTGGTGATAGCCGATGTTGCCGGTGAACCAGTTCATGACCGGGTTCATCTTGAGATAACTGGAGGATCTCAACGCCGCGCTCGAGTGCGACCAATCTTCGCGACTATCGAGCCAGCAGCCAGGGAAATTGTGCTGAGCATAAAACAGGTAGGAGCCGAGACTGCATGCAATAGCCAGTGGAACCAACATCCCTAACAAGAGTTTGTCCCAACCCATCCATGCTAAACAAGTAATCAACGCGACGTGAATCACCAGCGCGAGGCAGGCATCTATGTGTTGACGCGGATTCACGAAAATGGCTCGAATACACATACCCGATGCGAACACGGTCAGGTAGCCGAACAGAATCGTCAATGGATGACGCGCCCAATAATAACAACACTTTTCAAAGAAGGTGGCGCTCGCGTACTGCTCGCAGGTCATGGTGGGAAAAGAGCCCATGCCACGAATCAAGTCTTTGGAATTGTGCTTGTGATGGTGGTCGTGCGATCGGTTCCATACGCTGGGAGGGCTGAGGACCAGCATGCCATACGCATCGAGAATCCATCGAGCCGGTACGGAGTGGGTCAGGATGGCTTTGTGTTGGAAGTCGTGATAGAAGATGAACAGTCGCACGATCAATAAGCCGCTCACGACACTTGCCAAGGCTCGGATGACCAGAGGTAGTTCCGAAACACATACGGCAAAAGCGAGGGCTTGAAGCGCCAACGTGGAAAGCAGTGCTAACCAACTGCGTAGTCGATCTTCTCGCGCATACGCCTTAGTAGCAATTAACAATTCCTTCTCTGTACGCACGTTTTGCAACTCCGAAGTGTCCGGCTCGCATTACGGAACTCCTTCGGACTACACCATCCGAAACCGAGAAATTCTGAAATAATGGATCGAGACGCACAGAGTGCAGACGTCCGGTCGGAAACGCAAGCTCAAAGTAGGTCGGAAATGGCTTGATCGTCGAATTTTAACGAGGTTTTGACCGAGCGCATACAAATGAAAGGCGAAAAGTCTCGTTCTGTGGTTCGTCGGGCAGGGCGTTTTTTAGAGAGGTGTTCCGAGCGGTTCCGACCTGAAGGGAGGTTGCCTCCTGTCCCATGTCGATTGCCGGGGCGTCGAGCGAGGCAAGTATTCAACCTCCCCCCGCGTGGAGCTCGGTGGCTAACTTGATGGCAAACTAGAGTCTGGGAAGCGTTTTGGAATGCTCGCCGTTCCGCAAGAAATCTAGCGATGAGGTGCGCCCATCGAGACAGTTCTTGGGTTCGATTTGTGAGTCGGATTTGATCTAGGAACCGACTGTAATCTGGTTCCCCAATAGTGAATGCTTGAGGGACGTTGCATAGTGCTCGATCGAGGGAGTCTGGAGGCCGGGTACCTTCGCTTGTTCATCAAATTTTCGAAGCAAGATGGCTGCCCGAAAATGAGGATGATTTTCAAAGTGAGCGGCTTGGGTGGCATTCATCGGCCCCCCTTGCAACGCAAGACTCTGCACCGAAGGGGGACTGAGTTGCGAGAAGTAGCTTGGATCTGAGAAACAAAGGTACCTTTTGGCGGCTACATGCAACCGCACTGGTTCAACGACCTCTGAAACAAAGTACTCAGTGAGCCATGCGGCCCCAAGCTGTTCATGTGCGTCATCAATGTCATCATCGGGCGCGTCTTCGGGCAAATTGTGCAATAGATGACCGATGTCGTGCAACAGGCATGCGGAGATCAGGAAATGCGTTGATCCCGCTTTCTCAGCGGCGAGCGCCGACTGCAACGCATGCTCCAGTTGCGTGATCGCTTCTTTGCCATAGTTGGAAGCACCTCGTGTGCGAAAGCAGTGGAGAACATGTTCTACCGGATCGAGTGCTTGGTCTTTTCCCATGGTCATAGCTCCTGAGGATCGTCCATCAATGTGTGACTTGACACGACCTGTCAAGATATCCTGTCCCAATGCCCGTACAAATGAAGAACTGTTTAAATGCGGTGAAAGGAAGCGATCTTTCGTTGCGATGTGTGACACGCATTCGCGATTCCGCAAGAAACCAAAGAGCACTCACTCGAGGAATGGCTGACTTTCGCCCAGAGGAACCCTCAGCGAGTATGCTAGTAGAATTCGCGGTGAATGGTTCTGGCGATCGAGCAGGCTCCGGAATCCTATTGCCCGGAAATACGACAATACCCCTCCTCAGGGCGGAATGATTTGGTCGCTAAGCAAGGTTCTACATGAAACCGCTTGAAATCAGCATTGATGGAATCATCGAGGCGGCCGAACGCATTCGGACGCGAGTTGCAACCCAACTGCCGAATCATTCGGGACTGGCGGGAGCGGTGGAACATGTAGTCGGTGCTGCGGAAGCCGCTCGCGATGTGACATCCAGAATCCGTCGGCCGTTTTCATTGCAGCGTCTCCCGCTCTATTTTCTAACGACGGCGTTGGTCTTGCTTTGCTTCTGGCTGTATTGGTCCTTCGTGCACGAGTCGACATTGACGATTGCGATGCCTGACCGAGATACCAAAGACATCGTGCGTGCTTCCGTTCTGTCGAATCGAGTTCGATTGGAACCAACGTTTGTTCCTGGATCGCGCGAGGCACTAGCGCTCGTGCAAAGCGAAAGTGTCGATTTGGCCTTCGTGCAGGGAGGGATGCCAATTCCAGACGCATTGCCCCGATTGAGGACCCCTTCCGATGAAGTGGTTTTCTGGTTGACGCGATCCCCCGAGATTCGCCCCTTGCAAGTCCATCGCGTCATGACCAGCCTAGAAGAAGAAGGAAGCCACACGGTTGCGAAATCCTTTTTCGAGGCGTGGGGCTGTAGCAACATCGAATACGTTCATACTTGGAATGAAATAGGTAACGTTAAGGAAGGCGGCTTGGATCCCAGCATCGACGCGGTGTTCGTGGTCAAGGATGCATCGGATACGGCTACCATCCGGAGGCTAAGAGTCCTTTATCAAGAGGGTTTTCAATTGCGGTCTCCCTACTTGGGAGCGCAGGCGGAAGACATGCCTTTTCTGACCGCCCAGGAAATCGAACCAGGGTATTTGTCGCAGGATCCACCCATACCGGACATCGCCATTCATACCTACAAGGTTCCCTCGTTTCTGGTGGCGAGATCCAGTTTGACACCCCGTTTGCTGGGCCTGGCTGGCCATCTTTTTGATAGTAACGTCAATAGCATCAGCGACAATGAATTTTCACCCACCGCGCGCGATGCTTCGGATTTGTTTCAAGGTGTCGAGGCCTTCTTAGGGATCTTGTTCAACATCGGATTGGCCTTCCTCGCATTGATCGGACTGGACATGTTGACGTATCGCAAGCGATTTCACGAATTGAATTCGTTGGTGAGTCTGCTCAGCATGCTCCAAAGCAACAAAGACGTCTTGGGAGAATCCGATCCCGTCCGCCGCAATGAGAACTTGCTCTATCTATCGAGTGTCAGCGACATTCTCAGCATCATCAGCGCTATCAGTGGCTTCTACACGCAACGGAATTCATCGCTGTTGTTCAACAACTTGTCGCAAGTCGTTCATGAACGGTGCGACAATCTGAAGCTCAATATCCAAATGAAGATCTTGCATGCCGGTTTGAAAATGGATTCAACGATGAAATTTGGATCGGCACCGATCATCTAGCCATGCATGATTCACGCTGCCGGCGGCAAATCCTAACTCGCAGCCGAACGGTGAACGTTTGTCCTCAAACGTTCACCATCAAAAACACCCATTCACTGATCAAACGTCCTCAGTCGGTCCGTAGGACGGAGGGAATTGAATAACTAGCGGATGCAGAAGACTTGGTTGCCGATTCGGACCACAAATCGATCGCCGGCCACTGCGGCACCGTACACTGTCGGTGCGCTAAACATGGCCGATGCCCGGCGTCTTTCTTCGGTCGTTTCTTCTTCCAGCGATGTCGACTCGGGAGGTAATTGGTCCGGATCAAATAGCTCGTTCTCGTGGAGCACTTGAAATGTTCTCCCAGCCGCGATGACCGAAGTGATGCCATCCTTGCCGAAGAAGTAGAGACGATCACCGACCGCAATGGGAGTCGCCCAGCAGGATTGTTTTAACCGCTCGCTATAGATCAATTCGCCTGTTTCGGCGTCGGCACAACTGACGACGCCGACCCGATTCACCCAATACGCTAGACCTCGATGAAGGATGGGCGAGGCCCAGGATGGACTCAACTTTTCGTTGGTCCAAACAACGGAGGCTTTCCATTCGCCACCGTCGTGTTTGACTTGAACCAGGCCGTTGGATCGCTTGGCGGCCGTTTCGTTTTCTCCTTGTCGCCCACCGGCCGCTCCGATCAGGAATCGTCCAGCCCCTGCGTCGATCGGGGTGACACCCGTATTTCCACCTACCCCGTCGATCGTCCATAAAAGTTTGCCGTCGGCGGCGTCATAGCCATCCACACTTCCTGCGGAGCTAACAATGATCTGTTCTGTGCCGTCGATTTGAAAAGTCGCTGGAGAACTCCAACTGCGTCGCGGTGTGCGCTCTGTTTGCCAGACGGTGGCACCCGTTTTCTTATCGAGCGCCAGCAGGCGGCAGGGACCATCATGCTCGATCAAGACGATTACATGATCCGCCGTTTGACATGGAGATGCGGCCAGTCCAAATTCCGCGACGAATGGACCATAATCTTTGTTCAAGTCGCGCTGCCAGAGCGTGTCTCCTGCATGGTTGTAGGCCACGCAATCTCCACTTTCGAAGTAGGAGATAATTCTCTCTGCATCTACGACGGGGGTGGTTGCTGCTCGACTGATGTACACGCTGTTCTTCGCTGGAGCTGTATTAGAGATCGTTTGTGTCCATCGCACTTTGCCGGTATTCAGTTCGATGCAATACGTCAGTAAGCGATCTTTCATTTTGCCATCCACCGTAGTCACGATCACCGAGTCATCCCAGACGACCGGACTCGATTGACCATGGCCCACGAGAGGAAGCTTCCATTGAATCCCATCTGTCTTCGACCACGAAGCAGGAAGTTTGTTGTCCGCGATTCCGCTCGATCCCGAGCCCAAAAAAGCGGGCCAGCGGATAGAGTCATCGGCCTGCAATGGCAATGGACCCATTCCATGGATAGCGCAGACAATTGTGAAGAGGCAGATCCAAAATCTTGGCGTTGGTTTCATGGAATGAGGTTCGTTTTTGCAAAAGGAGCGTGAAGTTCAGCAGGTAATTCCGAAGGGTCAGATACCCATGTCCGAAAGGCGTTCCGCGATCATGGATAATGTCTCGGTCAGTTGCGGATGGTGACTACCGAAATCGTCGATCAAGGAATGAATTCGGCTTCGCAAAGTAGTATCACTTAAGTCCGCTGTTTCTTCGGCGTCTTCTTGCGATTGGCTATCGAGCACCCGTTGGATATCCGCAGCGAGCACACGCAGTTCTTCCAACGTACTCGGATCTAACTTCGGCGCTTGGGTTAGCTCTTCATGCAAGCGATGAAGTGTCGCGGGAAGATTATCGGTCACAATAGTCGTTCCTCATCCTGAAGAGATGCGTGGGAATGATCGAGAGGGGATCATCATCACTCTATGCCATAGGAAGGAAATCTGCCACTCGAAACGTGGTTCCCGCATCCAATCCGATTGCGAAAGTGCTCTCCGCGCGGCGATGGCAGGCGGGATTTCCTTCTTCTCCGAGTTTTCGTGTGCCGAAAGGGTTCGATCCTGGATCGTTGGCACCAATTGATCCAACATTAACCACGAAGGACACGAAGAGCGCGAAGATGGAATTTGAAGATCTTTCCAACCGCGTCATCGGTAGCGCGATTGAAGTCCATCGGCACCTCGGGCCGGGTTTGCTCGAGTCGGCCTACGAACAATGTCTGGCTCATGAATTGAGCCGGAACCGTATTGCTTTTCAACTTCAAGTTGCGCAACCCGTCAAATACAAAGACGTTCGACTCGACTGTGGATACCGAATAGACATTTTGATCGAGAACCAGATCATCCTCGAGCTAAAGAGCGTCGAGAAACTTTTAGGTATTCACGAAGCCCAATTGTTGACCTACATGAAATTGGCGGCGATAAAGATCGGGCTGCTGATGAACTTCAACGTAACCAAGCTGAAAGAGGGCATCAAGCGATTCGTGCTCTGATTTCCTTCGCGCTCTTCGTGTCCTTCGTGGTAACATCCTCTGTGCCGCATGATATCTTGTCGGCCTATTCGGGCCTGATAGACGGTTGATTGCCAAAGAGACAATGGCGACCAGCAGAAGAGAAGTCGACGGTACGTGAACACCGAATAAAAAAAACGCCCTAAGTCTAGGCAGAAGTCAGACTTCGGCGCTTCAAGTCACAAAAGTGGCGCTTCCTAAAAACTACAGGGCCACTCCAGCGGAGGGCACGGGACTCGAACCCGCAACCCCTTACGGGGCACATCATTTCCAATGATGCCGCTAGCCATTCGCTTACCCTCCAACAAAGATACCAAACACCCAACGTTTCACGGATCCCCCCCGGACGGACGTATTTACGTCTCAAGCCGGCCGAGATACCCGAACAAACCACTTGGATTTCGTTTGGATCTAGTACTGTCAGATCAAAAGCATATCCTAGGAGGCTCGATTCACAAGCCAGACTGATCCCCCTTTTTCACCCATTTTTCTATGAACCACTGCCGTGCTTGGATTTATCGGAAAAACAACACCAGCTACGACTTGAGCCTCGAGGATCACGCGGTTCCCAAACCAGAGGCGATCGGCTCCAACGACGTCTTAATCGACGTCCAGGCGGTGTCTCTCAATTATCGCGATATCATCGCCTGGAAAAATCTGGCCGGGCGCAGAGTGGAAGGACGCGTACCTACCTCCGATGGAGCAGGAATTGTGAAGGCTGTGGGGGCTGCCGTTTCCCAGTGGCGACCGGGGGACCGCGTGGCCGCATGTTTCTTTCCTCGCTGGCAGACTGGCCGGTTTGAGCTGTCCAACCATCAACATGATCTTGGCGGAAACCTCGACGGGATGCTGCGCGAACAAGCCCTGTTTCACGAGGATGCGTTGGTGCGGTTGCCCAGCCACATGGACTTTCGCCAAGGGGCGACATTGCCCTGTGCGGCCTTGACCGCATGGTACGCTCTCGTCGCGCGCGGCGGGCTGAAGTCTGGCGAGACAGTGCTGGTACTGGGAACAGGAGGTGTTTCGATCTGGGCCCTTCAAATCGCTCATGCTCTCGGTGCCAAGGTCTATGTGACGTCGAGCGACGACGCCAAATTGGCGCGAGCCAAAGCATTGGGTGCGATTGACGGGGTTCAATATCGCGCGCACCCCAACTGGTCGGAACAAATCTGGAGTTTGACCGAATCGCGCGGTGTCGATCATGTGGTTGAGGTCGGTGGTCCGGAGACGCTCGAGCAATCGATGCGTTGTGTGTCGGGTGGAGGGCACATCGCTTTGATCGGTGTGCTAACAGGCTTCGGTGCTCCGAGCACTAGTTTGTTTCCACTGCTTGCTAGAAACGTGCGATTGAATGGAATCTACGTCGGTCCGCGTGAAGAATTTGTACGCATGAATCAGTTTCTGGAGCAACATCGAATCGAGCCCGTGATCGATCGAGTATTTTCCTTCGAGGATGCACCCGATGCATTTGCCTATCTGCAGAGCGCGCATCATTTCGGAAAGGTTGTCATCGACGTCGCTTGATACAACCGCGGCTCGACAAGCGGTCTATCGGCCTGTGGGATTAGGAACAGCTTTGTTTCGGAATCGCGCAAGCTGCCGAGGGTGATGCGCATCGCGTGGTTGCAAGGCGCGACATCGTTCGGAGATTTCGATCGCACGCGGGATGTTGCCTCGCACGAATTCTACTTCCGCGAGAGTATCGAGGTACGTATCGGTAGGTGAAAATTCGACGGCCCGTTGAGCTAATTCCAAGGCTCGGTCGTATTCGAATCCGCACTTGGCAGCCAGCCAGGCTGTGTTATTCGCAATCAACGTATCGTTCGGATATTTCCCCAAATGGTCATTCATCGGGACATAAAAAACGTCGAACCACTCCCGCAATGTGGCCTCACCAAATTTTTCTTTGACGATCGGAGCAAAGTCGATCAGCGTATTCATTTGCTCAGGGTTCATGCGATAGACGGCGCGGATCAGGCGATCGGCGAGTTCGCGGTCCCCGGCTTGGACCGCTTGCCAAAAGCCCGCTGCCAAGCAACGTTCGTACTGCCAACACCATCGGGCCCAATCGAGCTCCCACTGGCCGCTCCCTCCCGTTCGAGGTTGAATGGCTTGGTTCGAATCCTCAGCCAAACCTGAAATCTCCTGCAAACAGACGTTTCGCATCATGTCTGCCAAGCGAGCCGCCCGCTCTGGTCGTTTGCCGATTTCTTGGTGATAGAGATTGCTAAGCATATTGAGTCCGTAATCGGCATAAACGTCGCCGAACCACATCTCTTCCCACGTGCACGGAGCATGATCGCGCATGAGTTCGAGAAAAAAGAGAATCTCGGGAGGGGTCTCCATTCGACCGGTGCGCTGCAATGTTTGCGTGTAGCGGCTGTACATGCTCCAGCAATCCAGCCGCGTCAGGACGCGCTGCTGCATCGCCAACCAAGCATCAAGATGCTTGGCGGCCATCAGACTGCGCGATGCAACGAGATATGCATTCAGGTCATCGGGATGCTCATCGATCAATTGCAGCGATAGCTTCGATGCATCTTCCAATCGCCCCAGCTTGGCTGCAAGGCGCGCTATCTGAATTCTCGCGCTGTGCGACGATGGGAATTCTTGTAGCAGTCCCAAGGCTCGATCCGTCATCCCCATCGCGTCCAACGTCTCTGCCAAATCGATGACGACCGCTTCTGCCGTCATCCCCTCGGAGGCCGCTAGCTGCAAGGTGCGCCGAAAGAAGGGTTCTATGTCGCTTCGCATCCAACCGGAAGGAATCCTCGCTTCGTGCAAATCCTCAACCATGGCCACGCAGCGTTCGATCGTCTCTTCTGGGTATTCGTCGCGCAGCGTTCGATAGATTGGCCACGCTGCCCAACGCAGCATCGGATACGATTTGAAAAATAGATTTTCGACCGTAACAGCCCGAGCGTTTATTTCATTGCCGCGTTGCACTCGAGCGGGTATTTCGGCGGGTAATCCATTCGTCGTGTGACCAACCGTTCGAACGACGGCCATAGCTTTGGCTAACCCGCGGAGCCGTTCCTCTTCCAATCCGTAACGAGGCCATTCACTGATGAGCTTGTCCCATAATTGCAATTGATGCTCCGGATCGTGCGTCGCGACGAAGGTCTCGATGCGCTGCGATATGGCGTTGGCCACTTTCGGATACCCCAACCGCTTGAAAAGAGATTGGAACCGTACAGCCTTTGATAGGGGCAGTTCTTCGCGAACGTTTTTATCGAGCCAAGCGTCGATAGCCTCCAAGCTCTTATCGGACAATCCTTCAAGTTCTAGCAATGCGTCGAGCTGATAGCGCAGGAAATAGACGGATACCAATTCTTCGTGTGCATTGGCTTTCAAAACGCCTTCCAAAGCTTCATTATCCCCAACGATCAAGGCCAGTTGGGCGGCCTGGATCTGCTGCGATGAACCCTTCGGATTGCCTTGTTTTCGCATCTCGTAATACGCAAGGGCTTCTTCGTGTCGCCCCAGCGACTCCAAGAGAAGCGAGCGCGCAACATCGTTCCATGGAGGTGACACGACCGATTGTTGCCACGGGTCCAATTGAAGCCATTCCTCCCATCGGCCATGGCTGGTGAGAAGTTGCTCGCGGAGGTTAGGAAGGGACTTAGATTTTGCCACAGCGAGTGCTTCATCGATTTTTCCGTCGCGCTCGAGGGCAGCAATCTGCACTTCGGGCTGATTGACGGGTTCGTCCAAGTGCCAATATTCGGGCATACCAAGATGACGCCAACGCGCGTTGAGCCCGACCCGCACCGTATTGCTAGGAAGGATGGCATTGAGCAATCGAGGAACGAGATCTTGCTCTCCTCCTTTCCATGCATTGTCGATGATGGCATCAAATGGATGTTCCGCGCTCCGAATTTGGAGCAATCGTTCCCGAATCGCGCTGGGGAGTATTTCCAATAGCTCAACGGCTTGTTCCGTGCGTTGCGATTCACCGTATTTGAGCAAGACCGAACTGTCCCCTTCGGTGAGTCTCAGATAGTCTCCCATCATCGATAGGCGATCATCAATCGTACCTGGCATCCGACGAATGCGTCTTAGCCAGACGCAGATCGCAGCCCGGTTAGTATCCGAACTTTGGGACTGCTCATCGAGCCATGTGTCGATGTCCAGGCTCGAATCACAAAGCTTTAGAAAGGCTGCGCGTCGTTCCGTGAATCGGCTCGCGTCCAGTTGGTCGAGAATCGCAGAGGCAATCGCGGCGTCGTCCCCGCGCACCGATTGGGTTGGGAACCAGGGCAGGATCAAACCCAGGAATGCGATCGACGCTTGAGCCAAGCTAACTTTCGAGAGACAGAACAAAGGTGTGAATCCACATAAATATTGTTATCGGTAGTCGGCACTGGGCATCTCTTCGATTCTCTATGTCAGTCACCGAGCGTTGACTGCGAGGATGCCACACGTTCTTAGTATACCGGTAGAAGGGGGGTTGCCAAACGATAGAGACGTCGAACGGCATGCTTCATGATAGGGTCTATCCAGCGGCGGAGCATTTACGGTGTCGCGGGTGCTGGATGGAGTTGGAGCATCCATTGCAAGGCTTCATCGCAGGCTTTGGCAGCTCCGAGACCGTAATTACTCGCCGAGAGGATGCCTCTCTTTTGCTCTGGCGCCAAAAAAACGACGCAGTACCAAACGGTATTGGAACCGTTGTGAGTCAAGATCCGTCCGCCTGCCCAAGGCCGCTCACTGACAATCCACCCACCTGCATAGCCTTCCTTCGGCCCGGGAGTATGCAGGAATCGCAACGTCTCTCGGCGGATGGGAATGGGAATCGCATCCGCATCGCTAGTGCCGGCCCCTTCCGCATCGGAGACCAGATGCACGCGAAGGTACTTGACCCAATCCTTCATCGACATGTGTGTCGTTCCGGCGGGTCCTAGGACGGGGGGGTTGTCGAGTTCCGTCGCCAACATAACGCCGACCAAATTCGCATGCCCCCAAGGAACGTCCGGCCCCTTGCTGAGCGACGGTGGACCAAAGCCAGCAGACTGGATGCCGAGTGGATCGAATAGTCGCTGTTGAATTTCTTCTTCCCACGACTGTTGACGTACTTCTTCTATGATGTGACCCAGCACCATGTATCCAAGATTGGAGTAGGTGAACTGACCTACCGAGTCCGCAGTGCGGGGTTGCTTCATCATCCAATGCAGGACCTGACGCCGCTGCTGGGTAACGGGAATGTTGGGATCGTTGAAGGTCGTCCAAGGGGGATTGGCGACGGCACCGCTGACATGATGAAGCAATTGAGCGACGGTCGTGTCGGCCCAGGCCGAGCTTTTGACCGTTTCGTCGTCAACAAAGACTTCCGCCAGTGTCGATTCCCAACTCAGTTTGCCTTCATCGACTAGCAATCCGATCAAGACGGCGGTCATACTTTTGGTGCATGAACCCAAATGCATCGGGTCGTCTTCTTGAAGTGCTTCGCGCGAGCCTGATTTCCGCACACCGGAAACTTTCAGTTCCAAATCGCCGCCGAGTGTGAAATGTCCTGCGATCAATCCTGGCAAACCGTGGACCTTGCGTATCGTGTCAAGCGGTTCCGTAGCAGTCGTATGGGCGTCTTGCGAACAGCCGACAGAAATGAAACCGACCAAGAAGAGCATCCCGGTCAGCGGGCAAACACATCGTATGGCTTGCAACGCATGCGTGATTGTCATAACCGATCGATCTCGTTACGCCAAAGCAGTCTTAATTTGCAACACGATTTGTTCGGCCGAGATTTTAAAGTGCTTGTACAACTGGTCGGCTGGAGCAGACGCACCGAAGCCCGTCATGCCGACAAAAATGCCATCTAGTCCGATGTACTTGTCCCATCCGAGCCGAAGACCGGCTTCGCAGGCCAGTCTCAAAGGGACACTGGGCAAGAGGACCGCGTCGCGGTATGACTTGGGTTGCTCATCGAACAGCTCGAAACAGGGCAAACTGACGACTCGGACGGGAATGCCTTCGGCGGCCAAGAGTTCTTGGGCTTTGATGCACAATGGCAATTCGGTTCCGGTGCCGATCAGGATGGCTTGCGGATGCTCTTTGGAATCGCTGATTACGTACCCCCCTTTTTCCGCTCCTGCCGTATTGGCTACTTTGGCGGGATCGAGCGTCGGCACGTTTTGTCGCGACAAGACCATTGCTGATGGGTGATTGGAAAGCTGCAACGCGGCGCGGTAACTGTGAAGCACTTCGTTGGCATCACCTGGTCGGAACACATACAAACCAGGAATTGCGCGGCATGCTGCCAAATGTTCCACCGGTTGGTGGGTCGGTCCATCTTCGCCTAGGCCGATCGAATCATGCGTCAGGACATAGAGTACCGGCTGATGCATGATGCTACTCAGTCGCATCGATGGTCGCATGTAATCGGTGAAGACAAAGAAGGTCGCACCATACGGGCGAAGACCGCTCAGGCTCATGCCGTTCAGTACCGATGCCATTCCGTGTTCACGGATTCCAAAGTGCATGTTGCGGCCAGCAAAATTCAAGTGCGAGAAATCGCTTTCGCCGTCGATCAATGTCATCGTGGAGGGGGCCAAGTCCGCGGAACCACCGATGAGGTTGGGGATGTGCGGGGAGAGCATGTTGAGGACCTTGCCGCTGGAAACCCGCGTCGCCATCCCCTTGGCATCCGCAGGGAATGGTTTAAGACCGGCGTCCCAATCCGCAGGCAGTTTGCGATCGATGATGTTTTGAAGCTCGGCAGCTTCCTTAGGATATGCCTTGGAGTACTTCTCAAACGATTCGGTCCACGCGGTGCTGGCTGCATTGCCGCGAGCCCCCATGGTGTTGGTGAAGTGCTCGCGAACGCCGTCCGGCACAAAGAATTTTTCGTTTTCTGGCCAGCCGTAGTTCTTCTTGGTGAGCTTGATTTCTTCTTCGCCCAGCGGAGCTCCGTGCGCTCCGTGGCTGTTGGCTTTGTTCGGAGATCCATAACCGATGACCGAATTGACGAGGATCAACGTAGGCTTGTCGGTCGTCGTTTTAAATTCATCCAGGGCGCTTTGCAGACTGACCAAATCATTGGCATCGGTCACATGCACCGTATGCCAACCCAATCCTCGGAATCGCTGCGCGACCCCTTCGCTGAACGCAAGATCCGTATGGCCCTCGATGGTGATGCCATTGTCGTCGTAGATCCAACAGAGATTGGAGAGCTTCAAGTGTCCGGCGATCGAGGCGGCTTCAGCGGCAACACCTTCCATCAAGTCTCCATCGCTGCACAGCGCGTAGACGTCGTAATCAAAAAGGTCAAAGCCAGGTTTGTTGTACTTCTGCCCCAGATACTTCGACGCAATCGCCATGCCGACGGCATTGCCGACCCCCTGACCGAGCGGACCCGTCGTGGTTTCGATGCCGGTTGCATATCCGAATTCCGGGTGGCCAGCGCATGGGCTGTGTAACTGTCGAAACTTCTTCAAATCTTCAATGCTGAGCGATTCTTTTGCGGTGACTTGACCATGCTTGTCGACTTCGCGGATTCCCGAAAGATAAATCATCGAGTAGAGCAACATCGATGCGTGACCGCAGGACAGCACGAACCGATCCCTATTGGCCCACAGCGGTTGTGTCGGATCGTATCTGAGATTTTCAGTCCACAATTGAAATGCAACCGGGGCTAAAGCCATCGGAGTCCCTGGATGCCCGCTGTTGGCAGCTTGCACGCCATCCATGCTGAGAGTGCGGATTGTGTTGATGGCCAGTTGACGGATCGAAGCTGCGGGAGCGCTCATAAGATTCCCAGTGATGATCTATAGAGTTTAGGCTTAGAGGATAAGTAGGCGTGATGCTGAGGGTGCATTTCACGCCAGCAACGAAACGGACCGAGTCAGGAGTCTCGCTCTCGGTTCGAATCGAAGCAAAACCGGCGGCAGTAGGCGCGAAGCGCATGCCGCCGCCGATTGTGGGAGAATACCGCGTTCCGACCAACGTTGCAATCTGGTAGGGAGTCGGCGGCGGAACGCTTTGACTGAGGTCGGGATTTAGGGAGTACCGTTACCGGCCCAAACGATGCCGCGGACAAGGGTCCTTAGGAACATGGGATCGGTGAAGGTATCGTTCGAGTGCCCGTAGGTTGTTCCGAAAACGCGCCCTTTGCCGAATTGATTCGTCCAGAAAACAGGTTGGACTTCGCCTGTCTTTTCACTCTTCGTCGTTGCGAGGACTGTTGTGTTGGGCCAAATCTTCTCAACGATATAGAGCTCGTCCATGGGCGTTTTGTAATCGGCTGGAAAGTCCTTCAAGATGGGATGGTCTTTTTCCTGGACTGTAACGGGATAATTGCTTTGATGTTCGTGATGTCGGCTTGTGACACCCAGAAATTCGCGCCAATCATCGATCTTGGCAGACCGATAGGTGTGCATCGCGCAGTGCACCACGACGGCGTTTACCCCGTCCCGATGCGGCTTCGTAATTTTGCGAATGTAGTCCGCATCGTCGGTGTCGGCAAAGCACTCATTGTGGACGACCACGTCGAACCCGTCTGCCCAATTCGGGTTTTTGTAAAGATCGATTTGGGCTTTGGTGCCGGTACCACCTTCGAATACGACCGTCCATTCAATGGCCACTCCCTCTTCTTTCGCTGCCAGTTGCAAGGCCTTGGTTTGGTAGTCGTAGTCGTGGCAACAACCTCCTGTGATGACGAGCACTTTTAAAGGCTCCTCTGCAATTGCCTGAGAACTGGACATCCAAACCACACAGAGGATCGTGGCGATCCACCACGCGGCTTGTTTCCACGCGAAGCTTTCAACGGCTCTCAACGCCCATTCATGAATCCCAGGTTGTTTTCGGAAGTGATGCATTACGAGACCGTGTGGGTAAGAGAATGAAACGCCGTGATCCGGTGCATGAGCGATGGTCAAAGGCGCGAGTATAACTCGGTCGCGCGCCGATTCCAACTCCCACGCATGCATATTGACCCATGTCAACCCGATCGCGAAGCGAAATCAGGCATGAAAAAACTCCTCGGTGACATAGAACCGCGAACGCTTTTATCCTTTTGTGCGCACGATTCGAATTCTATCGCGCGCCGCATCAAGAGGGTATCAAAACGATGTCGTTGCGCATTAAGAAAGTATCAAGGCAGCATAGCACTCAATTCAGCGTGGTTCTTAGAATGCTTCGAGCAGCGATCTATGTTGATTCAAACCGGCATGAAGCCAGATCATCCAACATCACCTGTACCTTTTTCTCCAATCGATCGGTGAGTTCACTCGCATTCAGTTTCTTTTCTTTCCCAGGTTCGATCGTGATCGGTTCCCCAAACCGCACAATCACGCGCTTTACAGAATGTAGTGTTGGGTAAGTTACACCGAGTACGTCCTCTTCAAGCTTGTCAACGGTTTCTGCCAGTCGCTCGACACTGGGATGTTCACCGACGTAATTTCCAGGATAGCTATAAAGTTGCGTTGCCAGGAACATCGCTTCCATATCGTTCGACCATTGTTGCTGTTCCGATTCGGAGGCATCCAACGTCTCTTCACGGCGATCGATGATGGCGCGACGGATTTGTTTGATCCGCTCGGGAACGAGAATTGCTTTGTTGGCAATTGCATAGCGTTCCTCGGCAGCGAGAAGGATTTTGTTCATCAAGGCCTGAATGCGGTCCGTCAACACTCCGGACTGGGACTCCCCGAAATGCTCGATCTCTTTCAAAGCCAGTAGACCTTGCGCGACTCTCAGGATGCGATCTTTTAATTGGGCTCCGCGCATGGGGAGCCAATAGAGTCTCCGTTCGATCTTTTCCATCGTCTCGCAAAGACTCAGAGTTGGATTTCGTACATAGCATCTTCGTATGGCAACCGGAATCGCTGCAATAGGTCGGGTCCCCTTGCGGGCCGCCATGATTGCCATGGCTCCTGCTCCATCTCGAAACGGTGTCACTCGTTCATTCATGTGGTAGATATCCCCTTCGGGAAAAACCACCAACGGATACGAACGATTTTGGAGGATATCGATGGCGGTCTTCAGCGCGACCATGTCCGTTCCCTCGCGATCCACGCTAAAGACGCCGCAACGCTGCATCGAAATGCGGTCCCACCAACGGCTCAAGGCAAAAACCTGCCATGCCGACATGATGTAGAAGGGAATCTTCAGCGGCGCGGCCGCTTCGAGCAAGCAATAGGAATCGTAGTGAAAGGAATGATTGGGAGCGATGAGCACGCCTTGCTTTGCTTCAAGGCTTTGTTGAACGTAATTTAAGCCTTGCACTTCGACATGTGCGATGCCTTGTTGTCGAATCGCTCGTCGGCGCACTGGCCCCATCATTCGGTACCACCAAGGTGTCATCTTGGCGGGCCAGTGTTTTGGGGGAACACCAAAGGGCTGATCGTTCACGGATACCTGTTCCTAAGTCCAATACTTAGATGGGTTGTTAATCAGCGGCTACTATAGTTCACGCTATCGCCACGGTCCACGTCGCTGACGGGGACAAATCGATCGCCAGAGCCCCAATCGTCGGAGCCTGGCGGTCGGATCTGAATAGGTAAACGGCTACGATAGATCGCGGGCGCATGCTACGATGATCTACAGCTTGGTCGGTTCTGACCATTCGGTATTCAATGGGCTGCCGCGATCGAACTTCGGAATGGTCGACTGCCAACTCTGCAATCTCCTTGTCCTGATTCCAAAACCATGAAATCCGCTTTTGATCTGCCTGCATTTTTCAACAACACCGGCATCGACGTGGCCATGGAAACCGCCGGGCCGGGGCCGACCGGCAGTTTACCCTTGACGGACGAGATGCTTCGGACGTGGTCCAGCGGTGATCTGTTTGGTTGGACACAGAATGCTGGGATGGGCTGGGATTTGCAGAAAATGCTCGGGCCGCAGTTTCTTTTATTGAGCACACAAGGTGGTATGCGGGCTGAGGATGGTCGTCCGATTGCGCTGGGATATCACACGGGGCATTGGGAGGTTGGTCTTCTGGTGCGGGCTGCGGCGGAGTGGTTCTATGAAAATGGCGGAGTACCGTTTGCCGGCTATGTCAGCGACCCGTGTGATGGTCGCACCCAAGGGACCACGGGCATGTTCGATTCTCTTCCTTATCGCAATGATGCCGCGATCGTTTTTCGACGCTTGATCCGATCCTTGCCGACTCGGCGTGGAGTGATCGGTGTTGCAACCTGCGACAAAGGATTGCCAGCCATGATGCTCGCGCTAGCGGGCGTTTCCAACCTCCCGAGTGTGGTCGTGCCGGGAGGAGTCACCTTGCCAGCGCGCGAGGCGGAGGATCTGGGCAAAGTCCAAACGATTGGCGCTCGCTATACCAATGGCTTGATCTCGCTCGAGGAAGCTTCTGCGGCAGGATGTCGAGCCTGTGGATCTCCTGGGGGTGGCTGCCAATTTCTGGGTACAGCCGCGACGAGCCAAGTCATTGCAGAGGCGCTTGGTATGACCGCACCCCATGCAGCACTGGCACCGAGTGGTCAACCGATATGGCTCGATCTGGCGCGGCAATCGGCCAAGCTTCTTTGGGACCAACACCAACGCAAGTCTGCCCTCCGGGATATCTTGACGGAGGATTCCTTTCACAATGCAATTGCCGTTCATGCCGCATGTGGTGGCTCGACCAATCTGCTGCTGCATGTGCCTGCCATCGCGTTCGCCGCAGGGTTGACGCGCCCCAGCATCGAGCAATGGAAAGATCTCAATCGCAAAGTCAGTCGCTTCGTCGATGTTCTTCCCAACGGGCCTCGCTTCCATCCGACCGTGAGATTGTTCATGGCGGGTGGTGTGCCGGAGATCATGTGGCATCTCCGCGAATTGGGAATCGCGCGCTGCGAAGCAAAGACGGTTACAGGAAAGACGTGGCATGAAATCCTGGATCAATGGCGAGACTCCCCTCGACGGGCCGCTTTAAGGCAACTGCTGATCGAGCGCGATGGGGTCGATCCGGATGAAGTGATCCTTCCACCAGCGCGTGCCAAGTCGATGGGCATGACCAGCACCGTCTGTTTTCCTCGCGGCAATCTTTGCCCCGATGGCTCGGTGATCAAATCAACGGCGATCGATCCGAGTGTCATCGATGCCGATGGTGTGTATCGCAAGACGGGTCCTGCCCGTGTCTTTACCTCGGAAAAGGAAGCGGTTGCGGCCGCGAAAGGACAGCACGATCGCCCGCTCCGCGAGGGAGACATCGCTGTATTGATCGGTTGCGGTCCCATGGGAACAGGGATGGAAGAGACTTATCAATTGACCAGTGCGCTGCGTTATCTGGAGTATGGAAAGCAAGTGGCGGTTATCACCGATGCACGATTTTCAGGGGTCAGCACGGGCGCGTGCATCGGCCATGCCGGACCCGAAGCCTTAGCCGGTGGTCCGATCGGTCGCGTGCGCGACGGAGATACGATCCGTATCGTTGTCGATGGCAATTCTCTCGAAGCGAGCGTCGATTTCATTGGATGCGATGGCGAGACCTTTTCTGCGGAAGAAGGAGCCCGTCGATTGGATCAGCGTGCACCACATCCTGGATTGGCATCCGATCCCCGACTCCCCATCGACACGAGGCTGTGGGCAGCCTTGCAACGGGTTAGCGGTGGTACATGGGGTGGGTGTGTTTACGACACGGATCGTATTCTGGAAGTGCTCGAAGCGGGTGAAAAGGCCCTATCATGATTTTGCTGCTCGATAACTACGACAGCTTCGTCTACAACCTGGATCGTTACTTACAACGATTGGGTCAGCGGACGGTCGTCGTCCGCAGCGATGCCATCGGCACCGACGCGATCGGTCGATTGAATCCTTCTGCCATTGTGATCTCGCCTGGACCCAAAGATCCCGATGATGCGGGCTGTTCGATGGAAGTCGTGCGGCGCTTTGTAGGGACGATCCCCATTTTGGGTGTGTGCCTGGGACATCAAGCGATCGGGCAAGCTCTCGGTGCTCGCATTATCCGGGCTGCAGAGCCGATGCATGGCAAGTCCTCCACCATCACTCATTCCAGCCGACGCCTGATGAAAGGCTTACCTACGACATTTCAAGTCGGGCGATATCATTCACTCGTGATCGATCCCGAGTCGTTGCCCGAGGCACTTCGGCCGACGGCATGGTCCGAGGATGGTTCCATCATGGCCATCGAGCATCGTGACTACGCTGTGTTCGGCGTCCAATTCCATCCAGAGTCGATTTTGACCGAATATGGATATGAGTTGTTGAATGGGTTCTTGAGGGAGAGTGGATTGGCCTCCGGCGAAATTCCATCACTCGATTGGAATCCCACGTGCGAAAAACTTTTGCATTGAACCTTTGGTAATGCATCATGCCCGACTTGCAACAACTGCCGGATTCCTATCGACGCTGTCGATTGTTGGTCGATGGTTACAATCTGATGCATGCCATCGGAGCGATTCAGCACGGCGATACACAATCTAAGGCCTTGCAACGGGGACGGGATCGGCTGATTGAAAAAATCGCGCAACGCATCCCATCGGGTTTTAGGAAATGGGTATGGATCGTTTTTGATTCCGAAGTTGCGCCACAGAATTTACCGGATGTTTGGCAGAGAGATGGCATCATGGTTGTCTTTTCGCGAGGATGGAACAGCGCCGATGAATTGCTGCAGTCTATCATTGCTGCACATCATTCTCCGAAACAATTGATCGTGATTTCGTCCGATCATGCGGTGCAACGCAAAGCGCTCGCCAGAGCCGCTCAAGCGTGGGACAGTGACCGGTGGATTGAAGCCATCGATGCCATGCTGGAAAATGGGACGTCGAGCGATGCTGTTGAAACGATGCGCGACGAAGACTTGCGTCCGGATCACATATCCAACGACGACCGAGAACATTGGCTACGCGAGTTCGGGTTCGGCGACCAATGATTACGGGTTCGGCTGTGACTCTACGGGTTCATGCGGAAGGACGTCGTACGAGTAAGTAACTTCGCCATTGAATCGGCGGGGAGATTCGTACTCGGGCAAAAAAGATCGTACATAGTCGACTCGCGCGGCACCGGTGCCGACACGGACGCGAATGTGACCTGGGCTACCTTGTGCAGTGCCTTGAAAATACCCGTACTCTTCTGCACTATTTGTGTTGCCTACCCGTTGGAATCCAGGTTGAGGGACGAGTTGGTATACGATGCCGTCGAGGTCTTGCTTGATGAACATATGATCGTGACCATGAAACACGATGGAGGCACCATGCTTTACGAGCAAATCGTGGATAGGTGCTTCCCATCCTGGCCTGTGCTGAGTGAACTCATTCTCTCCCGAGGCCCCTTTACCTCCCCATTCCCAAAAGGGAGCCGCCTCGACCCCTCCACGATTGTTGGTGGATGATCCTCCTACCAAGTGATGGATAAAGATAAAGCGATACTTTGCGTCGACCGATTCCAAAGATGTCTTTAGCCAGCGGTATTGAGATTCTCCCAGAGTCCAATTCCAGTTATTGCCATCCCGGCTTCGGGTGGTCGTGTAGCGGAATGGGTCGAGAACAATGAATTGCGCATCGCCCCATTTCCATTGGTAAAAGTTCTGCGGGAGGCCGATCCCCGGCTCAGTTTGCTCATTGCCGGTATAGAACTCGTTGGGAACAGGATTCGGAATCAAACGCAAACGGGTCTTGGTTGCCCAATCGATAGAACCTCGGTTTCCCGATTCTCCGTCGTGATTTCCCAAAGCGAAAAAGAGAGGGGCGGAATGACACAGTGAACCAAGATAATAGCGTTGGGCTAAATATTGCGGTTCCGACAATTCGGGGCGGACATACTTCCCGGTCATGAAGGTATCTCCTAACTCAAAATGAAAGTCGGGACCATCCCCGAGCGCATTCGAAAGGGTTCGCAGATACACATCGCCACGTGTGTTCTCATCCAAGTGCGAATCGGATTGGACGGTGAAGACGAACGTGCTACCAGGTGCTCGCTGTGTGTGGAATGTAAACTCACTGCTTGTGGTTACTTCTCCAGAGGGATTCCGAATCACGAGGCGATAGTAATAACGCTGATCTGCCATCAGCTCATGCAACACAAAATCATGCACGCCTTTCGCAGGAAAGTTAAACGCTTCGGTCTGGTTCGTATAGTTGCCAGTCTCCGTACCAAATTCCACATGGGCTGTCGCGGGTTGATGGAAGAAGACTCGCACGGTGATGCTGTGGTCTGTAGGGCGACCAAGCAAGACGTTGTAAGGATGGTCGGGAACACGATTGGCAATGGGTGGCTCGGTGTAGTTGCCCAATTTGCTTCCGCCGCGTTGACCACTATTGCCTTGGTCACCGCGCCTGGGCCGTTTAGAGTCCTGCGATTCCCGTCGGCTTTCGTTTTGGTCAGACCCTTGCTGAGCCATCAATGAACTAGGAGCGATTCCTATGATCGCGGTGATTGTCAGTAGCCGCGCGGTCGCCCGAAGATGTGAGGCAATGTTCATGACCAGTACTTTCCAGCGTAAAACGATTTCGGTTTGCCGATTCCATCGGGACAGCATTTAATCGCGACGTGGACGCCGCGGAGGAGGGTTGCGATCGTTAGGTGCTCCATCGGGTCGGCTGTAAGTGACGTCGATGTCGGCGCTGTCCAAAACGGTATCTTTGATGTGGGTTAGCAGTTGATCACGCGTCGGTAGACCCTTGGCAACATCCAACGGGGGCTTTTTCGAAAGGGCATAGATGTGGATTGTGTAGCGGTGCTGTCCGGGGCCTGCGGAACGTGGTGGCACATAGCTTTGATCACGTTTCCATGTCGCTCCAAATTTGCCAATGTTCTGCGCATCTTTGGCAAGGTTCGTTACGTCGGCAGGAATGTCGTACAGGATCCAATACGTTTTGACGACTTGATCCCGATCGACGTGATCCATCACGATGGCATAACTTTGTGTCCCTTCTGGCGATCCTCGCCATTCGAGGGGTGGAGAGATTCCTGCCCCATCGCCAGTGAAGTCTTTGGGCAACAACTCGCCTGAGGCAAAGGCCGGGCTGGCGAGCTGAAAGTCGCCGGATTTCTTTGGAGACAATTGCACTGCGTCGCGCGATGGGACACTCTCGATGTTGTTGCGCTCGGGTGCGGGACGATTGGGGTTGGGCCGATTGGGATCGCGGGGATTGCGTTCTTCTCGTCCGGGTGGAGGATTGGGTCGAGCGGGATTGGGTCGAGGAGGCTTGGGTTTGTAGCGCTCTTGCGTGACTTTGCCGCGACCGTCGGTGAACTGAAACGAAACCGTGCCATCTTCCGCGATTTGATAATCGATGCGATGAAGATCTTTGCCGATGTGGTATTCCAAGTGATAGTGATTGTCTTTTTGTACTTCAAAGTCGGTGATGACGGCGCCTCGAAGCGGGGTGAGTGCAGGGCGAACTCCTTCGGCTCTCGGCTGCGGATCGACTTGGCCATCTCGCTCGGTCACTTCACCGTGGAATCCCCCTTGGATGTACGGATATGATTTCGAACTGTGGTAGTGGTATCCCAGTTCGGTCGTTTCATGTCCATGGAACGGATCGAGTCCGACAGGATTTGAGCCATCAGGCTCCGTCAAGCCATAGATTGGGTAACCGTCAAGCGCATAGGCGATCGGTTGATCGGGACCGACGACTTCTTGGAGATGCAAGGGTGCGGTGTGGTAGTGGTAATCGTCCGCACGACCGCAATGACCGCCAAATTCGTCCAGCTCTCCTGCGAGAAACGTATCGGTTCGTCCGTCGTTCTTGATCGGATTGAAGATGGGAATGCCATTGGCCGCTAGGGCGATTGCACCGCGAAAAAAGTGACTCTTTGCCGATAGGGGTTGTTTGGCCACGACAGGATGAAGTGGGATGCGCCAGGCGTTGTCACCGGTATAGGCTTGTGGCAAGGGAACCTGCTGTTGCCACGCGGTGATTCCCACCATCATGCGGTGATCGGGCATGCCTCGCGATTCGACGTAGAAAAAATTGGCGTCGCGCCGGTACTCAAGTGCCTTCAGCTTAGCGAACGGTTCAAATGTGTCTTCGATACGTGCGGGTCCCACGGGAGCGGTGAGGTGGGTTTTGACCCAAACCACTTGGTTCGATTCCCGATGCTCGTTATGGCTCGCAGGAGGAGCAGGGTCGCTGTTGATGAGATTGATCGTAGCGATAGATGCGAGTTTGGCATCGACCCACTGTCGATCGCGAGAAGAAAGGGATGTGATCTGGATCGACACGACTTTCCCGTCGTCGCGCCGGATTTGGACGCGGCCGTCGCGCGCGGCCACAAAGGACCCGTGAAGATGTGCATCCGAATCGGCCATGGTCCACACGCGGCTAGCGGGGTTGCTATTGCCATGATCGCCGTCGTGCGCCATCGCATGCTTTTGGGTGGTCATGCTGCAACTCCAGAAGCAAGCCGTCGCGAGTGCGCTGCGCAAACCGATCATTAGCCATGGCTGCGATTTAGATTGGGACGGTCGGATAGTAGACGAGGATTGGATCGAAGGGTTAGCGTTTCGGGTCACGGTCGGTCTCCTTGGGGTCCAAGCGATTGTTGGGATTGCGGCGCGGTTTCTCGCCGCGATCTTGGTTGTTTTGACCCCGTTTTCCTTGGGCTTTGCGGGGGGATGGTACGGCGTTGGGATCGTAGTTGGGATTGGGTTGTGGGAATTGTGCATCCATTGCGATCAGTCGCTTTTGCAATCGATTCTGTAATTGGCGAGCTTCTTCGGGGAACTTGTCCGCCAAATCGTTGCGTTCACTGAGATCGTCATTCAAGTGAAATAGTGCGATCCGATCGTCTTCGTAGAAGTGGATCAGTTTGTGGTCGCCGACACGGATGGCGGAGTGCGGTCCTTCGTTTCCTTGGTAGTGTGGGAAATGAAAGAGCCACTCATCGGATCGCGGAGGATGAGTCTTGGCACTCTCCGGGTGGATCAAGCCATCGATGCTCGAGCCGTCGAGCTCGGCAGGCATTTCGTCCTCCGGGACGAGAGCCCACTCGCAAAAGGTCGGCAAGAGATCGACGCCATGGATCGGTTCGTGGCACCATGAATCCGGATGAATACCTGGACCTCGGATGAGGAAGGGAACTCGGATGCCACCTTCCCAGAGAGAACCTTTTCCTCCGCTGATGCCACCTCGTTTGCCGCCACCTGCGCCGTTGTCGGACATGTAGATGACATAGGTATTCGCAGAGAGACCCAAGCGTTCGATAGCGTCGAGGACTTGGCCGACCCCTTCGTCGAGGTCTTCGGTTAGCGCGGCGACGGAAGCCGCTTTGGAATTGGAGTCGCGCGTCAAGTGTTCGTACTTGGCAGCGGTTGCTGCACGGGCGAGCTCAGGTGCATGCAATGCGTTCCAGGATAGTTGAAGGTAGAACGGCTTTCCTGCATCGCGGTTCTGCTGCATGAATTGTTCTGCGCGCTGAGCCATACCGAAGATGTCGACCGGATTGGGGTCGGTGAATTGAAATGCATTTTCGTTGCCTGTGTCACCGTCGTGAAGATCGTAACCATGTTGGCCTGGACCGCCACCGCTCAGATGCCATTTGCCCAGATGGGCCGTCGCGTAGCCGGCTCGCTGGAGCAATTCACCGATGGTCGTTTCGCGACCCGGAATCTGCTTAATCAACTTTGGTTCGAGCAAACGTTGGCCATCTACAGCGGGTGCAGCTTTGGTCCAATGAAGCCGCGCGGGATACTTACCCGTTTGCACACTAATGCGGGTAGGCGAACATACGGGCGCAGGGGCATAACCCGCTGAGAAGCGCATCCCTTGGTGGGCAAACCGTTCGAGATTCGGAGTGTGGAAGATCTCGTTACGTGATGCGGGAACGTCGGGATGCATGGCGACGGAGAGTCCGTTCCAGGCTTGATCATCGGAGAGCATAAAGACGATATTGGGACGAGTTTCGCGCTTGGGTGACGACGAGTCGTCTGCACCGACCCATCGCCCGAAGCATCCGAACGCAACTGCCAGACAAAAAATGATCCATCGGTGCATTTAGGGTCGCTCCTGATTTTGAGAAGGCTCTCGTCGCGGGTTACCGCGGCCGGGACCGCGCGGTGGATTTTCTGGGACCATTTGATTGAGGTTAGAGAAGTCGATGCGCTCTTTGCCATCGGGTGGGGCTAAAACGACATGGCGAAACAACACGGTGTTGTCGAGGGCGATATCGCCTGACCAGATGAACTTAGCCCCTTCGAAATCGTATTCGTAGAATGGTTTCTTTGGACCGACTTCGTCTTCCGTGAATTCTCTCGCTTGTTCCCATTGGCTGTCGTCGAAATCGATTTGATTCCAACCCTCTGGGATCGGGATCATCTCAGTCCGTGGATGGGTTGTGTCTCGATCGATCGGACCCCATGCGATGCGTTTTGCTTTCCATCGTCCATCGGTCACTGTGCCGTCTCCGAACTTCAGGATAAACCCACCGTCGCCGATATTGGTATTGGCATATTCCATGCCGGTTTTCGGATCGCAGTTGTCGTCGGCGCGAACAGCGATTGTCATCGGGTAGCGGGGTAACACGTCGACGGAGATGACGTTGTGAGGTATGAAGGCAATCGAGTCGACCGCGATCAGGTCGCCGTTGATGTAGAGCTGAAACGTGTTGTCTGCGTAGATGTTGGCTCGGATGGTGTCCGACATTTGCGGTTTGCGAATTTTGCCCCCTAAGCGGTTACCGCTTTGTCCACTGGGAGGTTGTGCGGACAATAGTGGCCAACTCAGGCCGATGGTTGCTGCCAACGGGAGGATCCAAGCGAGATTGCGAGTGTGAGGCTTCCAACTCATGGAATGTTCTCCGTCGTGGGTGGGTTAGAACGGCTTTGCCGAATCAAATTATTCTGGTAGGCAGGATCAAAAAACGCTTCCTCGAACGCTGGCTCAGCAATCTGTGTCAAACGAAGATCCAAACGCTGCGGTCCGTAGGGCATCTGGACGAAACGCACGTATACGATGCGTCCCGTTTCGGCTTCATAGACGATCTCGACCCGCTGTGGACCACGCTGTTTTGGTTTCTTGGTCGCAATCAACAAGCGGTACTGTTGATCATGGGTCGATTCAATTTCTTCCGGTCCGAGGCTGGAGAATTGGAGTTGATAGTCGCGCTTTAAGTTTTCGAGACCGAGGAAAAGGTTGGTTAAAGGGATACCACTTTCATGGCCAGGTACATCCCGATTGAATTCATCGAGCCGTGTACTGACCTTCATCTCACCATCAGGTCGAACAGCCCAACTGGTCACACCATTACTCCCTGTCACAAAGGATTGACCGAGAGTGGTTTTTCGGATCAGGACAAAATGATTTTCGTCTCGTACATGAAGGATGGCACCATCCAACGGGGGTTTGGGTGGACGCAAGGATTCGGCTAGAGGAGGGTTTTTACGCGGCTCCGGAGAGTCGACGACCCTTTCGACGGTAATTTCGTAGGTTCGGTCATGCCTGCGGACTTGTTCGATCAATCGATCCAATTCGCGAACAGCCGAAGCGCTCGATTGGGTACTCGTAAACCACGCGAAGCCAATGATCAATAGCGCCAAACCTGCTACCATGCTCCATCCCATTCTCAGTCCAGACATCGATTCAAAAATGGCTCGGACAGACATTTTTTCGTTTTGAGGGATGGAGGCGGCAAAAACTGAATTCGAAAGGTTGGATAAAGAAAACGCGTGATGCATCGAGTCATGCAACAAAGCGATTTCAACCAAACGATTCGCGACCGCGGAGTCATCGGCTAAACACCGCTGCAGTTGATACCATTGTTCGTCGCTTAAAGACTGGTCCAAGTATCCGTGAATGAGAGCATCGATAGACGATGTCATGATGAAACTCTCTCTGCGGACACTTTGCGTTCCATACAAGCCAGCAATTGCTCTCGCACACGTTGAAGCGCTTTAGCAACGGAATTCGATGTCATATCCAGGAGAATGGCGATGGCAGCCGGCTTAAGGTCGTTTTCGTAACGTAGCGAGCAGATTTTTCGTGCCCGCCCTTCTAGTTCCGAAATACAAGCGTGCAGATTTTCCAATTGCTGCATGCGCTCGGCAGGAATCGTTTCAAAGGCCACCGCCAAGTTGCGAACGGTGTCGTCATCGAAAAAGAGGCGGTTACGGCGTCGGTGCCGAAGGTAGGTTCCAACTTGATTGCGAGCGATCCCGAGTGCCCATCCGACGAACGATCGGCTTGGGTCGTACTGTTCAAAGGATTGCATCACGGCGACGGCAACCTCCTGAAGAACATCATCGCGATCTCGGAAATCCCGCACTACTGATGTCACATACGCGGAGACGATGGGCTGCGCCAGCGTCCAATAACGGGTTGCTTCAAGAGTTCGTGCGTCCATAGTTCCATAGATCGAGATATGGGCTTTCGGAAGATACTTAGCCGATGCCTCAGATTATGACCAAGAAAATGGAATTGAATCCCTAATTTTTTTTGTGACTTATTCGTTCCCGAACCCAACCGTTAGTTGAAAAGTGGCTGCATTCGGTCTGGGATCCATTCTGATCAACCCACGGCGGCATTAAACCGATTCGTGAAAAGAGCAGGACGCATTTGCCTCTTCACCCGTCGCATCCCGATGAAGCACAAGTATTTCATGGGGTCTTCGGTCATCGACCAGCGTGATAAAATCGTCGGTGATGGTGGTCCCGTCCAAGACGAGTTGCGTAAGACGTTGAGGGGTGGATCCCGACTGCTGGGAAGGGTCGTCGACATTGGACTCGATGCGAACGTGATAAAAGGTTTCGCGATACCGAAAGTGAAGTTCGACGTGAGACCAGTGGTGCGGCAAACAAGGATGGATGCGCCAGCGATCGGCGCGCTGGTCGATTCCGAGCAAGGACTCGATGATCAAGCGATACATCCAACTGGCGGAACCGGTGTACCAAGTCCAGCCTCCACGGCCGGAATGGGGTTCGACGCCGTAGACATCCGCAGCAATGACGTAGGGTTCCACGCGATAGCGATCGATCGATTCCTGTCGATCCGCATGGGACAATGGATTGATCAGAGCGAACAGATCCCAAGCACGATCGCAGTCCCCCAGTTTGGCAGCAGCCATCACCGCCCAGATAGCGCTGTGGGTGTACTGTCCCCCGTTCTCGCGCACACCAGGAACGTAGCCTTTGATGTAACCAGGATTGAGTGAAGAGCGGTCGAAGGGTGGGTCCAACAGCTTGATCAATCGCGAATGGCGATCTACCAAGCGTCGTTCCAGGCTATCCATGGCGAGTTGCGACCGTTCCAAATTGGCAGCACCGGACAGAACCGCCCAGCTTTGCGAGATTGCATCGATTTGGCATTCTGCGTTTTGTATGGAACCCAACGGGGTTCCGTCATCGAAGTATGCCCGTCGGTACCATTCTCCATCCCAGCCGTGACGTTCCAATTGGATCCGCAGTTGCTCGGATGCGGAGGCTAGTTGTTGCGAGAGCGCGTTGTCGCCTCGGAGGTTTGCCAATTCGATAAACTGCTGCATGGCATCGAATAGAAAGAACCCAAGCCAAACACTTTCCCCTTTGCCGTGCTGGCCGATCAAGTTCATACCGTCGTTCCAATCGCCGCATCCGATCAATGGCAAGCCATGCTCGCCAAATCGCAATCCATGTTGGATCGCTCGAACACCGTGTTCATAGAGGGATGCGCGATCCTCTGAGATGGTGGGCAAATCATAATTGGATTCTTCATCGTCTCGGAGGGGTCGATCGCTGAGGAATGGAATGACCTCGTCGAGGACACCGGTGTCTCCGGTCTTTTGAACGTAGCGGCAGATCGCGACCGGTAACCATAAATAGTCATCGGAAAAATGGGTGCGCACCCCGCGACCTTTGGGTGGGTGCCACCAATGTTGAACATCTCCTTCGCGAAACTGATGCGCGGCCGCGCGCAGCAAATGCTCGCGGAGCAAGTGGGGTTGGGAATAGGTGAGGGCCATTGCATCTTGCAATTGATCTCGGAATCCGAACGCGCCACCTGATTGGTAGAAACCGGATCGAGCCCACATGCGACTGGCCAAGGTCTGGTAGATAAGCCAACCGTTTGCGAGAAAGTTCACGGCGGGATCGGGCATATCAATGTGCATACTTCCGAGCGTGTGGCTCCAATAATCCCAGACTTGATGAATGGCGCGATCGGCACTTTCCAGGCTTCGGAAACGGAGCGCGAGCGACCTGGTTTCGGCCATGTTCTTGCCGGCACCTAGAGTCAACGTAGCGGTTCGCTCTTGTCCAATTGCTAGTTCCATCGGCATTTGCATGGCAGCGCACGGATCGTATCCCGCACCGGTTCGCGCCGAGAGTCGGACCCGTTTCATGGCGGCGGGTGCTGATAGCGAACCATTGCGGCCGATGAATTCTGTTCGATCACCTGTCCAGGATCGGATGGGTTCGCTGCCATTGGCAAACGCGACGCGATCGCCGAAGTCTGGGTTGTAGACGTTGCGAGCGAGCATAGCGCCGCTGGCGGGATCGATTTCGGTCACGACATGTTGGAGTGTTTTGCTTCGAATTTCCCCAAGAACCCATTCCCAAAAGCCGATGACCGAGATTTTTCGCGGTCGGTCCGAGCGATTGGTGATTTTCAGCTTAGAAATTTTGACGGGTGCATCGGTGGCCACATAGACCATCAGTTCCGTCGTGATGCCATCCTCCGTCGTCTCAAAGATGGTGTATCCGAATCCATGGCGAACGGTGTAATGATTCGATCGAGGGGCTGGGGATGGGCAGGGGGACCAAAAGTGGCCCGTCTCGTCATCGCGAAGGTAGATGGCTTCACCACCGACATCGGTAACGGGATCGTTGTGCCAGGGAGTCAAACGGTACTCGTGACTGTTTTCAGCCCACGTGTAGGCGCTCCCCGCTTCAGAGACGACGGTACCAAATTGGGGATTGGCGATAACGTTAACCCACGGCGCTGGGGTGGATTGACCTGGAGCGAGGTGTGTGATGTACTCGCGGCCATCCTGAGAAAAGCCACCCAGTCCGTTGAAGAGAGCCAGATTGTTGCTCGAGGGTAGTGATGCGATCGGGCTATCGACTTTCCGAAGCGTCGGAATGAGTGGCGGGCTGGTTGTTTCCGATCTACCTCGCCGTTCCGTTTGTTCGGCGATCGTTCCGTTTTCACCATAGAGCACGATCCTCGCGACCGATTGCAGCAGCACGCGATCTTCGTTGGACATCTGTTCGCCGCGCCGAATGAACACGCCGCCGGGGCGATCGGTGCCGACCGTTTCGATGCTGGATACGAGCAAATTGGAAATCCGTTCTTGAAGATTTTGACGATAGACTGAATCGTCTTCGTTCCAGATCACCAGATCGGCTGCGAGTCCTTTGAGACGCCAATAGGCGTGCGCTTGGATCGCTTGTCGAATCAATTCGAGTTGATCGGCATCGCGGATCCGAACCAGCACAATCGGTAGATCCCCGGAAATGCCGTACCCCCACAACCCAGATTGCCCTTGTTGGTTGCTGATGAGAATGCTGGGGCTGGCCCGTCGCAGGGAGGAGGCTACGAGGATCGAAGAAGCCAGCCGTCCGTAGGTTTGTGCTTCCCCTTCGGTGATACCCAGTTGCTGCAGCAAGATATGGCTATGGGTCCAGGCAAGGTCGAATACGCGGTCGGCCAGGTTGGAATCGTGGTAACGTTCGGTCAGCACTTCGATGTTTGCTCGCGAATCCGCGATCCCCGTCACAATATCGATTGTGATCGATTCATCGGGTTGCAAAGAGACGGTTTGCCGAATAGCGACCACGGGATCGAGCACCGATCCGGCCGTGTCGGAAAGTCCTGCCAACGAATCAAAAACCTGCGGTGATGCGAGTGTTCGCCGCCTGCCGATGAATCGCATGCGGTCGGTTTCGTAGGTGGCACCGCGGATAGTCGGCCCCCGCACCTGCATCATATGAGTCATCCAAGGTGGATGCTCTTCGGCCGATCGAGGCCGACGGGTGCAGAAGATTGCATTGCGATCCCGAAACAACTCTGTTTGTACAAACAGATTGCTGAAAGCAGGGTGCGATTCATCTTGAGCAAGCGTAGCCAGAACGACTTCCGCATAGCTGGTGATCTCGATCGATCGCGGACTGCCGGATCGGTTAGTCAGTGTCACACGTCGCAGTTCCACATCGTCTTCGGGAGAGATGCTGATCTGCGTATAGGTTTCGATCTCCGCATCCATCCTTCGAAATTCTGCTCGCGATTGAGTAAAGATGGCTTCGTAATGGGTCGGAGTCGTTCGGGTTGGCTGATAGGTATTCGACCATAGTTTGTTCCGTTCGATATCTCGGATGTAGCAAAAGCTTCCAAACGCATCTCGGGTGGCATCTTCACGCCATCGTGTGACAGAGAGGTTTTCCCACCGGCTGGTACCCCCTCCTGCGCTGCTGATGGCAACGTGATAGCGGCCATTGGATAACCAATGGGATTCGACGGTAGGACTGTTCGGATCCGTGATAACGCGCATCGCTCCCGTGGCTTCACCTGTTACCGGCCTGACGGCTGCGACCTCGCTGGCATGGGGATAAACCGGTGCGGTGGCTTTAGGTATGCGTTCTTGCAGGAGCAGTTCCCCTGCGTGCAATATCGGGCTGGCTTGAAAGCGCCTTTGCATCGGCTGGTCGATTAGCAGATGGGCCAGGGATAGCAGATTCATCCCTTCATGGTGGGCCATGAATTGACGCACCGTGACACGCTCGCTCCCTGGTGGCATGCGGCTAGGTGTATAATCGACAGCCTCGAACATACCATAGGGACCCAGTTGCCCTTCTCCGGCCAGACGCTGGAGATTAGCACAGGCAGCTTCGGGGGCGACCATCAACGCCAACGCGCTGGCGTACGGGGCAATCACCAGATCATCCGCTAATCCTCGCTTCAATCCCAAACCAGGGACGCCAAAGGCGCGATACTGGTAGGTGCGAAATTGATCGATTGCGTTGTAACCCGACTCCGAAATACCCCAAGGAACACCTCGTTGTCGGCCATACTCGATCTGGCGACGGACGGCAGCATGGTAGGTACTGTCGAGCAACGTATCAGGAAAGTTCGGCATGATGAGCAGTGGCATCAAGTACTCGAACATCGAGCCGCTCCAACTGAGCAATGTCGGGAGGCGTCCACTACTCGTTAGCAGTCTGCCGAGGGCGAACCAATGCTCCTGGTCGATCTGTCCTTGAGCAACGGCGATGAAACTGGCCAGGCGAGCTTCGGATGCGAGCAAGTCATAGCAACTGCTATCCATGCGCCGGTCGCTGACGTTGTAGCCGGTAAAAAACAACTCACGAGGTGGACTGTAAAGAAGTGTGAAGTCCATCTTTGCCATCTCTTCGGCTTGATTTGCAAGTTGTTCCAGACGGCGAATTTGGTTGCATGCATGCTCGGATGCACTGCGAAAGGAAGCTGCGATTGCGTTGAGCCACGCGACAACATCGGGAGGCCAATTCTCCCGTCGAGCCGTCTCCAGGATCGATTCAATCTCCGGCAATTGTGTCACCTGCAGTTTGGCGATCGAAGCCAAGGTCGACGAGTGATTGAGAGAGTTCTGAAGCGAACGGACACGCTGAAGCGCATCGGAGGGTGAACGGACAGTAACCAGTTGCATGGGTGAATCTACGATTGCCGGCGCGATGCATTGCAACCACGGAGCCAGATACCGCAATTCCGACTGATGGTCGACGCATGTTTTTTGGAAGGCCTCTATCCACCACGACGTGGCCGGGCTCGATTCTCCGTTTAAACCGCTAGACCAAGTCACCAGACGTGTCAACAAATCATCGGATTCGCGAAGTCCAGAGGATTCGTTCCGCAACAATGCAATCCACTCTTGCAGTTCGATCCGAACGGAGTTCATCCCCTGTTCGATCGGCAATGAAGTGCTGACCTCGAACAATACATCCAATGTATCTCGCAGCCCTCGCTCCCAACGCGGTGAAAGTAGGGGGCCTTCTATCAATTCACGGCATCCACTTGCAAGTACCAATAGACAACCTGCGAGATTGCCGCTGTCGACGGTAGAAACATACCGCGGCAGCAATGGAGCGAGCGTGCGAGTCTGATACCAATTCAACCAGTGGCCGTTGAACCGTTCCATCTTTGCCATCGTGGTCAACGTATTCGATGTTCTCTCAGCGAAGGTGGCGGATGAGCAATAACCGAAATCGTATGCGGCAAGATTGGATAGCAGCGACATGCCGATGTTGGTAGGGCTGGTGCGGGAGGCTACCAAGGGATTTGTTTGCAAGTGGATGTTGTCGGGAGGCAGCCAGTTTTCTTCTTCGTTCACAAACTCTTCGAAATACCTCCATGTTCGCCTCGCCAGTCGGCCCAGAAAATCGACTTGTTCCGTAGTCCATCGAATCGATTTGGGCGTGATCGACATGCTGATCCACCATGCGATGGCGGGGGATGCGATCCATAACCCAATCCAGGGCAGGAAGGCAATCATGCGACTTCGGTGGACTGCCAGAGCGAGAATCGCAACGGCGATCGCTATGGCCGGTGCGACGAGCATGTGCCGATAGTTGGCAACCAAACTGCGAGGTGTTTTGAGTTGTGATTCGCTGGCTGTTTGCCACTCCAGTAGATTTCGCCGCGTGATGAGCATGCGAACGGCCGTGCGGAAAATCGCATCGATGCTTACGGCAGCTTCGTACGGAATAAAGGCCAGCGTCAACAGTCCGTGCAACAGCGGATTCCAAAGGGATCCCACCGAGCGTTGGAGATGCAAGCGGACAGGCAAGTCGTTAGGCTTCGAAAAAATCCGAGCTGCAAAGTTCAGAACTACCGACGTCGAGACTGCGAGAACGATCAAGGCGAGGGCCCCGATACTGGAACGGTACGAAGTCAACCACGCCCCGATCAACAGGACGAACATCGCAATAGGAATGAGACTTCGGCGCATATTGTCGAGCAGTTTCCACACCGATAGCCACGAGATAGGGTTGGGGACGCGCTGCCGCGCATGATTCAAGACCGAAGGTCTAAGCCAACCTGCGATCTGCCAGTCCCCTCGTATCCAGCGATGCCGACGCGCCATATCGGTAGCGTAGTGCGATGGATACTCCTCGTAGAGCGTGACGTCGCTGATCAACGCCGAGCGCCCGTAGGCGCCTTCGATTAAGTCATGGCTGAGAATAGTATTCTCTGGAAAGTCGAGGCACCATCGTTCAAAAGAATCGACGTCATAGATTCCTTTTCCGATGAATGAGCCTTCGCCAAAAAGGTCTTGATAGACATCGGAAACAACACGCGTGTAAGGATCCACGCCGACATCGACTGCATTCCATTTCGCGAATAGGGATCGTTGTGAGCCGGGCAAACTGACATCCACTCGAGGTTGCAGGATAGTGTATCCAGCGCGGACGCGGCCACTGTTCGGGCAGATCATGGCTCGATTGAGAGGATGGGCGAGCGTTCCCACCATTTGTCGCGCCGCATCGCGTGGAAGTTGCGTATCGGTATCTAGGGTGATGACATAGCGGATCTTGGGCAAGATGCTCTGCTTGCCAACCACGATCAAGAATCGATCGATCGCGCCACGGAGAGTGGCATTGAGATCTGCCAGCTTGCCCCGTTTTCTTTCATGACCCATCCAGCAATTTTCGGAGGGGTTCCAACGTCGATCGCGATGGAACAGATAGAAGATATCGTCCCGTAGATGGGCGTACTTGGCGTTGAGGCGATGGATGCCATCTTGTACCAGATCCAGTCGTTCGCGATCACTCGGCAAACTCTGCGAGGTGGAATCGATCCAGTCGGTCAACAGTGCAAAGTGAAGGCTTGGATCATCGTTGTTAAGGAAACGCAACTCAAGGCCAGAAAGCATGCTATCGATCCCGGTAGGGCTCGATAGCATGGTCGGAATCACGACCATCGTCCGATGATCGGAAGGGATTCCGGAGCGATAGTCCATTCGCGCGAGAGATTGAGGTACTAAACATTGGATCGCAAGCCAATTCGCAATCGCGACCCCGAGATGCGATGCGACCAAGAAAGCGGGCAGCCAAAGCAACCATCCAAACGGATTGTCGAACGCGGCCAAGCGATGAAAAAGCCCAGTACAAATACAAGCGATCGATAATACGACGACGAGATAGATGGTGAGAGGGTTACGACGCCGGAGTCGATCGAGCAGAACGCCGATCGAAGTGCGCATACGTGCAGCACGTTCCAATTCAGGTCTTCCTCGGTCAATGAGAAAGTAACCGACATGCGTTTGTCGATCGTGGTCCGGAATGCCCTGGTTTGCTGCGGCCATGCGAACCACGATTTGGCTCACTTCCAACTCGCTGGCATCACTCCGCCTGGCAATTCCCTCAATGGCATGGCGGTAGCGGTTGCGAGTGGCGAAATCCATTTGGCCATAGATGCCAGCAGGGTCGGAGGCTAGGACCTTTTCGACGACGCTTTGATCGCTGACGAAGACGCGCCAGTCAAAGGCGCTCAGGAAGCGAAGGCTTGAAAAACTATTGCCGACGCTTAATTGATCGGCTGCTTGAAGCTGCCCGTCAGCCCGGATGAGTTGCTCCGAGGTCAAACCTAAGTCGTTCAATCGATTTTCGAGCCAGTTGCTGGCCAAGGAGAAAGACGGGTTCTGGGTTTGAAGATGCCGCGTCAGCTCAGAGATAAATGGTCCCGTCAGTTCAACGTTGGAGCGGGCCAATTCCGCCAGCACGATCACAAGATCCGTGGGCTGACGATCGACCACGTCGACCATGCGCTGGCTCCATTGGTTGGCCAGGTCCCGTTCGCTGCGGGCTTTCCCGATCCGCACGCAGACGCGTCGCAGGTTCTCAATCAATGCCATCCGCAACATGAGAGGTAAAGCCCAGAGCTCACCGATTTTGAGAGGCCGGACCGATTGGTAGGCTGTCATAAAGCCATTCAAACTATTTGCATCGATGCGGCCATCGACGTGAGCGATGAGTTCCAATGCAATGCCATAAACCCTCGGTCGATAGAGGTTATTGCCATTTTTTATTCTGGGCAATTCGCGGCAGAACGAAGGGGGCAACAATCGCTCGATGGCGTGTATCTGCTCCTCGACGAGATAGAAATTATCGAGTAGCCATTCTGCAGCAGGCTCGATGGGAGCATCTCTCGCGGTCGCCGAAACGATCAAGTCATACGTTTCGGTGATCAACCGCTTGTTCTCAGCCAGCCGCACCAAGAGATCGTCGGGGCCCTGACCGGGTGCGACCTCGTGCAAAGCCGCAATCGCTTTCGCATGCCGTTCTAGCTGTTCGACACTGTAAAGCTCCGCGCGGAGCGGTGGCTCCACGAACGCAGGTTTTGCATCGAATTTCATGCGCGCTATTCCGCGCAACGCGTTGGACCAAGCTCGAGTTAAAGAATTCCAAAACTCATGCACGGGTCCTCCTCAATGCTCAGAGAGCAACAACCATCCATCAGGGCGAACTAATCATTATACCGTCCGTTCGGATTCTTCGTTAGCTGCAATCGTCGATTTCAAACCGATGCATGTAGTTTAGGCTTGCAATGTGGGTTAGGCTTCCAGCCTGACATCTTAAGGCAAAAGAGAGTCAATCATTTTTGCAGATTCGAATGCGTTCTTAAAAACCAAAACTGAGAGCGGATGGTCATGACAGGCTGGAAGTATTATCCCACGGATTGCTATGACAGGCTGGAAGCCTATCCCACGGGTTTCGGGATTGGTTGTCCTGGATCAAGATGGAACCTGTAGCGGATCGCTGCAGACGACCATTGCCATTCATGTGGTTGCTCGACGAATCCTGCCTTCACAGGATTGTGTTCTATGTAATGGATGATTCGTATCAATTCCTCTTCATCGCGAGCAAAATGATCAAACGTTTCGGTTTGCCAGAACGGCCCGCTTCGACCCAAAATTCGGTTGCATGACGTCGAGGTAAAGCTTTGAATGCTATGCGAAATTGCTTCTCGGGGGGAACGTCTCAGCCCGTTCTTTGATGTCGAACGAAATGACTGCTCGATCCATATCGGTTTCGGCAAAAATACCCAATGGTGATGGCTGGGCATCACGACAAAGGCGAACAAGTCGTAACGTTCTTCCGCGAAATGAAGAAACGCATCTTGAACGATTGTTGCCAATCGGGAATCAGAAAGATGCTCGATGGGAGTCGCTCCATCCAACAAGTCGTCTACGAACTTAAACATCAGCTTATGTTTGTGTGCCTCCCACTGGGTCGGAGTGAAATTCTTCGGCAGTGGTCTCGCATCCAATTCATCACGAAAAAGACGAATCCGGTGCAACCCAACGGCCGAGATGCTGCCGTGTAGGCACGCCGTAATGAAATACGGCTTATCCTCAACATCAATGTGAGGCAACTGTCGCCGACGAAAGAGCCCATGTTCGTTCATGACCGCGGTGATGGCTTCCAGTGTGGGTTAGGCTTCCAGCCTGACATCTTAAGGCAAAAGAGACGAAATCATTTTCGCGAATCCCGTGCGCGCTTTGAAGCAGAATTGTGCCAGGATTTCTACGACAGACTGGAAGCACTATCCCTCAGCAGTAAGACGACAGGCTGGAAGCCTATCCCACGGGTACGTCGCGATTTGCAACTGTTTGGTTTATAATCGAATCGACTTCCGTTCAATCGAACCCATTCTTCAAAAGCGCTCGTTCCCATCACCTCTCAAGGGACATGATTTATGAATCGTTCAGTTCTCCGACGATCAAGCCAGGATCGACGACAGTTCCTGCAATCCACCGCCGCGGCATGTGTGGTTGCCGCGTCACCGTCGGTGTTTGGAGCACATCGCAAGGCGCCCCCCAGTGAGCGCATTCGAGTGGGTGCAATCGGCGTAGGTGGTCGAGGATCGCTATTGATTCAGCAATTGCCTGAGTCCGCCGAGATCGTCGCTATCTGTGATTGCAACGAATCACGTGCAAATCAGTTTCGCGACAAGTCCGGCGCCCAATGGCCTGTCGTCACCGACTACCGACGCATCCTCGATCGCAAAGACATCGATGCGGTCATCGTTGCCACCGGTGAATTTCAGCGCATCAAACCTTGTATCGAAGCGTGCCAAGCAGGCAAGGACGTCTATGCCGAGAAGCCTCTGTCACTCTACATCCAAGAGGGACGAGCACTCGTTAGCGCTGCCCGCAAAGCCAATCGCATCGTGCAAGTCGGTACCCAACAGCGCTCGATGGCCGTCAACCGCGTGGCGTGCGAGTTCATTCGCTCCGGTGGATTGGGCAAAATCCTCGAAGTCCGCGCTATCGCTTACGAAGGGCCGACCCAATCGCCGGCCGAGCCCTTGCCGCAACAACCGATCCCAGAGGGTCTCGATTGGAACATGTGGTTGAATCAAGCCGCCGATCGTCCTTACCATCCCAATTGGATGGGTTGGATGCAATGGCGGGATTTCGCCGGGGGACAGATGACGAATTGGGGCGCTCACGGCGTGGACCAAATCCAATGGGCTCTCGGTGCCGATCAAACCGGGCCCGTTTCGCTGGAACCATTGACCTCAGGACCCAATGGCCACGTGCGCATGAAGTATGCGAACGGCGTGACGGTTAACTTTGTCATCGAACCAGGTAAAGGGCCGATGGGAGGTGCTGTTTTTGTTTGCGAGCAAGGGAAGCTGGAAATCAATCGCAACAAGTACACATCGAACCCACCCGAAATCGCGGCAGCCCTGAATCAGCAACTCGATATCGCCGAAGAGGAACGGAAGTGGAGCGATGACTTGGCGTTGTGGCAAGCCAAATGGCACATGCAAAACTGGTTGGACTGCATTCGCTCTCGCGAGTTGCCCGTCGCGGACGTAGAGATCGGCCATCGATCGGTTTCCGTTTGTCATTTGGCAAACATTGTTAGGGCCGTTGGGCGACCATTGAAATGGAATCCGGAAAAAGAGCTGTTTGACGGTGACGACGCAGCCAATGGCTATTTGGTCCGAGCGCGTCGAGCAGGATTCGAGCTACCGACCGTTTGATGGCCAGTTTTACGTCACTTCAGTACCATTCGTGGTTGGCAGAATCGGCATTGTTTGCTCAACGGCTGTCGAAGCGACTACGCCACTCGGCAGCAGCGGATGGATAGGTGGCAAAGACCAAGTCCCGCAATTGATTGGCGTTGGTGTTATCGCCTCGAGCACGCAACGTTTGCACCGTGCGTGCCCGCGCTTCCAACCACACGTCACTTCCGGCTGGCACACCCGTTGCCATCTGGCGATACAAAGCGATCGCGCTATCCCGATGCGGCTCTAGCGTTTGCATGGCCCGTGCAGTCCGATACAGCCACCACAGAGACTTTTTTTCCTTGGCCTGTCGAGTCTTGAGTTCACCAATGACGGCATTGTCGCTCGATGTGCTGACCCCGAGGCAGATGCGATAGTATTCGATCGAGCGCAAGATCCGTTCTCGGATTCTCGGACCCAGTTCGAGCGACATCCCCTTTGTCTCTTTTTCAGGAACAGAGGTCTTCGCAGGAATCGATTCCACGAGTTGAGGCAAGAGTTTCGCAAGGAGTTGATTTGCAGACGCTCGCTCCGTTTCTGGTCCATGCCAGTAGGCATCGGCCGCGCGATCGCATGCATGCCAAAGGAGGGTGAATCGATCGACTGGATCGCGAGTACCATTATCGGCGACGGCGGAGACGTCCGGAGTCCAGGGAGTGAGAGGCAATCCATCTCGAAGAGAAATAGTCGACCAATTGGGTTTTGAAGATAATGAATCGAGCCATGGTTTGAGGGAATCGGTGGTCTCTTTCGAAGCCGATCGTAACAGAGAATCTCTAAGTGCGTTCCGCGGACTATCAAGCTTCGAACTTTCCGCAAAGGGTGGTTCAAGCCAGTCTTCCTGCGTGAGGAGATGCGCCAGCAACAATCTCGACGCGGCTGTTTGCACGAGAGGTTCGGGATTCGGGTGGGCATTCATCCGTTCGTGCCACAGGTTGAGTAGCGCAGGTAGGTCATCTCGTCCTAACATTTCCTGTTCGACCCATTGGGTAGCTTGCGTGGCTGCATCCGATGCGGGCCATTGCAGTGTGGTATCGATCAGGCGTTGCCGATAGTTCGCACGTTGCCACTGCTGGGCCTCCACATCGGTCTTGGGATCGGGAGTGCGAATGAGCCATGCGGACATGAGGGACGCAGCGGGGGCTTTCGCTTGGTCGGGATAACTGATGGCGGCCCGATGGAATTCGTCTGCGGCCAGGACATGATCCCCTTTGCTTTCGAGTGCCGCAGCGACTTGCATGGCAAAACCGAAGGCTTCGGCGACGTTGGATTGTTTTGAGGCAGCGAGTTCGGCTTGTCCGAGTTTTTCAATGGCGGCATCCCATTTTTTTGCCGCGAGCAATTGTCTTACCTCGATCCGGAAGATTTCCAGAGCTGCCATCGATGCACTATTGGAGCCGGGGTTCTCTGACGGTCTAAACAAGGGGTTGGACACGAGCAATGCGTCGGCTCGTTGTTCCCAGTACGAACCGAAACGACTGCCTAGATCCCGTTTTTGGGCTAGGACGGTTTCGGGTTTTAGATCGGTGTTACGTTGGATCTCGAGTGCAAAATTTTCCATGGCCAGCTCGGGAGAAATCGTCCATCCACCGACCCGATCCAACCATTGCTGTGCGGTATCCCATTGTTGTAGTTCTCGGCACGCGCGAGCAGCATTGGCAGCAATACTAATTTTCCAGGCCCCTTGTTCAGGATGAGGCTTTGTCACGCGTTCGAGTTCATCCCATAGTTGTTGCAGGTCTCGCAGCGCGTCTTTGTTTTGACCCAGCTGCAGCTGAGCTTTCGTACGCGCAATCAGTAGCAACGGCCGATGAGACCAATCCCCAGGCAGTCGCTGCATGGCGCGGTCGATGGCGGAGAACATTTCGGTGGCTGCGGCGATTCGATCGTCACTTGCGGGGGGATAGCACTGCGATCGTTGATAGAGCAGATCCGCTTTGAGCAATTCCAGATCACCGCGCAAATCCAAAATTTGTGCGGAGGTAATTTCTGGCGAGGGATCGCCTGGTTTCCGACGCTGAGATGGAGTGAGTTTTCGTGGCTTGAATTGCGATACAATTTTGTCGAGTGATTCCACGCCATCGATGGCCGTTCGAATGGATGCGAGTGTCCATTGCCGTGCCAGTTCGCGATTGGGTACTGCGAGAAAGGCAGCCAAAGACCGCTGTTGAATCCAGCGACGACTCCAGAGCAGCTTCCATTGGATCCACGGTTCGCGCGGGGTTCCGTTCGATGGCTTGGCCGTTTCGCTCAAGGATTGCAGGAGAGCATCGAGTTGCGGACCCGGATTGGACCAATCGACCGCATTCACTCCAACTGCCGACTCGGATGCCAGCAATAACATCATCCATTGGGCGAACGCGTCGGAGTCGGGGAGGAGGAAGGCTATCCGCGTTTTGCATGCGGTCTGGGCGATGTCTGGCAGGTCTTGTCGGATGAGAGACTCGATCCAGGCTTCATCCGGTGATTGGGTGAGAAGAGGCATTCCGATCCGCGAGAGGGTGGATTGGGTGACAGCGGATTGCGTAAGGGCGGTTGGCGTGACCGTGGTTTGGCCAGGTGCATTCCTGTCACTGAGCCCGAGCAAGAAACCGATCGCGAGCAAAGCGATAATGATCCTGCATCGGACGAAACGAAATCGTCGAAAGAACGGGGCAGAATGACAGCGATCGCCTCCTTTCTCTGAGAAAGGCTTGTGAAAAGCAATCTTATGCGTCACGATAACTTTGGCTCCTGTCACCAGCGTGGGGCAATTCCCACGGAACAATATCCATGCATTCGACGACCTTTACTCATGATCTTCGCACTCGCACGATTGGAGGCGAACCTGCGCCTGATTGCAATCCGGATTTGCTGTTGCGATATCAATCCATGTTGGATGAAGGCAAACTGCAGTGGGCGGCTTATCAAAGATTAGAACGTGTGCTAGGCCGGGGAGGGCAGGGGGTGGTGTACTATTCGACCCGCATCGGCGCGGATGGTTTTGCGCTGCCGGTCGCTATCAAGATATTTTCCCCCGAGAGATTGGGGACACAGGCGGTGTACGACCATGCCATGTCCAAGATTGGGCGGGTCGCATCGGAGGTAGCTCGCATCCAGCATGATGGTGTATTGAGCGTCTACGATTTCATCGACCGCAACCGAATTCGTTTGATGATCATGGAATGGATCGATGGCTACGATCTGCGTGAACTCTTGCGGCTCGAGCGATTGTCGCTTCTGCGAAGCCATTGCTCGCACGAGCGTTGGGAATATCTCAATAACGTTGTGATCACAGCCGGACCGCTCTTCGCACGCTTTAAAGCGGGCATTGCGGTGGCCATCGTTCGAGACTGTCTGGCAGCATTAGCAGCTATGCATCGTGCGGGAATCGTTCATGGAGATATCAAACCTTCGAACATCATGATCAAGCGAACAGGTTATGCCAAGCTGATCGATTTTGGTTCGGCATTTCTAATGGGGCAGCAACCTCCGATCTTTACTGTGACACCCGTTTATGCAGCGCCAGAGGTTCTTGAAAATGCGCCGGTTTCCCCTCGCAGCGATCTGGCTTCATTGGGCTATGTGCTGATCGAACTCCTTTCCGGTCGACCTTGTTTTGCAGAAACGGAATCGTATCGTGAGTTGATGGAGAACAAACGGATGTTGCCGCAGCGATTGCACGAGATACTACCACCCGAAGTGTCGTGCAACGAACTTTTAATGAGTTTCTGCAAAGGGCTGATCGCGCCCGATCCGACTCGGCGATTTCCCAGCGCAGAAGCGGCCGAGTTACTGCATGAAGGGGCCGCATCTTTTCATCGACAACTCGTGCTCAACAATATGGCGAGCGAATACGAACACGATATCCGTATTTGGATTGAGGATCTCAAACGAATCGATGAACATGCGGGGGGTGGCGGATCGGAAGGATAGCGAACGATCCTACTCAGCCCATTATTCCCCATTGAGCCTGAGGCGCTAGCCGATCAACCTAAATTAAATCCAATGCAGGAAAATCGGCTAGCGCCTCAGGCTCAAGCAAACCGTTCGGATAAAAACTCCCCGAAAGCTTCTATTGAGCAAGCATGCGAATCGAAACCGACACGACGATCTGTGCCATTGCCACGGGGTCCGAAGGTGCCCTGCGCGGAATCGTTCGCATCACGGGTCCGGACACGCTCGAAGCGCTCGATCGCTTAATTCCCGAAGCAGAACGGAAATGGTCCACGTGCACCAAAGCCCGAGTCATCCAGGCCACGGTGACAACGAAAGCCTTGGGACCTATGCCGGTGTCGGTACATGTATGGCCCGACCAACGGAGCTATACCGGTCAACCGTCGGCCGAACTTCATATGCTCGGTGCGCCGGTACTATTGCAGGCAGTTCAGGCCGAATTGATTGAGCATGGGGTTCGTTTGGCACAGCCCGGTGAGTTCACACTCCGTGCGTTTCTCGCCGGGCGCATGGACTTGACGCAATGCGAAGCGGTTTTGGGATTGATCCATGCCGAAGGGGAACGTGCGTTTCGTGTGGCATTGAACCAGTTGGCGGGAGGTTTGGCTGGCCCGCTCAAGGGACTTCGGCAAGAGTTGATCTATTTACTCGCTGATTTGGAAGCTGGGCTAGATTTTGTCGATGAAGACATCGAGTTCGTGACGAGCGAACACTTGCAAACCAGGCTCGTTGCCGCAGTCGAACAGGTCGAGATGCTTCATAACCAGTTGGACCAGCGCGGAGGGCAAACGACCGCCTATCAAGTCGCCATCGTAGGCAAGCCTAATGCGGGAAAGAGTTCTCTCGTCAACGCGCTAACGGGACGGCATGTTTCTATTACCAACGCTGAAGCGGGTACCACTCGAGACTATGTCCGTTCTCGCGTTACGGTAGGTGATCTTGAAATCGATTTGTTGGATACGGCAGGGATGGAAGATATCGATGATGCAACCCCCCGAGCGGCAGCACAGTCTCTGACGCGAGAGCAGTTGGAGCAAGCCGATCTAGCACTGCTATGCGTGGCGAGCGATGACAACGATCCGTCCGACGATGTTAAAGAACTTGTGAAGAGCATTTTGGACCAGTCCGTGGCACCGATTTGGCGTGTTCAAACCAAGTGCGATCTGATCGACGAGGTTAAGCAAGATGCAACGGGGTCCAACGTAGTCGAGGAGAACCAATCGATTGGGAAGGTCCCTCGCGAGCATCGCCATTTCGTCGTGAGTGCAATTCGAAGGTTGGGGCTGGATCAGTTGCTGGAAGCGATTGCCGAAGAGATCAGGGCTCAGCGCGAGCGTGTGCAGGA
>Ga0194055_10000115_pt1 | contig 56510 bp, 35 predicted proteins | sample SepL449m_MetaG_FD_155482 | JGI IMG/M metagenome (GOLD analysis project Ga0194055, IMG submission 155482) | Anoxic zone freshwater microbial communities from boreal shield lake in IISD Experimental Lakes Area, Ontario, Canada - Sep2016-L442-9m | ecosystem: Environmental > Aquatic > Freshwater >... | reverse complement strand
GCCCGATCGCGACCGGCCCAGGATGTCGGCGGTTGGCACGGCGGCGGTCACCCAGAGCGGCGCCATCCAAAACACCCAGCGGAAGCCGCTCGTCATTCCGCCGTAGTTGCGATCGGCCTGGGGCCTCAGCAGGTAGAAGACGATCACGACCGCCGACACCGCGGCGATCGCCAGCGCGACGTCGGCTTCACCGTCGCCGTGGCGGCGGCGGCGCGCGGCGAGCAGCGCGAGCCCGGGCACCACGAGCAGCCAGGCTGGAGTGAGCGACAGGATGCCGTGATGGCCTGCGATCGCGTGCCACGCATAGGCCGCCCGCGAGGGTTCGCCCTTGTCGATGCCCTGCGGCGCGCGCCAGTAGCTTTGCAGCAGCCGGCCGTTGGGCAGCCGGATCGCGTAGTCGTACCAGTTGTCGGGATTCCACGATTCTTCGGCGGCTGTCGCCGCGGCAGGCCGCATGCCGTCGGCGCGGTGCGCATAAGGAGGCACGATCGTGCCGTGGGCGACGTGGTTGGCGGCAAGCGCCGCGGCCGCCACGAGCAGGGCGGCGGGCACGGCGGCTGTGATGGTGCGGCGGAGGTCGCACCGCGCCAGCCCGATGATCACCGCGATGAGCCAGGCGAGCGCGGGCAGTTCGAACGCGGCGGTGAGCGCAGCGGCCAGCCCCGCGGCGAAGAACGGCCAGGCGGAGCGGTGCGTGCCGGAGCGGATTGCGAGCAGCAGCCAGAGACTTGCCGCCGCCGCGGCCGCCGCGGGGAGGTGGTTGGTCAGGGCGATGGCGAACGTGGTGAGCAGGGTGCCGCAGGCGGCGAGGGCGGCCGCCCAGAGCCGGCCCCAGTCGGACGATCCGACCATGTCGACCGCGCGGAACGTGAACGCTAGCAGGATGGCGAAGGGAACCGCCCCGCAGACGAGCAGGAGCATCCGGCCTACCTCGAAGGGATGATCGCCCAGCGTCCAGCCGGTGAGGCGATGGATCAGCCAGTAGGGCGCCGCGGCGATCACCGACAGCAGCGGTGGCTTGCTTGAATAGAGGTGGAGTTTGCCGGCGGCGTCGGGGTGAACGACCGCATCGAGCGCATCCCAGCCTGGTTCGACGACGAGGTCTTCGATGGCAAACGTCCCGCGTTCGACGAGCGCCCGCACCGTGAGCCAGCGGCTGCGGTCGTTGCCCGAAAGGAACGGCCGCACGAGCCGCTTCTCCCGCTCGATCCGGGCCCGCACCGCGGCCGCGTCGACCGGCCCGCCCGCCGCAGCCTCGCGCTTCACCGCCTCCTCGACCAGTCGGTTTTCCAGGGCGATGCGATCGACGCTCGCCACCGCGGCGATCCGGCCGACGATTCCCCCGAGGGCCACCGCGGCGAGGATCGCATACACGCCCCACCGCAGCCGACGGCGGGCCGCGGCGTCGCCCTGTTCGGGGATCGCTGTGATCATCGCTGCGACACGGCCGAGGTCGGCGAGGCCGCGGAAGAACCTGCCCATGCCGTATTTCGACACGCCCCGCATCCGCGGCCGGTGGTGGACCGGCACCTCGACCACGCCGTGGCCGCCAAGCGACACGAGCGTGGGGATGAAACGGTGCATGTCGGTGGTGAGTTGGAGACCGCGGGCCACGTCGCCGCGGATCGCCTTGAGGCCGCAGTTGTGGTCGTGCAGGTGCAGGCCCGTCACCCAGCCGACCAGCAGGTTGAACACCCGCGAGGGGAGCGTCTTGTGCCAGGGGTCGAGCCGCGGTGTCTTCCAGCCGTTGACCAGGCCGACGGCAGGGTCGTCATCGAGCATCCGCACCATCCGTGGGATCTCGGCGGGATCGTCCTGGCCGTCGCCGTCGAGCATCACGATGTGCCGGCCGCGGCTGCGGCGGAAGCCGGTCATCAACGCGGCCGACTTTCCCAGGCCGGAGTCGTGCCGTTCGCCCATGACGCGATCGTCGCCCGCCGCCGCCTCAACGATCTCGTTCCAGGAACCGTCGGTCGAGCCGTCGTCGATGAGGAACAACTCCCAGGCAAGGCCCGCCGCGTCGAGCCGCGCGCGGATCTCGGCCACCAGCGGGCCGATGGTACCCGACTCGTCGCGCACCGGAACGACGAGGGAGACGTCGAGCGGTCGCATGGGCGGGGCGGTTCCTGGGCGGAAGGAAGGGCCAAGGATACCGTGCGGTCTCATTTCGATGCTGCGCCGGAACCGACCGGCCTCACCGCGTGCGCTGGTGGGCTGGTGTGACGGTGGCCAGGTACACTCGTTCTCGCTGTATTTCTGTCACCCCGGCCTCCCTGCGATCATGACCCGCCTGATCTCCTTCGGCGTGCTCCTTGGCCTGGTGGTGCTCTTTGGCCTGCTCTCCTTCCGGGTGATGGCCGGCTTTCTGCTGCCGATGCTCCTCGCGGCGATGCTCGTGGTGATTTTCGGGCCCATGCACCGCTGGATTCGCGAGCGGACCCGGTGGCCCGACTGGGCCGCGGCCGGGCTCTCCACGCTCTTGGTGGTGCTGATCGTGCTCGCACCGGTGTCGCTGCTCATCTTTCGCGCGGGGGGCGAAGCGGTGGGGATTCTGAGTCGGCCCGATGCCATGAAGCTCGATCCTCATGTGCTCGATGGGCTCGTCGCCCGCTTCAACGAGGCCACGGGGCTCCAGCTGACGGCGGAGAGCGTCAACGGCGAACTCAAGCGGCTGATCGAGGAGTGGATCGGGCCGATCGCGGCCCGGGCCCCCGCGGTGATCGCCAAGATCCTCATCGGCGCGATCGTCACCGTGGTGAGCCTGTTCTACTTCTTCGCCGACGGCGGGCGGATGATCGAGGGCGTCACCCGGCTGATCCCGCTCGACCGCCGCTATCAGTGGCAGCTGCTCGCGGAGTTCGAGGAGGTGAGCCGCGCGGTCGTCAGTTCGATCCTGCTCGCCGCGGTGGTGCAGGCGGCGCTGGCGGGCCTGGGCTTCTACGTCGCCGGGCTCGGGAAGGTGTTTCTGCTCACGCTCCTCACCTTCTTCGGCGCGCTCGTGCCGATCGCGGGTGCGGCGATCGTGTGGGGGGCGGCCAGCCTCTATCTGCTGTTCTTCGAGAAGGACACTTGGTCGGCGGCCGGCCTCGCCCTCTGGGGCTTCTGCGTGGTTTCCACCGTGGACAACATCATCAAGCCGCTGGTTCTCCACGGGCAGTCAAAGCTCCATCCGCTCCTGGCGCTGCTGAGCGTGCTCGGGGGCGTGGGGGCCCTCGGGCCGATCGGGATCTTTGTGGGGCCGATCGCCGTCGCCTTTCTGCAGGCCGCCCTGACCATGCTACAGGCCGAAATCGGCAGTCTTTCCGGTGAAGAGGGCCCCGGCTGGGTCCGGCCGACAGCCGCCCGGCGGAACGACCCGCCGACCGGCCTTGCATAGGCAGGTGTCGGGAGGGTGGAATCGTGGGGTCGCGGCGGATGCCCGCGGACCGAAGAGAAAGGATCGATGATGCTCGATTGTGTGCTGCTGGTGGCGACGTTCCTGATGACCGGCATCGAGGCGGCCTACGTGCCAACCGATGAGGGCGGCGGCGATTACCTCGTTCGCGTCGAGCCCGACCTCGTCAAGAGTTCGAGCCCCTACCAGTTCACCAGCGACGTGCCCGCCGACGCCCGTGATGTGCGTCGTGTGCGGATCTTCGTCGGTGACGCCTGGCCGCCTGCGGTCGAACGGGCGGTGCTCGAGGCATCGCGGAAGCCCCGCCAGGCAGCGCCGGTCGCGGTGACGTCGGCGCGGCTCGCCGACACGCAGCCGGTCTCGGTCGGCCTTGCGACTGAGCGTCCCTGGGGCTGGTTGATTGGCAGCCTGATCGCGCTCTTCATGTCGCTGGGCGCCAACGCCTACCTCAGCATGCTGCTGGCCCAGATGCGGCAGCGGTATCTTCGCGACATCCAACAGGGCGTGGCGTAGCCGGTGGTGATGCGGGGCTGAGCGTATTTCGGGTGCAGGTAGACAACCTGCACCTACGTGTGGCGAGCGAGGCCCGTGCGTAGCCGCAGGTTGGTAACCTGCGGTGAAGCATGTCGCTGGCACAGGTTGACAACCTGTGCTACGTGCGGAGTGATGAATCCACCCAGTAGCCGCAGGTTGGTAACCTGCGGTGAAGCATGTCGCTGGCACAGGTTGACAACCTGTGCTACGGGTGGATCGCGAAGCGTCAGCGTCTGCGGCCGCGTTTTGGCGCGTTGCTTGCCGAACCGAAGAAGAATGCCTCCGCCGGCCAGAGGTCGCCCTCGTCGGCCGGTGGCGAAATGGGTTCCGGGACCGGCGGGGCGATCGGCGTTGCTTCGATGACCGGCGGGAGTGGCTGCGGCTCGGGCTTCGGTTTTGGGCGCGGCTTGGGAAGCGACGCGGGCACCGTGGCGACGGTGCCGAAGAGCGGCGCGGGGTCGGTGAATGAGCGGACGTGGGCGCCGGCGGCCGCGAACGTTTTCGCCACGTGTTCGTGGCAGGTCAGCACCAGCATCTGCCGGTCGGCCGCCAGCTCTGCGACAAACTCGACGAGTACGCGGGCCGCCGAGCGGGCCCGGGCGTCGTCAAAGTTGACCAGCGCATCGTCCATCACCACCGGCAGGCTGACGTCGTGCCGGCCGAGATCGCGGATCAGCGCCAGCCGCAGGGCGAGAAACACCTGCTCGCGGGTGCCCCGGCTGAGCCGCTCCGGATTCCAGAGATCGCCGTCGGCGTCGTGGACCTCGAGCCGAGCCTCATCGATGGCGGTCGTGATCGACGGGTAGCGGCCCTCGGTGAGCCGGGCGAGCCAGCGCGAGGCTTCGCGAAGCACCGGGGGCTGATGATCGCGGGCTACCGCGGCCCGTGTCTGCTCGAGCAGCACATGCGCCCGATGGAGCAGGTCACGCCGCCGTTGCTGCTCGCCGAGCCGCTCCTCGATCGAGGCGAGTTCCGCTTGCAGGCTTTCGAGCGTGTGGTCGTTGGCGGCCGCGGCCACGCGATCGGCCACCACCTGCCGCCGCTCGGTGGCGGCGGCGAGCGCAGCGCGGTGCCGCTGTGTCACCTCGCGGGCCTCGGTGAGCCGCTTTGCCAAGGGCACCAGGTGGGCCTCGGCCAGCCAGCGGTCGACTTCCGGCGGCTCGGTCGTTCGCCGCCGGGCTTCCGACCAGGCGAGCTCCGCCACCGCGGCGGACGTGCGGGCCTCCTCGTACTCCGGCCGGCGGTCGACCTTGGCGAGGAACTCCTGCTCCGTCTCCACGCCCCAGCGGACGAGAAGCTCCTTCACGGCACGCTCGGCCACGTGGACCTGCCGCAGCACGCTGCGATGCCGGCGGCGGGCCGACTCCAGTCGCCGCGTGAGCTGGCTGCGGCGGCGGATCGCCGACCGCTCCGCATCGAGCCGCTCCTCGAGCAGCTTGAGGTGGTCGCCGGGCATCGCTTCGGGCACGAGTTCGCACTCCACGAGCACCTCGTCGATCCGCCGCGTGAAGGCGGCGAGTTCGTCGCGCTTGTGGCGGGCCTCCTCGGAGAGACGCTTGCGGTCGTCGTCGAGCGTGAGCAGCGTGTGGCGGTGGGCGGCGATCTGCCGCACCTCGCGGGGCGTGAGCGTGGCGGGCAGACCACGCGACGAGAGCGACTTTCGCCAGCGGCCGCGGGCTGCCGTGCGGGCCTCGAGCGCGTGGGCGAGCGACTGCTCGGCAAGCGTGATCTTGTCGGCCAGCACGTGCATCGAGCCCTCGCGGGAGAGCAGTTCCTCGAGCCGGTCGACTTCGGCCTGGGCCAGCGCCAGCCGGCGGTCGAGCGAGAGCGTGGCATCGGCCGGGATCGAGCCGTCGAGCGTGCCGCACTGCTTGACGAGTTCATCCCGCTGCTCCTTCGCCACCTCGAGCTGGTGCCGCAGGGCTTCGAGTCGGACGGTCGAGTTCTTGTCGAGGGACCAGGTCGTGACCGACGCCACGCCCGCGCCCGCGAGCCCGAGTGCCGCCATCGCGTAGGCCATCGAGCCGGTGACCTCTCGCGGCAGGAGCAACCCCGAGAGCAGCATGCCGATGCCAAGCGTGAACAGCGTGCCCAGTCCGATCAACCAGGGGGCCGGCACGAGCTGGTCGCCCACGCTCTCGGTCACCGCGCGGTCGATCTTGGCGATCGTACGGTCGAGCTCCGCGAGCTGGTCGCCGGCGGCGATCCGCTTGCGGATGGCGGCGGCGCGGCCCGTGGCCTGCTCGATCGCCTGGGCGATCGTGAGCCCTGCGAGGCCGGCGCCGGCGCCCTTCACGCTCCCCTTGGTGTCGTTGAGCGATCGCTTGGATTCGGCGAGCACCCGCTTCGCCTCGGCCACCTCGCGGGAGGCGCGGGAACAGTCGCGGGCGCGGGTCTTGAGGGGGCCGAACGAAAGGGCGAAGCCTTCAGGGAGCAGCACCTCGGGGATCGTGCCGCCGTCGGCGTTGAGGTTCGCCACGACCGGCACCACCCGTGAGAGACCGGCCACGCCCACCTGCTCGCCGAATCGGCGGGCGGCAAGCCGCGCGTGGCTTTCGGCACGGGCCGCTTCGGCGGTGAGCCTCTCGAGCTTCGGCGATTCGTCGAGGATGGTCGTGACGAGCGCCCGCTTTCGCCACACGGCCGTCTCGACGGGCAACTCCCGCAGCTGGCGGGCATACTTCGCGCGGAACTTCTTCCGCTTCGCGGCAAGCTTCTGGAAGCTCCGTAGCTTCCGATTCGCAAGCCGCCAGGAGTCGCGGTCGGGATGCACGAGGGGAGCCGATTCGAGCGCCGTGAGCCGCTCCGCAGTGCTCCGCCACTCCGTGTGCAAGGGCTCGAGCGCGAGCACGCCGCGAACCACGTCCTCGGTCTTCAAGGCCGCGTCGATCCGCGGCTCGATTCCCGCGATCTCCGCGTCGAGGTGAGCCAGTTCGGTCCAGAGGCTGCCGGCGACCACGGCCGGCGAACCAGCCGCGGCCATCCGCTCGAGAGCGTCGGTCTGCCGGGCCTCGAGCGCGGCCAGCGGGGAGACCGTGGGATTGGACGAATCGATCCGCTCGATCGCCTCGCGCAGGTGGCCGAGCACACGGGCGACGGTGGAGCGGTCGAGGCCCGCGGCGAGTTCGTAGAGCCGGCGGCCGCAGCCCTCGGGCTCGAGCGTCCGCAGTTCGTGGAGCTCGTCGAGGCCAAACGCCATCACGCTGGTGAACGTGGTTTCGTCGATGTCACCGACGACGTCTTGGAGGTAGATCTTGTGGCGGGTGTCGTGGTTGTGCCGGGGATCAACGTCGGCGATCCGCACCAGATCCCCGGCATCGCCGCCAAGCCCGACCACGTCGTCGGCATAGCTCTCGTTGGTGAGCGTGCCGAGTTCGGGGCCCTCGTGCCGCCGCTCGATCGCGATCAGGGTGTCGTCGGGCGGCATGCGAACCAGCAGCCTGCCGGCGCACGGCTTCCTGGCATCGAGGACGCCGCGGCGGAACAGCCCCTCGAAGCCGAAGAAAACTGCGCGGACAAACTCCAGCAGCGTGGTCTTGCCGGTCTCGTTGGTGCCGTAGAGCACCTGCACGCCGGGGCCGAGTCGGTCGATGGAGGTGCGGTCGAGGGCTCCGAAGCGTTCCACCTCGATGCGTTCGATGAACATGGCAGGCTCCGCGATTCGTCGGTGTCAGGGGGGCGCTAGAGGGGTTGGGCAAACGGTCAGACCGACTCGATCAGTTCGAGGGCGAGCCAGCCAGCCTCACGGGCCTCGGGGGCCGAGAGCGTCTGCGACTCCTCGACCATCGTCACGATGTCGGCGAGCGCCGACGAGAACGACGTGGTCGATCCGGGCCGGCCGCCCGAGCGGGCGTGGCCCAGCGGGGCGAGCGATTCGGTGGGCTCCGCGACGAGCTCGTGGCACCAGACGCGAAACGTCTTGGCGTCGTAGAGCTCGCGAAGGCGGGCGAGCGTCTCCGCGGCGATCTCGCCCACGCGGACGCGGCGGGCCACGGCCGTGCCACAGGCCACGGAGCAGCGGACGAGATCGACGGCTGCCGCGCGATCCAGTGGCTGCTTCTCGAGCGCGGCCCAGATGGCGGTGGCGAGTTCCTCGTCGCCGCCGGTGGGCGACTCGATCGACACGGTCCGCCAGGCGACGCGATGGGTGGGAACCTCGTGCCACGTGCCCCGCCAGTCGGCGTGCGGCGCCGCGAAGGCGTCGGCGGCGGGGGCTAAGGCGATCGCCTCGCGATCGAGGAGCGTGAGCGTGCAGCAGGCTCCCGGTGACGCCTCATCGACGCCGCGGGCCTGGACGGCAGGCAGGAAATGCACGCCCAGGGGGAGCGACTGTGCCTGCCGCGACGCCCAGATCCAGAAGGCCCCCGGTTGCGACCAGCTGGCCGACGACGTCGCCACAGCCGCGAACGCCGCAGCCGAGGGTGTGGTTCGTGGCGTGGGAACGACGCCGAACTGCGGCTCGTCGCCGACCCACCGCTGCTGGCTCCACAGGGCGTTGTCCCAGCCGATCACGATCCGGCGGTGCAGCGGGGAGGGCTCCGCGGAAACGGTCGCGGCGGAGCCCGCGCCGGCCGGGCCATGGGCGGAGACGATCTCGACCGTCAGGCCGCGGACCTCGAACTCCAGCGGCGCCAGCGGTGTGACGAAAAACAGGCCGCGTGGCTCGCCGAGCATCCGCGCGAGTTCGTGACAGACGAGCGGCTCATCGACGACCACCACGGTGCGGCAGCCGACGGCGGCGAGGTCGGTGATCACCCGACGCAGGCCCGCGGCCTGCGCGGGGCTGGCGCGAGAGGGATCGAGAAGCCGGCCGCAGATCACCAGCGCCGCCGCCTGGCTCCGCGTGGCCACGGAGGCGGCCTCGGCAAGCGACGTCGCCGCGGCAGTCGTCACGCACTCGGCAATGTCGGCGGGTGCCCCCTCGGGCGCGGCGATCGGTCGGTGGATCGCCGGGTCGAACGCGAACACGATGTCGGCCACGCGTGTCACCTCCTCCATACATAGGGCGCGCCGAACCGTCGCCTTCCAGGCGCCGATCCGTGGCGGAAGGAAATACAGGAAAGATGGGGGCAATGTAACGCCCGCAGGCCGAATCACGCCACGTCAAAAAAACGAGGGAAGGGATAAGGAAGAGACAAGGGATCGATCGGCCAATGGCGCTTCGGCACGCGTCGGCCGAGCGGGGCGGATCAGGAGGAGCAAGAGCCGGGACTGGCCGGGCTGGAAGAGCCGCGCCCGGTGGCCGCCGGCGAGACGCTCACCCGCCCCGCCTGGCAGGAGCGGGGCGTGGTGGCGCCGATCGCCGTGCATTGCGAGGAGGGGCACGCCGCCGCGGATTCAAGCCCGTTGCCGGCTATCTTCAGCATGGCGGTCTCGTGCCTGAGTCCCGCTCCGTGACACACCCCGGCGACTCGGTGGCAGCCGCGAGGCGAATCAGGCCGAGTGCGAGTCAGGCCCGTCTTGGCAACACGATGGTCCTGAGTTCTACGACGAGAACAAGCCGCGGATCGATCACGAGCCCATCATCGGGGCACTTTCGGATCGCCCCCACGGCACAAGAGAACTACTTCAATCGCGCCGCGAGGCCCGGTAGAAACTGGGTCAACTCCACCTCCAGAATCTCCAGCTTTGCCTGGAGCATGTCGGCGGTATGGGAGAAAGTGTGATCTCCTCCGTAGGCGGCGTCGAGGCGGACATCGGCAGCGATGATCGGCACGGCAGCGCGGGTGTTCTCGCGCTCGTCCTCGAGGAGCGCGGCCCAACGTGTGAGTGCCGCTGCGGCCTCGGCGATTTCCTCCGGCGAGCGAGTTGCCTTCGCAGCAAGCACACGCAGGCGATCTCGCACCATGCAGGACTCATAGAAGTTGGCCTCGCTACGCGCCGTGCGGTAGAACCACTGGATTGATGAGTCTTCTGCTTCGAAACCCACGCGACAGCGCTCTGGTACAAGTGGACGTGCGGTATTCATCGCCTCGGCGGCCTCACGCAGAAGGCCCTCCATCGTCCGGTAGGATCGCGTGAACACCGGCACCTCGCCTGTGGGCGTGGTGTAATACGTCGGTCGCTTCCGTACGCCTTCGTCGTCTGAAATCTCTGCCATGTAGAGGTAATAACCATTGAATACCTCGGGCACCGCGGCACTTGGATCCGCGATCATCGGCTGCGCCGGGCCGAGATAGGAGGGCCCGGTGTAGTACGCGGGCAGTTCCGGCACCCAGGGGATCGCCTCGGAGACCTTGCTCCACGCCACACGCACGTGATCGCTCGCAGCTGGCCCCGCGATGCGTGCGGCCAGAGCGCGAAGCGCCTCCTCCTTGTCCGTGCGCGGCGTCCACCAGGCGTACTTGGCCACCTCGCTCGCACTGGTTGCGTAGCAACCGCGAAACGCGGGGAAAACCCATGCACCCCTGGCCCCACACGACGCCAACGCCTCGGCACGATCCCACCAGCGGTCCATGCTGGGGATGTGAGGCAGGCGCGGTGCCTCATAACTGCTCTCGGGCTCGCTCTTGAGGTAGCACGGAATGCCCCGTGCCTGGCATGCAGCGATCTGCGCCTTGGCGCGTTCGCCCGGGCCGATCAGGTCGATGCTGTAGTCCCAGAGGTGCTTGCGCACACCCTCCGGCTTTTCCACGAACTCGTCCTTCTCAATCTCTGTGAGCAGTGCCACGCCGGGGTCGAGTTTCGCAATCAGGCCTGCCTGCGCGCGGTCGTCGGTCCAGACATGCTCGGCGGAGTACGGCCAGATCACGATCTCCGCCTTCGGGTTCACCCGGCGCGCTGCGGCGGCCATGCGATTGCAAAGATTCGCGACCACCCGGTCTGCACCGAGGGCTTCGCAGCGGGCGCAGTTGGTGTGGCCCTTTTTCACGTCGAAGGGCCGCATGAAGCAGTGGTAAAAGCCCTCTCCACCGATGATGATCATGGCGCCGTCGAGCTTGGGATCGCTGCGAAACATGCCATCGACACTTTCGTCGATCCAGCGTTGCGTCAGCGGGTGCTCGGTGCAGAGAACGTACTCGCCGTCGGCTTTCCAGGTGAGCGCGCCCCGCAACTCCGGGTGGGCGATGAGCACGGGGTCATCCTTGGGGAATTTTTGCCGGGTGTTGAGAAATCCGTAGGTCTTCAGGCCGTAGGTGCGGGCGACCTCGGCGGCTCTCAGGTTCGCTTCGGGCAGGCCTTCGATGCGCCGCGCGGCGAGTTCGGGAATCGCATTGGAACGCGAGAGCGCATGAAGGCTTCCGCCACCGCTGAGCACGGCGTTGTAGCCGAGAAACGCGGTCTCGCGGCAGCTGCCGCCCGAGGGCACCGGCCCGAGGCGCACCGGTAGGCGCGGCACATACGTCTCTTCACCCCGGGCGAGAAACGGCGCGGCCCGCAGGCCAATTCGGTCCACGAGATGGACGACGCCATCGCGGACGCCGCGGGCGTCGACACCCCGGAGCACGATCTGGTCGGCGGCCACACGCAGTGTGAAGCTTTCGGCGACTTCGGGTTTGCCCCCGTCATGATCCACGAGCACGATGCTGTGCACCGGCGGGGTGGCAACGGCTTCCGGGGAAAGCGTTTCGAGCGGAAGCGATAGTGCCATGCGCCGCGCAAGGAAATCGGCAAGATCTGTGGCCATGCGAGCTACCAGTGGGTCAGCATCGCTTGCGATGACAATCCGCCACGTGCCGTCGAGCACAGTGTCGTTCTCGGTGGGTGTGGCGTCGGTGTCTCTCGAGAAGCGCGCAAAATAATCGCGCGATTGGTCGAGGTACACGCAGCCCGCGAAAGCCTTGTCGGTGTCTGCGCCAACACGCGCGGTGATTTCGGCGAGGCTTTCGGCATGGGTGGGGTGGCAACGGATGAGCAGGAGGAGGAGTGCGACGGCACGAAGTGATGTCATGCGAGAATCCCTTTGATGCTGTTGGCTTGCTCGACGCCCGTGAGGCGTGCGCCACGACCCTGGAAGCGTTGGTTACGCCGCGCGTGGCTGTTCGCCCAACGCCTCACGGCGTTGGGCTTGTCCATACAAACGCTCGATACTCCGGTGGAGGGGTATGGCCAGCCCCGAGCAATGCGGCGGTCAGGTGGTGAGGGGCGGGGGCGACGCGGCGAACGCCTGCAGCACCCGGTCGGTCCAGGCTTCGTCGTTCCTCTCGGGCCCGATCGCCGCCACCACGCGGCTCCGCAGCAGCACTCCCTTCTCGAGCGGTGCGGCAAACAGCCTGCACGTGACGCCGCAGCGACCTGCCGAGTGTTCGATATCGATCCGCCGCGCGTCTGCCGGATGCACCGCGACGAGGCACGACGATCCCGCGCGGCGGGCGAGGATCGCCGCAGCACTCTCGGGCAGCGCTTCGCCCGGCGCGATCGGCCGCCAGCATGGTGCCTCGCCGCCGCACGACCAGCGGGGGCCGCCAGACAACCAGAGGAGGCTGTCGGCAGCGATGTCCGACCAGACTTCCACCGCCACCTCCGTTTCGAGGAGGGACGTCTGTGCGGAGACGACCACCTCCCACGACGCAATGCCCTCGTGGCGGCCATGCGACCGCCACATCACGGTGGACCGTAGTCGCCGCGGGTCGTCGGGCTCGTAGGTCGCGACCAGATCAGCACCGCGGAGCCAGTGATCGGCGAGCGACGAAAGGTTGACGCCCAGCACCGCATCGCGGCCGCCAGATGCCGCTTGAATCTCGAGCCCGCGGCCTGCCGCCGCGACGTCGATCTGCCCACCGCCATCAGCGTGCGGCCAGGACGCCACACTTCCGGAGATCGACCATGTCGCGGGCACGGCAGTTGGCGAGGAGTTCACGAGAGGATTGCCGGGAGAGGAAAGGGATGAGTCACGGCAAGGATTGTAGCGGGACAGTCACCGCTCCGGGCATCACGTGGCGGCTGCTACACTGCCGCGTCATCGCGGTGCCACGCGTGGCGGTCCGCGTTCATCGTCCGCGTTCACCCTGCTTCCCATCCCGTCATGTCATCATCCCCCGATCCGCTTCAGGTTTGCGAGTCTGCCGCCCGGGCGGGCGGCCGCGTGCTCCAGGAGTGGGTCGGCCGCTTCAAGGCCACGTCGAAGGGCCCCCGCGACCTCGTCACCGAGGCCGACCACGCGTCGCAGGCGGAGGTGCGCCGCATCCTGCTCGAGGCGTTTCCGGCGCACGGGTTTGTGGGCGAGGAAGGGGAAGGAGGCCGGCCGCCGCTGCCGCCCGGGGTGCAAGGCCATTCCGGCAGCGGTACGCGCTGGATTGTCGATCCACTCGACGGCACGACGAACTACGTCCACGGCTTTCCGGCCTATTGCGTGTCGATCGCGCTGGCCGACGGCGATGACATCGTCGTGGCGGCGATCTACGACCCGCTGCGGGATGAGTGCTTCACAGCCCGCCGCGGTGGCGGCGCCCGGCTCAACGGCGAGGCCATCGCCGCCGCGTCGGTGACCGCGCCGGCCGATGCGGTCACCGCCGTCAGTTTTCCCGCGCAGGTGACGCCCGACTCGCCCGCCGTCGCCGACTTCCTGGCCGTTCTTCCCCACGCGCACTCCATCAGACGCACGGGTTCAACGGCCCTCAACCTCGCCTACCTCGCCTGCGGCCGCTTGCATGCGTTTTGGGTGCGACGGATCTGCTGCTGGGACGCGGCAGCTGGCATCCTCATCGCCCGCGAGGCTGGATGTGCCGTGGGGCCGTTTCGAGGCGGCCCCGCGACGATTCCGCTCGATGACCCCGCCTTCATCGCGGCCAGCAGCGGCCGCCTCTACGACGAGTTTCGCGAAATTCTTCGCTGACCTCCGGTCGGTCTGTCGTCGGTGACGGTCGTGATGGTTATGAGGACTGGGAAAAATGACGGCTCTGCGTCGGGTTTCGGGCTAGGCTTTCTCTAGTCCCCTGAACAGAACGCACCGGCCCGCATGCGCCGTTCGCCCCCTCGCACAATGTGTTCGTCGCCGCGGTCACGCTGGCCGAGGGTCGCCGTCTGCGCGGTTGCGGTGGTGATGGCGTCGTGGCACGGGGTCGCTCCCAGCCAACCGCCGACGGCCGAAGAGCGTCGCTTGGCCGGTGGAACGATCGAGGAGGTTCAGCCGGAACTCTTCTACGTGCCCGACGAGGGCGGTCGGTTGGTGCCGGTGCCTGGGTTTCGGTATCGGGATTTCGTCGATTTGTTTCGCATCAAGGAGGGCTTGGCGGGAGGATTGCAGCCCCCCGGCGCGGTGCTCGAGAACGTCGTCGTGAAGATCGATGCCCGCGACGTCGCTCCCCGCGCGGAGGGCCATGGCCAGGTCACTTGTCCCGCCACGGTTGAGTTCACCATCAGGCAGATCAATGGAGGCTGGACGCCCATTTCGCTCGAATCGGGAGGGATGATCCTGTCCGCAGCGCCGCGGCACGAAGGCCCCGGCCGGATGGTCGTTGATGTCGAACCCGGCCGCAGTGGATATCGCGCGTGGTTCGATGCGACGCCGGAGGCCGGTGGAGAGGTGCGGCACACGGTGGTGCTCGAGGGCCGCATGCCAGTCGAGTCGACCGCCACGCACGAAGCGTTTGCGTTCCGCGTGCCGGCCGCAGTCGCGTCACAGATCGACGTCACGTCGCGCCGCCTGACGCCCGAGGTCGCGGTGTCGCCTGAGTCGGCGGAGCCGGCGGTGACGGCCACTGCCGACGGCGGCAGCGTGGTCTCTGTCCGAGGCCTCGCCGGAGACGTCCGTGTTCGTGTCGGTGATGAGTCGGTGGGCCGTAGTCCGGCCGCCCTGGCCACGAGCGAGAGCACCGTGCGGATCGATGGCCGCAACGCGGTCACCGAGACAACCATTCGCCTGGGCAACCTCGCCGCCGGACCCCGACGCATGACGATCACCCTGCCACCCGATTCGGCCCTCCGCGAGGTGAAGCCGCCGGCCACGCTCCTCGCCCGCGGCGGCACCCGCGACGCCCCGACCGCCGAGGTCGCGCTCGACGTGGCCGCCGACGGCACCGCGATCGTCGCGCTCGTCTGCGAGCAGGCGATCGACCCGACGGGCGCGGCATCGTTCGAAGCGGTCGGATTCGGCGTCGACGGGCTTACCGCCTGGCGGCAGTGGGGGCGAGTAAGCCTCCTCGTGGACGGCGAGTGGCTGGTCACCTGGAGCGACGTGCCGCAGCTCAGGCGGGTCGATCCGCCCGCGAACGTGCGGCAGCCCGGGTTTGTCGCCGCGTTCGCCTACGACGCCTTGCCGGCATCGCTTCCGCTTCGCGTGCGGCCGCGGCGGAGCCGCGTGGTGATCGAGCCCGAATACCGGTATGACGTGGCAGGGACGCGGGTGACCCTCGACGCGAAGTTTCGCGTGGCGGCTCGCGGCGCGCCGGTCGGCAGCGTCGTCATTGGCCTCGACCCCTCGTGGGTCGTCGATGAGATCGGCCCCCCGGGAGCCGTGGACGCCGCGGGTGCCGCCAGCGACGACGGCATGCTCGTCGTTCCGTTCGCGCAGCCGTTGACAGGCGACATCGTCGTGACGATGCGGGCGACCCTCCCCGTTGGGACAGACGCCGATCGCGTGGCCTGGAATCTGCCGACGCCCCGGGCCGATGTGGTCGGACCCGCGGTGGTGGCCATCGGGGCCCGGAGCGACATCGAACTGCTTCCGGACAACGAGTCGATCATCGGATTGGTCCGCCAGACCGCGGCGTCGGCGGCCGTTGCCGATGCCGACACCAGCGCCCTCGTCTACCGGCTCGATGCTGCGGAGGGCGGCTTCGCGGCCAACCGTCGGTTCCTGCCGCGACGCATCGAGGCCTCGATCGCCGCCCAGGCCTCCGTTGATGCCGTGGAGATCGCAGTCGAGCAGGTGATCCGGCTCAATGTGCTGCACGTCCCGCTGGAGTCGATCGAACTGGCGGTGCCCGCCGCGGTGGTCGAGGCGGGAGGAGTCACCGTGCGCCAGGACGATGCACCGCTCGATCCGACGGAGGTTGGTCCCGTCGATGAGGACGCCGACGCCGGGGTATCCGAGACACGGGTGCGGGTGATCCTGCCGGAGCCGCTCCTCGGCGAGGGCGAGGTGTCCGTGCGGTTCCGTATTCCGACTCCCGCGATCCCACCACAGTCGACCGTGGCGATCGACGTGCCGCTCGTGCAGCCGCTGGATGCCGCCATCGGACGGGAGACGGTCGCCATCTCCGCGCCCGACTCGACCGTCGTCGGCGTCCGCGGCGATGCCTGGCGGCGCGACGTGGCTCCGGCCGCGGCGGCCACGCTGGGGTGGACCGCCATGAAACCGCAGCGGAGCGTGCCGCTCACCCTCTCCACCCGTGGCGTTGATGCCGCCCGCAGCATGGTGATCGAAGCCGCGTGGCTGCAGACACGGCTGATGGGGGGCATTCGCGAGGAGATTCGCAGGTATGTCGTGTCGTCGGCGCGAGACGCGATCGTCATGACCCTCCCGGGCGTCGCCGATCGCGAGACCGAGTCTGCGGCGATGCACGAGGTGCGACTCGACGGGGACCTCGTGCCGGCCACGACGCGTGGCGGCAGACTCGTGGTCGATCTGCCGAGGACCGATCCGGCACGCCGGTGGCGGCTCGATGTGCGGTCGACGTCGCGGCGCGACGCCGGATGGAGTGGAGTCGCCGCTCGCCTCGGGCTTCCCGGCCCGATTGGCCTCGCGCCGCCCGTGTTCGAGCCGCCGGTGCTCGAACGGCGTTTCTACTGGACGCTCCATGTGCGGCCCGATGAGCACGTGTTTGGGCTGCCGGCGGGATGGACCGCGCAGCAGCGATGGCAGCGAGGAAGGATCGGCTGGGAGCAGCGACCTGCCGCCACGCCCGGGCAGATCGCCGACTGGATGGAGGCGGTCGCGATCGGTCAAGACACCGGGACGGATCCTGCGCCGCGAGGCGGTCAGTTGCCGCCGCTCGCCGAGCGATCGGTCGTGTTCTCCGGCGTTGGTTCCCCTGGCGATGCGGTGCTCTGGCTCGTGCCGAACTGGTGCATCGTGCTTGTCGCATCGGGGGTGGCCCTGGCGGTCGGGCTCGCAGCGGTCTACCGACCCTGGTGGCGGAAGTTAGTCGTGTGGATCACCCTGGCGGCAAGCCTCGCCCTGGCCGCCGCCATGAGCCCCGATGTCGCCCCGCTGCTGGCTCAGGCGGCGGTGCCGGGGCTCGTGCTCGCCGTAGTGGCCTGGGCACTCCGATCGTTCGCCGAACGCTCGCCGAGCGGCGGATTGCGGATGGTGGCCCCGTCGGCCCCCGCCAGTTCACTCACGCGACTCAATGCTGCTTCTCCGTCGCTGATCGTCGCCTCAGGAATCGACGAAGCGTCGACCGCGACCCAGGCGAGGAACGCATGAACCGGATGCTCGCGTGGCCGGTGTGCTGGTGCATGGGCATCGGCATCGCTGCGTCTCTCGCCGCGGAACAGGGCCCCAACGACAGCCTCGAGTTCGTCCGGGTGACGGTGCCGGCCGAGCGACTCCGCGACGTGCCGCTCGACGGTGGCCGGCTCGTCCCGATGCCGTTGGCCGACTTCGACCGGGCGGTTGCCGGACTGCTGCCCGATGCCGAAACGCGAACGCCGCGGCGGCTTGCCGACGAGGCACGCTACGTGCTCGCGGCGGATGAACGGGGTCGGCTTTCCGGCCGTCTGGAGTTTGATCTCGGCGCGCTGGCCACCGCCATTGGCGGTGCCGTGCCGTTGGGGGGGCTGTGGGTGGAGCGGGCTGTGCTCCGCTCGGACGAAGGCGTGGGCGAGGCGGTGGTTTTCGGCATTCCTGGCGGGCGGGTGGCGGTCAAAACGCCGTCCGCGGGCACCTACGCCTGTGACATTGCCTGCGAGCCGCTCGCGGCCGGCGAGTATCGCGTGCCGCTCGTGGCGGCGCTCATGACGCGAATCGATCTCCAGCTTCCGGAGTCGGTGCGGCCCGTGGTCACGAATCGCGGCACGGGCACGGTGGTCATGTGGCGCGCGGCGAACGGCACCGGTGACTGGCGGATCGATCTCAGCGGTGTCGAGATGATCGACCTGGCGATCGTGCCGCTGGACGAGGGGCAGCCGCGGGTCCGCTGTTGGAATCGCATCGTGGTCCGCGGACGTCAGGTCGACGCCGCGGTCCGGATCGTGCCCGAGGGGCCGTGGCGGGCGGGGGCGATCCGGCTCCGCTGCGACGCAACACTCGACGTGATCGGCGGCCGGTCGGCCGCCGCACCGGGAACCGACATCGCTCCGGTCATGACCGACGCGGGGTGGATCGACATCGACGTGCCGCCGGCACTCTCAGGGACTCTGATTCCGCTCGACGTGTATGGCGTCGCCGAGGCGGCGATCGACGTGCCGTTCGCGCTCCCGACGATCCGCCCCCTGGCGGACCGCTGGGCCGGCGGCGGCGCAACGCTCGTCGTCGATTCCGCGTTCGCCGTCGCGGCGCTCGACGTCGAGGAGTGCGTCGTGGTGGCGCCGTCCGCCGCCGATCGCTGGCCCGTCGCCGCCGGCGGGCCGACGGTCCGCGGCGATGTCGCGACCATCCACCTCGAGCAGCAGTCGGCCGCGGCGCGGGCGACGGTGACGATCGACCCCCGCATGCCCAGGCTCGATACGGGCCGCGTGACGACGCTCGAACTGTCGCCGGGCGCGGTGCTCGGCCGCGCGGCATGCGACGTTCGCGTCGTCTCGGGCGAAGCCTTTGTGATCACTGGTCGCATTGCGCCGGAATGGTTCATCGATTCAGTGGAGGCCGTCGAGTGGCCGGCCAGCGCGGTGGCGTCCACGGATGGCGACCGTCCCTTGCCGGCCGCCGATCGGGATCGCACGCTCGACTGGCGGGTGATTCAGGCATCGGGCTCCAGCGAACTGCAGATCGGCTTGGCGGAGGCGGCCACTCCTGCGCGGCCGCTCGGTCTGCGGATCACGGGGCATCGCCGCGGCGTGCCGATCGGCGGTGAGTTTCTCACGGCCGACCTCGACATGGTGAGGCTGGAGGGAGAGACGGCAGAGTCGTCGCTGGTCGACTATCGCGTCGGCCCCGACGCGGTCATCGAACTCGACGGCGCGGCGATGGGAGTCGTGGCAGCAGACAACCAACTCGCCGCCTTGGCCGAGCCCGGGGCGCCGCGGGGCCGGATCCGCGGGGGCGACGGTGCCGCGGGTGGCACGGGCCGGCTCGTCCGCCGGCGGCCGCCGCTGCAAGCCGACGTGCTCGTGCAGGTCGTGGCCCGCGATTCGCGAATCACGGAGTCACTCTCGTTCACGTGCCAGCCCGACGCCGGCGCCGTCGACTCTGTCGTGGTCAGGGTGTCGGAGCCGCTCGGTGACGCGGTCGAGTGGTCGCTCGTCGATCCCCACGCCGGCACGCTCTACGCGCGGCGTCTCGAGCCCGGCGGCACTGCGGGAGAGGAGCCGGCGGCCGGCCAGGAATCATGGCTGGTCGAGTTTCGTCCGGCAGTCGATGGTGCGGTGACCTTTCGAGCGACGCGAACGCGGCCGTTCACGGCCGCCGTCGCGGTGCCGCTCGCCTGGGTCGACGGGGCCACCGACGCCCGTGGAACGGTCGTGGTTCGCGGCGCCGGTGGGACGCGGCCCAGCGTGATCAATCGCGGGCTTGCCGAGCGGCCACCCCAGATTCCTGACGACCGCTCCGCCGCCGTGGTCACGGAGCTCTCCTATGCCGCGGCTGCCGAGTTCCCGCGGCGCACGGGGGAGCCGCCGGTGGTCGTCGTGCCTCCGGACGTGGCGGAGGCACGGGCCTGGGTCTGGCAGGAATCGACGACGGCCTGGTGCCACGATTCCGGATGGATCGAGTGCGAGACGGTGTTCGACATCGAGAATCGGGGTCGCGCCGACGTCGCGTTGACGGTGCCGGCTGGCCTGCGGCTCGATGAGGTGTCGATCGACGGCGAACTGACCCCCTTCGATGTGCCCTCCGAGGCGGGTGGCACGACGAGCGTGCCGCTGCCCACGGGACGCGGCAGGATCCGGCTGCTCGTGCGCGGCGTCGCGGCCCGCGCGGCTTCGCTCGGCGTCTGGAGGATCGATCCGATCGCCTGCGCGATCGACGTGCCAGTTCTCGACAGAACCCGCGAACTGAAGATGCCCGCCGATCTTGACCTGTTCGCGTTGGGGCGGAACCTGTCTGCGGGGGATGGCTGGATCGAGCGGCTCTTCGATGCCACCGTCGCACGGCCCGGCTCTGCGAGCCCCGAACCGGCCACGCGCAGCGAGGCCGGCTTCCGTACCATCAGCGCGCCACCGTCCGGGACCGGCCCTGCCGTGGGTGTGCTTGTCATAAGGCGGCGGCTGCTCTCGACGGCGTCGATCGTCGTCGCGGCGCTGGCGGCGGCCGTCATCGGCTGGGCGACGCGCCGACGTCCGCGCGCCGCGGTCACGGCCGTGGTGGGACTCGCGCTGGTCGCGATCTGGACCCCGCCGCCGTTCGCGACGATCGCCCGGGCGGCGTGGTGGGGAGGACTGGCCGGAGTGTGGTTCGGTGCGGCGGCCGGTGCCGCGCGGCGGGCCACCGTCGGCATCGGGTTCGTGCTCGCGTTGCAGTCGACATCCACGTGTGCCGCCGACATCGACCTCGGCCCCGCGCGGGTCTACGTGACCCCGGCCGCCGACGGGGGCATGGCCCTCGTGCCCGAGCCCTTGTTTCGCCGGCTCACCACGGCGGCAGCCGAAGCGGAATCGGTGCGGGTCCGCGGCTGCCGGCTCAGTGTCGCGTCACAGGGGCTGTGGCGGCTCGAACTCGACGTCGATGGTGACCACGGCGGTGTGCTCACGCTCGACCAGCGCGGCACGGACGTCCGCTGGGTACGGACCGCGGTTGCGGCCGTTCCCGGAGTATCCGTGGACGTTTCCGCGGATGGCGCGACCGCGAGGATCGTGACCGTGGTCGCAGGTTTTCACAGGATCGCCGTCGACCTCTCCGCCAAGCCCCTCCAGACGGGCAGTGTCGAGTGTGTGACAGTTCGCCTGCCGCCTGCCGCCACGGCGATCGTCGACATGGTCACCGAGGCCGTGGCGACCCACGAGCAACTCGCAGATCGCTGGCAGTGTGACCGCGGCGACACGGCCGGCGGCTGGCGGCCCGTGGCCGGCCCCGCGGGACTCTTTGACGTGTCGCGGGCCGAGGTGGTGAGGCTGGTGCGATCGATCGATGCCCGCCACCCACTCGCCTCCCAGCCCGAGGAGGCGCAGAGCCAGAACGAGGTGTGGTGGGGCGAGGGAACGTGCGTGGTGAAGGCCACGTTCGAGATCGCCTCCGGCAGGCAGCTGATTCGGTCGCTGGTGATCCGCGCCGATCGCCCGCTCGAGCCGGGGCGCGATGCCGGTCAACCGCGGCTGCTGCCCTTGGGCGCAGGCCGATACCTCGTCGAACTCCGCGAGCCGGCGGCCGGTCCGGTGCAGCTCGATCTCGTGTTTGCGATGCCTCTTGATGACCCGACGGGAGTGTTCGACGTGCCAGGCGTGTGGCTCGACGTGGTCGGCTCCGACGTCCGCACGGTGCGCTGCTCGGCTGCCACAGGGCTCGATGTCACGCCGGAGCTTCCGGTGGGGTATTCGCTGCTGCGGCCGCGCGAAGGAGATCCGCTCGACGCGGTTGCGGCCTGGCGGTCTGAGACGGTGGCGGCGGCAAACGTGGGCGGCGACGAGCGGCCGCTGGAGCGCGGCGACGCGGGCGACCGTCCCAAGGCCCGCGTGTCGGTGCGCCGCAAGACGGTGTCGCCGCGGATCACGCAGCGGCTCGAGGTGGCGTTGGCGGTGGACCTCGTCGAACTCTCCCTCGACTGCCAGATCGATTCGCGGGCCGGACCTTTCACCGGGGTCACGATCGACCTGCCCGATGATGCGACCGTGGAACGAGTCTCGCTGGTCGGTGGCGGACACGACGTGGGCGGCGCGGTCGATGCCCACGTGTCGAGGCCCGCGGCGTCGCGACTGGTCGTCGCCACGCAGCACCCGCGGCCCGGCACCTATCGGCTCTCGATCGCGGCGCATGTTTCCGGACGGCCCTTGGCAGGCGGCCGAATGCCACTGGTGCGTTGTGCGGTCACCGACGGGCCGCCACTTGTGGTTCGCTGGCGATCGCTGCCCGGGATCGATGTCGCCGTGAGAAGGGGCAGTGAGGCGTCTGCGGCGTCGCCGGATGCGGACGATGACGTCGTGGAGATCAGTGCGGGCGATCCGGGCCCCGAGTATGAGTTTGTTTCCACGATGGGCGGCGAGCCGTCGTCATCGGAACGGCAGGAGTTGCCGCCGCGGGCCGCGGCACCAGACGAGGTGCCGCTTGGCAACTCGGTGGAGGCCACCCTCGTGCACCTGGCCATCGACGAGCGCGGCAGGATCTGGGGCATGGCGCGATTCGAGGTGGTGGCTTCCGAGCCCCTGGTCCGGATGCGATTTCCGCCGGGCATGAGGCTGTTTGACGTGCTGGTGGATGGTCGTGAGGCGCATGCCATGCCCGTTGAGTCGTCCGCGTGGGATGTGCGGCTGCACGATGTCCGTTGGCCGAGATCGATCCTGGCCGTATTCGCGGGCGAAGTCGGTTCGTTGGTCGATTCGGGTGACGCGGTGTTGCTCGAGCCCCCGCGGCTCGAGGGGCTTCCATGCCGCGACATGCTCTGGACGATCGACGCGCCGGCGGGCATGCGGGTGCGAGTGGCGGAACCGGCCCGCGTGGTCGATGCCGGGGTCTGGCGAGCCGCTCAGGCGGAGGTGCAGCGGCGGGTCACGGCCGTGTTCGCCGCTGCGGTGGAAGGCACCCTCGACATGGATCGCGAGCGGTTGCGGGGCTTCGCGGCTGCCCGAGACGCTGGTGCGAGGCCCGCCCTCGAGGCGGAGTGGGAGCGAGCGATCCAGGGCGTTGCAGACCCGGGGCGAAGCCGCTTGTGGGTCGTCGACAAAGGGCTCGAGGGGCTCACGATCCGGACGGTGAGGCCGACGGCTCCGGGAACGGAAGGTCGCAGCGCGGCGACCGCCGTGCTCGTGGCTGCGCTTGTGGCGGGGTGGCTGCTTGCGGCGTGGCAGCCGGCGGCGTGGCATGCGGCCGTCACCTGGTCGTGGCCCTGGATGCTCGCGGCCGCCGGCGTCTCCTGGGTCGTCGTGCTTCGGCCGATGCTGCCCGGGTTGGCCCTGGTCGCGGCGGGGCTCGCGGCCGTCGTCGCTCGTCGCCAAGGGGCCGATGGCACGTCCGCGACGGTCGTCCCGGCCTCACGATCCTGACGAAAAGCCCGCTCCGCGGCGGGCAAAGCGGTCTGGCCCGGCCCGGGGACCGCCGCTACCGTCCGCCCCCTCGACGATCTGCACGCTGGTGAGGCTCACTCGCCAGCGGCCCGAAACGGATTTCGGGGAGGTCGGTCGAGTCGCATGGAGGCGACGGCGCGCATGGTGGATGGACGCAAAGGCGGCGGTCTGGTCCGGTGGCTCTCAGCCTGGCTCGGGCTCGTCGCGGGCTGGCTCTTCGCCGCCGACACGGCGGCTCACGCCGCTGGCTACCGCACGGCGAACTTCATCGTCGAGGCGCCATCCGAGGCCCTTGCCCGCAAGATCGGCGACGCCGCCGAGCAGTATCGAGACACGCTCGCCGTTGAATGGACTGGCAGCCCGCTGCCGCGTTGGAGCCGGCCGTGCCCCATCACCGCGCAGGTCGCCCCAAACCTCGGGGCCGGCGGAGCCACGAGCTTCGTCTTCGACCGCGGCGAGGTGTTCAACTGGACGATGACGATCCAGGGGAGCGAGGAGCGGATTCTCGACTCGGTGCTCCCGCACGAGATCACCCACACGATCTTCGCGAGCCACTTCCGCCGCCCGCTGCCCCGCTGGGCCGACGAGGGGGCGTGCACCACGGTGGAGCATCCCGTGGAGCGGGCCCGGCAGCACCGGCTGCTGCTCGAGTTTCTCACCACGGGCCGCGGCATCGCCTTTCCTGACATGTTCGCGATGAAGGAGTACCCCGCTGACGTGCTGCCGCTCTACTCGCAGGGCTACTCGCTGGCCCGCTACCTGATCGAGCGTGGTGGCCGGCACAAGTACGTCTCGTTCGTGACCGACGGCCTTGCCAGCGACAACTGGTCGGCGGCGCTCGAGAAGCACTACGGCGTGATGAGCGTGGCCCAGATGCAGCATGTCTGGCTCGACTGGGTGAAGCAGGGCTGTCCCGCGCCGCCGGCATCGCTCGCCGCGGCCGCGCCGGCCCCGGCCGCCGCCTGGTCGGCCACGACCCGCGGCCAGAGCCCCGACTCGCGCCCGGCGTCGCCGGCCCCGGCGGCCACCGCCCCGGTGACCACGAGTGCAGCGCGCACGTCGATCTACGCCCAGGCACGGCAAAGCGGCCAGCCGGCTCCCACGGTCCGCTGACCGCCGCGGCAGGCCGCAACGACATGGCTGCGGTATAGTTGATGGAAGACGGGCTGGGCCCCAATCCTCGACCGCGACACCATGATCGGCGATCTTCGGTTTCCCAACGATGCGGATGTCGTCGCCGAGGAGGCGGCGCGGTTTCGCGCCGCGTCTCCGGAGGAGCGGATGCGGTCGATTCGCTCCACGCTGGCCGCGGGTGCTCTCCTGATGGCGCGTTCTCCACATCGGGCGTTTCTCGAGGAGTATCGCCGGCGTCAGGAGGACCTGGCCCGCGAGGCCATTACTTCATTCGTATCGCGTCATGGCCAACGAACCTGACCCGCTGGCCGGAGAACTCGTCGCGGCGGTAGAGATCCTGGGCGATGTTTTTGGTGTTCGTGGGATCCGCTACGCGATTCTCGGCGGATTGGCGACGATGCTTCGTGGTCGCCCTCGCTTCACGCAAGACGTGGACGTCCTGCTCGACGTACCGCAGGTTGCGCTCCCCGGGCTTCTTGATGAACTGGCGGGGCGTGGCTTCTCGCTCGACCGTGACGCCGTCATCCGGGAGTTCGTGCAGCATCACATGACTGCCTTTCGGTACGGCATGGTTCGGATCGACTGGCTGCAACCCGTTTTGCCGATCTATGCCCATGCACTGGCTGCGGCGACCACGGTTCCCTGGACCGAAGGCCATGTGATGTGGGTCCTCGCGACGGAGGGGTTGATCGTCACCAAAATGGTCGCCTTCCGGCCGCAGGACCAGGAGGACATTCGCACACTGCTCGCCGCGAACCGCGATGGCATCGACAGCGATCTGATCCGCCGCGAGTGGAGTGCCGTGTCGCGGGACGAAGACGCGAGGACGGCCTGGCTCGAAGCTGAACTCTCCGCCATCGGCCGCTGACGCGAGACGCTCGCCATTCGGTTTCAGGGGACGGCGCGCGGGCGTTTTGCTACCCTGGATCTCGTCATGGATCTATTCCCGACCCGCGCGGCGTGCACCCACCGCGGGAAGCCTACGATTCGGGCAGTCGTTGTCCTGCTGGCGGTATGGGCGGCGACCGTGGCGTGCGTGCCCCGCGAGGCGATCGCTGCCGACGACGATTCCATGTCGGCCACGGTTCCGCGGTTTTACGGCGCCAAGCCGGGTTCGCTGCTCAAGGCCCGGCAGCGGCTCGCTGCGGGAGACAAAAGCCTCCAGCGGGCGGTCAAGAGTCTCGTCGCCGCGGCTGACGAGGCGCTGGCGGTCGTGCCGCCGTCGGTGACGGAGAAGGAACAGGCTCCGCCCAGCGGCGACCGGCACGACTACATGAGCCTCGCACCGTATTTCTGGCCCGATCCGACAAAGCCGGGCGGCAGGCCCTATGTCCGCCGCGACGGCGAGCGCAACCCCGAGAGCCGCGATCCCCGGGCCAACGACGGTCCGCGGATCGCGAAGATGGGCAACGCCATTGAAACCCTGTCGCTGGCCTACTTTTTCACGGGCGACGAAAAATATGCGACCCACGCCGCGGAGATGGCTCGCGTCTGGTTCATCGCTCCTGCCACGCGGATGAATCCGAACTTCACCTATGCCCAGGCCGTGCCCGGCAAGGCAGACGGACGGCCCGAGGGCATTCTCGAGGCCCGGCACATCGCCGTCGCCATCGATTCCCTCGGACTCCTGGTGGATGCCAAGGTGCTGTCCGACGCGGATCGCAAGGCGATGGTCGCCTGGCTGCGGGAATACGTCCGCTGGCTCCTCGCCAGCCCAGCCGGCCGCGAGGAGCAGGCCGCCGACAACAATCACGGCACTTACTACGACGTGCAGGTGGTGCGACTGGCGCTCTGCCTCGACCGCAAGGACTATGCCCGGCGGATTCTGGTGGCGGCCAAGAAGCGCCGCATCGCGGCGCAGATCGCCGCCGACGGCAGCCAGCCACACGAACTGAAGCGGACGAAGTCGTTGAGCTACTCGCGGTTCAATCTCGAGGCCCTCTGCGAACTGGCGACGCTCGGCGAGCATGCGGGCGTTGATCTCTGGGGCTACGCCGGCCCGGACGGGGCCGGCATCCGGCGGGGCATCGAGTTCATCGCGCCCTACGTCGACGAGCCGGCCAAAAAGTGGCCGCATGAGCAGATCGACGAGGTCAAAAAGGAAGACTTCTTGCCGATCCTGAGGTGTGCAGCCCTGGCCTACAAGGCACCGGCGTTTGAGGCGATCGTCGAGAAGTATCCCAGCGCGAGAGCAGACCGGTTCCAACTCCTGTTCGTGCCCTGAAGCCCGGCTGGGGTCGGGGCCGCCGGCTGGCCGCTCGAGGGAGGGAGTTCCTTCGTGGCAATGGGGAGGGGGTGATCTCGCTCCTCACGTCGACACGGCCCTGTTTTCGTGGCGTTTCTACTCCATTCGCGCGTCGCCGCGCTGCCGGTTGTGCATTTCGCTGGAAGTTGGATACAGTATGTCGCGATGAGGGGGGGGCGGGACGGCGGCCCTTCGTTTGGACGATGGCGAGTTGCTTGTCTTAGGGGAAATTCCGATGACGCGCATCATGCGGGTGTCTTTGGGTCGCCTGGCCTCGACGGTTCTTTTGTGCGTCGGGCTCGTCGTCGCTGGTTGCGGGCAGGCGCTCGCTGTGACCTACACGTGGACCCAGTTCGGCAACGGCACCTACAGCTGGTCAACGACAGCCAACTGGAACGCCGGCGTTGCCGCTGTCTCCGCATCCACGACCACGGTGACGTTCGGCACCGGCGCCAGCGGTACGCTGCCAAATGCGTTCAACACGATTTCCAATGTCAACAACGGCGGTGCTACGTTCACGCTCAATAACCTGAACTTTGGCAACACTAACGGCAGCGTTACGACAGCCGGCACGATGACGTTGACCGGTGATTCATTGACGTTTGTGAACAACGGAGCCACAGCCCCGAGTCTTGACCTCACCACCGGCACATCCAGTTCAGGCACTGTCCGGCCGATCCCGTCCATCAACAACAACATTGTGCTCAGCACCGGCAGCGCGGCCGCGGTTGGGACTGGCCTGCAGGTGACTGTCGGGAGCAATAACGCGAATCTCACGATCAATGGCACGGTCAGCGGCACCGGCGGCTTCATCAAGCTAGGTGGCGGGGTCGTATTCCTCACGGCCACCAACTCGTTCACTGGTGACATCTTCATCAGTCGTGGAAACCAAACCTCTGGCGGCGTGGTGATATCAGGGGCTGGCCGTTTGGGGTCGACTGGCACGTATGCCGGCAACATCACCGTCAACTCATCGTCGGGTAGCAATGGCGCGTTGACATTCAACAGTACTGCCACGCAGACGCTCTCCGGAATAATCGCCAGCACCGGGACGTCGGGCAATGGTAATGCCCTGCAGATGTGGGGCCCGGGGTTGCTGCGTCTGTCGGGCAACAACACGTACTCAGGAACCACAACGATCACGTCCGGCACGCTCCAACTGGGATCCTCGACCGCGCTCGGAAGTTCGAGCCAAGAAACAACTTTGAAAGCCAGTTCGGCGGGAACCGTCCTGGACGTCGGTGGGCAGAACGTGACCGCCGAACCGCTGATCGTGACGGGCAGCGTCTCGGGGGCGTCGGCGTATCTTGTCAGCAACGGTGGTCTTACAACTGGGACATGGGGCGGGAGCGTGACGCACGCCACCGGTCTGCTGACGCTCGGCAACAGTGGCACCGGAGACCTGGTCGTAACCGGCTCCTTCAGCGGCGCGGGCAACGTCACCATGAACGCCCTTAATAATACGTATACGCTCACGAACGCCGCCTACACGGGCACCACCGGCGTGACTGCAGGCACGCTCGTGTTCGGTGCCGGCTCGACGATGAGTTCCGCGGGCGCGATCAATGTTGCGAGCAACGGCACGCTGGGCCTCAAGGCTTCGCTCACGCACGACATCACGGGCAGCGGCAGGATCTCACTGCTCGAGGGAGGAACCCTGTCGGCGGCCTCGATCGGCACGAATCGTCTGTCGCTGGCCGGCGTCAGCGGAACCACGGCGGGTTTCACGAGCACGTCTGCCACCACGCTGGCGCCGGCCTCGGTGACGATGTCGGGCTATGCCACGATCACGCTGGCCTCGGCCACCAGCGGGCTGCTCTCGACCGGGTCAGTGTCGATCTCAGGGCTGAGCAACGTGCTGAGCGTCGGCGGCGTGACCGCGGCGGGTAATACATACTCGCTCCTGTCGGGCACGGGCCTGACGAATACCGGTTCGATTACCCTCACCGGTGCGGCGGTTGCCAACCAGACGCTCGCCCCGGGAGGTTCGACGACGATTGGTCGCACGACCTACAACTTCAACCAGACGTCCACGGCCCTCGAACTCGCCGTCACGGGAACGACGTACAACCTCTTCTGGAACGGCGGCGCGAGCGGCACGTGGGACTACACGACGGCCAGCTGGCAGCAGAGCGGTACCGGCTCGAACATCACCTTTGTGCAGGGCGACACGGCGACGCTCGGCACCGCCAGCACAATCACGGTCGATTCCGGAACGTATGGCAGCAGCGTGCAGGCAGCGTTGCTGACGGTGAACAACTCGTCCGGCACCGTGGCCCTGAGCGGCAGCGCGATCGCCACGACCGGCACGTTCGGCAAGTCGGGGGCCGGCAGTCTCACGATGTCGAATGTGGCCACGTTTGGCTCGGGGGCGTGGGTCGGCGGTGGCTCAATGACCACGATTGGCAGTGGCTCGATGACCGTGACGAGCGGTGGCCTCAACGTCAGCAGCGGGACACTCACGGCGAACGCGGCCACGACCGTCACGGCCGGCGGCGTGAACGTGAGCGGCGGCCTCGCCACGCTGAACAACGCCAGCACGATCGCCGGCGGGATCACCGTCACCGGCGGCACCGCGGCTTTCAATGCGGCTAACACAGTGTCTGGGGCTGTGGCCGCCTCCGGCGGTGGCGCGATCTCGTTGGGGAATCTCTCGGGCGTCGGTGCCGGAGGCATCAGTCTGGATAACGGCACATTAATCTCGACGTTGGCTTCCGGAACGCTCACGAACGCCGTGGCGATCGGCGCTGGCGGTGGCACCGTCTCGAGCGGCAATCCGTTCACGCTTTCCGGTAACGTCACCGGGACGACCTCGCTGACCGTGTCGGGTTCGGGTGAGGTGGTGCTTTCGGGAACGCTCGGCAGTTCACCGACCGGCATGGCCCTCAACGTGCTGGCCGGCGGATCAGCCCGCGTGACGGGTACGAGTTTTTTCTGGAACACCACGACCTCGGGAACCATCGACGGCACGCTGACGTTCGACAATGGACTGCGGGGTGGCGGGGGTTCGTTTACGAAGGAGGGTTCCGGAGCTCTGGTCGTCACCGGGTCGCTCGGAACTTCCTACATGAAAGTCAACGCTGGAACGCTCCGACTCACGACCTCCGGCACGATCATGACCTCGGGCTCGTACGGCACCAACAGTAACACGGTGTCCCCCATACCGACGATGGCCTTCGGGCAGTCCGGCACCTACGGCTTGAACACCTGGTATGTTGCGTCTGGCGTCTTCACCACGGACAGCGGCACGGCTGTGGCAACGTTCGCCAACGCCACCATGGCCGGGAGTGCGAACAAGAAAGTTACGGTCGACGCCAACACCACCGTGGCCGTTTCGGGGGCCACTGATCTTCTGGGAACTTCTACAAGTTCTAGGACACTGTCTGTGCAAGGCGCCGGGAACCTGACGTTCTCCGGTGCCGTGACCGGCTCGTCCGGCTCGACAAGTTTCTCGATCACGAAGACTGGCACGGCCGCCAGTCAGACTGGCACGCTGACGCTCAGCAGTTCCAACTCCTACAACGGGACCACGACCGTCGAGGCCGGAACGCTGATGCTCGGTAATGCCTCGTCGCTCGGAAGCACAGGTGCGGGTGCTGGCACGGTGGTTCAGGCTTCGAGCGTGGCGGGGCTTGTCGGCACGCTCGACCTCAACGGCCAGAGCGTCTCCGGCGAATCGTTGACGCTGACCGGAACGAATACGAACAACACTTCCGGCACCGGTGCCTATCTCGTCAACAGCAACACCGGTACGGCCGCAAGTTGGGCTGGCAGTGCGACCGTTTCCGGCGGCCTCGTCGGGGTTGGCGGCTCCGGTGGCATCTCTCTCTCCGGCACCGTGGACGGAGCCGGTTCGATCGTCAAAATGGGAAGCGGCCTGGCCACGCTCTCTGCCGCCAACACGTTCAACAACCTCACTGTCGGTAGCGGCACGCTGCAACTGACGAACTCGCAGGCGTCTGGCACGGGCAGCCTTACGGTGAACAGCGGGGCCACCCTGAGCGTGCTCGCCGCGCTTGGCAAGAACGTCGCCAACTCCGGCACCGTGGCAATCGGCCCGTCGGGGAGCCTGACGGCCGCCTCGATTGGCACCGGGGCTCTCTCGCTGGCCGGCGTCAGCGGCACCACGGCGAGTTTCACGAGCACGTCTGCCACCACGCTGGCGCCGGCCTCGGTGACCCTGTCGGGCTATGCCACGATCACACTGGCCTCGGCCACCAGCGGACTGCTCTCGACCGGCCCGGTGTCGATCTCCGGGCTGAGTAATGTGCTGAGCGTGGGCGGCGCCACCGCGGTGGGAAGTACCTATTCGCTGCTCTCGGGCACGGGCTTGACGAACACCGGGTCGGTCACCCTCACCGGTGCGGTGATCGGCAACCAGACGCTCTCCCCAGGGGGTTCCACGACGATCGGCCGCACGACCTACGCCTTCAATCAGACGTCCACGGCCCTCGAACTCGCCGTCACGGGAACCACATACGACCTCTTCTGGAACGGCGGCGGAAGCGGCACGTGGGATTACACGACCGCCAACTGGCAGAAGGATGGCGCCGGTTCCAACATCGCGTTCGTGCAGGGAGACAAGGCCACGCTCGGCACGGCCAGCACGATCACGGTCGATTCGGGCACGTTCGGCAGCAGCGTTAGCGCTGCGTCGCTGACGGTAAACAACTCGTCCGGCACCGTTGCCCTGAGCGGCAGCGCGATCTCCACGACCGGCACGTTCGGCAAGTCGGGAGCTGGCAGCCTCACCATGTCGAATGTGGCCACGTTTGGCGCGGGGGCGTGGGTCGGCGGCGGCTCGATGACCACCAGCGGTTCGATGACGGTGACGTCCGCTGGTCTCAACGTCAGCGGCGGCTCGTTCACGTCGAGCGCCACGACGACGGTTTCAGCCGGTGGCGTGAACGTGAGCGGTGGAGTGGCCACGCTGAATAACGCCAGCAGCATCACCGGCGGCATCACCGTCACCGGCGGCACCGCGGCCTTCAATGCTGCGAACACGGTCGTCGGAACCGTTGCGGCTTCGGGTGGCGGAGCGATCTCGCTCGGCAACATGTCGGGCGTCGGTTCTGGAAGCATCAACCTCGACAACGGGAAGCTGATTTCGACGTTTTCTTCCGGAACGCTCGCGAACACCGTGGCAATCGGCGCCGGCGGCGGCACAGTCTCAAGCAGCAATCCATTCACGCTCTCCGGCAACGTCACCGGGACGAGCAAGCTGACCGTGGCGGGTTCGAGCGAAGTGGTTCTGTCGGGAACGCTGAGTAGTTCCTCGACCGGCATGGCCGTCGACGTGCTGGCAGGCGGATCGGCACGCCTGACTGGTGCGAGCAACTACTTTTACAACTCGAGCGACATCGGCGGCACGCTGAGGCTCGACAACGCCACGATCACGATGCGGAACTCCGCGGTCATCGGAGGGGCGGGGGCGATCTCGCTCATCGGGACTTCAACGATTGCCGCGGCGACGGGATCAGGCAGCACGTCAACGATCAATGCAACGATCTCGGGTACAGGTGGCCTCGTCTTTACGAACGGGGCCAGTTCGCGCACCGTCTACATCGCCGGAAACAACACCTACAGCGGTGGTACGCAGCTCGTTTCCGACGTGGGGGCCGCGAGTGGCTCGGCATTCGGCACGGGCGTGATCACCGTCGCCTCGTCAAGCCCAAAGATCACGAACACGTCGGCCGGCAGCATCACGCTTGCAAACAACATCACCTACTCGGGAACGCTTGCGTTCGGTGGTTCTCCGATCCAGATCACCGGCACGGTGACCGGTTCCGGCATCCTCCGGGCCAGTAACGGCGGCACGATCGACGTCAGCCAGCAGTCGACCGCTACGATGCTTGCGGCTGGCGTGATCGACATGGGCAACAACGGCGTGATCAAGGCCTCCAGTGCCACCAACTTCGGAAGCCTGGCGACCATCTTAGCCAGCGGCACGGGCAGTGGGTCGACGCTGCAGGCACTTGGCAACACCGGCTCGATCACGCAATCGGTCAAGATCGGCGCCACGAACAACAATCCCTGCAACATCAACGTCGACACCAACGGCTACGCCGTGACGCTCGCGGGCGTTATCCAAAACCTCGGCAGCGGCACGACGGGCGGGCTGGTTAAGTCGGGCGCAGGCACGCTCACGCTCACGAATGCCAACACCTACACGGGTCCGACGACGGTGAATGTCGGCGGGCTTGTGCTCAACGGCTCCCTCGCCGTGGGGTCGAACTTGTCCGTGGCGGCGGCGGCCTGGCTCGGGGGGACCGGAACGGCTGCCGGAGTTGTGACGATGAGTGGCACACTCAGCCCCGGCAATAGCCCCGGCGTGATCACGCTCGGCTCGCTCGTGCTGACTTCGACGAGCGTGACGGCGATCGAGGTCGCCTCGGCTGGCACCCGCGGCACGGCGTACGACGGCGTGAGCATTCTCGACGCCTCCGGGCTGACGTATGGCGGCACGATGGCGTTTGCCTTCGGTGCCAGTGCGATCGCCGACAACGCGACGCTCGATATCTTCAGCTTCTCCGGATCGGCAGCGGGTGATTTTGCCACGCTCGTCTCGACCGGCTTCTATGCGGGCACGTGGACCAACAACAGCGACGGTACGTTCACGTTCACCAAGGACTCGCAGACGCTGACGTTCAGGGAGAGCACCGGCGACGTGATCGTGGTGCCGGAGCCTGGCACGGCGCTCTTGGGCGTGATCGGAGCGCTCGCCGCCCTGGCATCTCGCCGGGGCATGCGTCGCTGGCCGTTCGTGTGAGGCCTGTATCCCAATCCTGTTCGGCACGGCAGATGTGGGGCGGGTCGCCCCACGTCTGGCTTGGCTCGGGGCTCCCCGTAGCACAGGTTTTCAACCTGTGTCTGTTCATCGCGGCGGCTCGGGGCGGAGGCGCCTGCCATGAGGGATCCGAATGGCAGCGATTACGGTGGAGAAGCCCTGGCCGACCACGCCACCACGCCGAGGCCGATGGCGGCCTCGATGGCGAGCGGCAGGAGCGTGTCGCGAAGGAAGGGCCACGCGTGCGCCGTTCCGAGCGTTCTCACCGTGACGGAATGACGTCCGTCTCGCGTGGGTTTGAAGTCACCAGCGACGGCGTCCCACGCGGGGCCTTTTGCCAATGTGTGTCCATTCGCGAGTCGAACGTCGGCAACCGCCGGGTCGGTGAGTTGGGCGTATTCAGCTGGTGTGTATACGTCGACATCATAGGTGTCGGCAGGCAGAGTTCGGACTCCTGCGTGCCACGAGACGAATCTCGCCCACGCCAGGTATGAGACGATCCCGAACAGCAGAAAGCCGACAATGAAGACGGGGATCAGGCGAGTCTGTCGACCATCATGGGGTTCCATGCCGCAGCTCTCAGTCACGTGCAGTTCGTATCCTCCAGGCGACACTGTCCATGACGCGCGCAGTCGAGACCGTTCGCGTCAGGCCTGGATCCCTTCTTTCGCTCGGGGCTTTCTGGATCACCAGTCGTGGCGAGCGACGGGGCGTGGGTAGCACCGAGCAGTGGGGCCGGGCCGGCACGGGCGACCTGATTCAACCCGGCTTCACGCCCGTGATCAGAAGCGTGATGTGATAGAAGACCGGCGCGGCGAAGCACATCGAGTCGATCCGGTCGAGCACGCCTCCGTGGCCCACCACCAGCGTGCCGTAGTCCTTCACGCCGCGGTCGCGCTTGATCGCGCTCATCGTCATCCCGCCGGCGAAGCCCATCACCGCCACCACGAGGCCGGCGAGCGTGGCCTGCCAGAGTTGGAAGGGCGGCGCCGCCCACCAGAGCACGGCTGCGAGCAGGGCGGTGCTCGTGGCGCTGCCAAGCAGGCCTTCCCAGGTGCGGTTGGAACTCACCGCCGAGGCCACCAACCGCTGGCCGAGCATCCGGCTCCAGACATACTGCATGCAGTCGGCAAACTGCACGAGCAGGATCAGAAAGAAGAGCAGGCGGAAGTTGCCGGTGCGGTCGGCGTCGGACGCCCCCTCGATCGGGATCTGGAGGAGGGCAGGGGCGAACGAGAGGCAGTAGACGCAGACCACCAGACCCGCCTGGATCTTGGCCGTCCGCTCCAGGAACCGCTTGTAGTCGCCGGCGAATGCGACTCTCGCGAGCACGAACAGCGTGGCGTAGACCGGCAGGAACACGCTGAAGACGTCGTAGCGGTTGAGCCCCACGAGCACGTAGTGGAGGGGCGTGAACAGGAAGAACACCCAGAACAGGGCGCGGTGGTCGCCCTTGCGGGTGGGCGTGAGCGTGATGAACTCGCGGAGCGCCCAGAACGACACGAGCCCGAAGAGGACGACCGTGGCCGTCGTGCCGAGCCAGAAGGCCGCGGCGAGCACCGTGCAGAGGATCCACCAGCCACGGAGCCGGTTGTTGAACGTGCGGATCGCGGCGGGATCGAGGCCGCGGTCGGGATGCCGCTTGAGGAACTGGCCCACGGCCGTGGCCGCGGTGAGCAGGGCGAGCACGCCGGCGACGAGCGCGATGGTGCGGTTGTCGTTCATGCCGGCGTCATTCCTTCAGGGCCAGCACGGCGCGGCGGGCACGGGCGAGGAAGTCGAGTTTGGCCTCGCCCCGTTCCAGCCACATCGGCGGACCGAAGCTGATGCAGGAGAGCAGCGGCACCGGCAGGAACTCGCCGCGGGGCAGCACGCGGTTGAGGTTGTCGATGTGCACCGGAATCAGTTCGAGGTCGGGCCGCTTCTTGGCGAGGTAGTAGAGCCCGCTCTTGAACTCGCCGACCTCGCCGGTGGAACTGCGGCCCCCCTCGGGGAACACGATCAACGAGTACGTGGTGCCCGCCTCGCGGAGCATCATGTCGACCGGGCTCTGGTGAACCTTGATGTCGGTGCGGTCGATGAGGATGGCGTCGAAAACCTCCTCCGCCAGCCAGCGGCGGACGAGCCCCCGCGACCAGTAGTCCTTCGCTGCCACGGGCCGCGTCAATTCGCGGACCGTCTGCGGCAGCGACGACCACACGATCAGCGCGTCGAGGTGGCTGGTGTGGTTGGCGAAGTAGACCCGCTGGCAGGTGTCGGGCTGGCTGGCGATCCAGCGGATGCTCGCGCCGGCGAGCAGGCGGGCGAGCCCCGCGAGCCCGAGGCCGGCGGCCCGGCAGAGCGGCGACCGGCCCGATGCTTTGCGGGGAGTCCCCGGCTCCTTCGCGGCGATGTCGGCGGGCGAGAGCATGAAGGCATCTTCGATCGGGGCAGCGGACGCGGTCAACGTGCGACCCCCGCGGGCACGAAGGGATTATGTCGTTTTTCGTGGCCAACCGTCGTGGGGCCCCCGTGGCCCGGAAACACGATCGTTTCGTCGGGGAGGGTGTACAACTGGCCGCGAATACCGGCCGCGAGGGCTGCGAAGTCGCCGTCGGGGAAGTCGCTTCGGCCCACGCCCTCCGCGAAGAGCACGTCGCCGCCGAAGACCACCGGCGGGGTGAGGGCTTCCGCGATGAAGACGACATGACCCCGGGAATGGCCCGGAATCTCGCGGACGGCCAGGTCGTGCCCCGCCAGCGAGATCGTCTCGCCGTGGTCGAGCAACCGGTCGGCCGGCGGGCTGACGAGATTCATCCCGAACGCAGCCGAGAGATTGCCGGCGGGGTTCGTGAGCTTCGCGGCGTCGTGCCTGCCAATGATGATCGGTAGCGACGGCCAGCGATCCCGGAGGGCGGCGTTGCCGGCGATGTGGTCGGAGTGGCCGTGGGTCAAGAGGATCGCCTCCGGCTCGAGACCGTGCGAGTCGAGCCATTCGATGATCGCCTGGGGCTCGAAACCCGGGTCGATGACGAGGCAGCGGTGGTCGCCGGCCCGCGACACGACGTAGGTGTTCTCGCCGAAGGGCTGCGACTCGACGCAGGCCACCTGGAGCGATTCTGCGGGTGAAAACAGACTGATGGAGGCCATCGGAGCGTGAATGCGAGGGCGGGAGACTGGAAAATGAGCATCGTTCGCGAACGCCCGGCCGACAAGGATGCCCGCTTTCCGGCAGGAAATGCGGCCTTTCGGGGTTGGAACTGCCATAGCAGCCACGCGGGAAGCACCTGTAGACTCCCCCCCTCCCCAGTCGATGACGTCGAAGGGGAATGCTCTTTCTTCAGCAGATCCATGGAGGGATCGATGGTCCGCAGTGCATGGATGGGTGTGTTTCAGGTGGCCACGATCCGCAGCATGGCGGCAGCGGTTCTGCTGACCGCGGTGGCGTCTGCCCAGGAGTTGGGGACCGGCCTCGTCCCCAATGGTGACGTCGCCAAGGGCAACATCGGTGCGGCCGACGCCCAGGCGGTGGCCGGCGGTGGCGCCCACCCACTGCAGCCCGCGCTCGAACTGGCCCAGAAGGGCCTCGCGCAGCTCCGCACCACGATGAAGGACTACTCGTGCACCGTCGTCAAGCGGGAGCGCATCGACGGCAAGCTCAAGGATCACGAGTACATGTTCGCCAAGGTCCGCCACGAGCCGTTCAGCGTCTACCTCTACTTTCTGGCACCCGATGACGTGAAGGGCCAGGAGGTGATCTGGGTCGAGGGACAGAACGACGGCAATATGCTCGCTCATGCAGGCAGCGGCGTGCGGGCGATGGTGGGCACGGTGTCGCTCAAGCCCAACGGGGCGCTGGCGATGCAGGGCAACCGCTACGCCGTCACCGAGATCGGCGTCGAAAACCTGGCCAAGCGGCTCGTCGAGGTGGCCGAGCACGACAAGCAGTTCGGTGAGTGCGAGGTGAACTTCTATCCCAACGCCAAGGTCAACGGCCGCGTCTGCACCTGCGTGCAGGTGGTGCACCCGGTGCCGCGGCGGAACTTCCGCTTCCATCTCGCGAGGGTGTTCATCGACGACGAATACCTGATCCCGGTTCGCTACGAGGCCTACGACTGGCCTCAGGAAGCGGGCGGCCAACCGGTGCTCATGGAGGAGTACACCTACATGAACGTGAAGATCAACAATGGCTTCACGGACGCCGACTTCGACCCCAAGAACGCCGCCTACAAGTTCGGCGCGAAGTGAACGGCTGTTGACGGGCGGATTCGACGGGTCGCGGATGAGCGTCGCGCCACCGCAACCGGCCGGAATCGCATCTGACCCACAGGCGAACCGTAAAGACACACAGGTTACCAACCTGTGCTACGAGAGGCCGCGAGGGGCTGCCCGTGCCCGGGAGCCGGGCTCGGCGGCAAGCGAAGCCAGGATGACGAAGCGTAGCCGGCGTGCAGCGAGCGGAGGGCCGGAGCCCGTAGCGAGCGTCCGGCGACGGGCACGGGCAGCCCCGAGCCCCACGCGAACCGGGATACCACACAGGTTGAAAACCTGTGATACGAGGGGGCCCGAGCCTCGTGAACGCGCCGGGCTCGGATTTACTCCTCCGACCGGTCTTCCTGGTAGTACCAGTCGCCGCCGAGGTTCGCCAACCGCTGCGCGACGACGCCGGGGTCGGGACGGAAGCAGTCGAAGACCATGCACCGCAGCGGGAAGAACCGCAGGTGGAGGTCGAACGTGAACCGGTACGGACGCTGCCGCGGCACGACGACGATCAGCCGCCGACGGGCCACCCGCCGCAGTTCGGCGACCGCCCGGTGCACGTCGAGCACGTGCTCGAGCGTGTGGGTGCAGACGACGGTGTCGAAACTGCGGTCAGCGAATGACAGGCCGGCGAGTGTCTCCTGACGAAACGCAACGTCCGGGAACTGGGCCGGGAGTTCGGGGCCGATCGCCATGTCGCAGGCGGTGACGGAATGGTTCGCGGCGAGCACGCCGGCGAGGTGCCCTCGGCCGCAGCCCACCTCGAGCACGGTCCCGGAGGCGCTCTGGAGGATCTCGGCGATGCAGGTGGCATTGAGGTCGGTGGGACGCTGCAGGTGGACGGCCGCGGTCTCCTCATAGACGCGACGGAACTCGTCCTCCGTGAGCAGGTGGGCCCGGTCCTTGAACGCCATGAACGTCTTGGCCCGTCGGCCGAAGAGTATCCGGAAGGGCAGCCACATGACCCAGCGGCTGTCCCGCACGATCGGCGGCAGGCACTCGTCGAGCAGGAAGTGGATGGCGAGCGCGGCGCTGCGGCTGATGTTCATGGGAATCCGGTTCTGCGGGGTGGCCGCGGTCAGGCGGCCCGCCGGATCGCGTGGTCGGCCGCCTGGCCCATGCGGCGGGCGACGATGTAGACAGGTCGGCCCTTGGCCTCGTCCACCAGCTGGCCGACGTACTCGCCGAGGATTCCCAGGAGCCCAAACTGCGCGGCGGCCACGGCGGTGCTGAAGAGCATGATCGTCGTGTAGCCCGAGGGCGGATTGCCCAGCCACCAGCCACCGAGCGAATACACCGCCGTCGCGAGGCAGACGAGCAGCATCGAGATCGCCGCGATGAAGGCGACGCGGAGCGGTGCGGTGGAGAACGCGAGCGTGGCATCGCGGGCCAGTCCGAAGAGCCGGCCAAGGTGATACTTCGATCGTCCTGCCGTCCGCGGGGCGGCGGTGTAGGAGAGGACGGCGCGGCGGAAGCCGACCCACTGCACCAGGCCGCGGAGGAACCGCGTTCGCTCCCGTATCTCCCGTTGCAAGACTTCGATCACCGGCCGGCCGACGAGGAAGAAATCAGAGGCATCTGGTTCCAGTGGCAGCGCGGAGATCACGGTGAGCCCACGGTAAAACGCGGCGTTGCAGGCCCGGCGGAGCCCGCTCCCCGGGGCCGCTTCACGGCGCATCAGCACCACGTCGTGTCCGGCGCGGGCAACCGCCACCGCCCGCCGGACAACCTCCGGCGGATGCTGCAGGTCGGCGTCGAGGAAGACGGCATGTTCGGCGTCGCAGTCGTCGAGCCCGGCGAGCATCGCCGCCTCGTGGCCGAAGTTTCGGGAGAGGTGGAGCACCCGCACGCCCTGCCCCGCCGCGAAGCGGTCGAGCAGCCCGGGAGATTCATCGATCGAGCCATCGTTGACGTAGACGATCGTGGCGTCGGTGCCCTCGGCGGCGAGGTGCGCCACCAGTCGCGTCGCCTCTGCGTGAAAGGCCGGCAGCGACGCCGCCTCGTTGTAGACCGAGACGATGATGTCGAGGGTCGTGCGCTGCGTGGCCATGTCCGCCCTCGGGAAATGCTGAGTGCTCACCTAGCGGCGTTCTTCGAACCGCATGTGCTTCACCGACTCGCCGGAGTCGCGGAGTTCGAGCAGGGCGTCGATCCCGATCGCCAAGTGCTTCTCCACGAACCGACGACTGACAGCGCGATCGCTCGCCGATGTCTTCACTCCCTCGGGGCTCATCGGACTGTCGGAGACCAGCAGCAGGGCGCCCTTGGGGATGTGGTTGGCGAAGCCCACGACGAAGAGCGTGGCCGTTTCCATGTCGATGCCGATGGCCCGCGTCTTCACGAGATAGTCCTTGAAGACCTCGTCGTGCTCCCAGACGCGACGGTTGGTCGTGTAGACCGTGCCGGTCCAGTAGTCGTAGCCGTGGCGGGCGATTGCGGCGGAGACGGCGGCCTGGAGGCGGAACGATGGCAGCGCGGGGATTTCGGGCGGGAAGTACTCGTTGCTCGTGCCCTCACCGCGGATCGCGGCGATCGGAAGAATGAAGTCGCCGATCTTCGTCTTCTTCAGGCCACCGCACTTGCCGAGGAAGAGCACCGCCTGCGGGCTGACGGCCGCGAGCAGGTCCATCACCGTGGCCGCCATCGCGCTGCCCATGCCGAAGTTGAGGATCGTCACGCCGTCGAACGTGGCCGACTGGATCGGGAATCCATCTCCGTGCACGGGTACCCCGAAACGCTCGGCGAACGCCTCGACGTAGTGCGAGAAGTTGACCAGCAGCACGTAGGGACCGAACTCGTCGAGGTTGCGGCCGGTGTATCGCGGCAGCCAGTCGCGGACGATTTCCGCCTTGTCTTTCATGGGGTGGCCTGCGTGGTGCCTGCGGGCGTGGGCACGAGAGCCGGCCAGGCGGCCTCCAGTCGGTCGCGTGCCGGCAGTTCGATCGGTGTGCCCGCCACCAGCGATACCCGCGGGTCGAGCGTGCGGTTCCAGGCGAACACGGCCCTGTAGAGGCGGCCGTCGCCGTAGACCTTTTCGGCCAGCGACCACCACGAGTCACCAGGGCGGGCGACGTAGGATGAGCCCGGCACCGGTGGCGGTTCGACGGCGGGGCGGTGTTCGTCGAAGCCCGCCGCCGAAACGCGCGAGGCCATGGCCTGTGGCCGAAGGGGCGCCGGCGTGGTGGCGGGTGCTTCGAATGAAGCCCGGGCCACGAAGGGATCGCTCGCCGGGGGAGCGGCCTCTCCGGCCACCGAGGCGGGGGCAAACCGGCTCCGGCGAGGAGGCTCGTCGACTTGGGGCATCGCGGTCGTCGTCGGCGGCAGGGTATCGGCGGTGAACCGTGGCGGTTCCACGAGATCCTGCGGCTCCGTCGAGGCCACGTCGGACTGAATATCGGGGCCGGCACCGGCGGGCGGCCGCGGCACGAGCAGCTTCATCGACAAGACGCCGACGAACACGCCGAGGAGCGTGGCCAAGAGGCCGAGCAGAAGTTTGGTTTCTCGTCCCATGCGCAGTCCGCGAACCTGGGCGGTCGGCCGCCCCCGTGAGCAGGGCGGGAGTGTCGGGAAAACGCCCCCGCGTCGCCAGACCGTCGGCCACAAGGATGCCTTGCCGGGCTTGCCTATTCTGCCGCGGCCGCGGTGAGGATCCTCGCCGCGCGGAGTTTAGCGGACCGACTCCGGGGATTGCGGGCCAGTTCATCGTCGGACGCCTCGATCGGCGAACGTGTGAGGTTTTCCCAGACCTGCCGATTTCGGAACGCCTCCTTCACCAGGCGATCCTCCAGAGAGTGAAACGAGATCACGACGAGCCGGCCGTCGGGGGCGAGCCGTGTTGGAGTCCGCTCGAGCGCGATCCGCAGGCTCTTGAGTTCTTGGTTGACCGCGATGCGCAGCGCCTGGAATGTCCGCGTGGCGGGATGGATCCGCTGCGGAGGCTTCTGTCGGGGCACGGCAGCCATCACGACGCGGGCGAGGTCGCGGGAGGTTTTGATCGGCTCCCGCTGGCGGGCGTCGGCGATGCGGCGGGCGATCCTCCGGCTGAACCGCTCCTCCCCGAACTCGTAGATGATGTCGGCGAGCGTCTCGGGACGGAGGCGGTTGATCATTCGCCAGGCCGGCTCGCCCTCCGTGGGATCGAAGCGGAGGTCGAGGGGGCCGTCGGAGTCGAACGAGAAGCCGCGGGTGTCGTCGGCGAGTTGGTCGCTCGAGAGGCCGATGTCGAGGAGCACGCGGTTCACCTTCTCGATCTCGAGCGCGTCGAGCACCTCGGGGATGTCGCAGAAGTTCGCCTGGGCGAACCGCACGGGTTTGCCGGCGAAATCCTGTGAACCCCGCTCGATCGCGGCGGGGTCACGGTCGAGAGCGATCACGCGTCCCGTGGGGCCGACCGCCTCCACGAGCAACCGCGTGTGGCCGCCACCGCCGAGGGTGCCATCGATGACGGTCATGCCCTGCTCGATCGCGAGAAACGACATCACTTCGGCGGGCAGAACGCTGGTGTGGATGCTGGACGATGTCATGCATGCCACTCTACCAAGACCACGCTACGATGGCGTCCGTGGAAGAGCCCGACCTTCACGCCGCCGACTCCTACAACTACGCGCTGCCTGCGGAACTGATCGCGCAGGATCCGCTCGCCGATCGGTCCGCAGCCCGACTGCTCGTCGTGAACCGAGCCGACGGCTCGCTCGCCCATCGGTCGATCCGCGACCTGCCGGGCCTGCTCGTCCCCGGCGACCTCGTCGTCGTCAACGACACCAAGGTCGTGCCCGCGCGACTGTTGGGCCACCGCGCGAAAACCGGCGGCACGTGGGAAGGGCTGTTCCTGCGGGTGGAGGGAAGCGGATCGCAGGCTGGCGCATGGATCGTGCTCGCGCAGACCCGCGGTCGGCCTGATGTGGGCGAGCGGATCGTCCTCACCGGACGCGACGGTGCCGAGGGGCAGTCGCTCGAACTCCTCGGCCGGGCCGAAGGGGGCGCGTGGCTCGCACGGCCGCTGGGCGCCGCGGCGAACGAACCGGCGGAGGCGGTGCTCGCGCGGGTCGGCCGCGTGCCGCTGCCCGGCTACATCCGTGGCGGCGTCGAGCGCGACGGCGACCTCGATCGGTATCAGACCGTCTTCGCCCGCGAGGCCGGTTCGGCCGCCGCCCCGACCGCCGGACTGCACTTCACCCCCGAGCTCTTCGCGGACCTCGCGGCCCGGGGCGTCGAGCGAGCTGCGGTGACGCTGCACGTCGGCCTCGGCACCTTCCGGCCGATCACGGCCGATTCGCTCGACGGCCACGTGATGCATTCGGAGTGGTGCACCTGCCCGGCGGACACGGTCGAGGCCGTGCAGCGGACGAAGGCGCGGGGCGGCCGAGTGGTGGCGGTGGGCACGACGGCCGTGCGGACGCTCGAGACCGCGGCCCGCGCGGGGACGCTCTCGCCGTGGTCCGGGGCGACCGATCTGTTCATCACGCCCGGGTTTCCGTTCCGCGTGGTCGACGCCCTGTTGACGAACTTCCACATGCCGCGGACAACCCTCATGGTTCTCGTGTCGGCCATGGCGACGCGGGACCTCGTGATGCGGGCCTATGCCGAGGCGATCCGGGAACGCTACCGGATGCTGAGCTACGGCGATGCGATGCTGATCCTCTGAAGGAGAGTGGGTGATGGGTGAACTGCCGCAGGAAGATGTGCTCGTGGTGCCACGGTCGCAGTTCGAGAGAGTGGGGGCCTTCCAGGGCTTCTGCGGCGACACCGCTTCGTATCTCGCCGCGCTGCTCGATCCCACCCACACCTCGTGGCGGCCGCGGGCCACGGTCGAGGACGATCCTTCGCTCAAGCAACTGATTCCCTACTGCGTGCTCTCGTGGCGGGATGCCGCCGGCACTCCACACTACTTCGCCTACACCCGTGGCGGCGGGCAGAGCGAGGCCCGGCTGCGGGCCAAGCGGTCGGTCGGCATCGGTGGCCACATCTCGAGCATCGATGGCGAGCATGGTGACGACACGTCGTACGACGCCGGCATGCGGCGGGAACTCGCCGAGGAGATCGCCATCGAGGGCGGGTGGACGGCGCGGTGCGTGGGCCTGATCAACGACGACTCCAACGCGGTGGGGAGCGTGCACCTGGGGATCGTGCACGTGCTGGAACTGGAGAAGCCGGGCGTGGCCTCGCGGGAGAGCGAACTGGTGGACTGTGGCTTCGCCACGCTGGAGGCCCTGCTCGCCGAGCGTGACCGGTTCGAGACGTGGTCACAGATCACCCTCGACGCGATTCGCGATGGTAAACTCGGCTGAGTTCATGGCCGAGCAACGCAGCACCATCTACCTGGACAACCACGCCACCACGCGGCTTGACCCGAGGGTGCTGGACGCGATGTTGCCGTGGCTCACCGACTGCTACGGCAACGCCGGCAGTGTGACGCACGACATGGGCCGTGAGGCCCGTGAGGCGGTGGAGGCCGCGCGGGGAACGTTCGCCGACGCGATCGCTGCCGATCCGCGGGAGATCGTATTCACGGGTGGGGCGACCGAGAGCACGAACCTTGCGATCCTCGGCACGGCGGCGCGACATGCGCGGCTCGAGACGGCGGACGGATTCCCCGGGCATATCGTGACGCTTGCGACCGAGCACCATGCCGTGCTCGATCCCGTGGGGCACCTGGAACGCGAGGGAACCAAGGTGACGCGGCTCCCGGTCATGTCGCAGCACGATGCAGCCGGCGTGCCGGGGATGATCAGGCTCGCCGATCTCGAGGCGGCGCTTCGGCCCGACACCTTTCTCGTCTCCGTACTCCTGGCGAACAACGAGATCGGCGTCGTGCAGGACGTGGCGACGATCGCCGAACTGGTCCACGCAGCGGGCGCGATTCTGCACGTGGACTGCGCCCAGGCGATCGGCCGGATGCCTGTCGACGTGGACTCGCTCGGCGCGGATCTGGCGAGCTTCTCCGCGCACAAGGTCCACGGGCCGAAGGGGGGTGGGGCGCTCTACGTGAGGCGCCGCGGTCGCGCGGTCCGAGTGGAGCCGCTTGTATTTGGCGGCGGCCAGGAGCGGGGCATGCGGAGCGGCACGCTCGACGTGCCGGCGATCGTGGGGCTCGCCGAGGCGGCGCGGCTGGCGACCGAGGGGCTCGCCGACGAGGTGCCGCGGATGCGGCGACTCCGCGACCGGCTCTGGGAGACGCTCCAGGCCGGGGTGCCCGGTGTCGCGATCAATGGCCCGTCACTCGACGCGGTCGATGGCCGGGGGCAGTCGCTGCGACTGATCAACAATCTGAATGTGCGGATCCCGGGCGTGGATGGGCAGTCGCTCCTGGCCACGCTCTCGGGTGACGGCCTCGCCGTGAGTTCCGGCAGCGCCTGCTCATCGGAGACCCCGCGGCCGAGTCACGTGCTCTTGGCCCTCGGCCTCGGCGACGACGAAGCCCGGGCCAGCCTCCGCTTCGGTCTTTCACGCTTCACGACCGAGGATGAGATCGACGAGGCGGCACGGCGAATCGCCGCGGGCGTCGCCCGGCTGCGGGCGATGACGGAATGACGGCGAACCGTGCAGGTAGCAGGGTTCAGCGAGGTTCAGTTCGGGGCTGCCCGTGCCCGGGAGCCGGCGGTTGCTTTCTCCGCGCAGCCAGGATGGCGAAGAGGGGAAAGCACCGAGCGAGCGGATGCCACGATGGCATCCGCGAGCGTCCGGCGACGGGCACGGGCAGCCCCGAGCGTTGCGGCCATCATCGGGCCGAGAACCACAGGTTGAAAACCTGCCGCCACTTGGCGACGGGCACGGGCGGCCCCGAGCGGGGCGTCCAGCGTCGGGCTTTCCGCCGGCAGCCGAGCGGGCTACAATTTCGTCATCTCGGGATGCGAGAAGTCCCGTCGCCCGCCAGCACCAGGAGTTTCCCATGTCGATCATGCTCACCGAAAAGGCCGCCAGCGAGGTCAAGAAGATCATCACGGAGCAGAAACTCGCTCCCGAGACCGTCCTTCGCGTAGGCGTGGCCGGCGGCGGCTGCAGCGGCTTCAGCTACTCGCTCGGCTTCGACACCGCGTTCGATCCCAAGGCCGACTCCAAGACCGAGCAGCACGGCATCGCCGTGGTGGTCGACAAGAAGAGCGACCTGTTTCTCGACGGTACCACGCTCGATTTCCACGACGCCATCGACAAGCGGGGCTTCACGTTCGTCAATCCGAACGCGAAGAAGACCTGCGGCTGCGGTAGCTCGTTCCAGGCCTGATGCCCGCTGCGGCCCGACGGCTGCCCGAACCCCCGAGGACACCCCATCGACGTGGCTGAGGAGAAAGTCCACATCGTCGGCATCGGCGACGACGGCGTCGAGGGGATGACCGCGCAGGCGCGGCGGCTCGTCGAGGCGGCCGACGTGCTCGTGGGGCCCGAGTCATGCTCCACGCTCGTGCCGGCGGTGATCCGCGGACGGCTCGTCTCCGCCGCCAACCTCGAGGAACTCGTCGAGCGAATCGAGGCCGCTGGGGCCAAGCGCGTGGTGGTGCTGGCGTCGGGCGATCCGCTCTTCTATGGCACGGCCCGCTACGTCTGCTCGAAACTCGGCAAGGACCGCTTCGAGGTGGTGCCGCACGTCAGCAGCATGCAGTTGGCGTTCGCTCGTGTGAAGGAGTCGTGGGAGGATGCGTTTCTCGCCAACCTCTCGGGCCAGTCGATCGAGCGGGTGGTCGACCGCGTGCGGTCGAGCGAGACGGCGGGCCTGTTCACGAGTGACCAATGGCCGGCGCCGGCAGTGGCCCGCGCCCTGCTCGACGAGGGCATCGACTACTTTCAGGCCTACGTGTGCGAAAACCTCGGCTCGCCCGACGAGCGGGTGACTCAAGGCAGCCTCGCCGACATCGCCAAGGATTCGTTTGCGACGCCGAACGTGATGATCCTCGTCCGCAAGGCTCGCGTGGCCGACAAGCCGGGCCAGGTGGGCACCCGGATGTTCGGCAACCCCGACGAGTGCTTCCTGCAGTCGCGGCCGAAGCGGGGCCTGCTCACGCCCGCCGAGGTACGGTCGCTGGCACTCGCCGAACTGCAGCTGCGGCCGACGAGCGAGGTCTGGGACGTCGGCGCCGGCAGCGGCTCGGTGGGCCTGGAGGCGGCCAGGATCGCCCGCGATGGCCGCGTGCATGCGATCGAGATGGATCCCGACGACCAAGCCCTCATCCGGGAGAATGCGGCCCGGTTCGGGGTGATGAACCTCAATCCCGTGCTCGGCAGGGCGCCGGAGGCGTGGGCTTCGCTCCCCGACCCCGACGCCATCTATGTGGGAGGCAGCGGCCGCGACGTAGCGATGCTCGTGGACCAGGCCTGGAGCCGGCTCAAGCCCGGCGGTCGGCTCGTCACTGCCTGCAACAGCATTGAGAATCTTGCCGCGATGCACACGCTGCTTCGCTCGCGGTCGAACGACGCGGCCTACTGGATGGTGAACATCGCCCGCGGCATCGAGCAACTCGACCGGATCCGGTTCGAGGCGATCAACCCGATCTTCCTGATCGCCGCCACAAAGCCTGTGTGACCTCGATGGCCGACCTGCCAGAGCCGCTCGACGTGATCGCGGTGGGGGCCCACCCCGACGACGTTGAGATCGGCTGTGGTGGCACGCTCGCGTTGCTCGCCGCGCAGGGCTTTCGCGTCGGCATCGTGGACCTCACCGATGGCGAACCCACGCCGCGGTCGAGCGGCCCCGAGGAGCGGCTCCGCGAGGCGGCCGCGGCGGCCCAGACGCTCGGCGTGGTCCACCGCGAGACGTTGCCCTTCACGAACCGCCGGCTGTTCGACGACTTCGAGGTCCGCGTGGCGCTCGCGAAGGTCTTTCGCCGCTGGCGGCCGAGGCTCGTACTCGGCCTCGGCGACAAGACGCCGCTCGCCTCGCCCGACCACGCCCAGACCGTGGCGATCACCGAGGCGGCCGTCTTCTATTCGCGGCTCACGAAGTGGGACGACACCTTCGCCGGCCTGCCGGTCCACACCGTACCGCAGTTGCTCACCTACTTCCTGTTCGCGGGTGTGGCAGAGGTGCCGCATGGCCACTGGCCGCTGGTCGTGGATATTGCCCCCCAGCTGGAGACGAAGCTCGCGGCAATCGCCTGCTACGCCTCGCAGTTTCCGCCCGAGAAGGCCCACATCTATCCCCGCGTGCGGTCGCTGGCCGAGACGGTGGGCATGATGGCCGGCTGTGCGGCGGGCGAGGTGCTGGCGTCGAGCCGCATGCCGCTCACGCTTGAGCCGATGCGGATGCTGTTTCCGCCGACGGCGAAAGGGTGACTCGGTGCCTCCCACGTAGGTGCAGGTTGGCAACCTGCACAAGCATTCCACGGCGGGTCGGGATCCCGCTGCGGCTCGGTGCTCCCCACGTAGCACAGGTTTTCAACCTGTGTCTGTCCATCGCGGCGGCTCGGGGCTGCCCATACCCCGTCGCCGGACGTTCACTCCGGGCATCCTGCCCTCCGTTCACTCGATGCTGCTCTCGCTTCGCCGGGCACCGATCCGCCGCAGGCGGATTGGTCGTGGCTCCGCTCGACCAGCAACGCCGGCTCCCGGGGTACGGGCAGCCCCTCGCTGACTGCGTACCTGTCAGCGGGGCATGGGCAGCCCCTCGCTGAGTTCAGCGATTGTTCGTAGGAGCAGCCCGTCGGAGGCACGCGCAAGAGGCGGTGCGATTTGTGCGCCGCTGGGCCTGCTCAGGACCGTTCGGGTGGTGAACTCACAAATCCCGCCGCCGATGAGCATGTCCTCCGACGGGCGGCGCCCCGCCGCACGGGAGGGCCTCCACCTGAACGACGACCGTGCGGGGGTATAACTTTGCCTGGAGTCGCGTTTGGGCGGCGTCCCTTCGTCGTCCATACCCCGCCAGCGAGACCACTCGTGCACGAGAGAAAAGCCGCTGTCGATGCCGTCGTGATCGGGGCCGGGATCGCGGGGCTCATGGCAGCGGCGCGGCTCGCGGCCCACGGCCGCCGCGTGCTGGTGCTCGACAAGGCGCGGGGCGTCGGCGGACGGATGGCGACCCGGCGGATCGGCGGCGCGGTCTGCGACCACGGGGCGCAGTTCTTCACGCAGCGGACGCTCGGCTTCCGCGACGTCATCGAGCATGCGGTCCGCGACGGCACGGTCGCCGAGTGGTGCCGGGGCTTCTCCCGCGACGGGAGCATCGCCGCGGATGGCCCGGCGGTCGCCGACGGCCACCCGCGATATCGCGGCGCGCGCGGGATGACCGACCTGCCGAAGTGGCTGGCCGCGAAACTCGCCGCGCAGGGCAACGGGATCGAGGTTCGGACCGGCGCGAAGGCGACGTCGGTGGCGGTCGCGGCCGACCGCGTGCGGGTGACCATCGAGGGGCAGGATGGAGCGGCCGAGGTTGTCGAGACGGCCGGCTGCGTGCTCACGGCCCCAGTGCCGCAGGCACTCGACCTGCTGGCGGCGGGCGGTTCACTCGACCGGATGGATGCGCACGCCATCGAGCGGCTGCGGACCGTCGACTACGACCCATGCTTCACGGTGATGCTCGTGCTCGACCGGCCGAGCCTGCTGCCGGAGCCGGGAGCGATCCAGTTCGGAGGCGACGCGCCCGGGCCGGTGGCGTGGGTGGCCGACAACCAGCGGAAGGGCATCTCGCCCGTGCCGGCGCTCACGGTGCATGCGACCGGATCCTTCAGCCGCGAGCACTTCGACGTGCCACCCGATGAGGTGGCCGGCATGCTCATCGATGCCGTCCGGCCCTGGATCGACGGCGACCCGCGAACCGCGGTCGTCGAGCGGTCGATCCACCGCTGGAAGTTCGCCACGCCGACGACGGTCTTGCCCGATCCGCTCGTGGCCGTGTCGGAAGCCCCGCCTGTTGTCTGTTGCGGCGATGCGTTTGCAGGCCCCCGCGTGGAGGGCGCCGCGGTGAGCGGCGCGGCAGGGGGATCGTGGCTCGCGGACCGGCTGGCCGGAGGTGGGTGATGAACGAACCGGTCGACTGCGTGGTGGTGGGGGCCGGGCTCGCGGGCCTCGCCTGCGCGGGCGCGCTCGTCCGTGCCGGCCGCCGCGTGATGCTGCTGGAGGCCGCCGATCGCGTAGGCGGCCGCGTTGCGACCGACACCGTTGAAGGATTTCGGATCGACCGCGGCTTCCAGGTCTACAACGACGCCTATCCCGAAGGCCGCCGACAGCTCGATCTCGGGGCGCTCGAACTCGGCCAGTTCGAGCCGGGCGCCTTGGTGGCCGAGGCGGGGCATCTATGGAGCGTGAGCGATCCGTGGCGGCGGCCGCTGGCCGCGGTGAGTTCGCTGCTGTCGGGCAGCGTGGGCCTGGCGGATGGCCTGCGGACGGCGCGGCTCAGGTGGGATGCCGTTGCAGGCGTGCGGTCCGGCGCGATCGATCCCGCCGCCCTGGCGGCCGCGCATGAGCGGACCACCCGCGAAGAACTCGCGGCCCGGGGATTTTCGGAGGCGTTCGTGCGGCGGTTCTTCGTGCCCTTCTTCGGTGGCGTGTTTCTGGAACGGTCGCTCGACACCGCGGCCCCGGTGTTTCTCTTTGACTTCGCGATGTTCTCACTCGGCCGGGCTTGTCTGCCGAAGGGGGGCATGGAGGCGATTCCGCGCCAACTCACCGCGCGGCTACCTGAGGGATGCGTGAGGCTCGGCGTGCGAGTGCGGAGCGTCGAGCCGGGGCGGGTGACGCTCGATGACGGCAGTGCGCTCGAGGCTCGACACGTCGTGGTGGCCGCCGACGGCGCGTCGGCGTCGCAGCTGCTTCCGGAGTCGCTGCGCAGCCCGCTCGCGGGCCGCCGTTGGAAGGCCACTCGTATGGTCGCGTTTGCAGCCAACTCGTTGCCGCTTCGTTCACGCACGCTCGTCGTCAGCGCCGATGCTGACGGCCCGATCGACAATCTCACGGTGCCATCCGACGTGGCTGCCGGCTACGCACCGCCGGGCACGATGCTGATCACGGTATCGGTGCGCGGAGACTGGTCGGGTGAGTTGGTCGAAGACGCCGTCAAGCGGCAGGCGGCAGGCTGGTTTGGCGGGGCGGTGGACAGCTGGCGGCATCTCGCCACGGTGGAGGTGCCGCTGGCGTTGCCGGATGAGTCTCCGGCGGCGCGGCGCTCGCGGCCGGCGGGCCCGCGGCGTGCGGCCGGGCTCTGGCAGTGTGGCGATCATTGCGGCGCGGCTTCGATCAACGGCGCGCTCGCCAGCGGCCGTCAGTGTGCCGAGTCCATCCTGGCGACCGGTTGACGCTAGGGGACTTATACGTGCCACACGTGATCCTCGCGCGTTGGAGGGCCACCGCAGCCGGCCGGCTGCTCCCCCTACCGGAATCGTACGTGCAAGCGATGATGCCGCGAGCCCAATGGGAACCGGGAAGACACACAGGTTGAAAACCTGTGCTACGAGAAGAGGCAGCGAGGGGCTGCCCGTGCCCGGGAGCCGGGCTCGGCGGCAAGCGGAGCCAGGATGGCGAAGCGCAGCCGGCGTGCAGCGAGCGCAGGGCAGGATGCCCGCAGTGAGCGTCCGGCGACGGGCATGGGCAGCCCCGAGCCTGATACACGCGCGAGCATCACGTGTGAGCCGTATGACCTCGTGGCTCGGAGTTGCCCCTCTGCTCGGGCTCGCCAGGTGGCCCCAACTGTGGCGGCTGTTAATCGGCCTTGGCGTCTGCGGTTTGAAGTTATACAATCGATTGAAACACTTGTTTGATTTCCACTTCGCCATCCGCCGTGTCCCACCACACTCGCTCCAAACTGCCCGACTCCGCCGCGGAATCTCGTGATCCGCGGGAGCGGATCCTGCTGGCCGCCGGCCGCGAGTTTGCCGAACGGGGCTACGAGGCCGCTACGATTCGCGACATCTGCACCGCGGCGGGCGCGAACGTGGCGGCGGTCAACTACTACTTCGGCGACAAGCACCGCCTCTACATCGAGAGCGTGAAGCACGCGCACGAAGCGAGGCTTCGCCAAGTGCCGCAGCCCGAGTGGGCTCCCGGAACTCCCGCGGCGCAGAAACTCCGCGACTTCGTGGGCAGCATGCTCGACCGGATGCTCGGGGGCGACCAGCCTCCGTGGCAGGTGCGGCTGATGATGCGGGAACTGCTCCAGCCGACCGAGGCCTGCCGCGAACTGGTCGAGGACTATATCCGCCCCCACTTCGGAATCCTGCTTGGTGTGCTCGACGAGTTGACGGGGAGCGCGTTGCCCGAGTCGGAAGTCCGACGACTCGGCCTGAGCATCATCGGTCAGTGCTTTCTCTACCGTGCCGCGGGCGACGTGGTGGCCATGCTCGTGCCGGGTAGCGAGATCGATGCCTACCACACGCCGCAGGCCATTGCCGACCACGTTACGCGGTTCACGCTCGCTGCGATCGGGGTCACGGAACCGTTTGCCCGCCCTGGCGTCGGGACTGTCTCTGTCCTGGAGTCACCGCGATGAAGATCCTCAAGACACTCCTCAGTTGGGTGCTGCCGCTCGTGATCCTCGGGGCCGCGATCGGCGGGTTCGTGGTGCTCGGTGGTCCGAAGGCGCTGCCGCGGAAGGAAAAAGAGACGCCGAAGGCGGTGGTGGTCAGGACCCAGCAGGTGGAGCAGCAGACGACGGGCATCGACCTCGCGGTTGATGGCGTGGTCGTGCCGCTTCGTGAAGTCACGCTCGCTGCGGAGGTGCCAGGCCGCGTGCTCCGCAAGACCGCCGCCTGCAATGAGGGCCAACTCGTGACCAAGGGCACGGTGCTCTTCGAGATCGATTCCCGCGACTACGAACTCGACGTGGCCCGGCTCGAGAAGGAACTCACCCAGGCGGGGCTCGCCATCGAGGAGGTCGACGAAGAACTCATTCAGAACGCGACGTCGACGGAACTCGCCAAGCGACAGGTGGAACTCGCCCGCCGGGAGGCCGTCAGGCTCGAGGGGCTCAAGGCCAGCAAGATCGTCACCGAATCCGAACACGATCGGGCCCTTCGCGATGAGCTCACCGTCGCCAACTCGCTGACGATGCTCGAGGGGCAGAAGAGGGTGCTCGCCAAGCGGCGAAACAGGCTCCTCGAGGCTCAGTCGCTCGCCTCCACCATGATCGAGAAGTCGAAGCTCGACCTCTCGCGGACGCGGATTTCATCGCCCGTCGACGGGATCGTGGTGGAGGACAATGTCGAGCAGGACTCGTTCGTCGCCAAGGGCGCGCCACTCGTGACGATCGAAGACACGAGTGCCACCGAGGTGAAGACCAGCCTACGGATGGATGAGGTGGGCCGTGTGTTGGGCGGACGGAATGGCGGCGACGGCGAGCATGGCTTCCCCGGAGTGCCCGCGAAGGTGTCGTTTACGATTGGCGACCAGCGGTATGAATGGGATGGCGTGCTCTCCCGACAGGAGGGTAGGGGGCTCGACGAAAAGACGCGGACGCTTTCCTGCCTGGTCCACGTGCCCGAGCCTACGAAACTCCGGGCGATCGATCGGTACGGTGCCGCCAGGGCCACCCTTCCTGCCGAGGCGCCCCCGTCGCTGCTCCGCGGGATGTTCGTCAACGTGCTGCTGCACGTCGACGTGCAGCAACCGCTCGTTTCGGTGCCCCAGGAGGCCGTCAGGCCGACGGGCGACCTGTTCGTGATGCGGGATGGCAGGCTGACGATCCTCCGTCCCCGGCCGTTTCACGCCGCCGCGGGCCGGATCACCTACGACGAGCGGGAGAGCGGCCTGTTGCCGGGCGATCGCGTCGTGGTCAGCCAGATCTCGAATCCGCGTGATGGGATGGAGCTTGCGGAGGCTGCGAAGTGAAGTCGCTCATCGCCTGGACGGTCCGCAACACGCCGGCCATGAATGTGCTCGTCATCGCCATCATGGTGATCGGCTGGATCAGCTTCTCGTCGATGCGGCGCGAGGTGTTTCCCGAGTTCGATCTCGAGATGGCGCTCGTCTCCGTCGTCTATCCCGGGGCGACGCCGGAGGAGGTCGAGGAGGGCATCTGCCAGAAGGTCGAGGAGGCCTGCCGGAGCGTCGTCGGCATTAAGAAGATCACCAGCGTCGCCCGCGAGGGAATGGGCTACTGCGTCTTCGAGATGAACGACAACGTTCCCGAACCGCAGCGGGTCGTCAGCGAGATCCGTTCGGAGGTGGAGCGGATTCCGACGTTCCCGGAACTCGCCGAGGATGCGAAAGTGGAGCAGGTCACGCTCCGCACGCCGGCGATCAAGGTTGGCGTGCTCGCGCCGCCCGACACCGACAGCGGCGAGCGCTCGGAACTCGAAATCCGCGAGGTGGCGGAGAAGGTGCGAGACGACCTCCTCGCCCTGCCCACGGTCTCGGCGGTCAACATCGCCGGCGGCAAGGACTACGAGATCACGATCGAGATCTCGGAAGACACGCTGCGGAAGTACGGCCTCACGCTCAAGGCCGTGGCCGACATCGTCCGCCGCGAGAATCTCGAACTGCCCGGCGGCACGATCCGCAGCGAGGGGGGCGAGGTGCTGCTGCGGGGCAAAAATAAGAAGTACGTGGGGGGCGAGATCGCGAAGATTCCGCTGGTCACGCTGCCCAGCGGACTCGTGCTCACGGTGGGCGATTTGGGCACCGTCCGCGACGGGTTTGCCGACGTTGCGGGCAAGAGCCGGATCAATGGCCGGCAGGGACTCGTCATCTCGGTCGATCGCAGTTCGGGCGAGGATCTGCTCGCCATGGTGGCGGCGGTGAAGGGCTATGCGGCCGAGGCCAGGCTGCCGCCGGGGTACGAACTCGTCACCTGTGCCGACGCCTCCTTGGACGTGCGTGAGCGGCTCGACATGCTGATGTCGAACGGCACCCAGGGCCTGCTGATCGTGTTCGTGATCCTGGCGCTGTTCTTCGACCTCAAGGTCGGCTTTTGGGTGGCGATGGGCGTGCCGGTGTCGATGCTCGGCACAGGGGCGCTGATGTTTGCCGGCGATCAGACGCTCAACATGCTCTCCATGTTCGCCTTCCTGATGGCGGTGGGCATCGACGTAGACGACGCGATCGTGGTCAGCGACAACGTCGAGCGGCACCGAAAGATGGGCAAGGGGCCGATTCAGGCGGCGATCGACGGCACGGCCGAGGTGGTGCCTTCGGTGGTGTCGGGCGTGATGACGACGGTGATCACGTTCATGCCGCTGCTTTTTGTCTCCGGGGTGATGGGCAAGTTCATCGCCGTCATGCCCTTTGCGTTCATCGCCACGCTGCTCGTCTCGCTTTCCGAGGCGATCTTTGTGCTGCCGGGCCATCTCGCCCACGAAGACAGCTTCCTGCTCCGTGCCATCAGCTTCCTCTGCACGCCCCTCAAGCCGCTCGCGCCGGTGCTGAAGTTTCTCCAGCGGGGCTGTGACGACGGCCTCAAGTGGTTCGTGAAGCGGGCCTATGCACCGGCGCTCGAATGGTCGATCGACAACCGCTGGGCCGTCCTTGCCGGGGCTGCGGCGATCCTGATTCTGGCGGTGGGTCTGATCCGCAGCGGTACGACGCCCTTCAAACTCTTCCCCAAGGTCGATGCGAAACGACTGCAGGCGAAGATCATCTATCCCGACGGCACGCCGGCGAGTGTGACGGAACAGGGGATCGCCCAGGCGGAGCGGGCCCTCGATGACACCGCGAAGCGGCTAGCGGCCGGTGGGCGACCGATCGTCACGTTCGTGCACAGTTCGGTGGGTTCGTTTGAAACGCAGGGCAAGCCGGGGGCCGATCAGAAGTTCTCTGGCAGTCATCTCGGGGCCGTGAGTGTCGAACTGGAGGATGCCGTCAACCGGACCATTGACAGCGAGACGTTTGTGAGCGAGTGGCGAAAGGCGACGGGAGAGTTGCCCGGGGCCGACAGCGTCGTGTTCGTCAGCGAGAACATCGGCCCGGCCGGCAAGGCGATCGAGTTCAAGCTGCTGGCGGCGTCCGACGAGGAGTCGGTGCGGCAGCTGGAGGCGGCGGTGGAGCGGTCGAAAGACTGGCTTGCCGAGTATCCGGGCGTGATCGACATCGACGACGATTCGCGGCCCGGCAAGTGGGAATATCAGATGAAGGTTCACCCGGATGCGGAGACGATCGGCGTATCGCTCGCCGAGGTCGCCTCCACGATCCGCGGCTGCTTCTACGGCGAGGAGGTGATGCGGCTCCAGCGGGGCCGCCACGAGGTGAAGCTGATGGTGGCCTATCCTCGCGACGAGCGACGCACGTTCACGGTGCTCGACGACGTGCAGGTGCGGGGTGTCGACGGGGTGGACCGGCCGCTGACCGAAGTGGCCGATGTGACGGCGGCGCGAGGCTACTCCGAGATCAATCGGCTGGGTCAGAAGCGGTCGATCACGGTGACCGCCGACGTCGATGCCAACTCAGGCGTCGTGTCCGGGCAGATTATCGCCGACATGCAGCAGCGGCTCCTGCCGGAGTTCGAGGCCGACTATCCCGCCGTCCGCGTCCGCTGGGAGGGGGAGCAGGAGCAGACCAACGAGTCGCTTCGCAGCCTCGGCCTTGGATTCATGGTCTCGGTGTTCGCGATGTTCGTGCTGCTGACGATCGAGTTTCGCTCCTACCTTCAGCCGCTGCTGATCCTCACGGCGATCCCGTTCGGGGCGGCCGGCGCGGTGTTCGGCCACGCCCTGATGGGCATGCCGCTCTCGCTGTTCACCATGTTCGGCGTGGTGGCGCTGGCGGGGATCGTGGTCAACGACTCGATCGTGCTCATCGACTTCATCAACGCCCGCGTCCGCGAGGGGCGTCCGCTCCATCTGGCGATCCGCGAGGCGGGTTGCGTGCGGTTCCGCCCGGTGTTTCTTACGAGCATCACGACGGTTGGCGGCCTGCTTCCGCTCCTCTTCGACAAGAGCTTTCAGGCCCAGTTCCTGATCCCGATGGCGGCGGCGATGACCTTCGGCGAGATGGTGACCACCGTGCTGATCCTGATCATGATCCCGGTGGCCTACTCCTTCAGCGGCGGGCAGATGCCCGAGGAGCACGAGGAGGAGACGGTCGAAGGGGTTGCGACCGGCGAAGGCGACGACGGCTGGCTGCCGGACTATCTG
>Ga0194055_10000114_pt1 | contig 56595 bp, 49 predicted proteins | sample SepL449m_MetaG_FD_155482 | JGI IMG/M metagenome (GOLD analysis project Ga0194055, IMG submission 155482) | Anoxic zone freshwater microbial communities from boreal shield lake in IISD Experimental Lakes Area, Ontario, Canada - Sep2016-L442-9m | ecosystem: Environmental > Aquatic > Freshwater >... | reverse complement strand
CCGGCAGCCTCTAGGTCGCCAAAATGGTTGCCGGCCTTCACCGTCGCGACGCGGCGATCGCCGTCGAACAGTTCGACGCTGCCATCGACGACGATGAACACGCGGTCAGCCACCTCACCGGTGGCGATGATCGTCTGGCCGTCGTCGAAGCGTTCGGTGACCAGCCGCGTTGCGAGCTGGGCCAACACCTCAGGGGACAACGTGACCAGGCCCGGTATCGATCCGAGGTCACTCGAAGGGTCGACGCCATCGAGCATGCGCTGCCACAACCGGGTGAACACGCCCCGCCGAGCAAGGAGTTCGGCTCGGGTTCCGACATCGACCACCCCGCCGCGTTCGAGCACGACCACCTGATCGCTGGCGTCGATCAGGTCGAGACGGGGCGTTGTTGCAATCACGATGCGGCCCTCAAGGTAGCGACGGGCGCCAGCCCAGAACTCCTCGCCTGCCTCGAGGTCGAGGCCCACGGTGGGATCGCTGATGATCACGACCTCTGCGTGGCTGAGCAGCACACGTGCCAGACCAATGCGCGCCCGATCTTGTGGTCCGATGGGCCTGAGGCGACCCCCTACGAGCGTGTTCGTCCCGTCGGGGTACCGAGCAACGAGGGCAGACAAACCGGCTGCAGCAACCGCCGCATTGATCTCGTCGGCCGTCGCCTGCGGGCGCAGCACCGTGAGGTTCTCGGCCAAAGTGGCCTCGAGCACAGCGGAGCGCGCCGGGAGCACGGCAACGTGACCGGAGATATCTCTGCGAGAGGCTGTGGCAAGGTCCACTGCGTCAAGCAGGACCCGTCCGGCCGTCGGCACCTCAAGCCCTGCTGACACAGCGACGATCGATTCGCATCCGCTACCGACGGGACCAACGAGCATGACCCACCGCGAAGGCGTCGCGGTGAATGAGACGTCGGTACATCCACCCGACCTATCGGGCTCGCCATATTCCAGATTCTCAGCGTGCAGGGCACTGGGTCTCGCTGGAAGCGGCACAGGATCTGTTGGCTCAGGGCGTCGAAGGGGAGCCAGCAATACGTTCCGGAGCCTGCGCATGTACGGCGCCGCCTCATGCAGCCGGATGAGCACCGCCGGCAGGCTCGACAGTGCCTCGGCGACTGTGCGTACGTACAGCACAGCTGCCGTCGCCTCGCCGATCGACAGGTCCGCACGCAAGAAGCCAACCACCCCAATGACGATGAGCACGCCGAGCTGACCGATGGCGAACGCCGTGAGACCGAAGGCCTCCCCGAAGCGTTCGAGACGGGTTGTCCAAGAACGCACTTCATCGGCCTCGTGACCGAAGCGTCGCCGGAAATGGTCCTCGGCCCGGATGGCACGCACCGATGCCACAGTGCTGACAGCAGCATCGGTGGTCTCGCTGAGCGCCGTCTTCAGATCGAGCCGATGATGGGCCAACGATGTCCAACGAGATGCAACGATGCGACGGATGACCTCGAAGATCAGCACCGCCCCAATCAGCATCATGCCGATCGGGACGTCGATCCAAAGCACAAGGGACAGCGACAGTAACAAGCTGGCAAATGCCAGCACACCATCGGTCTGCGCCTTCAGCAACGCCTCTTGCACCTGATCGACGTAGCTGGTGCATCGGCTGAGCATGCTCGGTCGTCCAAGTGTTCCGGCCTCGACGAGCACCGTGTCGTGAACGCGTTCGAACACTGCGTCTTGCAGTCGGCGTGCACTGCGCGATGTGGCGTTGATTGCAAGCGCGACGGCAACGGCTCGCAAAATCACTGCGGCGATCACCACGCCGAGAAAACGAAGCAGTTTCCTGATGAACGAACTGATCCGCGCGTCGCTGCGTTGGCGAGCGGCATCAGGGTGCAGAACCAACTCACTGATAAGGAAATCAAAACCCTTCGCACGGTTCAGCGCATTGGCACCAGTTGTCGGTGCGCGCAAGGCATCGAGCTCGGCCCGCTCGATGCGGCCGTCGGCAACGATCGCTTCGAGGACGGGACCATAGGTGTCCGCGACATCATTGGCATTCAGGGCAATAGCTCTCCTCAACAATCCGTCGGTGCGGTATGCCAGCCCGTCAGCAAAGAGGGCATCGAGAAGTCCGGTCGAACTGGCCTCGAGCGCGCTCGTTGCGGTGGCGCGAATTCCCACCAACGCGGACTCACGATCGACGCCGCTGAGATCGATCGTGTTCAGGATCGCGGGGTTGTCCGACTGCGCCGCCAACCAGTTCCCGACGAACTGGTTGCCCTTGTCCCCAACGTCGAATGTGTTGAGCGCAGTGCGCAGCAGGTCACCGGTGAGCAGGGGCAGTATGCCCAGCAGGGCGAAGAGGAGCAGCGACACAGCAAACTGCAGGCCGAACACGCGTCGGAACCCGCGCGTGAACGGCCAAAAGGCTCGCACCATCTCTGAGACTGTCGCACGCCCGGGTAGCTGAGGTCGCAGAGAGTCGAGGTTGGAGTCATCCGACTTCACGTCACCCACTGCTGGATCATCCGAACGTGTTCTTCGCGATCACCATTCGCTGAATCTGGTTGGTGCCTTCGTAGATCTGAGTAATTTTCGCGTCGCGCATCATGCGCTCTACCGGGAACTCGTTGGTGTAGCCGTAGCCACCCAAGAACTGCACGGCATCGGTAGTGACCTGCATAGCCACGTCGCTGGCGAAACACTTCGCCATTGCGCCAGCAACCGACAACTCACCGTGCGGATCGCCATCGTCGACAATTGCACACGCACGAAACACCAATTGGCGAGCGGCCTCAATGCGCATCGCGCAATCGGCAACCATCCACTGCAGACCTTGATTGTCGGCGAGCGGACGACCAAAGGTGCGGCGCTCTTTCATGTAACCAATCGCAAAGTCGAGCGCGCCCTGAGCGATGCCCACGGCTTGCGCCCCGATGGTTGGGCGACTGCGATCGAGTGTGTGCATGGCCACTGCGAAGCCTTGGCCAACTGCGCCGATGCGATGCGAGTCGGGGACGCGCACATCGTTGAATCGAATGACTCCGGTAGGTGATCCCTTGATGCCAAGTTTGTGCTCGAGTTTGTCGACCTCGACACCCCACTCGGCCTTCACCAAAAATGCAGTGAGACCGGTGTGGCGATCGGGAGACGTGCGTGCAAACACCGTGTAGAGATCGCTGATGCCAGCGTTGGTGATCCAGCATTTCGAGCCATTGAGAATCCACGAATCGCCGTCGGCTTCGGCCTTGGTGGTCATCGAGGCCACATCGCTTCCGGCATCGGCTTCGCTGAGCCCGTAACTGGCTTGGCTCTCGCCACTGCAAATGCGCGGGATATAGGTGCTCTTCAATTCTTCGCTACCAAAGTTGAGCACCGGCAGCATCGCCAACTTGCTGATGAGGAACATCAGGCTTGTGGCCGCGCACGCCGCAGAGATTTCCTCGGCCACGATGGCCTGGTCGACCAACGATGCGCCAGCGCCGCCGTACTCAACCGGATACGACAAGCCCGTGAGCTCCATCGATTTCAAGGCTTCGAACGCCTGCCAGTTGTAGGTGCCGTTGCGATCGGTCTCGGCCGCCTGCGGAGCAATCTTGTCTTTGGCGAACTGGCGCACGACGGCGCGTAGTTGACGCTGCTCGTCGGTGAGGGTCATTGATTGGGTCACTGGGAGTCTCCGGTTCAGGCGCCGGTGAGCTGACGCCAGTTGTCTGGGTATGAGTCGGCCGCTTGTTGCGGGGTGAGCCGCAGCGTTGACTCGGGCACGAGGTCGGCAATGTGGCGACCCTCGGTGTAGTGCTGGGTGGTGTGCGATACGCCCTCAAACAGTTCGCGGCGGCGAGCGACGAGCGCGGCCGACGGCTTGGGGTCGAACCAACCCCAGATCGTGAATGCAATGGTGAGGTCATGCACCACTGGCGCCCGACCAAAGAGCGAAGCGCGACGCAACGCAATGTTGAGACAACCGCGCACGGCGTCGTTGGCTGACTCGCCTGCAGGCACGTTCAATGTGGGGCGAAGACGCTCGGCCAAGGTGAGCGCATAGCCCTGATCGGGGCCTTGGTATCCAAGCTGGCTGCCGCTTGGCTGACGACCCTGAATCTCGCCGGGACGATCTGGCGACCAGCTCGCAGGAACAGAGTCGGGTGACTCGTAGGTGCGAACTGCTTCGACAGCGGGGACGGGAGCGAACTTAGGAGCAGCCATGACCCTTAGTTCTATCCGGCGGAGTGCAGCAACCCAAAGACCAGCGACTCTTCGAGGGCACGCCACGAAGCTTCGATGATGTTGCAGCTCACGCCGATGGTGGTCCACGAGCGGTCGCCGTTCGTTGCGTCGATGAGCATGCGGGTGAGCGCGCCAGTGGCAGTTGCCCCATCGAGGATGCGCACCTTGTAGTCGGTGAGATGCACCTTGGAGAGCTCCGGATAGCGGCCAGAGAGTGCTGCTCGCAGCGCCATGTCGATGGCATTCACCGGTCCGTTGCCTTCGCATGTGTTCACGAAGCGCTGATCGCCAATCCACACCTTGACGGTGGCCTCGGTGATGAAGTCGGCACCGGGAAGATCGTCGGTGATCACGCGCATACTCTCGACCCGGAAGAAATCTTGCTGCCATCCGGCTGCCTTGCGCATCAACAACTCGAGCGACGCATCGGCGGCCTCGAAGTGATAGCCCTCGTGCTCGAGGCGCTTGAGATCGTCGATGACCTGGTTGATGGCCGGACCATCCATGCTCAGCCCAAGCTCTTCTGCCTTCACGGTGATGGTGGCGCGACCCGCCATCTCACTGACCACAAAGCGGGTGCCGTTACCGACGAGTTCAGGATCGATGTGCTCGTACGCATCCTTGGCGCGCACAATGGCCGACACGTGTAGGCCGGCCTTGTGCGCGAACGCTGACGACCCCACGTACGGCGCCTGCGGATTGAGCGGACGGTTCAACACCTCGGCCACATGGTTACTCACCGACGTGAGCCGCTCGAGGCGACCTTCGGGCAGACACTGCATGCCCAACTTCACCTGCAGGTTGGGGATCACTGTGGTGAGGTTGCAGTTGCCGGTGCGCTCGCCAAGGCCGTTGAGCGTGCCCTGGATATGGCGTGCCCCGGCACGCACCGCCGCCATGCTGTTCGCTACAGCGCATCCGGTGTCGTCGTGGCAATGGATGCCAATGATCACATCGTTGCCAACGTGACGATGCACTGCGCCAACAATTGCCTCGACCTCGTGTGGCAGCGAGCCGCCATTGGTGTCGCACAAGACAAGGTGGCTCGCACCCTTGATGACTGCAGCTTCGAGCGCACGCAGTGCGAACTCGGGGTTGGCCTTGTAGCCATCGAAGAAGTGCTCCATGTCGACAAGCACGCGTCGTCCGTGACCAACGAGAAACTCCACCGAATCGGAGATCATCGCAGCGCCCTCTTCGAGCGTTGTCTGCAGCGCGTTGAGCACGTGATAGTCCCAACTCTTGGCAACGATGCAGACCGCCGATGTGTTCGCGTCGATGAGGTTGCGCAGCGTTGCGTCGTCGTCGACCTTGCCAGCCGGGCGACGGGTGGAACCAAACGCAACCATCGTGCTGGTGCTCAGGGTGAGCTCGGTTGCCGCACGTGCGAAGAACTCGATGTCTTTGGGGTTGGCGCCTGGCCAGCCACCCTCGATGTAGTGCACACCCAAGAAGTCGAGTTGTTCGGCGATACGCAGTTTGTCTTCGACCGTGGCCGACACACCCTCTACCTGCAAGCCGTCGCGCAGCGTGGTGTCGAACACCTCAATAGCTCGTGCGACGCCCCCGCTGCTTGCGGTGCTGAGATTTTCGGTTGATGTACTCATCGGTGCTCCTTGAGCTGTTGTGGCAAAGGATCTAGGTGGGCTTCAGTAGGCCTTGTGGCGGGAAATAAAAGAGCCGCCCGTAGGGGCGGCTCAGCAGCGCACGTCGTGAATGACGTGCGCTAGCGAATAATGATGATGCGGCTCGAGGCAAGAGAGTTTGTGGGCGACATCACGGGCGTCATTGTGCCTGTGATTGAGCAAAGAGTCAACCCGTTCCCTGTGTGCAACCTGTGCACTTGCGGTGGACGACCAAGAAACTTCTGGGGAGAAGCCACTTTGTTGGGGGATAACCCTGTGAGTTCAAAAATACCTCTTGACCTGCGGTTTTGTGAGATACACAATGACTTCACACCGGTTCGCACGACGAACTGGGCCACCGGAAGCGGGCAAGCGGCGCAAGCCGAAACGCCACAACCGACTGGGCCAGGCCGCAACGACGAGCCGGGGATGACCACAGCTCGGGCGGTGGGTGGAGACACCGACTGCCAAAGGAATCTGACGCAGCGGACAGCAATGCCCGAGGCGAAGGTGACTGGCAGGAAGAAGGCGGCAACGCCGGAAACCTCGAGCAGTCGAAGGCGAGCCTAGGCAACTGGGCACACCCAAGACGTTTGAGCGAGTCGAGCCGGGCAACTGGGGAGGCGAGCTCGAAAAGCGGCTCACCCGCCGGATTTTGGTCCGACGGGTGAGATGTTGAGCGAGCGAAGGTTAACGCCTGAAGGTCGATCAGCGGTGGATCATCCAACGTAGGCCGCCCTGAGTGACGCGCCGACCCCACCGTCGGCAGCGCAGCTCAGGGCGGTCGCCGTTTTCGGCTGGTTTCGGCTCAATCGGTGCACAAACAGCTCGACCGCAGCATCTGCTGCGGCCGAGCGTGTTGCGTTATACGGCCAGTTCGCACCAGTGCTTGTACTTGTCGACCTTGCCCTTGACAGCGTCGAGGTAGATCTCGGCAATGACCTTGGTCTTGGGGCCGGGACACGGAACTGCACGGTCGTCGACCGAGTTCACGCTGCTGATCTCAGCAGCAGTACCGCACACGAAGATTTCTTCGGCGATGTACAGGTCGCTGCGGGCGAGGTTGTCGACACGAACGTCGAAACCCTGATCGCGAGCGATAGTCATCACGCTGTTCTGAGTGATGCCCTCGAGCGCACCGGCCGACAACGGCGGGGTAATGATGATGCCGTTGCGCACGGCGAAGATGTTCTCACCCGTGCACTCGGCAATGAGGCCGTTCGGAGCCAGCATGATGGCTTCGTCGTAACCGGCCTTGAGGGCCTCGACCTTGGCGAGCGACGAGTTCACGTAGTTACCCACCGTCTTGGCGGCCGGCGGCATGGTGTTGTGATCGTGACGAGTCCACGAGCTGATCTTCATGCGAACGCCCTTGCTCACGGCGTCGTCGCCGAGGTAGGCGCCCCATGGCCAGCATGCAATGGCAACATCGGTGCGGCAGGGAAGAGTGTTCAGGCCCATCTCGCCGTAGCCGTAGTACGCAAGGGGTCGCACATAGCAGCCTGGCAAGCCAGTGCTGGCAACGGTTTCCTTCGTGGCCTGAACCAGCTCGTCGACCGTATAGGGAATCTCCATACCCATAATGTGCGCGCTGTTGAACAGTCGCTTGATGTGTTCGGTGAGACGAAACACTGCTGGGCCATTGTCGGTTGGGTACGCGCGGATACCTTCGAACACACCGGTGCCGTAGTGCAAGGTATGAGTGAGCACGTGGACTTGGGCCTTATCCCAGTCGACGAGTTCACCGTTCATCCAAATTTTTGGAGTGGTCTGGATTGGCATTCGGATCCCCCTCTTTCTGTATCGAGATCTACAAGCGACAAGTCGCGACGGGCAACGCTAGGTCACGCGGTGAGTTTTGCGGCGATGGCATCGGCGATCTGGCTGGTGCTACCGCTAACAGGATCGGCGCACGCAGCGCGCACCCGATCGGCCGCATCGCCTTCGCCAAGGAAATCGAGCATCAATGCTGCGCTGAGAATTGCGGCGGTTGGGTTGGCCTTGCCCGTGCCCACAATGTCGGGGGCCGAGCCGTGCACGGGCTCGAACATCGAGGGGCCGGTGCGAGCCGGATTGAGGTTGGCCGACGACGCAAGGCCGATGCCGCCGCTGACCGCACCACCGAGATCGGTGAGGATGTCGCCGAACAGGTTGTCGGTGACAATGACGTCGTAGCGGTGCGGGTCTTGCACAAAGTAGATGCACGCCGCATCGACATGGTTGTAGGCAGTGCCAACCTGAGGGAACTCGGCGGCGACGATGTTGAACGTGCGCTGCCACAGATCGCCCGCAAACGTGAGCACGTTGGTCTTGTGCACCAAGGTCACGTGCTTGCGCTCGCGGCTAGCCGCGAGTTCGAACGCATAGCGAATACAACGCTCGACGCCCATACGCGTATTCACGCTTCCCTGAGTAGCGACTTCGTTGAGCGTGCCGCGGCGAAGCACGCCGCCCTCGCCCACGTACGGACCCTCGGTGTTTTCGCGGATCACGACAAAATCGTGTGGCTCGGTGTGGCCGGGAGCCGTGCCAACGAACGGACGCTGATTGATGTAGAGGTCGAGCTCGAAGCGCATCTTCAGCAGCAACCCGCGCTCGATGAGACCTGGCGGCACATCGGGGGTGCCGACAGCGCCAAGCAAGATGGCATCGAATCCACGCAATTGCTCGAGCACGGCGTCGGACAAGACCTCGCCGTCACGCAGGTAACGAGCGCCGCCGAGATCGAAGTCGGTGGTCTCTAGATCTACTCCGGCAGCGCGAATGACCTTGAGTGCCTCGACGGTGACTTCGGGGCCAATGCCGTCGCCACCAATAACTGCAAGCCGATGCTTCTTCTGCGAGTTCGTCATAAGGCCAGCATCGTAGGAGACCAAATGCCACACACGCACCTTGGCCAGTACAGATAACCTTGCCGAGATGGCAAAGCACCAATTCTCCCGCACTGCGTACGACCGCATGCAAGCCGAGTTCGACGATCTCAGCACCCGCGGTCGATTCGCCGTTGCCGAGAAGATTGAGCGTGCCCGCGAGATGGGCGACCTCAAGGAAAACGGCGACTACCACGCTGCCAAAGACGAACAGGGCCATATGGAAGGCCGCATTCGTCAGCTCGAATACCTCCTCGAAAATGGCGAGGTCATCGACTCGGGACCCGAGGGCGAAGTTCGCGTTGGACAAAAGATCACCATCGTGTACGAAGGCGACTCCGACGACATGGCCGAGACCTACATCATTGGCCACGTAGAAGAGCAGCTTGAGGGCTACGACATCGTGAGCCCCGGCTCGCCGCTTGGCGCTGCGCTGCTCGGCTCCACCGTGGGCAGCTGGGTCGGATACGCGGCACCCAACGGTGAGCTCAAGGTCAAGATCATCAGCGCGGGGCCTGCGTAAATGGCGCTTCGCGATGGCGGCGGTGTTCGTGAACCCAAGCTTCCACCGGGCCGCGAGGTTGAGCTTGCGGGTCGTGGCACCACGTTCGTTCGCGAGCTGCCAGGGCCCACACCAACTGCGCCCACGCTCATGTTGCTGCATGGCTGGACTGCGAGCTCAGACCTCAACTGGTTCACCAGTTACTACCCATTAGCCGAACACTTTCGTGTTGTCGCGCTCGATCACCGCGGCCATGGCGGTGGCATCCGCAGCCGCAAGGTGTTCCGCCTCAGCGACTGCGCCGACGATGCTGCCGCCCTCGCCGACATTCTCGGCATCGAACGTTTCATTCCCGTGGGCTACAGCATGGGCGGGCCCATTGCTCAGCTGGTCTGGAAGCAGCACCGCGAGCGAGTTCTTGGTCTCGTGCTCTGCGCCACCGCTGGGTCGTTTGCTTCGAGCCGCGAAGAGAAGCTCTCATTCGCTGGATTGTCGGGGCTGGCCGCGTTGTCCCGCCTCGCTCCGTCGCAGGCACGGCAGTGGCTCACCGAGCAGATCTACTTACAACGCAAAGCCGGCGAGTGGGAACCATGGGCGGTCGAGCAAGCATCACGCCACGAGTGGCGCATGGTGCTCGAAGCTGGTCGAGCCATCGGCTCCTTCTCATCGCGTCAATGGCTGAAAGATGTCGACGTACCGGCCTCAGTGCTCATCACCATGCGCGACCGAGTGGTACCAGTACGTCGTCAGGTACGGCTCTTCGAATCGATTACGGGCGCCGAAGCATTCAGGGTCGACGGCGATCACGACGCATGCATCGCGAACGCCGATCGCTTTGTGCCCACTCTCATCCGTGCAGTGCAGTCAGTTTGCGATCGCGCTGGCGTGCTTTCTTGAGTTCCTTAGGTCGGCCAAGCCGACGACTCCTTACTACTGCGGCTGCTGCTGGTTTCTCCATCGCAGGCCTCAGCGCCGCCGTGTTCGTGCGACGTAAACGCGGCGCAACATCTGGGCATCCAATCACGCGTCACGGACGCACTGGCCGCAACAGTCAGCTCGCCAAACTCGGCGTGCAGGTTGGCACCACCTATGCCACCACATCGGCGCGCAAGATCTTCGCCAGCACCGAGCGACGCGTTGAGCTCGACCGCGAACGCGAACTGAAAACCGCCGACCAGATTGCCGATCGACTCGGGCAGATGAAGGGCGCTCTGATGAAGCTCGGCCAAATGGCCAGCTATCTCGACGAAGGCCTTCCCGAACCACTACGCGCAGCGTTGTCGCAGCTGCAATCGAACGCTCCCCCGATGAGCGCCGAGCTTGCAATGCAGGCAATCGAGCGCGAGCTCGGTGCACCAATCTCAGCGCTGTTCGTCGAGTTCGATCCCGAGCCAATCGCCGCTGCATCCATTGGGCAGGTTCACAAGGCCATCATCATCGACCCAGCAACGGGTCTCGAGCGTGCCGTGGCGGTGAAGGTGCAATATCCGGGGGTCGATACGGCGATTGCTTCCGACCTTCGCAACACCGAGTTGCTCGGCGCGATTCTGAAACAGGGCTTCGGTGGGCTCGACCCCACCGAGATGGTGGCCGAGATCAAGACCCGCCTCAGCGAAGAACTCGACTACGAACTCGAAGCGCGCAATCAACGCGCCTTCCACTCGTATTACAACGGTCATCCCTACGTGCATGTGCCCGAAGTGATCGATCATCTCTGCTCGAAGCGCATCCTCACCACCGAACTCGTCATCGGCTCCACTTGGCAAGAGTTGCTCACCTGGGATCAAAGCGAACGCGATCTCGCCGCCGAATGCATCTTCCGATTCGTCTTTCGAAGTCTCTATCGGTTCAAGGCATTCAACGGCGACCCACACCCCGGCAACTACTTATTCCATGGCAATGGCAGGGTCACGTTCTTGGACTTCGGACTCGTGAAGCACTTCACCGATGCCGAGCTGCAGATGTTCGAGTCGATGGTTCACGCTGCAGCGGTTGATCACGACAACGACGAGTTTCGTCGAATCATCGAAGACGCCGGCATGTTGGCGCCCAACGCACCCGTTTCCACTGAGGCCGCCGGTGAGTACTTTTCACACTTCTATCAAGCCGTGAGCGAAGACCGCATCATGACCTGGACCCCCGAATACAGCTCGACCATTGTGCGCCACACGTTCGATCGCACCAGCCCGATCTCGCAATACTCCACCGTGCCCAAATCGTTTGTGTTTATTCAGCGAATCAACCTTGGGCTCTACGCGATTCTCGGTGAGCTCAGGGCCACCGGAAACTACCGGCGAATGTCCGAAGAGTTGTGGCCCAAGATGAGCGCACCCGGCTCAACCCCGATGGGAGTCGCCGAAGACGAATGGCTCCGGCAGCGGGATGCATACCCAAGCGAGCACAATCCCAGATAACGTCGGCGAAATGCGTCGCCAGCTCACCATCTCCATCACCGTTGTTTGCCTTGCCGTCCTTGCCGGATGTGGCAGCTCGAAGAGTGGCAACGCGTCCACACCGGCTGGCGGTTCCACAGCGGCTGGCAGTTCCACCGACTCGGTGAAGACCGATCCACTCGCCCCCGCAGGCTGCGCCAAGGGTTCGGCCGCAGCCGCGAGCGAGCCCGTTATCGCCGATTCTCCTCCGAAGCCCAAAGTTCAGATCCCCTCCAGCTTGCCCAAGGCACTGGTGTGCACCGACCTCGTCGAAGGCACCGGCACTCCCGCAAAGGCCGGCGATGATGTCTCCGTCTACTACGTAGGCGTCCGCACCGCCGATGGCAAAGAGTTCGACAGCAACTTTGGTAGTCAGCCGTTCCCCGTCACCCTTGGCGCTGGCAGAGTGATCAGCGGCTGGGACATCGGCCTCGTGGGCGTCAAAGCCGGCGGACGCCGCCAGCTCGACATTCCGTCCAACCTTGCGTACGGCGACAAGCCACAGGGCGACGTCATCAAAGCCGGCGATGCACTCACCTTTGTCATTCAGGTCGTGTCAGTGACCACCCCACTGGTCGTGCCGGATGCAAACCCAGCCGACGCCCCAACCGTGAGCATTCCAACCAGCGTGGGCGCTACCAAACTCGGCATCACCGATCTGGTCACGGGCACCGGCGAAACAGCGGTGGCCAACGGCACCGCCTACTTGCAGCTCGACGCCTACCGTGGCGACACTGGCGCAGTGCTTGAGAGCACATGGAAGACCGGCAAAGCACTGAAGATCGTGCTTAACAGCGGCACCATCAAGGGCCTCGTTGACGGCGTGAGTGGCATGAAGGTGGGCGGACGCCGCCTGCTCATCGTGCCGTCAGACCAGGGCTTCGGCCCCGACGGTAACACCAAGAACTCGCTGCCCACCGTGACCGACCTCGTGCTCGTGGTCGACTTGGTTGGCTTCACCAAGTAACTGTTACTCACTGCCGACGACGGCACATTCGCGTTGCAGCAAGTTCGTTGTCTGAACGCGCCAATGCTGCAGATGAGTCTCCCCACAGCCCTGCATTGCCGAACCACATCGCCTCGAGCGCATCCACCATCAGGCCGCTGCCCGACGTGGTTTGGGCGATGAGCTCCTCGGGATCGTCCTCAAAGCGGATCAAGCTGGCAACGCCGTCGTCGCTGACAACCGCAACGGCTCGCACGCGTCGACGAAGTGGGTGACGACTCGCCCGCTGCGCCATCGAACCGTCGTCTGCCATGGGTGCCGCCCAACCAGCAGTCACCACAGTAAGTACATCAAACGATCGGACAAGCACACCCGCCGAACCGGCCATGAGTTCGTAGACATCGTCAGACTCGTCGATGAAACTCGATCGCGCAGCTTGGGCTGTGTCGTGGGGTAACCCGAGCGGATCGTTGAGCACGATTCCGTACAGGCGAGCGGCGGGGAAATGAAATCCGAGCGACATATCAAGGCGTCGCTCAAGCCACAGAGCAATGTTCAGCGTGGTGTCTTGCACCATGGCCTGAGTGCTCACACACCGGCCTGCCGGAAATCTCGCGCTAGATGCCGGCACCGCGCTGCGAACGAGCGATGGCGTCAGACACAGCAGCCGCGGCCTCAACGACCGCCTTGCCAAACCGCTTGCCAGGTTGACGAGTGAGTCGTTCGATCGGACCGCTGATACTCACCGCAGCGAGCACCGCACCATCGACGCCGTGCACCGCTGCAGACACAGAGGCAACACCACGCTCGCGCTCTTCCACGCTTTCGACCCATGCCCCTTTGCCCGCGGTCGAACGCACAGCGGCCTGCAGAACACGGCCAGCCGAGCCCACCCCTAATGGCAAGCGCGCACCCTCGGGCACAATCCAACGCAGGCCATGGGGCGACTGCATCGAGACCACGCAACGGCGTTCATCGCCCTCGCGCACAAAGAGTTGAACGCTCTCGGCCGTGCTGTCGCGAAGCGCGACAAGCGCCGGGCGAGCCAACTCGCCGAGAGGAAACGCCTCGGCTGCGGCGCGACCCATCGCGATGAGTTCGAAGCCAAGACAGAAGCGGCCGGCATCGTCTCGACGCACCAAGCCGTGCTCTTGAAGCGCCACGGCTAGACGATGCGCTGTGGCCCGCGGCAGTCCAGTGGCTGACTGCAGATCGGCAAGACCTAACGGACCCTGAGCGCGCAGCGAGCGCAGCACCAATATTGCCTTGTCGAGTACGCCGACGCCCGATATGCTGTCCATCACACGAGAATGCTATCTCAGAAAGTGAGACAGACGCAATGACATCGACACTGCCCCAAAAGGTCTGGGACCGCCATGTGGTCTACAGCGCAGCCGGTGAGCCCGACCTGCTCTACATCGACCTCCACCTCGTTCACGAGGTCACCAGTCCGCAGGCATTCGACGGCTTGCGGCTCAGCGGGCGCAAGATCCGCCGCCCCGATCTCACCATTGCCACCGAAGACCACAACGTGCCGACGGCGAACATCGATCAGCCAATCGAAGACCCGATCTCTGCCCGTCAGGTAGATGTCCTGCGCGAGAACACTGCCGAGTTCGGCATCACCAACTTCCCAATGGGCCACCCATTGCAGGGCATCGTGCACGTGATCGCCCCCGAGCAGGGTCGCACGTTGCCCGGCATGACCGTGGTGTGCGGCGATAGCCACACGGCAACGCACGGCGCCTTCGGAGCCTTGGCATTCGGTATCGGCACCAGCGAGGTCGAGCACGTGCTCGCCACGCAGACCCTGCCGCAAACCCGACCCAAGTGGATGGCCGTCACGGTCGATGGCGAGTTGGCCCCAGGCGTTACCGCCAAAGACATCATCCTTGCGATCATCGGCGAGATTGGCACCGGCGGCGGCATCGGCCATGTCATCGAGTACCGCGGTTCGGCCATTCGTGCGCTGACCATGGAGGGTCGCATGACGGTGTGCAACATGAGCATCGAGGCTGGCGCCAAGGCCGGGCTCATCGCCCCCGACGACACAACGTTCGAATACCTCAAGGGCCGCGCCAACGCACCAAAGGGTGCCGACTGGGACGCCGCAGTCGCCGACTGGCACACACTCGTCACCGACGATGGCGCCGCGTGGGACAAAGAAGTGTTCATCGATGCTTCAACCCTGAAGCCACAGGTGTCATGGGGAACCAACCCAGCACAGGTCATCTCCATCGACGATGTCGTGCCGTCGCCCGACGATTACCAAGACCCCACCGCACGCGAAACAACCGAGCGCGCGCTGCAATACATGGGCCTCACCGCTGGCACCCCAATTCGCGATGTCACCGTCGACACCGTGTTTATCGGTAGCTGTACCAACAGCCGCATCGAAGACCTTCGTGCCGCTGCCGCCGTCATGCGTGGTCACACCGTCACCGTGAAGCGCGTGATGGTGGTGCCGGGTAGCCATGCCGTGAAGGCGCAGGCCGAAGCCGAGGGCTTGCCCGAGATCTTCACCGCTGCGGGCGCCGATTGGCGTGAGCCGGGTTGCAGCATGTGCCTGGCAATGAACCCCGACAAGCTTGCGGTCGGTGAGCGTTCAGCGAGCACGAGCAACCGCAACTTCGAAGGCCGCCAAGGCCGTGGCGGACGCACCCATCTCGTGTCCCCCGAAATCGCAGCGGCCACTGCAATCCTTGGCCACTTCGCAACACCCGCCGATCTCGAGAAGGCAGCACAGTCATGAAAGCAGTACGCGTCATCACCGGCACCGGTGTGCCCCTCAAGCGCAGCGATGTAGACACCGACCAGATCATCCCCGCCGATTGGCTCAAGCGCGTCGAGCGCACCGGCTTCGAAAAGGGACTCTTCAGCACGTGGCGAGACGACCGCAACTTCGTACTCAACGACGAGAAGTACGCAAACGCTTCGATCTTGGTTGCTGGACCGAGCTTCGGCGTTGGTTCGTCACGCGAGCACGCCGTGTGGGCCATCCAGCAATACGGATTCGACGCCGTCATCGCACCAAGCTTCAGCGACATCTTCCGTAACAACTGCACCAAGAATGGTCTTGCTCCGGTGGTGTTGTCGGCCGAGGCAGTCACGCGTATTTGGGACGCTATCGACGCAGATCACACCGTTGAGATCACCGTAGACATGGAGCGCCTGCTCGTCGAGATTCCATCAATCGGATTCGTTGAAAGCTTCGAGATGGAAGCTCAGAACCAGTACCGGTTCCTGAACGGGCTCGACGATGTGGGTATCACATTGACGCATACGGCCGACATCGATTCGTACGAATCGAAGCGTCCGGCCTGGTTGCACTAACCGCCGCACCCGGCGATCACATTCCGCTCCAACAAAGAGTTTGTTGAAGACACTTGGTCGATACTCGACCTGTTGTCTTCAACAAACCATGGAGTGGGGTGCCAATGGGCTAGACGAGGGCGTCGAACTGGTGCAGATCGCGAAGCTTCGGGTTGTTTGAAAACACCTCTACTGGCTTCGTGAACGGCAGACGCAGCGCACGCTGCAATACGGTGCACTGCACGTGCTGGTTGTATTCGGCCAACGTGACTGCCCAGCCGTCTTTGCCAGCGCGAGCCGTGCGACCGCTGCGATGCAAATACGCCTTGCCGTCGCCGGCAGGCTCGTAATGGATGACCGCGCCGATGTCGTCGATGTCGATGCCGCGGGCGGCAACATCGGTTGCAACCAGCACCGAAATCTCGCCGCTGGTAAACCGCTTCAACGCTTTTTCGCGCGCGGGCTGCGGGAGATCGCCATGAATGGCCATTGCTCGCACCCCGAGATCTTGAAGCGCTTCGGTGGCGCGATCGCAGGCCCGCTTGGTTGCACAGAACACAATGACACGCTCGAACGAACTCGCGATGGTTGCCACCACTTTGTCGCGATCCATGCGATGCACCGCGAGGAAGAGGTGATACATCGTGCCGACCGTGTCGGTAGGCGCATCGATAGACACCTCGATGGGGTCCTTGAGATAGCGGCGCACCAAGTGACCGACATCGCCGTCGAGCGTTGCCGAGAACAACATGGTCTGGTGCTCGCCGGTAATCTTGCGCAAGATCCACTCGACCTGCGGAGTGAACCCGTCGTCGGCCATGCGATCGGCCTCGTCGAGCACGAGCACCTCAATCTGATCAAGATCGAGTTCGTTGTTCTTCAACAGGTCGATGAGGCGTAGCGGAGTGGCCACGACAACCTCGACGCCAGCATTGAGTACGTCGATCTGACGATGGCGCGATGACCCGCCGTAGACCGCAAGAACACCGAACCCACACGCCTTCGCGACTGGTTCGAGCACATCGGCAACCTGCAGCGCCAATTCGCGCGTCGGTACAAGGATGAGACCGCGTGGCTTGTTGGGCGCTGCCTTGCCCGTGAGGCGCGAGAGCAACGGCACACCAAAGGCAAGCGTTTTGCCCGAGCCGGTGCGGGCACGCCCGCACACGTCGGCACCCGTAAGCGCTACTGGAATGGCTTCGGTCTGGATCGCGAACGGCATCGAAAAACCGGCAGCAGCAAGGCCCGCATCGATATCGGGTGGCACGCCAAGGGCTGCAAAGCCGGTGGGCGTGTACACGGGTGCAATGTCGGTGAGTTTTTCGGTGTGCTCGGGTGTGTGATCGTCGGCGGGCCGGTGAGGATGACTCCGCCGACCGCGTGCAGCGCCGAGGTGGGCTGGAGAGTCAGGCATGTTGCTAGCAGGGTATCTACATGAACACCCTGAATGGCGCTTTCTCGCAGCAGGCTCTGGCACCTATTGTCTGTGCGTGACCAAAGACCACCCAACTCCGGGCGAGCAGCAACCTGCTACGACGGCGATCACCGCTGGCCGATCGGCCAACGGCACATCGCTCGCCACGCCACTTTGGGCGTCGAGCACATGGGTATCAACCGGCCTTGTCGATGCTCGCCGACGCGCCACCGGGCGACGCTCGACAGAGTTCTACAGCCGCTACGCCAACCCAACAGTTCGCGCATTCGAAGAAGCAATAGCCGCGCTCGAGGGCGCCGAAGATGCCGTTGCCTACTCAAGCGGAATGGGCGCGCTCACCACCACGATTCTGGCGTTGTGTAGTTCGGGCAGCCACATCGTCGCCCAGCACCAGCTCTACGCCGGAACGCTCGCGTTCCTGCAGGGGCCATGCGCACGGTTCGGCATCGATGTCACCTTTGTAGACGGCACCAAGCCCGGCGCGTTTGCCGCTGCGGTGCAACCCGGCCGCACGATGCTGGTGCTCGCCGAAACACCATCGAACCCACTACTCGAGCTCATCGATCTCGATGAACTTGGTGCGATCAAGGGACCCTTCACGGTGGTCGACTCAACGTTTGCCACTCCTCTTGGCCAGCAGCCGATCAAGCACGGTGTCGACCTCGTGATCCACTCGGCAACGAAGGGCATCGACGGACACAACGACGCAACGCTGGGTGTGATCGCTGGCGAGCGCGACCTGCTCGACGAAATCTGGGGCTACGGCGTGCTGCACGGCGCAACCCCGTCGCCCGCCGATGCGCTCAACGCGCTCCGCGGAATTCGCACGCTCGCCGTGCGCACTGCGCACCAATCGAAATCGGCAATGCAGATCTCTACCGCGCTCGCGGCGCACCCCGAAGTGCGCGCTGCGCATTACCCCGGGCTCATTTCACATCCGCAATACGAACTCGGTCAGCGCCAAATGCGCAGCAGCGGCACAGTGCTCGCGTTCGAAGCTGCTGGCGGCCTCGAGCACGCCACATCAGTTCTCGACCGCGTTCGATTGGTGCGCGTGGCGACATCGCTCGGAGGTCCCGAGACGTTGATGTGTCACCCCGCAACATCGACCCACTCCAGCCTCACCGCTGAGGAACTTGCGGATGCCGGCATCACGCCGGGTCTGCTGCGAGTGTCAGTTGGCCTTGAGGATCCCACCGATCTCATCGCCGACTTCACCCAAGCACTCGAACGGGTAACCACCTCAGCATGAAATCATTTGGAGTGCTCTGCCTCCATGGTCTTGGCGGCACCCCGCACAGCATCATGCCAATCACTGCTGCGATTCATGAGGCCGGCTACACCGTGGTTGCCCCTCACCTCATCGGTCATGGCACCGCACCCGAAGACCTCGTCGACTGCACCTGGAACGAATGGATGCAGGGCGTACTCGAAGCTGCCGACGCGCTGTCGCGCCGCTGCGGCGCTGTCGTCGTAGTGGGTCAATCAATGGGCGCAACGCTGGCGCTGCTTACTGCGGCCCATCGCGACGACATTCGTGGCGTTGCCGTCATCAATCCCGTGGTGTTACCGCCCGACCCTGACACCACCGAGCATTTTGAATACCTCATCGAGCGCGGCCGCACGATGCAACCGGCAGGCGAACCAGACATTCGCGACCCAAGCGCCCGCGATAGCGCCTACGCCGAACTGCCGCTGCGCTCATTGATCGAACTCGGACGCGGGGCCACCCTTGCGAACGCCACGATGGCAACGTTCAATGTGCCCTTGCTCATCGCCTCAAGCGATCACGACAACGTGGTCGATCCGGCCAACTCCGACGCACTCGAGCAAACCGTCATCGCCGCGGGTCACGGACCCGTCACTCGTCTGCGCTTAGCAAACAGCGGCCACGTTGCTGCGCTCGACTTCGACCGTGACCTGCTCTGCAACGAACTGCTGACTTGGTTAGCCACTTTGACCGACGAGTCAGCCGTTTCTGTCTGACGAATCAGTGAGTAGCTAGTCCGCCCCGAACTCGTTATGGTCGCCTTCCTGTGTCCGGAACAAACCGGCCAGAAAGGAAACCGATCTCACCAGGAGGCGTTCGCATGAACAATTTCGATGGCACTGCCACCGCAGGCCGCAAGGGCATCCCATACGACTGGCAGAGTCTTCTCGCCACCGACGTCGTCGCTGCCTTTGAGGCGGAGCTTGCCGAATTGGTTCTGGAATCTGCTGAATGACAGTTCTCCCCCAGCGGGTGCTGGTGCTCGGATGCGGCTCTGTGGCGCAATGCGTCGTGCCGTTGTTGGTGCGTGACCTCGGGATCGAACCGAATCGCATCAACGTCGTCGATTTCGTCGACAACCGTGCACGCATCGCCGAAGTCCTCAAGCTGGGGGTTCGTTACGAACACGATCGGCTCACGCCCGACAACCTGCACGCGTTCCTCAGCGACCGTGTCGGTAGCGGCGACCTACTGGTCGATCTTGCCTGGAATATCGACAACCCCACGATTCTGCAGTGGTGTCGAGATCACAACGTTCGTTATCTCAATACCTCCGTTGAGGTGTGGGATCCGTACGAAGATCTGCAGCGAACCCACCCCGTAGATCGCACGTTGTATGTGCGTCACTCGCAGTTGCGGCGCATGAAAGCCACCTGGGGAGACAACAACGGCGCCACCGCAGTTGTCGAGCACGGCGCCAACCCTGGCTTGGTGAGCCACTTCTTGAAGCAGGCGCTGCGCGAAATTGGCTCACGCCTGTTATCCGATGGCATCGCCGGCGCACGCACTGCCGCCATCGAAACGGCGCTCGCCGACAACAGCTACAACGTGCTTGCGCAACTCACCGGCACCAAGGTGATCCACGTGTCCGAGCGCGACACGCAGATCACCAACGTGCCCAAAGAGTTCGACGAGTTTGTCAACACGTGGTCGGTTGATGGTCTCTACGAAGAAGGCGTTGCTCCGGCCGAGATGGGGTGGGGCACGCACGAACTGCGCCTCCCCAAGAACGCATACACCCACAATGGCGAAGGCCCTCGCAACCAAATCTGCTTGGCTCAGCCAGGGCTCAACACGATGGTTCGTTCGTGGGTTCCGTGCGGCCCGATGCATGGCATGGTGATTCGCCACGGCGAAGCACTCACCATCAGCGATCACCTCACCGTGTGGGACGACTTTGGCAATCCGCTGTATCGACCAACCGTGCACTACGCGTATTGCCCCTCTGAATCAGCAATCGCAAGTATTCACGAACTACGTCAGAACGACTGGCGCATGCAAAGTCGCCAACGCATCTTGAACGACGAGATCATCAGCGGCCGCGACGAGCTTGGCGTGTTGCTGATGGGTCACGACTACACCAGTTGGTGGACCGGCTCATTGCTGTCTATCGACGAAGCCCGTGCCATCGTGCCCGGCCAAAGCGCCACCACGGTTCAAGTGGGTGGCAGCATCATCGGCGCTCTGAGTTGGATGATCAAGAACCCCAATGCTGGTCTGCTCGTGCCCGACGACCTGCCGTGGGAAGAAGTGCTCAACGTGTCGCGCAAGTACCTGGGCACGCTGCACTCGGGACCCACCGATTGGACTCCGCTGCGCGACCGCAACGATCTCTTCCCGGTGTACGGCGACGAAAGCGACGGGTTGAACCTCAATGACCCGTGGCAGTTCGACAACTTCCTGATCCGATAGCAACCGCGGACGCAAACGCCTAGGCCGCGTCGCTTGCCCGCACTGCCGCAACCGTTGCCGCCACCAGTTCTGTCGACGCCGCATACGGCATGTAGAACGCCACCCGCTCGGCAACGCCGTGAAATCGACGAACCAGCTTTGCCCCAACTTCGTCGGGCGTGCCGCACACAGCGATGGTCTGCAAGATGTCGTCGTCGATGAGACCGATCATGTCGAGCCAACGGCCTTGCTTCGACAGCACGTTGAGCTCAACGTGCAGATCGCCCCAACCGTGCGCATCGAGCACGGGCCGATAGCTCGGCGTGGATCCGTAGAACGAAAGCAGTCCTTTAACCCCACCGACTGCGGCTGTGTATTCGGCCTCATTGCGGCCGACGCACAGGATGGCTTGAGCAATCACGCTGATGTCGCTGCGCGACCGGCCCGCAGCGGCGAGGCCCACAGAGAGATTGGTCATGGTGTGTTCGGTAAAGAAGCGTTCGGTGCTGAACGGCATGACCAACAACCCGTCGGCGACCTCACCCGCCATGCGAGTCATCAGCGGACCCAGCGCACCAAGCCATATCGGCGGCGGTCCGAAGGGATTCGGGCCGGGGTTAAACATCGGCGTCATCAACGTGTGTCGATAGAACTCGCCCTCAAATCGCAGACGCTCGCCGGTGGACCACGCGGCGAAGATCGCCCGCATCGCTGCGACCATCTCGCGCATACGCGCAACCGGCGGATCGAAGGAAGCCCCAAAGCGCTTCTCAATCTGCGGCTTAATCTGTGATCCGAGCCCGAGCATGAAACGGCCCTGGCTGAGCAACTGCAAGTCGTTGGCGAGGTACGCCAGCTGCATGGGATTGCGCGGTAACGCGATCGCCACGTTGGTGTAGAGATCGACACGGCTGCTCGGCGCGGCCAGGGCGAGCGGCACAAAGCCATCGTGCGGACCCTCAAACGTGAACACGCCATCGATGCCCGCGTCGGCGAGTTGCGAGGCCTCGTTCGCTGCGTCGGCGAAGGATCGAAGTTGCGTATCGAGCTTCATGCTGGCCATGTGGCGACAATAGTCGGCCAGCGATTCTTACCCGCTTCTTACGCCTTTCACAGGCACTCCGAAGTTCGAGACCGCACAATATGCCCATGTCATTCCCCTTCAGCAGTTCCCGCCGCGGCTCAGTCGCATATCTCTCAGCGCTCGTCGCCGCGTTGTCCCTCAGCGTTGCAGCGTGCAGCGGCGGCGGATCAGCCGCCGCCAAGGTCGCCACGCTGAACGACGCGTCGGGATCTGCCACCAGCACAACGGTGGCAGTGAACACCCAAGACGCGCTACTCGCCTATGCAAAGTGCATGCGCGACAACGGCATCGATATGCCCGACCCCACGTTTGACGCCAACGGCAACCCAACCGGTGGAGGCTTCGGCGGCGGTGCCAACTCGAAGATCGACCGTCGGTCAGCTCAGTTCCGCACGGCTCAAACGGCATGCGCGAGCCACCTACAGGGCCTCGCATTCGGCGGCCGACGCGGCGGCAACTTTGATCGCCAAGCGGTCCAAGACAGCCTCAACAAGTTCACCGCATGTCTCCGTGACCACGGACTGACAGTTGACGACATTTCGTTCGGCCGTCCCCCAGGTGCCAACGGTGGCACGGGCAACGGCGGCGGGGGCTTCGGCGGCGGCGACGGCCCGCCACCAGGCGGAGCAGTAAATGGCAGCATTCCGACTGACGGCAGCATTCCTCCTGGCGGCTTCGGCGGACCTCCACCCGGAGGCGGCAACGGACCTGGCGGCAACGGACCTGGAGGCGCCGGGTTCGACCCCACCGCACGAATCATTGAGCGCTTGAAGCTCGACGCCACTGACCCTGCTGTTGCCAAGGCGGTCGATGCTTGCAAGCCGATCCTCGAAGCAGCCTTCACGCCAACCAGCACCACTACTCCTGCCGGCTGATGCGCCGCGCCGCCAAGGTCACCCTCGTTTGCGTCGTCATTTCGGCTGCAGTCGGCGGATCAATCATCGTCATTGCGAATCGCACGAAAACCCCGACGTCGGCAGCTCATGCCGCCGTGAAGCTCAGCACAGTGAAGGTCTTACAAAGGGATCTCACCACCTACACCGAGACCACCGCCACACTTGGCTTCATAACATCGGCAACGATCTCATCGCCAGTGGCTGGCACCGTTACCAGCGTGGCCAAGGTTGGCGACATCATCGATGCGGGCAGCCTGGTGGCCACCATCGATGCCAACCCGGTGATTGCGTTGATCGGTGACGTACCCGGATATCGCGACCTCTCTACGTCATCGAGCGCGGGTGCCGATGTGCGCCAACTCGAAACCAACTTGGTGCTGCTCGGCTTCGACCCGAATCACAAGATTCATATTGACGAGGTATACGACTCCGCTACTGCGGCGGCAGTCACGTTGTGGGAGGACAGCATTGGTCTCACCGGCGACGGCAAGGTGCCGCAAAAAGAGGTCACATATATCCCCGGCAAAATCCTCGTTGACACGGTTTCAGCAAACATCGGCGGGGCCGCTCAGTCGGGCTCCGCGCTGCTTACCGGACGACTCGCCGAACGCAAGTTCATCGTGTCAGCCACGGTTGCCCACGGCGGAACAGTCGATCGATTCGCTGCCGCCAACTCAGCAGTGACTACAGGCAGCGTGCTGTTCTGGGAGGCCAATGTGCCAGTGGTCGCCATCGAAGGTGACGCCAACGCAACGCCCGCTCTCGAGCGCGACCTGAAGAACGGCTCAGTTGGCGCCGATGTGAAGTTGCTCGAGCAAACACTTCATGCTGGTGGCTTCGACACTGCGAACCCCATGACCATCGATGATCACTTCGACAATGCCACCGCAGCCGCCGTAACCGCGTGGTGGCAATCGCTAGGAGTCACCGTCGACCCAGCTGCGGCTGTTGTTGTGCCCGCTGGCAGTTACGTGGTTGTTCCCTCCGGCTTGTTTGCCGGCTCCGCAATCGCCACCAGCGGTGCCGTGTTGGCCGGTGATGCGCCAGCGCTCACCTTGACTACCGCCGCTCGCGAGGTCACCACCACAGCCCCTATTGGTGATGCCACGTTTGCAGTGGGCGCCACCATCGATGTCAAGTTTCCCGATGGAACCGTGCAGCCCGGAACCGTGGTTGCAGTGGGCAACGTAGCGACCAACACCTCGAACACTCCAGGGGCCACGCCGAGCGTGACCATCACGATCCACGTTGACAAGATTCCAAATGCTGTGAACTCGTTCGTTCAGATCCCGGTCACGCTGCGTGTCGTGGCCGAGTCGAGTCCGAAAGCATTTGTGGTTCCGGTCAGCGCACTCGTGGCTCTCGCTGAGGGCGGCTACGCAATAGAGGTGGTTGCCGGCACCGCGGCCGACGGCAAGCAGACAACCAACCTCATCGCAGTGAAACCTGGGCTCTACGCCGATGGCCTCGTTGCAATCGTTGGCGATCAGGTTCAGGCAAACCAGACCGTGGTTGTCCCCTCGTGACCGATGCCAATCTCGAAGCAGCATCGGCGCCAGCGCTTGAGTTGATCGATGTCGTTAAGGAGTACCCGGGCGAACCACCCATCCGCGCGCTCAATGGCGTGTCTCTGCAGATTGATGCCGGCGAACTCGCCGCGATTGTGGGGCCCTCGGGCTCCGGTAAATCCACCTTGCTGCACATCATCGGCACACTCGATAGGCCCACCAGTGGCGTCTTGCGCCTTGCTGGCGTTGAAGCTTCAGCAATGACCGACAAGCAATTGTCCGCAGTTCGATCACAACTCATCGGCTTTGTGTTTCAACAGTTCTTCCTGCTCGACGGTATGAGCGCGCTCGACAACGTGGCCAACGGGTTGTTGTACCGGGGCATCGCCCCCAACGAACGACGTGAAGCTGCTGCCGAGGCACTGGTACGCGTCGGGCTCGAAAACCGTTTGCAGCACACGCCAAACAAGCTGTCGGGCGGCGAGCGTCAGCGCGTGGCCATCGCTCGCGCCATCGTGAACCGTCCTTCGATTGTGTTGGCCGACGAACCCACGGGCAACCTCGACTCAAAGTCGGGGGCCTCGGTGATGGACCTGTTGCGCGAGCTACATCTCGAAGGCAGAACAATTCTCATCATCACCCACGACCGCGAACTTGCGGCGTCAATCCCCCGACGTATCTACATGCGCGACGGTGCCGTCGAGTCCGACGAAACAGATCGCATCACCATGGCATCGGGCTCAAGCCGATGAGCGCCACGCATACGGTGGGCGCCACGCTGCCGAACTCTCGGCTGCGTGTCGGCGACGTCTTGCGCGTTGGAGCAAGCGGACTGCGTACCCGTCGCCTTCGAACCGGTCTCTCCACACTCGGCGTCGCCATCGGCATCGCAGCGATGGTCGGTGTTCTTGGCCTGTCGGCGTCGTCTCGCGAAGAGCTTCAGACGAAGATTCGCGCGCTCGGCACCAACCTGCTTGAGGTTCAGGCCAGCGCCGGCTTCGGTCGCGGCGCAGGCACACTCCCCGACACGGCCGTTGCGATGGTGAGCCGCATCGGCCCCGTCACTTCGGTGAGTTCTATTGCCACCGTCGCCGGGGCCGTGCGCCGCACCGACACCATGTCGGCCGGCATCACCAGCGGTATCTCGGTGTTCGCAGCAGACGCAGGCCTGCTCGACACATTGCACGCAACACTGCGCGATGGCCGATGGCTCGATACTGCAACGAGCACCTACCCAGCCACAGTGCTCGGGTCGATAGCCGCCGCGAAACTTGGCATCGTCAATGTTGCCGACGAACTTCGCGTGCGTATCAACGATGAATGGTTCGCCGTCATCGGCATTCTCGATCCTGTTGCGGCTGCGCCCGGTCTTGATCGCGCTGCAGTGGTCGGCATCAATGCTGCATCCACGTACCTCGCGGCCGGCGCGGCTGTGGTGCCCGAAACCATCTTCGTGCGCACTACCGAGGCCGACGTGGCCGCCGTTCGCAACGTGTTGTCAAACACAGTGAATCCGGCCACTCCCGAAGAAGTACAAGTGTCGCGTCCATCCGATGCGCTCGCTGCGCAAGACGCTGCGAGCACAGCGTTCACGTCGCTATTCCTTGGCCTTGGTGCCGTTGCTCTCTTAGTGGGCGGCATCGGCATCGCCAACGTGATGGTCATCGCCGTAATCGAGCGACGCAGCGAGATTGGTCTTCGGCGAGCCCTCGGCGCCACCAAAGCACATATCCGTCGACAGTTCTTGACCGAAGCCGTATTGCTCTCGGGCGCGGGTGGAGTGGTAGGCGTCGGCCTTGGCGCTGGCGTCACCGCTATCTACGCGTCGATCAAGCATTGGCACATTGTGATTCCACCCATAGCGATCGTCGGCGGGATCGTTGCGGCCATCGTCATCGGTGGCATCGCCGGGTTGTACCCAGCGTCGCGAGCAGCCCGCCTCGCCCCAACCGATGCTCTGCGATCGAACTGACCGACCATGACCACTTCACAACACTCCGCCTCACCCGATCGCCGCAAGCGAGCCTCGATCGCACGTCGCCTGATTCTCGCGATCGTTGTCATTGCGATCGTTGCCGTTTGCGTCGTTCTCAGCCGCCGCACAAGCACCACCAAAACTGTGGCTCCCGCAGCGGTGCTCAAACCGGCCACCATCGCCTCGGGCGATCTGTCGACAACCGAGCGCATCGACGGGTCGGTGCTGTTGTCGTCGTCGATCCAGGTGCTGCATCGCGTCGAAGCTCAGCAGTCGACATCAACTGGTGGCGGTGGATCAAGCGCCGCGCCAAGCGCAGCCGCAGCTGCGTCGCCAGCAACCGCACCGGGGGCCGCGACACCTTCACGCACAGCGACGGCACGCACCGGAGCCTCTACGAATGGCGCCTCAACGTCGGCAACTTCAGCAAGTAGCAACGCCAGCCAAGCCACCACTCAGACCATTACATCGATCATCGCTGTCGGCACCCCAGTGGCCGCAGGCGATCTCCTGTACACCGTCGATAACCAGTCGGTGATAGCGCTCTATGGCGCCCTCCCTGCTTGGCGTTCGATGTCTACCTCGTCGAGCGACGGACCCGATATCAAGCAGCTCGAGTACAACCTCGTGGCCCTCGGATACGACTCAAACAACAAGGTCACCGTCGACAACCACTTCGACTCGAACACCGCAGCGATGGTCAAGGCGTGGCAGACCGGCCGCGGCGACACCGCCACAGGCTCGGTTCCGCTCGGCTCGGTGGTGTTTGTTCCAACGGCCACGACAGTGCTTGAAGTGGCCGCGAAGCTCGGTGGCAAGGTGAGCGACGGCACCAAGATCGTCACGCTCGCTGCCGCAACTCAACAAGTAGTCATCGATGTGCCAGCGGCCGACCAAGCTCGCGTTGCACCCGGCCTCAAGGTGTCCATCGGGCAAGGCGATGGCACGGTCTCATTACTTCGGTCAGTCGTTCGCAGCGGCGCCGTAGTGGTACAAGCAGTAATCGACCCAACCAAACCGATCGACAATGTTTCTAACGGCGCCACCGTGTCGGTCTCGCTCAACATCGATTCGCTCAAAGGCGTGCTGATTGCGCCGGCTCAAGCGCTGGTGTCACGACTTGATGGCACCTATGCAATGCAAGTGCAGGCCACCGACGGATCGTTGTCGTGGCATACCGTAGAACTGCTTGCAACAAGCGGCAGCAAAGTAGGAATTCGTGGCGATGGCATCGCCGAGGGCACCATCGTGATGGTGCCGGTCTCGTAACAACCTGGTTGCACTACCAGCGGCGCGTGCTAGTCTTTCCCACATGACGCGTCTGATCGGCCTCCTTCTTACCTAAGGCGAACGCCCCATATCGCGTTCGTCTAGCCCCTTGTGCCACCAGCGCAGGGGGTTCTTGCTTTTTCCGGACCAAACACTCAGCGCATCAGCACGGCACACCAGCGAAGTTCACACTCAGGAGCACCACATGCCACCGCCAAACGTAACGCCAAAGAAGATGCCGTTCGAGAAGTACCAGCCGTGGCTACCCCTGGTACTCACCGACCGCACTTGGCCCGACGTGCGCGTCACCAAGGCGCCGCTGTGGTGCAGCGTCGATCTGCGCGACGGCAACCAAGCACTGATCGATCCCATGGATCCAGATCGCAAACGACGCATGTTCGATGCGTTGGTGAAGATGGGGTTCAAAGAGATTGAGGTGGGCTTTCCGGCTGCAAGCCAGCCCGACTTCGACTTCGTGCGTCAGCTCATCGAAGAAGATCTCATCCCCGACGACGTCACCATTCAGGTTCTGGTGCAGTGCCGCCAAGAGCTACTCGAGCGCACCTACGAAAGCCTGCAGGGCGTGAACAAGGCCATCGTTCACTTCTACAACAGCACCAATCCATTGCAGCGCGAGGTGGTGTTCAACCTCGACAAGGGCGGCATTATCGATATCGCTGTCAACGCTGCCAAGCTCGCCCGCAAGCTCGAGCAGACCTTGGTCGGCAGCCAGATTCGTTACGAGTACTCGCCCGAGAGCTTCACGCTCACCGAACCTCAGTACGCCCTCGATATTTGCCACGCCGTCATGGATGTCATCGAGCCCACCCCCGAGCTGCCCATCATCTTCAACCTGCCCGCCACTGTCGAGTGCTACACCGCCAACGTGTACGGCGATGTCATCGAGTGGTTCGGCCGCAACGTTCGTAACCGAACGAGCGTGGTCATCAGCCTTCACCCGCACAACGACCGCGGCACGGGTGTGGCAGCAGCCGAGTTTGGTGTGATGGCTGGCGCCGATCGCGTTGAAGGCACCCTGTTCGGCAACGGCGAGCGCACAGGCAATGTCGACATTGTGAACCTCGCGATGAACCTGTTTGCTCTGGGCGTAGATCCCGAACTCGACATCAGCGACATCGATGCACTGCGTCGTGTAGCTGAATACTGCAACCGTTTGCCGGTGCACCCGCGCCACGCATACGTGGGCGATCTGGTGTACACGTCGTTCTCAGGCAGCCACCAAGACGCCATCAAGAAGGGCTTCGACGTGCTGTACGCGAAAGCTGCAGCCAAGGGCAACAAGCCCGACGACTACGAGACATGGGGCGTGCCGTATCTGCCCATCGACCCCAAGCATGTCGGCCGCACCTACGAAGCCGTTGTTCGTGTGAACAGCCAAAGCGGCAAGGGTGGCGTTGCGTACATGATGAAGGCCGAGCACGGCTTCGATCTGCCGCGCCGTTTGCAGGTGGAGTTCTCAAAGACCATTCAGCACATCACCGAAGACTCAGGCACCGAGATCAGCCCCGTCACGATGTGGGAAGCATTCCAGTCCGAGTACCTCGATGCAGCTCCGGCGATCCGCCTCGACAGCCACGAACTTCGCTCAACCAGCGAGGGGCAGCGCAGCGAAGTGACAGCTCAGCTCATCGTCGACGGCGAGCACGTTACTGTGCGCGGTGTGGGCAATGGTCCTATCGATGCCTTCGTGCATGCCTTGCGCGATGGCCTTGGCGTATCCATCGATGTGCTCGACTACGCCGAACACGCGATGGGCTCGGGGTCCGAGGCAACAGCCGTGGCGTACGTAGAAACAAAGAACGACAACGGCCAAGTGCGTTGGGGCATCGGCACCGACCCAAGCATCATCACGGCCTCGTTTCACGCAGTGGTGTCGGCAGTGCTCCGACAGCGCACATAGGTCGCACCGATGGTTCGTTGCATCAAGAAACTGTTCATAGTGTTCGCGCTGCTCGCTGGCGTTGGGTCATTGTTGGTGGTGCTCAAGCGCCGCCGCGACGAATCGATGCCAGGGCGGGCCAGCGCTGCGCAATGGGCCGCGGCACCCCGTGCACCATCTACGATGCAACGAACGGCATAACTGCTGAGCAACCCCATCTCGCAAGGAGCAACCATGAAGGTCAGTGTCGATTTCGACGTTTGCGCATCCACCGGTGCATGCATGCAGACATGCCCCGAAGTCTTTGAGGTTCGCAGCGATGGCTACCTCTACGTGCTGCAGGAAAATCCTGGCGAAGAGTTGCGCGAAAAGGTCGAGCTTGCCGCCGACCTGTGCCCCACTGCGGCAATCACCGTCGAGGGCTGAGCGCACGCCGCTGCCGCTCGCTGCATGAGCTTTCATCTCAAACTCGCCGATGCGTGGCGAACTACCGAATCGATGCTGTGCGTTGGCCTCGACCCAGATCCAGCGCGCTTGCCGGTTTCGTTGCGCGGTAGCGCCAATGCCATCGAGCAGTTCTGCATTGCCATCGTCGACGCCACTGCCAGCGCGGCGTGTGCGTTCAAGCCCCAGATCGCGTACTTCGCCGCGCAGGGCGCCGAAGCCCAACTCGAGCGCATCTGTGCGTACATCCGCGAGGCATACCCCAACCACGTGCTCATTCTCGACGCCAAGCGCGGCGACATCGGCTCAACCGCCGAGCAATACGCGCACGAAGCGTTTGTGCGTTATGGGGCCGATGCCGTCACGGTGAACCCCTATCTCGGCACCGATTCGGTCGAGCCATTTCTGCGTCACGAAGGCAAGGGCACGATCATCTTGTGTCGCACCAGCAACCCCGGCGGCGACGACTTTCAGTCGCTGATGGTCGATGGTCAACCGCTGTACACCCACGTGGCGCGCCGCGTCGCAAACCAGTGGAACAGCATCGGCGAATGCGCACTTGTGGTGGGAGCCACGTATCCAGCCGAAGTGGGCATTGTGCGCGACATCGTTGGCGATCTGCCATTGCTGGTGCCCGGCGTTGGCGCGCAAGGTGGCGAGGTAGAGGCCACGGTGCGAGCCGGATCAACTGGTGCCGGCACCGGATTGATCATCAACTCATCACGGGCAGTGCTCTACGCCAGCAGTGGCGAAGATTTTGCCGAGGCTGCCACGCGAGTAGCCGTGGCCACCCGCGACGAAATTCGCTCTGTATCTCTGTAGCTGTCGTGACCACCAGTAGCGGTGGCCAGCGTTAGCCGCGCAAGACGTCGACGGCGATGATGCCTGCAGCGTTGCGCAGCGTGTCGACCACACTGGTTGGCACCACGGCAGTTGGGGCGATCAACATCACGGCGGTTCCGGGCAGCAAGGCGCGACCAACATCCATGTCGGCGATGTTCACGCCTGCATCACCCAGCAGGGTGCCCACAAGCCCGATGACGCCAGGACGGTCGTCGTTTTTGACCATCAACATGTAATCGGTTGGCGGCACATCGAACGAGTGATCATCGATGAACACAATGCGCTGTTCGCTGCGACGACCGGAAAGCGTGCCCGAGATGCTGTGGCCGTCTCCGCGAATGGTGATGAGGTTCACGTAGTCGGCCGACGTTGTGGAGTTGATCTCGCGAATCTCAACACCATGGTCCTGAGCCAACTGCGGCGCATTCACGTAGGTGACTGGTTCGTCGGTAAAGGCGCCGAAGAAACCCTTCATCGCTGCGAGAGCGAGGATGCGGGTGTCGTATCCAGCGATCTCACCATCGGCAACAATTTCGAGCACTGCGGGCGACTTGCCAGCCAACGAAGCAAACAACTTGCCAAGACGCTCGGCCAAGGGCAGGAACGGACGCAGTGTTTCGTTGGCCTCGGCAGCGTTCACGTTGACGGCAAACGGCACGAAATCTCCGGCGAGCGCGAGTTGCACCATGTCGGCAATGGTGTCGCCAGCTTTGTCTTGCGCCTCGCGAGTGCTGGCTCCGAGGTGCGGCGTGACCACGACCTCGTCAAGAGCAAACAGCGGCGATTCGGTAATCGGTTCGGTAGAGAACACGTCGAGCGCGGCTCCGGCGATAACGCCATCGCGAATCGCCTCAGCAAGGTCTGCTTCGTTAACGATTCCGCCGCGGGCAACGTTGATGACTCGCAGCGATGGCTTGGCTTTGAGCAACAACTCGCGACCAACGAGTCCGGTGGTCTCTTTGTTCTTTGGCAAGTGGATGGTGATGAAGTCGGCTTCGGCGATGAGCTGATCAAGCGTCAACAACTCGACACCCATCTGACGGGCGCGATCGGCAGAGACAAAGGGGTCGAATGCCACGAGGCGCATGCCGAATGCCTTGGCGCGGTCGGCAACAAGTTTGCCAATACGCCCGAGGCCCACAATGCCCAACGTCTTGTCGGCGAGCTCGACACCCTCCCAACGTGAGCGCTCCCAGCGGCCCGCCTTGAGCGCAGCGTGAGCTTGCGGGACGTTGCGGGCTTGAGCCAGCAGCAACGCCATCGTGTGCTCGGCCGCCGAGATGATGTTTGACTGCGGAGCGTTGACCACCATCACGCCGCGACGAGTGGCTGCCTCGACATCGACATTGTCGAGGCCGATACCAGCACGACCCACCACAAGCAGGTCGGTAGCAATCTCGAGCAGCTCGGCGGTGACCTGCGTGGCTGAGCGGATGATGAGCGCGTGAGCACCAACAATGTGGGTGTTCAGCTGGGACAGATCAAGTTGGACATCGACCTCGTGACCGGCGGCGCGAAGCCGATCAAGGCCTCCCTCGGCGATCTCTTCGGTCACGAGAATGCGGGACATTCCCCCATCGTTATCTGCCAATCGAGCTATCACCCCACGGGGTGAACGAATTGTCAGCGCGAGATCTCAGCGCATACCTACTCCGGCGGTAAACACGGCAACGACGTCGGCTAGCGTGGCGAGCTGTTGTCCACTTTGTGGTGCGCCTTTCGCACCACACATTGCCGAGGAGATTTCATGCCGAACCCATTTCTTTCAGACGAGTGGATGGCCGAAGCCCGTGTCATCCGTGCGAAGTACGAAGGCCAGACCGCAGCGGTCTCGCAGTCGATCCTCGTTAATTAGGTCATCACCAGCGCACCATTTGGTGAGGGCACCGTGAAGGCCTACATCGACACCTCATCGGGCAGCGTTGTGATGGAGCTCGGCGAGCTTGAGAGCCCCGATGTCACGGTCACCGTCGACTACGACACGGCCCGCAAGATGTTCGTCGATGGCGATCAGGCCGCTGCTATGCAGGCGTTCATGAGCGGCAAGATCAAGGTCCAGGGCGACATGATGAAGATGATGGCGCTGCAGACAGCAATGCCAACCGACGAAGCAACCAAGGCAATCGCCGAGGAAATCAAGGGCATCACGTCGTAGTCCTGCGTCATGAAGCCTGAGCGCACGGTGACCGTGCGCTCAGGCTTCATGAAGGAAATACGACGGCTAGTTGTTGGCCGTAGCAGCCACTCCCCGAGGGGACGACTTCACGAACAGCGCGGCAACGCCGGCGCCAACCGCTACAACACAGGCCACCATAAACGCAGCGCGGTACGACGATGTGAGGCCATCTGCCTCTCGCGCCGCTTGCACAGCTGTCATCACCACCGAGCCCAGCACCGCGCCCATTTGCGAGCACAGCTGCTGCATTGCTCCGGCGCAACCCAAATCGGCATCGTCGACCGCGTTGGCCACCAACGCAGTGAGCGCCGGGCTCGACACACCAATACCGGCTCCCGACAAGCCGAGGGCGAGTACGACGATCCACACCGACGAGCTCGGCGCCACACCAGCAAAGACAAGCATGGAGACGGCAACACAGAGCCCACCAAAAACACCGGTGGTTCGCTCGCCCACACGAAGGGTGACGTAGCCCGCCAAGGGAGCCACCACTGCAAAGGTGAGGGGCCGGGCGATGACGATGTTGCCGATCTGAGTCTTTTGCAAATGGAGCACGTTCTCGAGCAAACGCGGAGCGAAGAGGAACCCGCCCATATAGGCAAAGTTGGCGAGGCTCTGACTGAGGATGGGCAGAGCGATGTTGCGAGTGCGCAACCAGTGCAGCGGCATCAGCGGCGCTTCGGCCTTCGCCTCGATCGAGATGAACATTCGCAAGCCAATGGCGCTGGCTGCGAAGCAGGCAATGGTGGGCACGCTGGTCCATCCCCAATGGGAGCCCTGCGATATGCCCGCCAATAGCGCCGAGGCGCCGAGGCCCAGGGTGATTGAGCCTGCGATATCGAACTTCACGAGGGTTGCCCGAGTGGTATCGGGCAGCAGCCACATCGCCATCACCACGCCGATGAGACACAACGGTGCCTGCACGAAGAAAATGGCTCGCCAGCCAACTGCGTCGACCAACGCTGCACCCGCAACCACACCGATTACTGGAGCCCCGGCGTTGACGAAACTCCAATAGCTCAGCGGTTTCACGCGCTCGCCAGGAGCGAAGAGACGATTGATGTAGGCCATTGTTGACGGCCCAGTTGCAGCGCCCGCCGAAGCGCTGAGCGTGCGAAACATGATCATCGTGAGCGGGTTCCACGAGAACGCTGTGAGCAACGCAAAGATTCCGGCACCGAAGAGTCCGCCGACGAAGACCCGCTTGTGGCCCCACAGGTCGCCAGCCTTGCCATAGGCCGGGCCAACCACGCCAAACGCAAGCATCGGACCCGTGATGCACCAACTCATCGTGGCGACTGAGCTGTGAAACTCTTTGGCAATGTCGTTGAGCGATACGACCAGGATCGTGATGGTGAACGCCACGGTAAAGAGGCCCGACAGGACCACGATGAGCAGTGCCCAACGCCGATCGATACCCACCGTACGAGCGATGCGGCGGCGCAGAAGGATTGGCCACGGCACAACGGCGATCTCGTCGAGTCCGGCACCCTCGATGCCGAGAGTTGCTCGGCCATCGCCGGTTTGGAGCGTTTCGTCGAGCTCTGGTTCGTTGCTCACGAGTTAGTCGTTGGCGAGCGGCGCAAGGGCCGTTGCGAGGCCCTCGACAGTCCACCGCTCGCTCTGCTCGACCTTGTCTCCCAGTGCCCACGTGTTCACACGGGTGACGTTGCCTCCCTGCACCATGAACGTCTCGCCCGAGAAGGCGCAGTCGGCGGTGGACAGGTATGCAACCAGCGGCGAGATGTTGGCGGGATCCCACACATCGAACGCGCCTTCTTTGGGCGACATGATGTCGGGAAGGCCTGGCGTAGCCAAGGTCAGACGGGTGCGGGCGCCCGGAGCAATGCAGTTGCTCTTCACGTTGTAACGCACCAACTCTTTTGCCGCGATCTGGCTGAACGTAGCGATACCCGACTTGGCAGCGCCGTAGTTGGCCTGACCGGGATTGCTGAACAGGCCCGATGTCGATGAGGTGTGTACCAAGTTGCGCGGCTTGGTGACGCCAGCCTTGAACTGTTCGCGCCAATACGTAGCGGCCCAGCGCGTTGGGGCGAAGTGACCCTTGAGATGCACAGCGATGACGGCGTCCCATTCGTCTTCGGTCATGTTGATGAGCACGCGGTCACGAAGAATGCCGGCGTTGTTGACCAGAATGTCGAGGTCGCCAAACGCCTCGATGGCGCTGTTGATCAAACGCTGCGCACCCTGCCAGTCGGCTACGTTGTCGCCGTTGACTACGGCTTGGCCGCCCATTGCGCGAATCTCGGCAGCAACTTCTTGTGCCGGGGTGACATCGATGCCGGTTCCATCGTTAGCGCCGCCGAGATCGTTGACCACGACCTTGGCGCCCTCGGCTGCGAACAACAACGCATGTTCTCGACCGATGCCGCGTCCTGCTCCGGTGATGATTGCTACGCGTCCGTCAAGTGTTCCCATGGACAAAGAAGCTAACGAATGTGGAGCCGAATGATCGAAACGTGACCGACGTCAACCTGAATCGGTGTGCGACTCAGTAGTACGAAAGATCGATAGCGGTTCCGCGTGGCAGTTGTTGACCCGCAACTACAGGCACGCCCGCCGCATTGATGCCATACAAGAAGCCCGCCGTGTTGCCAGCAACCGCACCCACCACGAGGCCGGCATCGGTGAGAGCCTTTTGCACGGCATCGAACTTGAGACCCGACAGGTTGGGCATCACCACAAGGTCGGGGCCCTTCGAGAGCGCAATGCTCACGGAGCCTCCGCGGTCTACTGTGCCGCCAGCGGCAACCGACTGCTGGGCCACAGCGCCGATAGGAACATCGCTAAACACGTCGTCGGTCTTCACCATCGTGAGCTGAAGGGCTACAAGCGCAGTCTTGGCTGCCTCGATATCGAGACCCACCAACTGCGGCACCACCCGCGGCTCGGGTCCCTTTGATACAACAACAGCGATCACGGTGCCCTGCACGACTTCCATGCCTGTCACCAAGCTGGGCTGGGCCGGCACACTCCACGACACGATCTGACCAACAGGCACCGTCTCGTTGAAGGCATCGCTGGCAAGAGGCGCCCCCAACTTCAGTTCGGCGAGCTTGGCCGTTGCGGCGTCGAGGGTCATGCCGTTTACGTCGACAAGCTTGGGCAGTGTGGGGCCGTCGCTGACGACGAGCACGAATGTCTTGCCAACGGCCAGCTTCGAACCAGCGGGCGGTTCGCTGCTGATGACATTGCCCACGGCTTGTTCATCGCTGCGCTGAGTTTGGACGACAACGACCCATTCGTTATCGGCAATCTGATTCTCGGCAACACCCTTTTCGACACCGGCAAGGTTGGGCACTGTGTATGACTTGGTGACGATCACGCGATACGCAACGAGGCCACCCGCAAGGAGCGCCAGCACCACAACCAGCATGCCCAGCAGCCACGAACGTGCATGGTGGGGGTTGTCATCACCTTGATCGAAGACGGGTGGTTCGCGGTCGTCGATGTCGTGCGGAGCAGCATTCGCCGCAGCGCCAATGTCTACGGCCGCTTGCGGGCCATCGCTAGAACCAGACTCGGCAGCCAGCGCAAGAGGCAACGTGGCCTCTGCGATCTCGTCAGCTGCAGACTCATCGGATACCGGCTCGGTGGCTTCGCGCAATGCGCCACCCGTGGTATCGGCGAACAACGTGTTGCCGGCAGTAGGGATTGCTGCGGGCCGCGGCAACTTCTCGGCGGCCTGCATCAGCGCCTTGCCGAACTCGGCCGCCGTAAAACGATCGTTCGCCAACGGGCGACCGGCGCGTTCGAGAATTGCTGCGAGCGGGCCAAAGTCGGCTGAGACAGGCATCAGTTTGTCGATACGCGCATTCAGCGTTGCAACCGTGGAGTCAGATGCAAATGGGATCTGGCCGGTGACTGCTTCGATAAGCACGAGGCACAACGAATACATGTCTGAGGCTGTGTCGATCGAGCCATCTCCGGGCCTGAGGCCCTGCGCCTGCTCGGGCGACGCGTAGCGAGCGGCATCGATGCCAACTGCTGAGAGATCGGCCCACCGTTGCTCGGCGCGCAGACGCGATACCCCGAGATCTACGAGGCGCATGTGGTGATCGTCGCCAAACACCATCGTGCCGGGACACAGATCGCCATGGATGATGCCGCGGCGATGGATGTAATCGAGCCCGCGGCACGCATCGAGGCCAACCACAAGCGCTTGCGATGGAGACAGCAACCGGCCGCGATCGAGAATGTCACGAAGGCTTCCACCCGACAAATACTCGAGCACCAGATAGGGCCGCTTCTCTCCATCGAAGTCGTCGATACCAAAGTCGTACACAGCATTGATATTGGGATGTACGAGCGAAGCGGCGGCTTGAGCCTCGGCGAAGAAACGTTCCTCAGCTAACCGTGTGGCCGCCCACTCAGGCCCAAAGACGCGTACCGCAACGGTTCGTTGCAGTTGTTCGTCGATGGCGTCCATCACAAGTCCGTCGCCACCCGCACCACGTCGTTGGTGCAATCTGTAGCGGCCGACCAGCAAAAGACCCGAGAGGGCTTCATTCGTCGCCATGGTCAAAAAACCCTAGCGGCTCTCGTCGCCGAGCGGAGCGCGAACGCTCACAACCGATAGTTCTGGCTGCCGACGGTGTCAATCGCTGCGCACGCGGCAACAATGGGGCCGTGAAACGCCCGAGCCCAGCAGCAAAACGAACCATCGCCGCTCTCGCAGTGGGTCTTGGCCTCGCCCTCGTGGTGATTGGCCTCAACGAGTCAGTCACAGGCCGCGCCGCACAGCACCTGCCTGACCAGATTCAGAGCATCAACCCGGTTCGTAACGCTGCCCAAGTGCAGCGGCAGGAAAAGATCCAAGTGGACTTGGTCGATGGATACACGGGCGTGTTGGTTGTGAACAACGTAGAACTCGAGGTTGTGAGCCTCGATGCGCTGCCCGTGGCGAAGCCGGGCCAGCAGGTGAGCCTGCCGCTCGCGGTCATCTTCGAGCCGGGCAACAACACACTTTCGTTTCAGCCAACCCAGGGAGCGCTGGTCGAGAAGTACAACACCGGCATCAACACGGTGACTGTGCGCTACTGGAAGATTGTCGACGGCCCAACGGCATCGCGATCGTTCACGTGGCAATTCACGGTGCTCTAGGCGGGCAACTCGCCCGTCTCAAGTAAGTAGGCGAATCCGGTGTCGTCGAGAATCGGGATGTTCAGATCGGTGGCCTTGGTGAGCTTTGAGGCACCGGGATCGGCGCCCACCACCACCGCGAAGGTTTTTGCGCTGACGCTGCCGGGGCTCTTGCCGCCTCGTTCTTTGATCGCTGCCTCGGCTTCTTCGCGCGAGTAGCCAACCAAGCTGCCGGTGACCACCACGGCCTTGCCGGCGAGAACCTGCGCTTGGCGGCTGACCACCACATTGCCGAACTCGACGCCAGCTGCGCGTAGACGCTCGATGAACCCCCGATTGTCGGGCTTGGCGAACCAACCAACAATGGACGCAGCGATCACGCCACCAACGCCGTCAGTGGTAGCTAGATCGGCCTCAGAGGCGTGCATGATGGCGTCGAGGGTGCCGAAGGACCGACTGAGCGAATCGGCCGCCGAGGGGCCGAGGTGCTTAATGCCCAACGCCGTGAGCAGTTTGGGGAGCGGCCGACTCTTCGAGGCTTGAATTGCCGACACAAGCTTTTCGGCGCTAATGCGAGCAAAGCCCTCAAGCTGCATGAGTTGCTCGACCGTAAGCGTGTAGATATCGGCAGCGTCGCTGATGAGCTTGGCATCGCTGAGTTGAAACACAGTTCGCTCGCCGAGGCCCTCGATGTCCATGGCACCGCGCGTAGCGAAATAGATAATGCGTTGGTCGCGCTGAAACGGACACGCTGGCTCAATGCAACGCGTATCGGATTCGCCTTCGGGCCGGTGAAACTCGCTTGCTAGCGGACATGAGCAGTACTTGGGGAACTGCCATGGCTGGCTGTTTGGCGGACGCAGCGCAAGTACCGGACCCACGACCTCGGGGATGACATCGCCAGCCTTGCGCACGACCACCGTGTCGCCCGGACGAACATCTTTGACCCGCACCTGATCTTCGTTGTGCAACGTAGCCATGCCAACCGTGGACCCACCCACGAACACTGGCTCGAGCACCGCAAACGGCGTAGCCCGGCCGGTGCGCCCGATGGACACCATGATGTCGCGCAACACCGTGGTGCGCTCTTCGGGAGGGAACTTAAATGCAATGGCCCACCGAGGCGCGCGCGAGGTGAACCCAAGCCGTTCGCGTTGGGCCAGATCGTCGATCTTGACCACACAACCATCGATCTCGTACTCGAGATCATGGCGGTGTTGTTGCCAGTGCGAACAGAACAAGGCCACCTCGGCCAAACTCGACAGCATCTTGATATTGGGGTTCACGGGAAAGCCCAACTGGCTCAACAACTGCAACGTGCTGTGATGCGATGTGAACTCGCTGGCGCCGACAACCTCGCCGATTTGATAGCTCCAAAAGCTGAGCTCTCGGCTGGCCGTGATGCTCGGATCTTTTTGGCGCAGGCTTCCGGCCGCTGAATTACGCGGGTTCACGAACAGCTTGTCGCCCGCCTGAGCAGCGCGCTGATTCATTGCCTCGAAGCTGGCGAGGGGCATATAGATCTCACCGCGAACTTCGATGACCTCGGGAACATCGGGCCCCACGAGGCGGTGAGGAATGGCAGCCACCGTAAGCACATTGGCCGTGACGTCTTCGCCAATGCGGCCATCGCCACGGGTGGCTGCTTGCACCAACACGCCGCGCTCGTAGCGCAGGCTGATGGCCAACCCGTCGATCTTGAGTTCGCACACAAACTGAACCGTTTCGCCTTCGAGCCCACGCGTGATGCGCTCGCCCCATGCCTCGAGCTCGGCCGCATTCATCGCGTTGTCGAGACTGGTCATTGGCACGCGATGCGTTACCGGAGCAAACGTGGCCGAGGTAGCACTGCCCACCCGACGCGAGGGGGAATCCTCGGTCACCGCTTCGGGATACTGCTGCTCGAGATCTTGCAACTCACGCATGAGTTCGTCGAACTCGGCATCGCTGATGGTGGGCTCATCGAGTTCGTAATACAGGTGCATGTGATGCACGAGTTGCGATCGCAGGTCGCTCAGACGAGCTTCGATATCAGCGGGTACGGGCACAGCAGAACCCTACAGAAAGGGTGTTACGCACCAAACGCAAAACGTGTTGCAGATGCTTGATCACGCACTCGCCGCGACAGCTCGGCGTTGATGAGCAAGACCTGCTCGGCCAGGTCGGTGCTGTGCGTGCCAAGACCGCACTCGGGAGTGATCAGGCTTTGCTGGCGCAGCATGGCCGGATCGCAACCGCGCTCGACAAGTTGGCACCACAGCGCGCTGAGTTGTTTCCATGGCCGTTCGGCGGAGTGCGGAACCGGGCCGCTGGTGGCAACAGCGCCCCACGCAATCCATCCGCCGCTTTCGAGGAAGCGTTGCAAATAGCCAGCGCTGTCGAGCAGCGAAGTATGCGCGGGCAACGAAAGCAACCTCGGGCCGGCAGCGATCAGCGATGACAGGTCGGCGTCGGAGCAACAGTGCACGCCGGCGACAGCAACAGATTCGAGCACGGCAAGCGCACCCGACAGCAGGTCGACAGCAACATCGGGTGCCAACGCGAAGCCTGGCTCCATGACTGCGCTGAACTCGGGTTCGTCGAGCACAACGATCTGGTCGCAATTGGGGAGAGCCTCGGCGACGACATCGAGCAAATGTTGGGTGTGAGCGCGCACCGCGCGCACGGCTACATCGAACGCTGTGCTCGCCGGGACACCGGCGCGTTGCAATGCCAACCCAAGCGTGATGGGACCAACGAACTGCCACTTCACCGAACCCACGAGATCGCCTGCGGCCGCGAGAAATCCGCGGAAGCCGGCGAACGCATCGTGCTCGAGATCGGTGTGCACCGGCGAGAGCCGATCGATACGGTCGAGATCGATTGCCAATGAACCATATTGACCCACCGTGACACCATCGAGTCCGACAAGTGCCTGGGCAATCATTCTCTCGGCGGGCGAGCGCTTGGGCAAGCTTGGGATAGTGACGATGTCGGTGGACGACATGCTGAGCGCTACGGCGGCGGCAACGGAACGATGCGGCAAGCTACCGATGGCCATCGACATGCCACCTTGCACCCGACTCGACTCTCGACCCGGGGCAGAGAGATGACGACGTTCGGTTTCAATAGTCATCGCTTCTCCTCTCCGTGGGAAGGCTTTGTCCTAGGTGGGGGCAGGACGTAACAGTTATCGTGACACAGCAGCACGGCATAACGCCGAACCCTTCTTGCCCAAATCTTCCCCAACGATGACGAATCGAACCATCACTATGCAAACTCCGCTGTATGGACGAAGCTCATCTCTTTGTGGTAGCCCGTCGTGATGCGTAGAAACATCACCGTGTTGTGGTTGGTTCGCGCCCTCTGGTTACTGCAACCACTCGCGTTTGTGCCGTTGCTCACTCACGCCACCGAGCATCTTGCACAAAGCGGGCGCGTGCTCGTCGCTGTTGCGGCGTGGGCCATGTGGGCAACGGTCTTGCTCGCCGGGTTTGTTCCCAGCACCGTGAGCCTTACTGCGGCGCGCATGATGGTGCCACTGCAACTCATCGCTGTTGCGGTGTGCGCCGCTGCCGGAGTCATCGCTGTGTGGCTCACCGCTGCCACCGGCGCAGCAGTCATTGCGTTGCTGGTGTGGTTCAGCGGAGAAACCGGCGTGGCATTTGCTCAAGGATCCGCGTACGGCGCCGAACAACGATTTCCACTGAAACCGCCGGTGCCACTGTTCGCGCCGATGCTGGTGTCGTGGTTGGTCACCGCCGCTGCAGCGTTCAGCGCAATCGTGTTGCTTGCGAACCGCATCTGGATCGTTGGCGCCGCGCTACTCGCGATCGCGTTGGTCGCCTCACGATTCGTGGCTCCACGATTTCACCAGTTGGCGCGCAGGTGGCTGGTTGTGGTTCCCGTTGGCTTGGTTGTGCACGACCCGATGATGCTCACCGAGAACGCCCTGTTTCGTTCGGCCCAACTGGCAGCAGTGCACCTTGCCCCCGCCGACACCGAAGCTGCAGATCTCACCGGCGGCACATCGGGTGTCGTGGTCGAGATCGTGCTGCATCAGATGGACACCATCGTCAAGACCGGCACCCGCAACAACCCAACCGGCACTGCCTTGCATGTGTTGAGCGTTCTTGTGAGCCCAACACGACCCGGCAAAGCGCTGCAGGCCGCCGCAGCTCGGCGCATACCCGTTGGCTGAGTTCGGCTACGCGCAGATGCCGCCACCGAGAACGAACCGGTCGGTTGGGTCGTAGAGCACCACGCTCTGACCCGCCGAAATTCGTCGCTGCGGTTGCGTCCAGCGCACCTCGGCAGTGAGGCCGTCAGCGCTGATCGACACGTTGGCCGGCTGCGGCGTGCCGTGGGCGCTGCACTGCAGCAGCACCGTGTCGAACCGCTCCACAAACTCGGGCGAGCGAACCCAGGTCATGTTGCGAACGGTGTGCCCCGCCGTGAGCAGATCGGATTCGTCGCCAACAGTGACCACCGACTTGTCGATGTCGATGTCGACCACAAACCGCTTGGGGCCGCCGCCCGCGAGACCGAGGCCGCGGCGTTGTCCAAGCGTGACCATCTCAACGGCGGGCACCTCACCGACGGTGACGCCCGCAGTGTCGACGACGGTGGCCGACCGAAATGGAATGCGAGTACCCAAGAACGTGGTGCGACCACCCGTACTGGTAATAAAGCACACATCTTGGCTGTCGGGCTTAGTAGCAGTGCGCAGGCCGAGTCGCGACGCGTGAGCGCGCACCTCGGTCTTGGTCATTCCGCCAACGGGAAACATCGTGCGCGCCAGTTCGGCCTGATCGATCATGTGCACCACGTAGCTCTGGTCTTTGGCGCGATCGGCGCCACGCTCGAGCTCGAGTTCGCCCCGCGTCGAGTTGGCAGAGGGAGTGACGCGGGCATGATGCCCGGTGGCCACTGCATCGAAACCAAGCAACGTGGCGCGCTCGCTGAGCCGAGCAAACTTCACGTGGCGGTTGCATTCGATACACGGGTTCGGCGTGATGCCCACGGTGTGCGCCTGCACGTAGGGAGCCACCACATGCTCGTTGAAGTCTTCGGTGAAGTTGAACACGAGGTGGTCGATGCCAAGTTGTTGAGCCACACGGCGCGCGTCGTCGACGTCGGACACGCTGCAACATCCGGTGTCGCTTTCGCCACCCCACAGTCGCATTGTGACACCAACGACATCGTGGCCTTGCTCAACCAACAGCGCAGCAGCAACCGACGAATCGACACCACCACTCATTGCGATCATGACCTTCATTTCGTTGCCCCCCGAAGACGACGAACCGCTGGCACTAACACGCTGATGACTCGATCGATGTCGGCAGATGTCGTTGTGTGACCAAGGCTCAACCGCAATGCACCCAACGAGTAGCGGCGCTCTACGCCCATCGCCGCGAGCACATGCGATGGCTCCATGGCACCGCTGGCGCACGCCGATGCCGCCGATGCGCAGATGCTTTCTTCGTCAAGCAGATACAGCAGCGCTTCGCTCTCGATGCCGGCAATACAGATATGCGCCGACCCAGCAACCTTGGCGTCACGAGGCACCGTCTCAATGACATCGGGCAACTCGGCAAGCAACGTGTCGACGAGTCGGTTGCGAAGCGCACCGATACGCGCCACTTCGGCTGAACGCTCGCGGTCGGTGAGGCGCAACGCTTCGGCCATTGCAACGATGCCCGCCACGTTGTGCGTGCCGCTGCGACGGTCGCGCTCTTGGCCACCGCCTTGCAACAGCGGCGCAAGCACTGTGCCTTGGCGAAGAGCCAACACGCCCACACCCTTTGGGCCACCGAACTTGTGCGCCGACAGCGCGAGCAGGTCTACGTGTGGGAAGACCTCGCGGAGATCGATCCATGACGGCGCCTGCACCGCGTCGGTATGCAACAACGCGCGTGGGGCGTGTTGACGCACAGCAGCCGAAACAGCGGCCATGGGGTTGATCGAACCCACTTCGTTGTTCACGGTCATCACCGACACGATCGAAACGTGATCACCGAGTACCGCAATGAGTGCATCAAGATCGACACGACCCAATGGGTCGGCGGCAACCACCCGCCCGCCACCATGCTCGATGGCATGGAGCACGGCGTGGTGCTCAGTTGCGACGCACACGCCCACGCCGCCATGACGGCCCTGCGCTCCGACGATGGCAGCGTTGTCGGCCTCAGTGCCGCAACCCGTAAAGACAACCTCGCCGGGCTGACAGCCGATGACATCGGCAACCACATCACGAGCTTCATCAACCGCCTGACGCACTGAGCGAGCGAAACGATGCGAGCCGCTTGGGTTGGCAAAGCGGTCGGTGAGGAACGGCAGCATCGCCTCAACAGCCTCCGCACGCATCGGCGTGGTGGCGGCGTGATCGAGATAGGTGAGCGTGGCTGCTTCGTTCACTGTGATGAGGGTACAGGTGCCGCGGTCGCCCGCAGTCGGTCGTTCGCAGGCGGAGAGCCCGAACCGGTAGCTTTCACACACGTTGGCAGTGGGTCTGACGGTGGGTCTGACGGTGGGTCTGAGGAACGATGCAGGGTTACGACAACACCAGCTATGGCGAAGCGTTCGCCGATGTGTACGACGATTGGTACGGCGACATCAGCGATGTCGACACAGCGGTCGAAGCATTAGCGCAACTTGCTGAAGACGCCGGATCACTACCCATTGTTGAACTCGGAGTCGGCACCGGTCGGCTTGCCATACCACTCGCCCAACGAGTGCATCCCACAGCGGTGATCGGAATTGATTCGAGCGCAGCGATGCTTGATCAGCTTGCCGCCAAGGTCACCGAACACCCCCCTCGCGTTGTGCTCGGCGACATGACCGGCTCGTTGCCCGACGCTCCCCTGGGCGTGGTCTTCGTTGCGTTCAATACCTTCTTCAACCTCGGCTCTGAGCAACTGCAGCGCTCGTGCATGCAGGCGGTTGCCCAACGACTTGCTCCCAACGGCTGCCTCGTCATCGAAGCTCTTGTTCCCGAAGATCCGCCCCGCACCGGCAGCTCGGTCGATGTCAAGTCGCTCACACGAGACCGCGTGGTGCTCAGCGTTGCCCGCTACGACGGCGACGAACAATCGGCAGAGGGGCAGTTTGTTGAGTTCACCGAGACGGGCGGCGTGCGCTTACGACCATGGAGCATTCGCTACACATCGCCGTCGCAACTCGACGACATGGCAGCCTCCGCCGGATTGAGCTGTCGCCACCGCTGGCAGAGCTTCGCCAAGGACGCGTTTACGCCCGATAGCACCCGACACGTCAGCGTGTACGCCCCCATCTGACGATGCGACGTGGTGTGACCTTCATCCGATCAACCACAAACTCAGCCGAATACGCCACTTGCACAACGCATCGTCGTATCCTCTATCTACAGATGTCTCAGATGCGTTTGAATCTTCTCACCGGCCGTTGGGTCACAATCGTGGCCGACCGAGCCGAGCGACCCACTGATTTTGCGCCGCGCAGCACCGAGGTTGAAGCCGATCCAAACCGGCCCTGCCCGTTCTGCCCCGGCAACGAAGAGGCCACCCTGCCAGCACTCGAGCAGGTCGATCAGGGCGGCACGTGGCAGCTCAGGGTGATCCCCAACCTGTTCCCCGCCTTCGATGGCGACGAACCATTCGCGGTTCATCACCTCGGCCCGGTGCACGTGATGGCCGAAGCAAGCGGCATCCACGAAATCTTCGTGTACACCCCCGACCACAACGGCGGCATCCATATGGGTGATGACCTCAAAGCCGCCGAGACCATGCAGGCCCTGAAGCGTCGGCTCATCGATCACGCCTCAACTCCCAACATTCGCTACACACAAGCCATTGTGAACCATGGCCGCGAGGCCGGTGCCTCGCTGTCGCACCCGCACGGCCAGTTGCTCGGACTTCCGTTCGTGCCGGGCGAGATTCTCGAAGAAGAACGAGCCTTCGCACGTTTCGAGAGCGCGTGCATTCTGTGCGCAACCATTGAGGCCGAACTCACCGATGGCAAGCGCATCGTGTTTGCCAACGACGACGTCGTGTGCCTGTGCCCGTACTGGAGCGGCAGCCCATACGAGATGCTCATCATCCCTCGCCAGCACGAGCTGCATTTGCAAGACGCCAACGACACCTCGCTCGCAGCAGTCGGCCGAGCCATTCGCGATGCACTCATCAACCTGCGCGACGCGTTCGGTGATGTTGCCTACAACCTCGTGTTCCACACCGCGCCGCACCAGCACACCGGCGAGTACCACTGGCATGTGCACCTCTGGCCGAAGCTGGTGAGCACGGCAGGTTTCGAGCGCGGCACTGGCGTGCTGATCAATATTGTGCCTCCCGAGAACGCAGCCGATCGCCTTCGTCGCGTTGCAGTCAAGCTCTGATGCTTCAGTGAGCCGCATCGAAGTCAGCATCGACATCGATGCAAGCCCTGAGCGCGTCTGGCAGGTTGTCGAGCCGATTGAGAACCACGTCGATTGGATGCACGACGCCGTTGCAATTCGATTTGTCACTGATCAGACGCGTGGCGTCGGAACCAGCTTCCTGTGCGACACCAAGGTGGGACCCATCAAGCTTGTCGATCGTATGGAAATCACCGAATGGGTTCCCGGCGCAACGATGGGCGTGCGCCACACCGGCATGGTTACCGGCAGCGGAGTTTTCACCCTCACCGCCATCGATAACGGAACCCGCACGCGGTTTGCGTGGACCGAGACGCTCAAGTTTCCTTGGTGGCTTGGCGGTTCGTTGGGTTCAAGCATCGGCGGCAGCATGGTGATGAAACCCATCTGGCGCCGCAACCTGCGCGGCCTCAAGCAACTCGTCGAAGGCTAATCAGTTCGCTGGATTCGGCGCTACGACACTGCTCGCAAGAGCGCCGTCACCGAAGCCCCGATAATGATCACCGCAAGCACAGGGGCCTTGCGCCACGCCGCCACAATCGCTGCACCAACGCCCGCAGCACGCGCATCGATCACCAGATGGTGCCCCACCGAGAGCGTGTCTTTCACGACGAGCGCAGCAATGAGCGCAGCCGGAATGAGGGCCAAACACCGCTCGAGCGCCGCAGGCAACGCACGGTCGCCGACCACAACCAGCCCGAGGAACTTGAAGGCGTACGCGCCCGCCGCTAACACCAGCACAAGGGTCCACGTCATGACGTGACCTCGTCGCGGCGGATGCCGAGCATGATGGCCAACGATGCCGCCAAGATTGGTAGGCCGATGGGCAACACCGGAATGGTGAGCAAGCAGATGCCGCCACCAAGCAGTACCGCCATGCGGCCGCGCGACGTGCGGAGCTGAGGCCAGATCATCGCGACGAAGGCTGCCGGAATTGCGGCATCGAGTCCGAAGGTTTTGGGGTTGATAGCCCCGCCCGCAAGTGCGCCGATAAGCGTGCCAATGTTCCAGAACACGTAGACAGAACCACCCGTGATCCAAAACGCCGCGCGTTGCGCAACGGGATCATCTTGGGCAGCGCACATCGCTGTCGATTCGTCGATGGTGAGTTGCGCAGCAATGAGACGAGTTGGAAGGCGGCCCGTGAGGCGACGCGAATTCGCCAAGCCAAACACTCCGTTGCGCGCCGAGAGCAGCAAGGCTCCGCTGAGCGCCGAACCAATGGTGCCGCCACCCGCAATGACCGACACAGCGCTGAACTGCGAGGCGCCAGTAAACACCAGCAGCGACATCACACATGCCTGCGCCGTGGATGCCCCAGCCGACACCGCAGCCACCCCAAACGAGATGGCATACACACCGACAGCGAGGCCCAAGGTGACACATGCTGAGATCATCGGCCTCATCCGAGGGTCGCGAAGTGTTGTCATCATTTCGATGGAGCCCCAAGCCACAACACCGACAGCGCCGGAAGATCAATGAGCGCCGAAGCGGGTTGCGCCTGCCACGGCACATCGGTGGTGGCAGCAACTGTGGTTGCATCAACTGCGTTGCCACCGCGGTACGAGCTGCCGCCAAAACGGGCGAGGTCGGTATCGATGAGCACCTGCCACTGGCCGGGCGCCGAAACACCCACCCGATAGCCGGTGCGAGGATGAGGCGTGAGGTTGGCTATGCACACCACGCTGGCCGAGTATGGCGGTTCGACCGACTGCCGGATGAACGCGTAGATCGAATGCTCGGAGTCGTTTGAGTCGAGCCACTGAAAGCTCATTGGGTTGTTGTCGTGGGCCCACAGCGCTGGCCATGCCTGAGTCGTTGCGTTCAGTTCGGCCACGAGCTCGCTGACACCTCGATGCGGTGCGTGCTCGAAGAGGTGCCAGGGCAGCCCACCAGATTCGTCCCATTCGGTCCACGGCGCGATCTCGCCGCCCATAAACAACAGCGGTGCGCCGGGTAGCGCCCACATCCATGCGTACAAGGCACGCAGGTTGGCAAAGCGTTGCCAATCGTCGCCGGTCATCTTGCCCAGCAGGCTGCCCTTGCCATGCACGACCTCGTCGTGGCTCAGCGGCAACACGTAGCGCTCGGTAAAGGTGTAGAGCAGTCCGAAGGTGAGTTCGCTGTGGTGCCAATGGCGATGAATCGGCTCACGCTCGAAGTACATCAGCGTGTCGTGCATCCAGCCCATGTTCCATTTGTGCGTGAAGCCAAGTCCACCGTGATGCACCGGATGTGTCACCTTGGGCCACGCTGTTGACTCTTCGGCAATCATCAGCGCCCCCGGCACCTCGTGGCCAACCACCGTGTTCACTTCTTGAAGCAGTTGCACCGCAGCAAGGTTCTCGCGGCCACCGCGTTCGTTGGGGATCCACTGGCCAGGCTCGCGGCTGTAATCGAGATAGAGCATCGAGGCAACCGCATCGACGCGTAACCCGTCGACATGAAACTCGTGCAGCCAGTACAGCGCATTGGCTGTGAGGAAATTGCGAACCTCATTGCGCGCAACGTTAAAGACCAACGTGCCCCAATCGGGGTGCTCGCCCTGCCGCGGATCGGCGTGTTCGTACAGCGCCGAACCATCGAACTTCGCAAGGCTCCATTCGTCACGCGGAAAGTGAGCCGGCACCCAATCGACGATGACCCCAATGCCGCGCGCATGCATGATCTCGACGAACTGCCTGAAGTCGTCGGGCGTACCGAACCGAGCAGTGGGCGCGTAGTAGCCGCTGACCTGATATCCCCACGACCCGCCATAGGGGTGCTCAGCGACGGGCATCAGTTCGACGTGCGTGAAGCCAAGCGCGTGCACATGCTCGGAGAGCTGATGAGCGAGATCGATATACGAAGTAACGCCAAATCGCCATGATGCGAGGTGCACCTCGTACACGCGCAACGGCGAGTCGGGATGATTGCTGCGCGCCTGCATCCACTCATGGTCGTTCCAGACGTGCGTGCTTGGCGGAGCGACCACACTGGCCGTCGCTGGCGGACACTCGGTCTGGCGAGCCATCGGATCGGCTTTGAGCATCGTGGTGCCGGCTTGGCTGACCACTGCAAACTTGTAGCGATGCCCGGCCTCAGCAGCAGGCACAACGGCAACCCACAACCCGCTGGAGCCAACCGAACGCATTACAGCGCCGTCGCCCCAACCGTTCCAGTCGCCTGACACATAGACCTCGCGAGCGTTGGGCGCCCACACGCTGAAACGCACTCCGGCCGCACCATCGAGAACATGAGCACCCAGCAATTCCCACAGTCGCCGATGCTGACCTTCGTTGAACAGATGCAGGTCGATGCTCCCGGGCCATTGATCAGGGCCAGCGAGATCACCAACAGAGGTCACGAAGGACGAGCGTACGCCAGTGGCCAAGCTACGGTCGTTGTTCGTGCGGATCTTGATGCTCTCATGGGAATATCCACCATTGGTCGTTGGCGGAATCGCCGCCCATGTCGACGGCCTCGCCCGGGCGATGGTGCGCAGCGGACACGAAGTGGTTGTGCTGAGCCTGCACACTCCCGACGCTCCCGACGACACCGTTGTCGAGGGCGTGCGCATCTTGCGTGCGCGTATCGACCTTCCTTGGATTCCCGACGACAACCTCGTGGCCCGCATGGCCTCGGCCAATCATCAAATTACCCAACTCGCGGCTCAGCTCGGACGCTGGCAGCCCGACATCGTGCACGCGCACGACTGGCTCGTTGCGTGGGCTGGAGACACGATCTCAAAGCTGTGGAACGCTCCGCTCGTCGCCACGATTCATGCCACCGAACGCGGCCGCCATGGCGGGCATGTGCCTCCGGGAATGCCCGCTGCAATCAACTCGATCGAGTGGTGGCTCACCTATCAAGCCGCCGAGGTGATCTGCTGCTCGCAGTTCATGATCCGCGAAGTCGTGAGCGGATTCGAGTTGCCAGTCGACAAAGTGCATCTCGTTCCAAACGGTGTCGATCTCGCCGTGTGGCAGCCCACACCCACAGCTACACCCGTGCCACGTGGCCCGCTGGTGGTTGGCTGGGGTCGGGTTCAATACGAAAAGGGCTTTCAGGTGCTGGCTCGCGCCGTGGGCTCGCTGCGCACTCGCGTGCCGGGTATCCAGTGCATCATCGCCGGGCGCGGTTCGTATCTTCCCGAACTGCAATCGCAAATCGACATTGAGGGTCTCAGCGACATTGTGCAACTCGCCGGCTTCGTCCTCGACGACGAGCTGCGCAACATTCTGCATCGGGCAGGCTGCGCGGTCATCCCATCGCTGTACGAACCATTTGGCATCGTTGCCCTCGAAGCAATGGCGGCTGGCGCACCAACCGTTGTTGCCAGCACCGGCGGACTCGCCGAGATCGTTGCGGGCACGGGAGCCGGACTGCTGTTCGAACCCGGCAATCATCACGAGCTCGCCGACCGCATTGAACAGGTGCTGAAACAGCCCGCACTTGCAAACACGCTCCAGACAACTGCGGCACAACTGCTCGCCGATCACTACACATGGGACGCAATCGCCGCCAGCACAATCGCTGTCTACATGTTGGCGTTTTCGCCGCCCTCTCAGACCACTACTGTCGGAGGTCATGCGTAGCGTTCGTCAGTTCAGGGTCGACCCAGCCGTACCCGAGGTGCTGTCGGGTTTACATCGGCTCGCCAACAACCTGCACTGGTGTTGGGACCGCGACCTTCGGCAGCTGTTCGCGAGCCTGCACCCCGTGGCCTGGGAAGAATCGAACCACCAGCCATTAGAGATGCTCGCCCGCATCACACCTCACGCGTGGAGCGATCTCGCCACTGATCCAGCCGTCGTGAAATCTGTCGCCGACGCCGTGGTGCGTCTCGACGCTGCACTCACCTCTCCCCGTTGGTTTCAGACCAAAGGCGATTCACCGCTTGACCTTGTTGCCTACTTCTCTCCCGAGTTCGGCATCAGCGAATCGGTGCCTCAATACAGCGGCGGCCTCGGCGTGCTGGCGGGCGATCACCTGAAGGCATCCTCCGATCTTGGTGTGCCGTTGGTTGCCGTTGGCCTGCTCTACGGCGAGGGATATTTCCGCCAGAGTCTCGACGCCGACGGTTGGCAACAAGAGCGGTTCCCACGACTCGAACCCACGGGCATGGCGTTGACCCACACCGGTCTGCACGTGAGCCTCAATCTCGCTGGCGAGACAATCAACGTTGCCATCTGGCGCGCCGACGTTGGCCGCATCCCGCTCTATCTGCTCGATGCTCCAGGCATCACCGACCGACTCTACGGAGGCGACGTTGAACACCGACTGCGCCAAGAAATGGTGCTCGGAATCGCTGGCGTGCGAGCCCTGCGCGCACTCGGATTATCGCCGCAGGTGTTTCACACCAACGAGGGCCACGCCGGTTTCTTGGCGCTCGAACGAATCCGCGAACTCGTCGCGAGCGGGCTCTCATTTGGCGAAGCCGTCGAGTCGTCACGTGCGGGCGGAGTCTTCACCACGCACACGCCAGTGCCTGCGGGCATCGACCGATTCTCTGTTGAGCTCATGCAGAAGTACTTCGGTCAATGGGCAACCGATCTTGGTCTGAGTTTCGAACAACTGATGAGCATCGGTAGTCGCGCCGACGAGCCCGACGACACCCGATTCAACATGGCCGTTATGGGACTCAAGCTGTCAGCGCGAGCCAATGGTGTAGCCGCCTTGCACGGCGCCGTCAGTCGCGAGATGTTCAACGGCGTGTGGCCTCAGGTGCCCGCCGACGAAGTGCCCATCGGCCACATCACCAACGGAGTACATGCGCATAGTTGGGTGTCGCCCGAGATCGACGAGTTGCTGCGCGACGGTGTGGATGGCGTGTGGGACGGCGCCGACGATGCCACATGGGCTCGCGCCTACAACCTGTCGCACGAGCGAGTGTGGTCAGCGCGTTCGGCAGGCCGAGCGCGCCTCGTGAGCTACGTACGCGCTCGCCGAGGCGACGATGTGCTTGACCCCAACGTTCTCACCATCGGCTTCGCACGACGCTTCGCTACATACAAGCGGGCAACCCTGCTGCTTTCGCAGCCCGACCGCCTGCGCAGGCTGCTGCTCAACCCCGATCGACCCGTTCAGTTCGTGTTCGCAGGCAAGTCGCATCCGGCCGATCACCCGGGCAAAGCAATGATTCAGTCGATCGAGTTGTTCTCCCGCGAGTTCGACATCCATCAACGCTTTGTCTTCCTGGCCGATTACGACATTGCAGTGGCACGAACGATGTACCACGGCTGCGATGTGTGGCTCAACAACCCACTGCGACCGCATGAGGCGTGCGGCACCAGTGGCATGAAAGCCGCGCTCAACGGCGCACTCAACTGCAGCATCCGCGATGGCTGGTGGGACGAATGGAGCGACGGCGAGAACGGTTGGGACATCGCCTCGATCGACGACGATCCAGATCCAATCCGCCGTGATCAGCGCGAGGCAATGAGCCTGTTCGGACTACTCGAACAAGAGATCGTCCCCATGTTCTATGAAACCGATGGCAGCCCAAGTGGGGTCCCCAAAGGTTGGCTCGACCGAATGTTGCACAACTGGGCATCACTTGGCCCCAAGGTCACGGCATCGCGAATGGTTCGCGATTACGTGACCAAGCTGTACGAGCCCGCCGCAGCTGGCGCTTTGGCGCTGAGCAACGACGACTCGGCCGGAGCTCGCAGCCTTGCTGCATTCAAATCGCATGTGCGAGCCGCTTGGTCAACCGTGCGTATTTCAAACATCGAAACCGACACCAACGAGGGACACGAGGGCGAGCGGCGCTCTGCGCGGGTCAGCGTCGACCTCGGCGAGTTCTCGCCCAACAATGTGCAGGTGCAAGTTCTGCATGGGCCCATCGACAGTGAAGGCTCGCTGTTGCCCTCGCCGCAGATCTGCACACTCACCATCGGTGCCGATCATGTGTGGTCAGGCGATTACGTGGTGGGCAGATCCGGCTCATACGGGCTCACCGCACGGGTGTTGCCCAGCCATCCGCTACTCGCCAACGAGTTCGAGCTCGGTTGCATTGCGTGGGCCAGCTGATCGCTGCGCGATCACGGCAGCCATTGCAAGCGCTGCCAACGCTGCTTACGAATCGGTTTCGGCCTTGGCGAGCCACGCCGCGTACAAGGTGTGAATGACCAATGCAGCAAACACCGTGGTGCCGCCAATCAACGCGGGAACGCCCGGGTATTCGCTCATAAAGATCCACACCCAAATCGGTCCCATGATCGGCTCGAGCATCGACAACAGCGCCACATCGGTTGCTGGCGCACCGGCCGCGCCCACCGCAAAAATCGCCAAGCCCACACCGAGTTGCGCAAAGCCGAATGCCAGCATCAGCACGAGGTCGTGCGTGGTCACATCGAACGGGTGAGCAAACGGCACGGCAAGCACAGCGCTGATGAATGCCGCGAGCAACATTGCTGGCGCCATTGCAATCTCAGAGTGGCGACGGATAATCACGGTTCCAAATCCGAACGACAGCGGAACGATCAGTGCAATCAGTGCGCCAGTAGCTGAACCGCTTGAGCCCGAGCCCGAGACCATGTAGCCAACGCCAGCAACGGTGACTGCGATCGCCAGCCATGTGTAGCCACGCACTCGCTCGCCGATGAAGATCCAGGCGAGAACTGCCGCTGCGAGCGGAGCAAGCGCGTAGATCACCAGCACAATCGCGACGCTGGTTCGCGACAGCGCAACCACCATTCCAACCGACGCGCCAGAGAACGCTGCGCCAACGGCCCACCCGGGCTTTCCCATATTGAGGATGACCCTCAGCGAATTCTTTCGCTCGCGCCACACGATGAGAATCAACAAGCTGGCGCATGCCGAAACCGATCGCCAGAACACCGTGGTCCACGGATGCGGATGATCAAGGCCGCGAACAAACAAGGCGCCGGTGCTGAAAATCAGCGCTGAGACGACCACCAAGAAGATCGAGAACGCCGACGATTGATCAGCTCCAGACACGTATGAGACTGCAACGCCACCCTCGCCTGCGACTGCTGTAACGCTTTGCGCGATGTGATCGTCGGGGGTCGGCACGGCAAGCAGTCTGGCAGCACCGCCGGCGTTACCCGTGGCATCAGCCGTATCGACGGTGTACTAGCGGCCGGCGAAGCTGGCCTTGCCTGGACCGTGCTCTAAGAAACTCTGCACGCCGATGCGGCTGTCTTCAGATTCGAAGACCGCAGCGAAGGCTCGCTGTTCGAGCGCGAGGCCATCGGCCAACGACATCGACAAGCCGGCATCGATCGTGTGCTTGGTGATGGCCTGCGCAACCGTTGCCCCTTTGGCCAACTCGGTGGCCAGCGCGATCGCTCGCTCGTGCAGTTGATCGCCCGCCACCACTTCGTCGACGAGACCAATGCGCAATGCTTCGTCGGCCTTCACCTGACGCCCGGTCATGCACATCTCTTTGGCGCGGCTGGCTCCAACAGCACGAGCCAACCGCTGTGTACCGCCACCACCGGGGATGATGCCGAGCAAAATCTCGGGCTGCCCAAATACGGCGCGCTCGCCTGCGATGCGGTAGTCGCACGCCAGCGCGAGTTCGCATCCACCGCCAAGGGCATAACCACTGACCGCTGCAATCACGAACCGAGGGATCGCAGCGATTGCGTCGAGCGCACGGTGAAAGCCAGCCGTGATGGCTACCGCTTCGGCGGGTCCACCGAACTGGCTGATATCGGCACCGGCAGCAAAGATTCGCTCGCCGCCCGTAACCACTACAGCGCCGGCGGGGTCGATGGTGAGCTCGTTTGCTACCTCGCCTAAGCGCGCCAGCAACTCTTGCGACAACGCATTCACCTTGGGGTTGTTCAGCGTGACAACTGCAACGCCGTCGTCGCGACGATCAAGGTGAACTAACTGCGCGTGCTCGATGCTCAAAGATTCCATTTGTCAAAGCTAATCAGCGCGGCACGCTATTGACCCTTTGAACGGGGTCAGGCCAGCCCAGAAAGCATCTGATCCGCGGCACCCCACGGGTCGAGCTGGCGGTGCAACACGTCGCTCTGCAACGACTCCCAACGATCGCCACCGCAAATCTCGCGTGCCCGTTGATGAAGGCGACGAGCCACAATGTCACGAAGCTCTTCGCGCAAACGGAACTCGCGACGCTGGTCGAGCACACCATGGTCGGTGATGAACTGACGATGCTCGAGCACGGCGTCCCACAGTTCGGGCACGCCCTGCGACGTGGTGCCAACGGTTGTGAGAATCGGCGGAGTCCAATCGTCGTGCGACAGATCGGAGAGTTCGAGCATTTGCTCAAGATCGCGGCGCGTCTCGGCGGTTCCTTTGCGATCGCTCTTGTTGATTACGAAGATGTCGGCGATCTCCATCAGACCCGCTTTGTTGGCCTGCACAGAATCGCCCCAGCCAGGGTTGACCACCACAACTGTGGTGTCGGCTTTGCCCGCGATCTCGACCTCAACCTGTCCGACGCCAACGGTCTCAACCAAGATCCATTCGCGACCCACGGCATCGAGCAGGCGAATGGCTTCGGGAGTAGACAGCGACAAGCCGCCAAGATGGCCACGAGTAGCCATCGAGCGAATGAACACACCCGGGTCGGTGGCGTGATCTTGCATTCGCACGCGATCGCCCAAAATGGCGCCACCGGTAAACGGTGACGACGGATCGATGGCCAACACCGCAACCTCGAGTTGCATCGAGCGCAGGTGTCCGATGGTTGCCGATGTCAGCGTGCTCTTGCCAGCGCCCGGCGCACCGGTAAGGCCCACGGTGTACGCACGGCCGCCCAGTGGATACGACAGCCGCCCAATGGTGCGGGCTTCTTCGTCGCCGCGCTCAATGAGCGACAGCAAACGAGCGAGTGCTCCCCGGTCGCCGCCACATGCGGCGCTAAACATTTCTTCGACGGATCGATTCTGGCGAGCCACGAAACTAGACCGCCACAACCTCGGTGACACCGTCGACACGGTCGCGCATGATGCGCTCGACACCGGCCTTGAGGGTCTGCGTGCTGGCCGGGCATGTGCCACAGGCCCCCACGAGGGTGACCGACACAACTCCGGTGGCCTCATCGACATCTTTGAGTTCGATATCGCCACCATCGGCCTGAAGAGC